>Ga0207648_10000054_pt1 | contig 106684 bp, 93 predicted proteins | sample KBSMisM32_FD_184310 | JGI IMG/M metagenome (GOLD analysis project Ga0207648, IMG submission 184310) | Miscanthus rhizosphere microbial communities from Kellogg Biological Station, Michigan, USA - KBS Miscanthus M3-2 (SPAdes) (version 2) | ecosystem: Host-associated > Plants > Roots >...
GCCTCGTGCTGCCGGCGCTCGCGCCCTTGATGGCGGAAGGCGGCCAGCTGCTGATGCTCGTGAATCCGCAGTTCGAGCTGCAGCCGGAGTTCATCGGCAAGGGCGGCCTCGTGAAGGATGAGTCGTCCTTCGTCGTGGTGGAGGCGCGAATGCGACGAGCCTGCAGCGACGCACACCTTTCGGTGCGCGACTATTTTCCGAGCCCGATCGCCGGTGGCGACGGCAACCATGAATTCTTCGTCCACGCACAGCGGGGCGAATCTCGGTGAGGGAACCGACCATGTCGAATCAACAAGCACGGCGCGTGCCGATCAGCTTCGAATTCTTTCCACCCAACACCCCCGTGGGCGACGAGAAGCTCAAGACGGTGGTGCAGGAGCTCGGCGCGATGAAGCCGGAGTTCTTCAGCGTCACCTATGGCGCGGGCGGTTCGACGCGCGAGAAGACGCTGAACACGGTGATGGCCATCGCGAAGGCCGGCTTCGAGGCGGCGCCGCATTTGTCCTGCGTGGGCTCTACCCGTGAGGGGCTGAAGGACATCCTCGAGACCTACCGCGCGCAAGACATCCGCCGCATCGTCGCCTTGCGCGGCGACATGCCCAGCGGCACGGCCATGGCTGGCGAGTTCCGCTATGCCGCCGAGCTCGTGCGCTTCATCCGCGAATCGCAAGGCAGCGACTGGCAGATCGAGGTGGCCGCCTACCCGGAATATCACCCCGAGCAGCGCTATGCGCGCCGCGATCTGCAGCACTACGTCGACAAGGTTCGCGCCGGTGCCAATTCGTCGATCACGCAGTTCTTCTTCAACCCGGACAGCTACTTCCACTTCGTCGAGGAAACCCGCAAGCTGGGCGCCGATGCGCCGGTGGTGCCGGGCATCATGCCCTTCCACAACTACGCCAAGATCGCCCAGTTCGCGCAGCGCGACGGCATCGAGATCCCGCGCTGGGTGGCGCTGAAGATGGAAGGCTTCATGGACGACACCGCATCCATCCGCGCCTTCGGTCTGGACGTGGTGACCGAACTGTGCGAGCGGCTCATCGCCGGCGGCGCGCCGGGCATCCACTTCTACACGATGAACCAGTCGGCGCTCACCGTGGAGCTGTGCAAGCGGCTGGGCTTGGGCTGAATCGGCGGCCGGGGTTCAACCCTCGGCCTGCCAAGCCACGCCGTCGTCGGTGATCAGCGCGTCCAGCGGCAGGTCGTCCGGCTTGCCGCGCAGGAAGGGCAGGAAGCCGTTCGAATAGCACAGGCCCACCACCTTGGGCCGGGGCGTGAGAGCCGCCACCGTGCGGTCGTAGAAACCACCGCCATAGCCCAGCCGCACGCCCGCCGGCCCGTAGCCCACGCAGGGCACGAGCAGCAACTGCGGCTGGAACTCCTCGGTGCCCTTGGGCTTGGGGATGTCGTAGGCATCGAGCTCGGTCGGGCAGCCCGGGTACCAGACGTGGAACTTGAGCGAGCCCGCGGTCTTGTCGACCACCGGCAGGCCGATGCGGCGCTTCTGGTCCGCCTCGGACCAGCGGTACAGCGCCGGCAGCGGATCGAACTCGCCCTTGATGGGCCAGTAGGCGCCGATGGTCGTCTCCTCGCGACTGACCAGCCACACGCGCAGCACGCTTTGCAGCGCCACGGCACGCTCCAGCCGGTCGGGCAGCGCCTGGCGCGCTGCAATCAGCTTGTGGCGCAGGGCCGCCTGTTCGTCGCTCTTGTCGGAGTTCATCGTGTGCGCAAGGCCGTTGCCGCGAATGGCCCGATTGTGCAAGATGCCCCACGGCCTACGAAGAACTCGCCGCGCACAGCGCTGAACTCCTCGCCCCGATGGGCGCCGTCAAGACCCGCCGCATGTTCGGCGGCCAGGGCATCTACGTCGACGATCTCTTCATCGCACTGATCGTCTTCGACCGGCTCTACCTCAAGGCAGACGACGAAACCCGCGCCGCATTCGAGGCCGCCGGCGGCGAGCCCTTCGTCTACGACGGCGCGGGAAAGAAGGTGACGGTCGGTTATTGGACGGTGCCCGCCGAAGCCATGGAGTCGCCGGTCTTGATGCAACCCTGGGCGCGCCTGGCCATCGCGGCGGCGCTGCGGGCCAGGGCGTCGAAACCGAGCTCCACCCGGCGCAAGGCGAAGGCCACGGTGGCGGCGCCCCCAGCCAGCCCGCGCAAGGCGAAGGCGGCCGCGTCACGCGGCAAGGCCTCGGCGCGCGGCCGCTGAGCATGCGGCTTCCACGCCACCTGCACCGGCTCGCCCGCCTTCCACGGCTCGACCACGACGCGGTCCGCCGGCTCGAGGAAGAAGCGCTCGCCCGCTTCGAGCACGTAATCGTCCACGTCGCCCAGGCGCGTGAGCCACACGCGGCCGCTCAGCACGGCGAATTCGCCGGCCAGGCGCTCGACTCGGACGGGGGCGTCGAACTCCACGGAGGCGGCGCCAGCTTGCGGAAAGACTTGCGTTCTCATCATGAATCTCCAGGTAGGCCGAAAAACGTATTTCTTGTGACTGCCCCTGTATGATCGGCAAGATCGAGGGTTTACTCCAATGAATTCCAACAGGCCGTTTGATGCGGATTTGATATGAATACGGTGTTGCGCCATCGCGCCCTGTCGCTGGGCAACCTGCGCGCCTTCGAGGCCGTGGCCCGGCGCCTGAACTTCAGCGAGGCGGCCGAAGAACTGCACGTCACGCAGTCGGCCATCAGCCGGCAGATCAAGGGCCTGGAAGACGAACTCGGCGCGCCGCTGTTCACCCGGGGCACGCGGCACGTGGAGCTCACGGGCAGCGGCACCTCGTTGCTGCGGGTGGTGGCGCCCTGGCTCGACCGGCTGGACGCGAGCGTGCGCCAGATCCGCCAGGCACGCGGCCGCCGCGCGGTGCACCTGACCACCTTTCCATCCTTCGCCTCGCTGTGGCTGCTGCCGCAGATCGAAGCCTTCCAGCGCGACCATCCCGACCTGGACCTGCGCGTCTCCGCCAACGACCGGCTGGTGGACCTCGACGATCCGGAGATCGACATCGCCTTGCGCCACTGCACGCCGCAGTTCGCGCCGGCGAATGCGGTGCGCATGTTCGGCGAGGTGATGACGCCGGTCATCAGCCGCGCGCTGGCCGAGGACATCCGCAACGGCAAGGCTCCGAAACTGGACAAGCCCGAGCATCTCGCCAATTTCACGCTCATCGAGGAAGACGACCACCGCCCGAGCGGTGAGCTGCTGAGCTGGCGGCCCTGGCTCACGGCCATGGGCCAGCGCAAGCTGCAGCCGCGGCGCTGGCTCTACCTCAACTACACCTACCAGCAGGTGCAGGCGGCGCTCGCAGGGCAGGGCGTGGGGCTGGCGAGGCTGGCGCTGGTGGCCGAACAACTCGGCCGCGGCGACCTCATCGAGCCCTTCGGCCAGGATGGCCGCACCAGCAGTCCCTACGCATACTGGCTCATCACGACGCATGCCGGCCGCGGCCGCGAAGAGGTCAAGGAGTTCGCCGACTGGGTCTCGGCACGCGCGACCGACACGCGGCACGCGATCGGCGAGGTCGCGAGCGACGAAGGTCCGACCGAGGCAGACTGACCGACCCAGCGGCTCAGCCCACCACGCCCCGCTCGTTCACGATGAGCATGAGCGGCAGGTCGTGCGGCTGCGGCGCAAGCTCGGCATCGTCGATCTCGCAGGCGGACCACGCCACGCCCACCGCCGTGACGTGCGGATGCCCAGCCAGCCAGCGGTCGTAATAGCCCCCGCCATAGCCCAGCCGGAAGCCCGAGCGGGTGTAGCCCAGGCAGGGCACGAGCACCACGTCAGGATCCGCGGGCGGGCCGTCGGACGCGGGGATGCCGCATTCGTCGCGGGCCGCGGGAGGCAGGCGATTCCACGCGCGGTAATGCATCTTCACCGGCGACTTGCCAGCGAATGGCAGTGCCAGCGCCACGGAAGCGAGGTTTCTGTCCTCGGCGCATGCGAGTGCTGCGTTAAATTCGGATCGAAGCGGCCAGTACAACCCCAGGCACTCGGGCATCAGGTCTGCAAGCACACGGCTCAGATGAGCTGCCAGCGCGGTGGATGCTTCGGGTCCCGAGTCCGCGACGAAGCGCTCGCGAATGACGCGAAGGTCTGCGCGCAAGGCCTGCCGGTCGGGCGCTGCGGCAGGGTCGGCGGGTTCAGCGGGTGGGTTCGACACAATCAGGAAGGCGAGCAGTTTGAAGACCTGCAGTTCAGTATATGGTCGTGCATCCCGGTGGCTGCGCAGCCGGCTCGGCCCCCTCGCCAGCGGCGTGATGATGTCCGTCGGGGCGTTCGCGCCTTGCGCGCCGGCGTACGCCCAGCAAGCCACGCCCGACCCGATCGCCGATGCACGCGAGGCCTTTCGCAAGAAAGACCGCAACCGCCTCGCCGCCGATCGCGCGGTGGCCCTGTCGAGCCAGCATCCGCTCGCGATGTGGGCCGACTACTGGGAGCTCGGCAATCGGCTGAGCGAAGCGACGCAGCCCGAGATCGATGCCTTCTACGCACGCTGGCCCAACACCTACGTCGAGGACCGGCTGCGCAACGACTGGCTGCTCGAGCTCGGCCAGCGGCGCGACTGGGTCAACTTCACGGCCAACTTCCCGCGCTTTCGCATGAACGACGACCGCGACGTCACCTGCTATGCGCTGCTCACCAACCACCTCGCCGGCCGAGACATCGCCGATGCGGCACGCGCGGCCTGGTTCGCGCAGCGCGACGCCGACGACGGCTGCAACCTGCTCGCGGCCACGCTGCTGGAGGCCAAGGTCTTCGACTCCGCGGACGTCTGGCGCAAGACGCGGCTCGCCATCGACGCCGGTCGGCTGCGCGCAGCACGCCAGGCCGCGGCGCTCATCAGCCCCAGCACCGCAAGCCTGGTGCAGGACCTGGCGGAGAACCCGGCGAAGTTCCTCACCCGCAAGGCCAATGCGGCTGGCGGCCGCGCGAGCGCCGAGATCGCCACGCTCGCGCTGATGCGCATGGCCGCCAACGACCCCGACGCAGCCGCCGGCGAGCTCGCCAACCGCTGGGAGCGCAACCTGCCGCCCGACCTCGCCTCCTGGGCCTGGGCGAGCGTCGCCAAGCAGGCGGCGATGAAGCTGCTGCCCGACGCGTCAGACCACTACCAGCACGCGGCGCTGGTCTTCGCCCGCGACAAGAACCGCGAGATCGACTGGCCCGACGAGACCATGGCGTGGAAGGCCCGTGCGGCCCTGCGCGCCAACAACGGCAAGGGCCGCTGGCAGCAAGTGGTGCAGGCCGTCGACGCGATGAGCCCCGACGAGCAGCGCGACGCCACCTGGGTCTACTGGAAGGCGCGCGGCCTGCAGGCCATGGCGCGCGATTCGCAGGAAGGCGAGGCGCTTCGCACGCAGTCGCGGCAGATGCTGTCGTCGATCGCGGGGCAGATGAGTTTCTATGGCGCGCTGGCTTCGGAAGCGCTCGGCCAGCCCTTCGTGCTGCCGGCCCGGCCCTTGCCGCTCACGCCGGAAGAACGCGCCGAGGCCGCTGCCAACCCGGGGCTTGCGCGCGGCATGCAGCTCGTGGCGCTGGGCCTGCGCGACGAAGGCCGGCGCGAATGGAACTACAGCCTGCGCGGCATGAGCGACCGGCAGCTGATGGCCGCCGCGCAAGTCGCCTGCGATGCGCAGGATTGGCAGCTGTGCATCAACACGAGCGAACGCACGCGCGCCGAGATCGACATCGCCCAACGCTACCCGACGCCCTACCGCGACGAGATCGCGGCGCGCGCGGGCGAGCTCGGGCTGGATGCGCCCTACGTGATGGGCCTCATCCGCCAGGAGACGCGCTTCATGGCCTCGCTGCGCTCATATGTGGGCGCGTCCGGCTTGATGCAGCTGATGCCGGCCACGGCCCGCTGGACGGCCAAGAAGTACGGCGTGGACTATCGGCCCGAACTCATCACCGACCCGAGCACCAACCTGAAGCTGGGCACCGGCTACCTGCGCCACGTGCTCGATGCCTTCGAAGGCTCGCAGCCCATGGCCGCCGCCGCGTACAACGCCGGGCCCGGCCGCCCGCGGCGCTGGCGCGAAGGCCCCGTCCTGGACACGGCCGCCTGGGCCGAGAACATTCCCTTCCCGGAAACGCGCGACTACGTGAAGAAGGTGATGTCCAACGCCACCATCTACGCCGCGCTGCTCAACGGCGAAGCGCCGGTGCTGCGCACGCGGCTGGGCCGCATGATCGGCCCGCGCGATGCGAATGCGCCCGAGCCGGAGAAGGACCTGCCCTGACCCATCGGCCACTTGCCGCAGCATCGATCGGATCGACATGGACACCAACAACATCCTCGTCCTCGGCGGCACCGGCTTCGTCGGCCGCAGCGTGTGCGACAAGCTGGTGGCAAGCGGCGGCGGCGCGCCGGGGCGCCTGGTGGTGCCCACGCGATTTCCCGGCCGCGCGGGCGACCTGCAGTCGCTGCCCGGCGTGGAGATCGTGCGCGCCAACGTGCACGACGACACCGAGCTGCGCCGCCTCGTGCGCGGCCGCGACGCCGTGATCCAGCTCGTCGCGACGCTGCACGGCAGCGAGGCGGACTTCCAGAAGGTGCATGTCGACCTGCCCCGGCGCCTGGCCGATGCGTGCTTGGCCGGCGGCGTGCGCCGCGTGGTGCATGTGAGCTCGCTGGGCGCGGCCGAGGATGCGCCGTCGAAGTACCAGCGCAGCAAGGCGCGCGGCGAGGCGGTTCTGCGCCAAGCGCCGCTCGACCTGACCATCCTGCGGCCCTCGGTCATCTTCGGTGAGCAGGACCGCTTCCTCAACCGGTTCGCGACGCTGCAGCGCGTCTTCCCGCTCATGCCGCTGGCGGGCGCCGGCGCCAAGTTCCAGCCGGTGTGGGTCGAGGACGTGGCGCTCGCTATCGTGCGCTCGCTCGCGGACCTCGGCACCATCGGCCAGACCATCGAATGCGTCGGCCCCCACGTCTACACCTTGCGCGAGCTGGTGCAGCTGGCCGGCCGATGGTCGGGCCATGAGCGGCATATCGTCGCGCTGCCGGCGGCACTCGGCCGGCTGCAGGCCGGCCTGCTCGAGCTGCTGCCCGGCGAGCCGCTGATGTCGCGCGACAACGTCGATTCGATGAAGGTGGACAACGTCGCCACCGGGCGGCTGCCGGGCCTGGCGCGACTGGGCATCGCAGCACGCTCGATCGAGAGCGTGATGCCGCCCATCCTCGGCCGGCGCGACGGCATTGCCCGGCTCGACCCGCTGCGGGCGAACGCGCGACGCTGAATCTGCACGGCCCTTGGGCGAATGCGCGCGACGCATCGGACTGATGAGCAAACGTCATCCGCTGATGCGCCCCGCGCTCTTAGCATGGTGGCTCTTTCAACGACGACTCCCGCAGAGGACTCTTCCATGCAGCTCTACATCGGCAACAAGAACTATTCGTCCTGGTCGCTTCGCGCCTGGCTCCTGATGACGCACTTCGGCATCCAGTTCGAGGAGATCAAGCTGCGCCTGGACTTCGACGACAACTCGGAATTCAAGAACATGCTGGCCCAAGTGGCGCCCACGGGCCGCGTGCCGGTGCTGGTGGACGAAGGCTTCGCGGTGTGGGACACGCTGGCCATCGCCGAGTACCTGGCCGAGAAGTACGCCAGCAAGAACCTCTGGCCCGCGCAGCCCCTGGCGCGTGCGCGCGCACGCAGCCTGTGCGCGGAAATGCATTCCGGCTTCGGCGCCTTGCGCAGCCACTTCGGCATGAACATCGAGGCTTCGCTGCCCGAGATCGGCCGTCGCGTCCTGGCGGAGCAGCCGGACGTGGCACGCGACTTCAAGCGCATCGTGCAGATGTGGGACAAGCAGTTCGACGAACACGGCGGGCCCTTCCTCTTCGGTGCCTTCTCCATCGCCGATGCCTTCTTCGCGCCGGTGTGTTCGCGCATCACCACCTATGGCCTGCCGGTGCCGTCGCGCATCGCCGCCTACATCGAGCGCGTCCACGCGCTGCCGGCGATGCAGGCATGGGTGAAGGAAGCCCGCGCCGAGCACGACTTCATCCCGGCGGACGAGCCGTACCGCACGTCCCGTTCTGCGTGACAGGTGAAGCGTGACATGTGAAACGTGAGGTCGGGACGTGCGACGATCCGCACGTTCCACCCTTCACTTTTCACGTTTCACACAAGATGAAATGCTTCGTCGTCGGCGGCGCTGTCCGCGATGAATTGCTCGGCCGCCCGGTGAACGACCACGACTGGGTCGTCGTGGGCGCGACGCCGCAGGAGATGGTGTCGCAAGGCTTCCTGCCGGTGGGCCGCGACTTCCCCGTCTTCCTGCATCCGCAGACCAAGGAGGAATACGCGCTGGCCCGCACCGAGCGCAAGACGGCGCCGGGCTACCACGGCTTCGCCTTCCATGCGGACCCGGGCGTCACGCTCGAAGACGACCTGGCGCGCCGCGACCTGACGATCAATGCGATGGCGCGCGACGAGACCGGCGCGCTGGTCGACCCCTACGGCGGGCAGCGCGACTTGCAGGCGAAGGTGCTGAGGCATGTGTCGCCGGCCTTCGCCGAAGACCCGGTGCGCATCCTGCGGCTCGCACGTTTCGCGGCACGCTATGGCGACTTCAGCGTCGCGCCGGAAACAGTCGCGCTGATGCGGCAGATGGTCGATGCCGGCGAGGTCGATGCGCTGGTCGCCGAGCGCGTCTGGCAGGAGGTGTCGCGCGGACTGATGGAGGCGCATCCGTCGAAGATGTTCGAGGTGCTGCGCGGCTGCGGCGCACTCGCGCGGCTGCTGCCCGAGGTGGATCGCCTGTGGGGCGTGCCGCAACCGCCGCAGCATCACCCCGAGGTGGACACCGGCGTGCACCTGATGATGGTGCTGGACATGAGCGCGCGGCTCGGCGCGCCGCTGACCGTGCGCTTCGCCTGCCTGGGCCACGACCTGGGCAAGGGCACGACGCCCGAGGACGCGCTGCCGCGCCACCTCATGCACGAGCAGCGCAGCGTGGACCTGGTGCGCGCCTTGTGCGAGCGCTGGAAGGTGCCGGTCGACTGCCGCGAGCTGGCCGAGGTGGTGGCGCGCGAACATGGCAACGTGCACCGCAGCGGCGAGCTGAATGCTGCGGCACTCATGCGGATGATCGAGCGCTGCGACGCGATCCGGAGGCCGGCGCGGTTCTCCGAGATGCTGCTGGCCTGCGAATGCGATGCGCGCGGGCGGCTGGGCATGGAAGACGACCCGTATCCGCAGCGGCCTCGCTTGCAGCGCGCGTTGGACCTGGCGTTGAGCGTCGATTCACGGGCGGTGTCCACGCAGGCCGCCGAACGCGGATTGAAGGGGCCGGCGATCGGGCAGGAGATCTATCAGGCGCGTGTCAAGGCCATCGCCGAAGGTTTGGCTTGACTCCCCCAGCGGGGGAGGGAGTTCTCAGAGAATCTTCGCGAGGAGCATCGCGAAGAAGCTCAGCAGTACGCAACTCGCGATCGGCAAGAACACCTCGCGCCCGAACAGGCGAAAGCGGATGTCGCCCGGCAGCTTGCCCAGCCCGATCCTTTCCAGCCACGTGCGCAGACCGCTGAAGATCAACAGCGCCAAACACACGACGATCAGCCAGCGGATCACAGCGTGTGCGTCCGGTCGCCGCTGGCAAAGCCGATGGGTGCGGTGGTGAAGGATGGATCGCAGTTCTTGGCGAAGCCGATCACCTTGAAGAGTTCGCCCATCTCATGCTCGTTCAGGAGCTTCTGCGCATTGGCCACGGCCGCGATGCCTTCGCCCTGCAGCATCTGCAGCAAGCCGCAGTTCATGAGAAAGCGCGCCTGGCTCGCATAGCCCAGCACCTCGAAGCCGGCGTCCTGCGCGGCCATGGCGATGCCGGTGAAGTCGACGTGGGCGGTGATGTCCTTCTCGCCGACGTCGTGCAGCGGGTCGTCGTCGGCACGATGGCCCCGGTGGCACATCAGCGTGCCGCCCACGCGCTGCTCGAAGTAGTACTCCGCCGCGGGAAAGCCGTAGTCGATGAAGAAGGCCGCGCCGCGCTCCATGCGCTCGGCCAGCGTGGCGATGTAGGCCCGCGCCTGGGGATGGATCTCGGTGGTGGTGCCCGGCACGAACATGCCCTCGTGCGGCGGCCGCAGTGCCGTGATCTGGTCGGCCCACGCGAATCGCTCGCCGTCCACCGACACGCCGCGCTCGAACCACGTGCGGCCGTCGAAGTGCAGCAATTGCACGGGCATGGCGTCCAGCACTTCATTGCCGACCACCACGCCGCTCATCCGTTCGGGCAAGGCGTCGAGCCAGCGGACCTTCTTCGCGTGCGCGGCCAGCGTCTGCTTCTGCTTCTCGCGCAAGGTGCCCGACAAGTCGACGATGCTGTAGCGCCGCACCCGCTCGCCCAGTGCGTCCAGCAGCTGCAGGGCCAGGGCCCCGGTGCCCGCGCCGAATTCGAATACCTCGTCCGTCCCCGAGCCCGCCAGGGCCTGCGCCACCTGCTGCGCCAGGGCTCGGCCGAAGAAGGGCGACAGCTCAGGCGCCGTCACGAAATCGCTGCCCGATGACGGCAGGCTTCCGAATTGCCGGTCGCCCCGGGCGTAGTAGCCCATGCCCGGCGCGTAGAGCGCCATCGCCATGAAGCGGTCGAAAGGCAGCCATCCGCCGTTTCGGTCGATCGCGCGGCGGATCAGCGACGCGAGGGCGCCCGATACACTGGAGGGTTCCTTGGATTTCATCGCCGGATTGTAGAAACCATGGCTTCCCGCCCCGTCGCCCTCGTCACCGGAGCCGCCAGGCGCCTGGGGCGCGAGATCGCGCTGACCCTGGGCGCGGCCGGCTGGGACGTTGGCGTTCACTATCGTGGATCTCGCGACGACGCCGAGACCACGGCCGCCGACCTGCGCGCCGCCGGCGCACACGCCGAGACTTTCCAGGCCGACCTGTCCGACGAAGCCGCCTGCCGCACCCTCGTGCCCGCCGTGCTCGAACGCATGGGCAGGCTGGACGCGGTCGTCAACAACGCCTCGACCTTCGAATACGACAAGCCGCAGACCTTCGGCTTCGCCGCCATGGACCAGCACTGGCATGCCAACGTCGCGCCGGCGGTGATCCTCGCGCAGGCACTGCACGACGCGCTTGCCGGCCAGCCGGATGGCGCCGCCGGCTGCGTCGTGAACCTCATCGACCAGAAGCTCTGGAACCCGAACCCGGACTATTTCTCGTACACGCTGTCCAAGGCAGCGCTGCAGGCGGCCACGGTCATGCTGGCGCAATCGCTCGCGCCGAAGGTTCGCGTGTGCGGCGTGGCGCCGGGCGTGACGCTGGTGTCCGGCCCGATGACCGACGCCGAGTTCAACACCGCCCGCAAGCTCACGCCGCTGCAGCGCTCGTCCACCCCCGAAGACATCGCCCGCGCGGTGCGCTTCCTCCTCGAATCCCCGGCCATCACCGGCACCACGCTGATGGTCGACGGCGGCCAGCACCTGCAGGCGCAATCGCGCGACGTGCTGTTCATCGCCAACCCTGCCAAGGAACACTGACATGCACAGCCTGCTGCACCACCCGAGCCTCATGGACTGCAGGCGCTTGTTCCTGCGCGACTACGAGGTGTGGATCAACATCGGCGTCCACGACTTCGAGAAGAAGGGCGAGCAGCGCGTGCTGATCAACGTGGACCTGTACATCCCGCTGTCGCTGTCCACGCCCAAGGAAGACGATCTCGACGAGGTGGTCGACTACGACTTCATCCGCCGCACCATCGCCATGCGCGTGAAGCAGGGCCACATCCACTTGCAGGAAACGCTGTGCGACGACATCCTCGCGCTGATGCTCGCGCACCCCCGCGTGCGCGCGGCGCGGGTGTCCACGCAGAAGCCCGACGTGTACCCCGATTGCGAGGCGGTCGGCTGCGAGGTCTTCGGGATCGCCGAAGCCAAGGCCGAAGCAAAGAAGTAAAGAAAGTTGAAGACGATGAGTGCCGTACTGGACCACGACGACAAGCGCGCCGCGCACGAGACCAACAAGCTCAGCAAGCGGCTGCACCGCCTGGTGGGCCAGGCCATCGCCGACTTCAACATGATCGAGGACGGCGACAAGGTGATGGTGTGCGTGTCCGGCGGCAAGGACAGCTACACGCTCTTGGACATCCTCGTGAACCTGCGCCAGCGCGCGCCCATCAAGTTCGACATCGTCGCGGTCAACCTCGACCAGAAGCAGCCGGGTTTCCCCGAGCACGTGCTGCCGGAATATCTGAAGAGCCAGGACGTACCCTTTCATATCGAGAACCAGGACACCTACTCCATCGTCAAGCGCCTCATTCCCGAGGGCAAGACCATGTGCAGCCTGTGTTCGCGGCTGCGCCGGGGCATCCTGTACCGGGTGGCGGGCGAGCTGGGCGCGACCAAGGTGGCGCTCGGGCATCACCGCGACGACATGCTGCAGACGCTGTTCATGAACATGTTCTTCGGCAGCCGCATGAAGGGCATGCCGCCCAAGCTCGTGAGCGACGACGGGAAGAACATCGTCATCCGCCCGCTGGCCTACGTGGCCGAGACCGACATCGAGCGCTGGGCCGCGCACCGGCAGTACCCCATCATCCCGTGCACGCTGTGCGGCAGCCAGGCCAACCTGCAGCGGGTGCAGATCAAGAAGATGCTGCGCGAATGGGACCGCCAGTTCCCCGGGCGCATCGACAACCTGTTCACCGCGATGGGCAACATCGTGCCCAGCCACATGATGGACCGGAACCTGTACCCTTTCACCACGCTCCAAACCACGGGGATGGTCAACCCCGAGGGCGACCGCGCGTTCGACGATGACGACGACTGCGGGCCCACGCAGTCGGCCACCGCGATCAAGCTTCACCGCGACGACTGACGGCCCGCCGGGATCCAGACGATTCGCGAGCTCATCGAAGACAGGAGAGACATGATGCGCAAGATCCTGAGTGTCCTGATCACCGCCGCCGCGCTCAGCGCATGTGCCGGCCTGCACGAGCTGAGCAGCGACGTGTCCACGTACAGCATGTGGCCCGCCGACCGCAAGCCCACCACCTACACCTTCGAGCGCCTGCCCTCGCAAGAGCAGAACCCGCAGCAGATGCAGCTGCTCGAGGAAGCCGCCCACCGCGCGATGGAAAACGCCGGCTTCAAGCTCGCCGCCGACCCGAAGACGGCGGACATCTCGGTGAACCTCGGCGCCCGCGTGACGGCCCAGGAGCCCTCGCCCTTCGACAACCCGTTCTGGTGGCGCGGCGGCCTGTACAGCCACCGCTTCTACGGGCCGCGGCCGTTCTATCGCGCGGGCTTCGGCTTCCCTGGCGCATGGCCCTATGACCCGCCGACCTACGAGCGCGAGGTGGCGATGCTGCTGCGCGACCGCAAGACCGGCCAGCCGCTGTACGAAGTGCGCGTGACCAACGACGGCTATTCGTCGTCGATCAACTCGCTGTTGACGGCGATGTTCGAGGCGGGGCTCAAGGACTTCCCGAACGGCGGGCCGAATCCGCGCCGCGTGGTGACGCAGATCAGCAAGTCCTGAGGGGACGCCCGCGGCTCAACTGCCGCGAGACAGGGCGAGGAAGTCTTCTTCCCAGCCCTTGAACCGCTTGACCGCATGCGCGCGCTGCTCGGGCGTGGACAGGTTGTGGACCTGCGCCGCGAACTCGCAGTTGTACTGGATGAGCCGTTGCTGATAGGACCGGTAGGCCGGCCTCGGTGAGTGGAAGGTCTCGTCGTACAGCGCCTTCACCACCACCTTCGCCTGCTCGACGCTTGCCTGCTGCGCGCTGAGCCGTTGCAAGGCCTGCATGGCATCGCGCTGCCGCTGCTGCCGCTCGATGTACCAGCCCTGCGGATCGAAGGGCGACTCGTCGGTGAGCTGGGCGATGCGCGCCTTCTGCGCATCGCTCAACCGCCCGTAGACCATCTCCGCCCGCTCGGCCACGCGCTTGATCTGCACCCGGCGGCGCTCGTCGGGGTCGTCCTGCAGGAAGTCGCCCCTGTATTCCTTGAGGTTCTTGTCGTACTTGCGTTGCAGGTGCCGCAACTGCGCCGGCGTGAGCGCGCGCACCGATTCGGCGAGCGCCGGCAGTGCATGCTCGAAAGCGGTGTCGATGCGCCGCTGGACGACGTCCGTCCACTGGCACATCTGTGCGCCGGTCATGGGCTCGACGATGTCGGCCTGCGCCTTGGCGAGCAGGGCGGCGTACTCGGGCAGCTGCGTGCCGCGGTGCCAGCGGAACCATTCGTCGATGGCTTCTCGCGCCCGGGCCTCCTGCGCATCGTCGAAATCGATGTAGCGGTCGAGCCACCAGAAGGCCAGCTGCTGGCCCTGGTTGTAGCCGAACTTCACCGCGGTGCAGGCCGTCATCGCGAGGGCCGCCACCGCGATAATCACGAATCTGACAAAGGATTTCTGCATGGCGTTGGACATCGTGATCATGGCCGCGGGCAAGGGCACCCGCATGAAGTCGCCCCGGCCGAAAGTGCTGCACCGCCTCGCCGGGCGAAGCCTGCTGCAGCATGTGATCGACACCGCCTCGGCGCTTGGCGCCGACCGCATTGTCACCATCACCGGCCATGGCGCGGATGAAGTCGAAGCAGCAATCGGCGCGCCCGGTCTGTGTTTCGCACGACAGGTGCCGCAGCTGGGCACCGGCCATGCGATGCAGCAGGCGGCGCCGCAATTGCACGATGAGGGCACGACGCTCGTGCTCTACGGTGACGTGCCCCTGATCGAGGCCAGCACCGTTCGCGCGCTGGTCGACTTGAGCGGCGGCCAGCGCCTGGCGCTGCTCACCGTCAACATGGCCGACCCGACAGGCTACGGCCGCATCGTGCGCGAAGGTGATGCAGTAAAGGGCATCGTCGAGCACAAGGACGCAACGCCCGAACAGCGGCAGATCCGCGAGGTGAACACCGGCGTGCTGGCCGCGCCCACCGCGCAGCTCAAGCGCTGGGTCTCGCGTCTCACCAACGACAACGCGCAAGGCGAGTTCTACCTCACCGACATCGTCGCGATGGCCGTGGCCAACGGCGTGCCGGTCGTCACCGCGCAGCCCGCGAGCGAGACCGAGGTGCTGGGCGTGAACAGCCCCGCACAACTGGCCGACCTCGAGCGCCGCTACCAGCGCCGGCGCGCCGATGCGCTGATGGAAGCCGGCGTGCGCCTGGCCGACCCCGCTCGCTTCGACGTGCGCGGCGAGCTCGTGTGCGGCACCGACGTGGACATCGACGTCAACTGCATCTTCGAAGGCCGCGTGGAGCTGGCCGACGGCGTGCGCATCGGCGCCAACTGCTGCATCCGCAATGCGGTGATCGGCGCGAACGCCGTCATCCATCCCTTCACCCACATCGACGGCGAGAAGCAGGGCGTGAAGGTCGGTGCCGGCTCGCTGATCGGGCCCTTCGCACGGCTGCGGCCGGGCGCCGACCTTGGCGAGGAAGTGAACATCGGCAACTTCGTCGAGGTGAAGAACTCCACGCTCGCCAAGGGCGCCAAGGCCAACCACCTCGCCTACCTGGGCGACGCCACCGTGGGCGAGCGCGTGAACTACGGCGCGGGCAGCATCACCGCCAACTACGACGGCGCGAACAAGCACCGCACCATCATCGGCCGCGACGTGCACGTGGGCAGCAACTGCGTACTGGTTGCCCCGGTCACGCTCGGCGACGGCGGCACCATTGGTGGCGGCTCGACGATCGCCAAGGACACCCCCCCCGGCCAGCTCACAGTCGCACGCGCCAAGCAGGTGTCACTACCCGGCTGGACCCGCCCAACAAAAAAGAAATAGCCCCACCGAAAGCGAGCGAAGCGAAGCGCCCATCAAGCCACACCCGCGGGACCGGCTTCGCCGGCCCGCAGGGTGGCGCCCCTCGGGGGCAGGAGCGCAGCGACTGGGGGGCGCCCTTTTATCCACGCCTCGAAGTCCGCCACCGCGAGCGGCTTGCTGATCAGGTCGCCCTGCAGCTCGTCGCAGCCGTTGAGCGCGAGGAAAGCGCGCTGCGCTTCAGTCTCCACGCCCTCGGCGATGGCCGTGATGTCCAGGCTCCGGGCCATCTGGATGATCGCCCGCGTGATGGCGCTGGAGCCGCGGTTGCCGGGCAGGTCGCGCACGAAGGAGCGGTCGATCTTCATCTTGTCGATGGGCAGCTCCTTCAGGTGCCCGAGCGATGAGTAGCCCGTGCCGAAGTCGTCCACCGAGACGCGGATGCCCAACTGCGACAGCTGCCGCAGCCGCGCGCTCACCTCGGCCAGGTCGTCCATCAGCATGCGTTCGGTGAGTTCGAGCTCGATGAGGCGCCCGTCCACGCCCTCTTCGCGCAGCACCTGCGCCACCGACTCCGCGAAGAACGGTGCCTGGAACTGCATGGTCGACAGGTTCACGGCGACGGGCGATACCTTGAGGCCCATCGCCTGCCAGCGCGCGGCGTGGCGTGCCGCCTCGCGCAGCACCCACTGTCCGATCGCCAGCATGAGACGCTGCTGCTCGGCCACCGGAATGAACTCGCCCGGCAGCAGCAGGCCGCGCGCCGGATGGTGCCAGCGGATCAGGGCCTCGGCGCCCACCAGCGAGCCGTCGCGCGCGCTCACCTGCGGCTGGAAGTACAGCTCGAACTCGCCGCGCTGCAGTGCCTGGCCGAGCTCGCCTTCCATCACCATCGCGGCATAGGCCGAGCTCGCCATCACCGGGTCGAAGAAGCGGAACTGCGCGCGCCCGCGCGCCTTGGCGAGGTACATCGCCGTGTCGGCATGCTTGATGAGCACCTCGGCCGACGCGCCGTCGGCCGGGAACATCGCCACACCGAGCGACGCGGTGACCGACAGCGGCCGGCCCTCGGCGTGCAGAGGCGCCTCGATGGCCGCCAGCAGCTTCTGCGCCACCTCGGTCACGTCGTTGCGCTGCGCGACGTTGGTCAGCAGCACCATGAACTCGTCGCCGCCGAAGCGCGCCACGATGTCGGTGGCGCGCAGGCCATGGGTGATGCGCGACGCCGTCGTGCGCAACAGCGTGTCGCCCGCGAGATGCCCGAGCGAATCGTTGATGCGCTTGAAGTGGTCGAGGTCGATGAACAGAAGCGCGAGCTGGTTGCCGCCTTCACGCGCACCGACGAGCAGGTGCCCCAGGTACTCCATGAACGCGCTGCGATTGGGCAGGCCGGTGAGCGTGTCGTGGTGCGCGAGGTGGTGGATGCGCGCCTGCGCCGCGTGGCGGTCGCGCAGGTCGCGGATGACGGTCATGCGCACGCGCTCGCCGTGGTGCATCATCGTGCGCACGATGAACTCCACCGGCAGCCGCTGGCCCTGCTTGTTGATGAGCACGCTCTCGTAGGCGGTCTCCTGGCCCGAGGCGATGACCGAGGCCACCTTGGCCACCTGGTCGGGCGCGATGAACTCCAGCGTCTGGCGGCCGAGCAGCTCCTCGAGCGTGTAGCCCACCAGCGCCAACGCCGGCGGATTGGCGTCGGTGATGAAGCCTTCCTTGTGGAACACGATGCCTTCGCAGCTCGCCTGCATGAACTTGGCCAGCCGGTCTTCGGACTCGCGCAAGGCCTGTTCGGTGCGTCGGAACTTGGTGATGTCGGAGATGAGCACGAAGCAGCCCACGGCGGTCTCGCCCTGCGCGTCCAGGTGCGGCATCAGGTTCACCTCGACATGCTTCGCGCCCTCGGCGCCCGCCAGCTCACGCTCATAGGTGACGCTGGCGTGCTGCTTCAGCACGAGCTGCACCTGTGGCTCGATCTGCCGTGCCGCATCGCTGCCGATCACCTCGGCGAAAGTGAGGCCGACGATGCTGCTCGCAGTCCGGCCGAAGGTCCGCGCGTAGCGGTCGTTGGCGAAGAGGCACTGCAGCGTCTTCGCGTCGTAGTAGGCGATGCCCGCCGGCACGTTGTCCGACACCAGCCGAAGCAGCTCGCTTCTCGTCGATGGAGATGGCGACGCGGGCTCGGGGTCGGCCATGAAGCGGTCCGTTCGGTCGTCAGCCGGCAGCAGCGGCTGTGTCCGCCGCGAGGCACAGGTCGTCCCACGCGCGCGCCTTGTCCTCGAGGTTGCGCAGCAGGTAGGCCGGGTGGTAGGTGACGATCAGCGGCACGCCCTGGTAGCGGTGCACACGCCCGCGCAGCCGGCCGATGGGCTCGTCGCTGCGCAAGAGGCTTTGCACCGCAAAGCGCCCCATCGCAAGGATGATGCGCGGCTTCACGAGTTCGATCTGGCGGATGAGGAAGTGCTCGCACTTCGCGAGCTCGTCGGGCAGCGGGTTGCGGTTGCCCGGCGGCCGGCACTTGAGCGTGTTGGCAATGAAGACCTGCCGCGCCGGATCGGCCGCGGCGCCCTCGCCCCCGGGGGGCGGCGTCTCCTTGCGGCTGAGCCCGAGCGAACGCAGCATGTTGTCCAGCAGCTGGCCCGACTTGCCCACGAAGGGCTCGCCCTGGATGTCCTCCTGCTCGCCCGGTGCCTCACCCACGACCATCCAGTGCGCCTGAATGTTGCCCACACCGAAGACGGTCTGCCGGCGCGTCTCGCACAGCTTGCAGGCAGTGCAGGCCGCCACCGCCTCCCGCAGCGCCGGCCAGTCCATGGATTCGATGCCGGCCGGCCGATCGCCGCTTGCGACTGCCGGACGCACGACGACCGGCGCCCGCGCAGGAGACACTGAAGGCCGATCGACCGGCTCTGCGCGAGCCAGAACCGGTGCCTGTCCCGCCGCCACCGCCGACGCTCCAGTCGCCGCGACAACGCCTGGCGAGACGCCAGTCTCGCCCTCCCCCCTCGCGGAGGGGGGCAAGGGGGAGCGATCCCGTCCCCGACCGGCGTCGGGTTGTGGCGCCAGCCACAACCCCATTTCATTCAACATCGCCACCTGGCGCTCAGTCCACGCCATGTGCGCTCCCGATGTCCAGGCTCATCACGTTCGCATCTTCCCGCTTGCCATGCAATGCCGGGTAGTAGCCGCGACGCACGCCGATGTGCCGGAAGCCGTAACGCAGGTACAACCCCCGCGCCCGCTCGTTGCTCTGCCGGACTTCGAGCCACAGGCGATCGGCCTGCTGCGTGCTGCACAGCGACACCAGCTCGTCGAGCATGCGGCGGCCGAAGCCCTTGCCTTGCTCGGCAGGCGCCACGGTGACGTTCAGCAGGTGCATCTCTTCCACGCCCTTCATCGCGACGAAGTACGCGACGAGGGTGCCGCGCGGCGACCGCAGCACGCGGGCCAGGTAGCCCGCCGCCAATGAATCGATGAAGTTGCCGCGGGTCCAGGGGAAATCGTAGGCCGAGGCCTCCACGGCGACGACCTCGTCGAGGTCGCTCACCATCATGCGCTGCGGCACGAACTCCTCGCGCACCAACGCGTTCATCGGGCGGCCTCCGCATGTTCCTTCGCGATGCGCGCGGCTTCGCGCTCGGCCGTGGTCTGGGCGACCTTGTCGCGCACGTAGAGCGGTATGGCGAGCGCGGCATCGACGGCGCCGCCTTCGCGCCACAGCGCCATCGCCAGCGGCAGCATCGCGCGCGCATGCGGCGATGCATCGGGCAGTTGCCGCGCGTCATGCATGCGCAGGTCCGCAAAGGCGGCCAGCGCCGAACCGGCGACGACGGCCGGCGGCGCATCGTCCCAGCGCTGGTTGAGCGGTTCGACCTGCGTGAGGAAAGGCGCGACCAGCGTCGTCCAGCGGCCATCGGCGAAGCGGTAGTGCGCCGCGTAGATCTCGTTCATGCGCGCGTCCATCGCGACCCACACGCTCTGTTCACCGTCGCCCTCGCGCGCCTCCTCGGCCACCGTGAGCAGCGTGTCCACCGGCAGCACCGGCTTGTTCGCGCCGAAGGCCAAGCCCTGCGCGACCGAACAGGCGGTGCGCAAGCCGGTGAAGGCGCCCGGGCCGCGGCCGAAGGCGATGGCATCGAGCTGCGCGAGCGTGACGCCGGCCTCCTCCAGCACGGCCATGATCGCGGGGATGAGGCTGGCCGACGCCTGCGGGCCGCCCACCGACTCGCGCGACCAGACGCGGCCGCCCTGCGAGAGCGCGATGCTCATGCGTTCAGTCGCGGTGTCGAAGGCCAGCAGGGTCGTCATCCGGCGAGTTTAGGACACGGTGTCGCGACTTCGCCCCGCCGCGACTGCGTGCGATCATCGTTTCATGCCATTCATTTCACGACCCTTCCCTCGCGCTGCCGGACGGCGCTTCATGCGACTGCTGGCGGCCACCGCCCTTCTTGTCGCCGGCCATGCCGCGTCCGCGCGCGGCTTGCCTGCCGAGGTCGAGGCCGCGCTGGACCGCGCAAAGCTGCCGCACGATGCGATGGTCGCGGTGGTGCAGGAGGTCGGCAAGTCCTCGTCGCGCTTGTCATGGCAGGCCGACAAGCCGATGAACCCGGCCTCGCTGATGAAGCTGCTGACCACCAGTGCCGCACTCGACACGCTCGGGCCCGCATGGACCTGGACGACGCCCGTGTGGCTGCAAGGCAGCATCGAGAACCCCGGCCCGCAAGGCGTGCTCACCGGCGACATCGTCATCAAGGGCAGCGGCGACCCGAAGTTCGTGATCGAGCGCGTCTGGCTGCTGCTGCGGCGCATCCAGCAGCTAGGGGTGCATGAGATCCGCGGCGACATCGTGTTCGATCGCAGCGCCTTCAAGCCCGGCGAACAGTCGCCGGCCGACTTCGATGGCGACCCCAGCCGGCCCTACAACGTGCAGCCCGATGCGCTGCTGCTCAACTACCGTTCGCTCGCGCTGACCTTCACGCCGGACATCCCGCGCGGCGTCGCCAACGTGTCGGTCGATGCGCCACTGAATGGCGTGCGCATCGACGCCAGCGTGCCGTTGACCAGCGGCACTTGCGCCGACTGGCGTGCCACACTGAAGGCCGAGATGGCCGACGCCTCGCGCATCCATTTCGCGGGCGCCTACCCGGTGGCCTGCGGCGAGCTGAACTGGCCGCTCGCCTACGCCGACCCCAGGAGCTACAACGAGCGATTGCTCGCGGGCCTGTGGCGCGAGATGGGCGGCGTGCTCACGGGCACGGTGCACGAGGGCACGGCACCGTCGACCACGCCCTCGTTCGTGGTGACGTCGCCCTCGCTGGCCGAGGTCATCCGCGACATCAACAAGTACAGCAACAACACGATGGCGCAGCAGCTCTTCCTCACGCTCGCGGCGACGCAGCGCGGGCTGGGCACGCCGGAGAACGCGCGCGAGGTACTCGGGCAATGGGCCCGGGACAAGCTCGGGCAGACGGCGGCCCGTGGCCTCGTGATCGACAACGGCTCGGGCCTGTCGCGCGGCAACCGCGTGAGCGCCGAGCTGTTCGCCCGGCTGCTGCAGGCCACATGGTCCGGCGCGACCATGCCCGAGCTCGCGAGCTCGCTGCCGGTGGTGGGTGTGGACGGCACCTTGCGCAAGCTGCAGACGCAGGCCGGGCGTGCGCACCTGAAGTCCGGCTCGTTGCGCGACGTCGTCGGCATGGCCGGCTACGTGCTCGCGGCCAACGGCAAGCGCTACGTGATGGTGGCAATGGTCAACCACCCCAACGCCCAAGGGGGCCGGCCGGCGCTGGAAGCGCTGCTGCAATGGACGGCTGGGGACAGCCGGACAGTGTCACCCGCGCCGGAGTGAATCGGGAGCTTCCGGGGGTCCCTGGACCGCGACGTGGACTGTGCGGCGGGCATCTGGGGTTCCACCAACCGCTTCGTCTCGAGGCTGGCCTGTAACGCCTGCTCGACGGCACACAAGAAAAGGGCCCCGCTTGCAGGGCCCTCTTTCCTCGCTTCGAGCGCGAGCTCAGAAGCTGTAGGACGCTCCGAATGAATACACGATCGGCCTGAAGTCGATCGTGGTCTGCAGCACGGTGGTGCCCGAAGCCACGAGCTTGCTTTTCACCTTCAGCGCAGCCACGCTCGCAAACAGGCCCCACTGCTTGTCGAGGGCGTAGTCCACGCCAGCCTGCACGGCCCAGCCGGTCGAATCGCTCATCTGCACGTCAGGGGCGAGCCTGGACTTGATGCCGGTGAACTTCGTGTAGTTGATGCCGCCGCCGACGTAAGGACGGAACTTGTCGCCAGGCTGGCCAAAGTGATAGTTCACAAGCAGTGTCGGCGCGAGATTGTGCGCGGACAGAATGTCGTCGCCGAGGAACGCGACGGTGCCGCTGGCTTTCGCCTTGATCTTCGGGGGAATCCCGAGGACCAGCTCCACGCCCACGTTCGGGTTCAGGAGCCGCTCGTACACGAAGATCACCGTGGTGGCGTTGCCGGTCTCGGCATCCGCCCCAGGCGGAACGCCAACGCCGGTCACGCCGTTGGTCTTCGAGTGTGTCGTGTATTCCGTGACGCCGAACTTGAGGGTGTTGTCCGCAGCGCTTGCGATGCCTGCGCCGAAGGTCGCTGCCAGGGCCACGGCCAGCGTCTGGAGTTTGCTTGTCATTTGATTTGCTCCTTGTTTCGCCGTGTCAGATCCAGCCGAAGGCATGCAGCTGCGCCGCGAAGGCATCGCTCAAGATCTTGTGTCCGCCGGTGGTCGGGTGCACACCGTCGGCGAACTGCCAAGTGGTGACGTCAGCACCCGTGCGCAGGCCGTTGTAGGGTGCGCCCGGTGTGCTGTTGCAGAACAGCGAGGAGCCGTCGGTCACTGCGCCGCTCGTGATGGCACTGATCTTCGTCGCGTCGCAGGCGGGCACGGTGTTGTTCACCACGCCGTACTTGGACGGGTTGCTGTAGACCTCCTTGAAGAGCGTGAACGTATCGATGAGCTGGACCGGCTGGTTGGTGAGCGCGTCGCGCAGCCACAGGTTGAAGATGCGCGACAGGTCGGTCAGCACCGGGCGGGCGCTTGCAGGCAGCGAGTTGCCGAAGGGCGTGTCGGCGGTGTCGCTCAGGTACATCACGGCAACGTACTTCCCGCCCTTGGCGAGGATCTGCGTGCGAACGAGCGCGGCCAGTTCGAGCGCGGCCTTCTTCATCTCGCCCTGTGCGAGCGTCTGCGCATTGAACAGCGCCGTGTTGGCTTGGTCGGCGGTGAGCTTGCCGGCGGCCGCATCGGCCTGGACTTGAGCGGCGGTCGCGGCGAAGGTGCCGAACTGCGTGAACACGTCATTGTTCCCGCCGTACACGAGGATCAGGTCGGTATCCTTGAACGAGCTGAAGCGCGTCAGGTGGTTGGCGACCTGCGTCACCATCGGAACAGTCAGCGCGCCACCCGCATGGCCGATGCCATTCGGATCGGTGACCCGTGCGCCGCCTTGCCCATAGGCCGTGCAGGTGCCCGCCAACGCAGGGGTGGCCGCCGCCGGACATTTCACCGACGACGCACCGAAGCCGACTTCAGCCGGCGTCACCACGAGGCCCAAGGAGCTTGCAAGGTTCTCGACCCACACCGTGCCCGTGGCACTGTTGGTGGTGAACTTGCCGCCGAAATAAGGGGGTGCGCCGCCGCCCACGAGGGATGTGGCCGGCGCGTAGGTGCCGACATCGCTCAGGCTGTCGCCGAAAGACACCACGGCCGTGAACGTGCCCTTGGTGGTTGGTGCGCCGGCCGGTGAACCGGTGCCGGGCACATTGGGATCACCGCCGCCGCACGCGACAAGCAATAGCGCGGCGACCGCCGACAAACCCCATGACCTCACGTTTTTCATGCATGCCCCTTTGAAAACAACAAAGCGAACGATCGTTCGCTTTTTCGGCTTTCACTATAGGACGCGCACCAAATCCGACGCAGCCGGGGAAACCCGCCTGCGTCCTAAGCGGGTTCTCCTAGCCGGGCCGCCCAGGTCATGTGAGCGTCAGGTCGTCAGAAGGGATTGCCCACCGCACGGCTGGCGGCGAGGTTGCCGACGAGGCGTTGGCCACCCGCGCTCAGGTGCTCGGCATCGGACCACAGCCAGCTGTCACCCGACGCGATGACGGTGCCGGTCGCATCCTTGAGCAGCGTGTTGGTCGTGCATTGCAAGAGCGTGGGCGCCGCGATCGGGTCGCAGGCCGCGCGAGTCACGTCGGCGAAGGTAACACCCGCCGCCTTCACGTTGGCGGACACGGCCTCGTCGCCCAGCACCAAGCCGATCTTGGTGCCGTCATTGATGAGCCCCACGCGCAGCTTGGCGTTGAAGCGGTTCGTGAGCTGGGTCAGCAGCGCGGCGCGGCCAGGACTCGCGGTTTCCTGGGCAATGCCGAAAGGCATGGTGCCCACGTCGGGAATGGTGCTGATGAGCACCTTGCCACCCAGTGCCGCGATGCGGTTGACCTGCTCGGCCAGCGCGGACCCGGCGGCCTCGACGTTGGCCACCGCGGCGTCGGCGGACGTCGTGCCGGCGGCCACGGCGTCGTACTGGGCGCGCACGTCCCAGTGGCCGGCCATGACGGTCACCAGCGTCTTCTCATTGAAGCTGTCGGTGGACAGGAAGGTGTCGATCTGGGCCTGCACGCTGTTGCTCGTGCCGCTGGCCCGCGCATTGAGCGCCGACAGGTTGCGGCTCGTCGTGGCGACGGCATTCGGATTGCACTCGGGAAACACCAGCGAGAAGCTGGTCGCCACGTACTCGTTCCACACCGGGTTGGTCAGGCAGTCCAGCGTGGTGCTCACGCCACCGGTGGTGGCCGGCGCCTTCAGCGCATTGACGTTGTACTTCGCCCCGTTACGGTCGCCGTTGATGTCGACGATGGCGCTGTTCTCGTCGCCGAAGGACACGATGCGTGTCGGCACGAACTTCTCGACCTGTTCACCGCCGCCACAAGCCGCGAGCATGCCGGCCGACAGAACCGCCACCGTCGCGCCAAGCGCAAGACGCACACCGAACCCCTTGAACATCACGAACTCTCCAGCAACCGAAAGGGAGGGTCGAACTCAGCGAGACGCCGCCGCGCGGCGAAGCCTGTCGCGCACGCCTTCCCACTCGGGGGCGGCGGGCGGTTCCTCGACCCAGATGAGCTGCACGCCTTCATCATCGAACGCACGCAGCACGGAAAACAGCTCGTGGGCCACCTCGGTGGCCCGCTCGGGCATGGCACGGTGGCGCATGCCCTCGGTCGTACCCGAAGGCGCGACCCTGGAATATACCGCCAGCTTCAGCGGCGATCCGGCAAGCATTTGCAAAGCTGCCTGAAGCTGCCCGGCCGGCATCAAGCGCACGGGCGCCCGCGGGGCGTAGTGGGCCTCGAGCGTGCCTGAGGCGCGCGGCGCGTTCTCGTCGCGGTCGAGCAGCGGCTCGCCGGCCGCCGCCTCGATCTCGGCCCGGGTGAGCACGCCCGGGCGCAGCAGCACCGGATGCCGGCGCGTGCAGTCGACGATGCTCGACTCGATGCCGACCTCACAAGGGCCACCGTCGAGCACCATCAACGCATCGCCGAATTCGTCCGCGACGTGCGAGGCGCGGGTCGGGCTGATGCGCCCGAAGCGGTTGGCGCTCGGTGCCGCCACGCCGGCGACGCCGGCCTGCCGCGCGGCCACCAGAAGTGCATGAGCCACCGGGTGCGCCGGGCAACGCAGGCCCACACTGGCCTGCCCGCCGGCAGCCGCGGCGGCCACGCCCGCGGCTCGCGGCACGATGATGGTCAGCGGACCCGGCCAGAAGCGCGCCACCAGGCGCACGGCCACCGGCGGCACCTCGGCCGCGAACACGCGCACGCTGTCGGCGTCGGCCACGTGCACGATGAGCGGATGGTCCGGCGGCCGGCCCTTGGCCTCGAAGATCTTCGCCACCGCCGCGTCATCGTCGGCCCGGGCGCCCAGGCCGTAGACGGTTTCGGTGGGCAGCGCGACCAGGTCACCCGCGGCGAGCGCGCGGGCGGCGCGTTCGATCACGGAAGGGTCGCGGCCGTCGAGAATCACTGCGGGCTCGCTGGATCTCAGAACGGGTCGAGTCCGAGCACGGCGCAAGCCCGCAGGGCTGCGGCCCGTGCCTCAGCCGCAGTGGCCGCGGTGAGGGTCAGGTGGCCCATCTTGCGGCCGCGGCGGGCGGAGGTCTTGCCGTACAGGTGCAGGTGGGCACCGGGCAGCGCCAGGATGTCGTCCCAGGGCGGCTCGGTGGGCTGGTCGCCTACGCGGAACCACAGGTCGCCGAGGATGTTGAGCATCACCGCCGGGGAGTGGAGCCGGGGTGCGACCAGCGGCGCTGCAGTCATCGCGCGCACTTGCAAGTCGAACTGCGACACATCGCAGGCGTCGATGCTGTAGTGGCCGGAGTTGTGCGGCCGCGGCGCCATCTCGTTGGCCACGACGCTGCCGTCGGCCAGCACGAAGAACTCGACACACAGCACGCCGACGTAGTCCATCGTCGATGCGATCTTCTCGGCAGACGCGATGGCCTGCTGCTGCACAGCGGGCGTGAGATCGGGTGACGGCACCTGCGTGACCGCGAGGATGCCGTCGCGGTGCAGGTTCTGCTGCAGCGGGAAATGCACCACCTCGCCGTTGGCGCCGCGGGCGACGATGACACTCACCTCATAGGCCAGCGGCAGCATCTTCTCGAGCACGCAAGGCGTTTGCTGGAGCTTGGCCCACGCGGCGGCGAGCTCTTCGCGAGTGCGAACGCGGACCTGCCCCTTGCCGTCGTAACCCAGGCGGGCCGTCTTGAGGATGCCGGGCAACAGCGTGTCGTCCAGGGCGTCCAACTGCGCCTCGGTTTCGATCAGGGCGTGCGGGGCGCAGGCCACGCCGCACTTGACGAAATGCGCCTTCTCGGCGGCGCGGTCCTGGCAGATGGCGACGGCATCGGCGGCCGGCGCGACGGGCCGGCTGCGCGCGAGCGTGGCCAGCGCCTGCGCCGGCACGTTCTCGAATTCGGTCGTGATGGCCGCGCTCAGCGACGCAAGCTGCGCCAGGCCCACGTCGTCGAGGTAGCCGGCACGCACATGGTGGTGCGCGACCAGGCCGGCGGGGCTTTCGGCATCGGCGTCGAGCACGGCCGTGAAGTAGCCCATCTGCTGCGCCGCGTGCACGAACATGCGGCCGAGCTGGCCGCCGCCCATGACACCCAGGGTCGCGCCGGGCGCGATGAACGCACGCGTCATTTGAGGTCGGCCGTCATGGCGCGCGCCACCTCGGTCTGGCGTGCGCGGTAGGCCTCGAGCTGCGCACGCAAGGCCGGGTCGTCGTTCGCGAGCATGGCAACGGCGAACAAGGCCGCGTTGCCGGCACCCGCCGTGCCGATGGCGAAGGTGGCCACGGGGATGCCCTTGGGCATCTGTACGATGGAATGCAGCGAATCGACGCCCTGCAAGTGGCGGCTGGCAACCGGCACGCCCAGCACGGGTACGGTGGTCTTGGCAGCCAGCATGCCCGGCAGGTGGGCCGCGCCGCCGGCGCCGGCGATGATCGCCTTCAGCCCGCGCGACGCGGCGCTTTCAGCGTAGGCGAACATGTCGTCCGGCATGCGGTGGGCCGACACGACACGGGCTTCGAAAGGGACATTGAACTCGGCGAGAATCTCGGTCGCGGTGCGCAGGGTCTCCCAGTCGCTGCTGGAACCCATCACGACACCCACGACGACAGGGGCGCTGCTCAAGGGCCGCTCCAGGTGCTGATGAACCTTGAATTGTAGGCGGCGCGACATCACCTTCGGCCCCACCCGACTCCCACGAGAACCATGACCGACATCTCGCTGCAGAACTTTGAAACCGAGCTCATCAATTCGTCCATGCAGCAGCCCGTGCTGCTGGACATCTGGGCGCCCTGGTGCGGCCCGTGCAAGGCGCTCGGCCCGGTGCTGGAAAAGCTGGAAGTCGCCTACGCCGGCCGTTTCAAGCTGGCCAAGCTCAACTCGGACGAGCAGCAGGAGATCGCCGGACAGCTCTCGCAGATGTTCGGCGTGCGCAGCATCCCGTTCTGCGTGCTCTTCAAGGGCGGCCAGCCGGTGGACGGCTTCGTCGGCGCGCTGCCCGAGGCCGAGGTGCGCAAGTTCCTCGACAAGCACGTGCCGAGCGTCGAGGAAACGGCCGCCGAGGAAGAACTGCAGGAGGCCTCCGAGCTGCTGGCCGAAGGCGACACCGACAGCGCGCTGGAGCGCTTGCAGGAAGCCGTGGCCATCAACCCGGGCAACGACGCGGCACGCTACGACTATCTGCGCGCCCTGCTCACGGCCGGGCGCGTGGATGACGCGATCCGCGCCTACGAGCCAGTGGCGGGCAAGGTGATTCCCGACCCGCGGCTCACCGCCTGCGGCCTGTGGATCGAGGCCTGCAAGACCGCTCGCCAAGCCCGATCGCCGGAGGCGCTGGAGCAGGCCATCGCGGCCAACAAGCGCGACTTCGACGCGCGCTATGAGCTCGCGCAGACCCACTTCGCGGCGCAGCGCTTCACGCAGGCGCTGGACGAACTGCTCGAAATCATCATGCGCGACAAGGCCTGGAACGACGAGCTGCCGCGCAAGAGCTACGTCGCCGTGCTGGAACTGATGACCAAGCCGGCACCGGCGAAGAAGGCGGAAGCCGCGGCCCCCCAAGGCACGCTCGAGGTGACGAGCAGACACGTCGCGGCGCCTGCCGATCCGGTGGTGGATCAGTACCGGCGCAAGCTCAGCATGGCGCTGTTCTGAACGGTGGCTGAGCCGGGCCGGCGCGCGCCGGTCCAAGCCATCGCGCGGGCGGCAGCTACGTCAACCGCGCCGCATCGAGCAGCTGCAGCACCTTCGCCTGGTAGGCCCGGTGCTCCGCCCAGCAGGCCTTGGCCTGCTCCGCGTGCCGCAGGGAGCGGCCCTCGTCATCCAGCAGCTTGAAGAGCATGCCCAGCCGGCCATGGGACGTTGCCTGGTCGTCGATGTGCATGGCGGGGTCGATGGATTCGGCCGCAGCCTCGCCGTCGCGCCGCGCCCCGGCCCGGTCGCCGAGGTGCCAGCGGCACCACGCCATGTCCGCGAGGTAGTTGCTCGTCAGCCGCGCGAGGCCCTGCTTCTGCGCATCGGCCAGATGCTTCTCGTACAGCGCGAGCGCGTCGCCGTAGTGGCCCTGCACCGAGGCGATGCTGGCGCGCTGCATCGGCAGCAGCGCATCGAGCGCGATCGTGCCGACCCAGTCGTCGAAATTGCCTGCGCACTCGGCGCCGGCCAGGGCATGACGCGCCTGATCCTCCACGTCGCCGCCGAAGACCGCTGCCTGCATCGCATGGTGCACGCGATGGGCGCTGATGTTGTAGTTGAGCGCGCTTTGGGTCGTCTCGTCGCCATCGGCCACCGCATGCTCGCGGGCACGTGCGTACCAGGGCTGCGCGCGGTCGATGCGTTCGGCGAAGTGGTAGCCCAGCGCCACCACCATGCAGGCCCGCGCACGCGCCGAATGGTGGTCGGCGGCCGCCAGCTTCAGCGCCAGCGACACGTTGCGCACGAAGGCCTCGGCATCGTTGTGCGTGTAGTCCATGTGCGCCAGCCAGGCCGAGCTGAGCGCATGCAGCGGCGTGAGGCCGGCCGCGGCGCTGAGCGCCTGGGCGCGCTTCATCTTGTCGCGGGCGCCGCCGCTCAGGCTGCTGAAATGCAGCAGCCAGCCCTCGGCGATGCACAGCCACACGCTTACCGCCGGGTTGGGCTGCGCATCGAACTGCGCGTGCAGCGCGTCGAATTCGGCCTGCGCCTCGGTGAAGTGGCCGTGCCGCGCGAGAAAGCCCGCACGCTCGGCGCGCAGGCAGGCAGCCTCGACCGGCTGGCGGGTGCGTGCCAGGGCCGCATCCAGCCGCGCCAGCAGCCGTGAATGGGGAGCCCGCGGGGTCATGCCGTCAGGCGCTGCAGCGCTTCGCGGTACTTCGCGGCCGTCTTCTCGATGACATCGGCGGGCAGCGTGGGCGCCGGCGCCTTCTTGCCCCAGGGCTTGCCGTCGACGGTGGCCTGCTCCAGCCAGTCGCGCACGAACTGCTTGTCGTAGCTCGGCGGGTTGCGGCCTTCGCGGAAGGCGGCCTCGTAGCCCTCGATGGGCCAGAAGCGCGAGGAATCGGGCGTGAGCACCTCGTCCATCAGCACCAGCTGGCCGTGCTCATCCAGGCCGAACTCGAACTTGGTGTCCGCGATGATGATGCCCTTGCGCAGCGCGATCTCGGCGGCGGTGGTGTACAGGCGGATGGCGGTGTCGCGCACCTTGGCGGCGAGCTCTGCGCCGACGATCTCGCTCATGCGCTCGAAGCTGATGTTCTCGTCGTGGTCGCCCATCTCGGCCTTGGTGGCTGGCGTGAAGATGGGCTCGGGCAGCTTGCTCGCGTTCTTGAGACCCGAGGGCAGCTTCACGCCGCACACCGACTGGCTCTGCTGATACTCGCTCCAGCCGCTGCCGGCGAGGTAGCCGCGCACGACAGCTTCGATGGGCAGGCCCTTCAGGCGCTTCACGAGCATGGAGCGCCCGCGCACCTGCGACCGCTCTTCGGGCTTGACGACGCTCTCCGGGTCGTCGCCGGTGAGGTGGTTCGGGATGATGCCTTCCAGGTGCGCGAACCAGAACAGCGCCATCTGCGTCAGCAGCTCGCCCTTGCCGGGAATCGGTTCGCCCATCACGACGTCGAAGGCGCTCAGCCGGTCGCTGGCGATCATCAGGATGCGGTCGTTGCCGACGGCGTAGTTGTCGCGCACCTTGCCGCGTGCGAGCAAAGGCAAGGAGGCGATGGACGAGGTGAGCAGGGCGTTTGACATGGAGATGTGAATGCCGCCTGTGCGGCGGTGCTGCGGGCTATCGGAGGGTTCCGCGATTGTAGTGATGGCCCCTCCCCTACACCGACGGAACGTTTGTAGTCAAACCCTCCAAATGGGTGGTGTAGGCGGTGATGGACGTCACGGCAACAAAAAAGGCGTCCCGAAGAACGCCTTTGCCGAGGAGCAGGGCCGTGTCAGGCCGTGACTTGCTGCTCCAGCTCGCCGCGGCTGTAACGCGCGGCATAGACCGCGAGCGTCTCGGCCTTGATCTTGCCGGCCTGGCCCTCGCAGTTGAACTCCACGTAGCGCTGGCGGCAGATCTTCTTGGCCGCCTCGCGCGCGGGCTTCAGGTATTCGCGCGGATCGAACTTCTCCGGGTTCTCGGCGAAGAACTTGCGGATGGCCGCCGTCATCGCCAAGCGGATATCGGTGTCGATGTTGATCTTGCGCACACCGTGCTTGATGGCTTCCTGGATCTCGCTCACCGGCACGCCGTAGGTTTCCTTCATGTTGCCGCCGTACCTGCGGATCTCTTCCAGCAGGTCCTGCGGCACGCTGGAGGAGCCGTGCATCACGAGGTGCGTGTTCGGGATGCGCTTGTGGATTTCCTTGATGCGGCCGATGGCGAGGATGTCGCCCGTGGGCTTGCGGCTGAACTTGTAGGCGCCGTGGCTCGTGCCGATGGCGATCGCCAGTGCGTCGAGCTGGGTGCGCTTGACGAAGTCTGCCGCCTGCTCCGGGTCGGTCAGCAGCTGGTCCATCGTCATCGTGGCTTCGGTGCCGTGGCCGTCTTCCTTGTCGCCCTTCATGGTCTCCAGCGACCCGAGGCAGCCGAGCTCGCCTTCGACCGTGACGCCCAGCGCATGGGCCATGTCCACCACGCGGCGGGTCACGTCCACGTTGTAGTCGTAGCTGGCGATGGTCTTGCCGTCGGCCTGCAGCGAGCCGTCCATCATCACCGAGGTGAATCCGAGGTCGATGGCGCCCTTGCACACGTCCGGGTTCTGGCCGTGGTCCTGGTGCATCACGAGCGGCACCTTCGGGTAGGACTCGACGGCGGCCTGGATGAGGTGCTTGATGAAGGCCTCGCCCGCGTACTTGCGCGCACCGGCACTGGCTTGCAGGATGACCGGTGCACCGACCTCGTCGGCCGCGCTCATCACGGCTTGCACTTGCTCGAGGTTGTTGACGTTGAAGGCCGGAATGCCATAGCCGTTTTCGGCGGCGTGGTCCAGCAGCTGGCGCATGGAAACGAGTGGCATGGTGATGGTTCCAGGGAAGTTGAGGAAAACCTTCAGGTCGCAGTCCGGGGGGCCGATCTGTCCGAGCAATCGGCTGTAACCGCGCCGTAACTCCACTAGTTTACCGGGGCGCACTCGGGCCACCGGACATGAAGCACGCCCAAGCAGGGGGGTTTTGCACCCTGCCCGTCGATTCGTCAAGGGGTTCACGGGTTAGTGCGCATGGAATGGAGACCGGCTGAAAATGCGCCAGAAACCGGCCTCTTTTCAAACTCAAGCCCACGCCCGCCGATCCGACACTGGCCTCCTGAGTGGAAGGACCCAAGCCATGGCTCGCATCGACATCAACACGCTCACGCTCTGGATCACACCCGCGGCGATCGCGCATCCGAACGACCTGGCCGACCACGTCGCCCAACGGCTCGACGTGACGCGCCGCACGGCCAACAAGGCGCTGCAGCGCCTGGTCGAGCTGCAATGGCTGACGCGCGAAGGCTCGAAGAACCGGCCGCGTTTCAAGCCCGGCCTGCTGCGCCAGGTCGCGCAGCGCTACACCCTCGAGGGCCTGGAAGAAGACATTCCCTGGTCGCGCGACTTCGCGCCCTTCTTCAACCTGCCGAGCGAAGTGAACCGCATGACGCAGCACGCCTTCTGCGAGCTGCTCAACAACGCCATCGACCACAGCGAAGGCACGAGCGTCACCGTCTCATTGCGCCAAACCCAGAGCCATGTGCAACTGCTGGTGTCCGACGATGGCCGCGGCGTGTTCGACAAGATCCACGAGGCCTTCTCGCTGGACGACCCGACGCTGGCCATGCTCGAGCTCAGCAAGGGCAAGCTGACGAGCCAGCCGCAGCGCCACACCGGCCGCGGCCTGTTCTTCACGTCCAAGCTTGCGGACATCTTCGACCTGCACGCCAACGAGCGCGCCTTCCAGCGGCGTGAATGGGACGGCGGCGGCTGGATGCCGGGCCGCGCCCTGCTGCGCCAGGGCACCTCCGTCTACGCCGCCATCGGGCTGGACACCACCCGCACGCTCGAGGGTGTGCTGCGCGCCTACAGCGCCGACGGCCAGGGCATGGCCTTCGAGCGAACCGTCGTGCCGCTGCGGCTGATCACCTCGACATCCTCGGGACTCGAGTCACGTGCGCAGGCCCGGCGCGTGACGGCGCGGCTGAACCAGTTCCGCCGGGCCGAAGTCGATTTCGCGGGCGTGACTAACATCGGCCATGGCTTCGCGGACGAGCTGTTCCGCGTGTTCGCTATCCAGCAGCCGGCGTTCGAACTGGTGCCGGTGAACATGTCGCGGGAGGTAGCCACCATGATCGACAGCATCCGCTGCCACGCCTGAGTCGCATGACATAACGCCCGTTCAGGCTGAGGTATCGAAGCCCCCACCGCCGGCTTGAGGCTTCGATACCTCAGCCTGAACGGTTGGAAGTCGCGGATGAAGCTTGATCAGCCCACGCGTTCGGCGTGGTAGCCCTGCGCGTTCATCTTGGCCAGGATTTCCTCGATGTGGGCGACGCCGCGCGTCTGCACGACCACCTCGATCTGCGCACGCTCCACCGACAGCGAGGTGAACGCACGCTGGTGCTGCACCTCATCGATGTTGGCGCCCAGCTTGCCCAGCCACGCGGCCAGGTCCGCCAAGGCGCCCGGCACGTCGCGCACATCGAAACGCAGTCGAGCCAGCCGCCCGGACTTCACCATGCCGCGCTGGATGATTTCCGCCAGCACCAGCGGCTCGATGTTGCCGCCCGACAGCACCAGCCCGACCTTCTTGCCGGCGAAGCGCGCGCGGTGCTTCATCAGCGCCGCGAGGCCGACGGCACCCGCGCCCTCGACCACCGTCTTCTCGATCTCGAGCAACATGAGGATCGCCTGCTCGATGTCGTCCTCGCCCACGAGCAGCACGTCGGACACGCGCTCGCGGATGAGCGGCACCGTCAGCGCGCCGGGCATCTTCACGGCGATGCCGTCGGCGATCGTCGCCTGCGCGCTCTCGTTGTGGGCGTGGTGCATCTCGTTCCACACCGCCGGGAAGCGCTCGGTCTGCACGCCGATGACCTCGATGCCCGGCTTGATATCGCGCGCCGCGGTCGCGATGCCGCTGATCAGCCCGCCGCCGCCAATGGCCACGACCAGCGTGTCGATGGACGGCTGCTCGGCCAGCATCTCCATCGCGATCGTGCCCTGGCCCGCCGCCACGGCGAGATCGTCGTAGGGATGCACCACTGTCAGGCCGCGCTCGCCGGCCAGCGCGAGGCCATGCGACCGTGCGTCGTCGAAGGTGTCGCCCTCGAGCACCACGTTCGCGCCGAATCGCCGCGTGTTCTCCACCTTCACCGCCGGCGCAAAGCGCGGCATCACGATGGTGGCGGGAATGCCCAGGCGCTGCGCGTGGTAGGCCACGCCCTGCGCATGGTTGCCGGCAGACACCGCCAGCACCCCGCGGGCACGCTCGTCACCGGTGAGCTGCAGCAGCTTGTTCAGCGCACCGCGCTCCTTGAAGGACGCGGTGAACTGCAGGTTCTCGAACTTGAGGAAGACCTCGCAGCCGGTGATGGTCGACAGCGTGCGCGAGGGCATGCACGGCGTGTCGAGCACTTGGCCCTGCAGTCGTTCGGCGGCGGCTTGGATGTCGGCGGCGTTGAGGCTCATGGGCCGTTATTGTGAACGGCCCGGCTCCGACGAAACGGGCGTTGAGTGCTTGGCTGCCCGGAGGAAAAACCGGTTTGGCCTCAGCCGACCCGGCAGACCTTCAGCATGTTGGTACCACCCGGGTAGCCCATGGGCTCGCCGCAGGTGATGGCATACGTGTCGCCGGGCTTGAGCACGCCGCGGTCCACGAGCAGCGCCTCAGCACGGCGCAGGGCCTCGTCGCGGTCGGTGTACGTGGGCATGAGCAAGGGGCTGACGTTGCGGTACAGCGCCATCTTGCGCTGGCTGATCGGCTGCGCGGTCAGGCCGTAGATGGGCACCTTGATCTTGTGACGGCTCATCCACAGCGCGGTCGAGCCCGATTCGGTGAGCGCGAGGATGGCCTTGCAGCCGAGGTGGTGCGCAGTGAACAGCGCGCCCATGGCGATCGACTGGTCGATGCGCCCGAAGCGCTTGTTGGTGAAGTCGGAGTCGAGCGACACGTCTTCGGCGCGCTCGGCTTCGAGGGCGATGGCCGCCATCTGCTCGATGGTCTCCACCGGGTACTTGCCGGCCGCCGTCTCGGCACTGAGCATGACCGCATCGGTACCGTCGAGCACAGCGTTGGCCACGTCGCTCACCTCGGCGCGCGTGGGCACCGGGTTGACGATCATGGACTCCATCATCTGCGTCGCGGTGATGACGACCTTGTCCATCTCGCGCGCCATCTTGATCATGCGCTTCTGCAAGGCGGGCACGGCCGCGTTGCCCACCTCCACCGCCAGGTCGCCGCGCGCGACCATGATGCCGTCGCTCGCGCGAAGAATCGCCTCGAGCACGGGAATGGCTTCGCTGCGCTCGATCTTGGCGATCATCCCCGGCTTGTGGCGCCAGGGCTCGCCCGCCACGTTGGCGAGCTGCCGCGCCATCTCCATGTCGGTGGAGTTCTTGGGGAAGCTCACCGCCAGGTATTCGCACTGGAAAGCCATCGCGGTCTTGATGTCCTCCATGTCTTTCGAGGTGAGCGCGGGCGCCGTGAGGCCGCCGCCGGCCTTGTTGATGCCCTTGTTGTTCGACAGCTCGCCGCCGATCACGACCACCGTGTGCACCTCGTCGCCGCGCACCGCTTCCACCGTGAGGCGCAGCAGGCCGTCGTTGAGCAGCAGCGTGTCGCCGGGCTTCACGTCGCGCGGCAACTCCTTGTAGTCGAGGCCGACGCGGTCGTTGCTGCCGAGTGCCGTGCTGGCGGCGTCGAGCACGAACTTCTGCCCTGCCTCCAGCATGATCTTGCCGTTCTCGAACTTGCCGACGCGGATCTTCGGGCCCTGCAGGTCGGCCATGATGGCCACTTCCTTGCCGCACTGGCGCGCCACGTCGCGCACGAGGTTGGCGCGGTCGATGTGGTCCTGCGCCTTGCCGTGCGAGAAGTTCAGCCGCACGACGTCCACGCCTGCAAGGATCATCTGCGTCAGGACCTCGGGGGAGCTTGAAGCGGGGCCGAGGGTGGCAACGATCTTGGTGGCGCGGGCCATGGAGTCTCCTGTTGTTCGAAGCCCGCGATTATGGTCGCGGGGAGTTTCACGCGGTTACGGATGAGCTTTGCTCAGCGCTCTTTGGCGCTGCTGTGCCACAGCTTCAACCGTTGGCGCGGCGCTCGAGGATCTCGAACGCCGGCAGCGTCTTCCCTTCTAGCACTTCGAGGAACGCGCCGCCACCAGTGCTGATGTAGCCCACGTCCCGCTCGATGCCGTACTTGGCGATGGCAGCCAAGGTGTCGCCGCCGCCCGCGATGCTGAACGCGTCCGACGCGGCAATAGCGCGGGCGATGGTCTCGGTGCCATGCGCGAAGGCGTCGAACTCGAACACCCCGACCGGGCCGTTCCAGACGATGGTGCCGGCCTTCTTGAGCTGCTCGGCCAGCTGCGCTGCCGTCTTCGGGCCGATGTCGAGGATCATGTCGTCGGCCGCCACGTCGGCCGCGGCCTTGACGGTGGCGGGCGCATCGGCAGCGAAGGTCTTGGCGGTCACCACGTCCACCGGAATCGGCACGGCCGCGCCGCGTGCCTTCATGGCCTCGATCACTGCCTTCGCATCGCCGACGAGATCGGCTTCGGCCAGCGACTTGCCGATGGGCAGGCCCGCGGCCAGCATGAAGGTGTTGGCAATGCCGCCGCCCACGATGAGCTGGTCAACGTTCTTCGCCAGCGACTGCAGGATGGTGAGCTTGGTGCTGACCTTGCTGCCCGCGACGATGGCCACCAGCGGGCGCTTGGGGTTGGCCAGCGCCTTGGTGATGGCGTCGATCTCCGCGGCCAGCAGCGGGCCGGCGCAGGCAATCTTGGCGAACTGCGCGATGCCGTAGGTGGAGGCCTCGGCGCGGTGGGCAGTGCCGAAGGCGTCGTGCACGAAGATGTCGCACAGCGCCGCCATCTTCTTGCTCAGCTCCTCGTTGTTCTTCTTCTCGCCCTTGTTGACGCGGCAGTTCTCCAGCAGCACGAGCTGGCCCGGCTTCACGTCCACGCCGTCGACCCAGTTCGCCACCACCGGCACCTCGCGGCCGAGCAGCTCACCCATGCGCTTTGCCACGGGTGCGAGCGAGTCTTCCGGCTTGAACTCACCCTCGGTCGGGCGGCCCAGGTGCGACGTCACCATCACCGCCGCACCGGCCTTGAGTGCCATCTGGATGCAGGGGATGGACGCACGCACGCGCGTGTCCTCGGTGATGTGGCCGGCGTCGTCCAGCGGCACGTTGAGATCGGCGCGGATGAACACGCGCTGGCCGGCGGCTTTGCCCTGGGCGACCAGGTCTTCGAAGCGGAGAACGTTCATGGGGGTGCGGAGGTTGGTGAGTGCAACCGGCGATTCTAGGGATCGCCGCCCCGCCGATGGAACGAATCGGTTTCCTGGCGCTACGGCCGCCGGCGAGGCCGCCTCACCAGCCGAGCCAGAGCTTCAAGGGCACCAGCACCGCCATGCCGGTCAGGATGGTGCCGAGGATGCCGCGGCGCCAGAAGAAGTACGCGGACGCCGCCGCGACGGCGTACAGCCGCGCGTCGCGCCAGGTGTCGATGAGGTGGCCCTGGGTCATGACGACCTCGGGCACGATCACTGCCGCAAGCGCCGCCAGCGGCGCATAGCGCAGGCCGCGCTGCACCCAGCCGGGCAGCACCAGCTCGCGGTCGGAAAAGAGGAAGAAGGCGCGGGTGACCACGGTGATGGCCGTGAGGCCGACGATGGTAATGAAGGCGTCCAGGTTGCTCATGCCGCCTCCGCCCGTGTGTGCGCCTGCGCCTTCAGCCGCGGCGCCATACCGGCCAGGGCGTTGCGGACGCGCCGGCCGGCGTCGCCGCCACCGTCGATCATCAGGCCCACGCAGATGGCCGCCGCGATGGCGACCACGATGTGCAGGTGGAAGGGCAAGGCGAACGCGGCGACGGCCGCGGCCCCGGCGACCACCGCGGCAAACGCCGTCGAGCGATCGGACAGCATCGAATAGGTCAGGCCCAGCAGCGCCAACACGCCGGCGAAGCCCAGGCCCCACTGCGTCGGGATGACGTCGGCCAGCAGGATGCCGGCGATGGAAGGAAGCTGCCACGCAGTCCAGTTGACGCTGGTGCCGCCCAGGAAATATTCGAACTGGCCTTCGCCGTCGCGCGCCTCGGAGAAGCGCTTCATGAAGAGCTTGTAGGTGAGGTCGCTGGTCAGATAGCCGAGCAGCACCCGGCGCGAGCGCGTGAACTGCATGAAGAAGGGACGCCACTGGGCGCTGAAGATGACGAAGCGCAGGTTGACGCACAGCGCCGTGGCCCAGATCACCCACATCGGCGCGTTCACCGCCATGAGCGGAATGGCGGCGAGCTGGGCGCTGCCGGCAAACACCACCAGGCTCATCAGCAGGGCCAGCAGAACGGACAGGCCGGTCTTGACCATTGCCACGCCGGTCACGAGGCCCCAGGCCGCGACGCCAAGGCTCACACCGACCATGTCTTTCGCGCCGACACGGAACTGCGGATGCCGCATCGCGGCGCGGAGGATTTGCATCCCTGCGATTCTCCCCGCTACGGGAAAACCCTGCACAGCAGGGTTCATGGGGCGTCGGCGAAAAGTCAGCGCTTTTTCACGCTTCCGTGGCCCGCGATGGAGGTCTTGACCACGGCGTCGCCGGTGTAGTCGACGTCGCCGCTGCCCGCGATGGACACGTTGAGCGTCTTGCGGGCATTCACCCGGGCGTCCCCGCTGCCGGCAATGCTGATGCTCACGTCCTCGGCGGCCAGGTCCCGCGTCACCACGTCCCCGCTGCCCGCGATGCTGATGCTCAGCTTGCCCGATTTGCCGGCCAGGGCCACGTCGCCGCTGCCGGCCACGTTGACGGCCATCGCACCGGCGTCGAGCTGGTTCATGCGCACATTGCCGGAGCCGTCGATCTTCAGCCGCAGGTCGCTGGTCCTGATGCCGTCGGCCACGACGTCACCGGAGCCGCCGATGGACACCGCCTTCAGATCGACGAGGTCCACCGTCACGACCATGCGGGTGCGCGTGGTGTAGCTCGCGCCCTTCTTCGTGCCGATCTCGAGCGTCGGCACGCCGTCCAGCATGACCACGGCGGTCTCGATCATGGGGAGCAGGTTGTCGTCGCCGCTGAGCTCCACCGCCTCCTTGCCCGACTGGCGGATCACCACCTTCATCGCGCCCTTGAGGTGCACGGCCTGGAAGCCGCTGGCCGCCCGCCGCTCGGTGACGACCTTGCCCGAGCCCTTGACGCCGCCCAGGCCCGCCCACTCGCTCCACGAGCTTTCGTCCTTGGCGTGGGCGGAGGTTCCGGCCGCCACCAGGCTTGCGGCAAAGGCGCCCAGCAGGTAGCGGCGGGCGCTGAGGAAGGCGAGTGGATGCATGGCGGCTCCGATCGGCGTCTGTTGGAATGGACGCGATGGTGCCGCGCGGCGACATGCTGGTCATGCGCCGTGCGACGGACTGCAAGTATCGGGAGTCGAAGCGTGTTTCGCGGCGCTCGCCGCGAAAAAGCCTCAGGAAGCGTGGGCCGGCTTGGCGTCCTTGCTTTCCTTGGCTTCCTTGGTGTCCTTCAGCTTGGACTTGGGCGCCGGCTTGTCGGCGTCGTCCTTGGCGTCCTTGGCGTCCTTGGAATCCTTGGTGTCCTTCACGTCCTTCGTGTCCTTGGACTCGGCTTTGGATTCGGCCGTCGCCTTGGCCGGCGTCGCGGCCACCAGCACCGGGGGCACTGCCTCGATCTTGTTCTCGCGCATGTAGTCGTTCATGTCGCGCCAGCCGGCGAAGATCGCGGCCTTGTCGATGCGACGGTTGAGCGTGTAGCAATCCTCGATGGCACGGCCGGCATGGCGGCAGGCACCGCCCACCGCGCGACCTTCGGCGTCACGGGCAGCCGCCACCTTCTCGGGCGACTCGATGCCGAGCATGTCGCAACCTGCCAGCAGCGTGGCGGCGAGGGAAACGGCGAGAAAGGCGGGGCGCAGCATGGATGACAAACCGGAGTTCTGCTGCGGATATCGGCGCCCGCGCGGCCGACTTGAGCGCGGCTCAGGCGCCGAAGCGCCGTCCAGGCAAGCCGGGGTGCGCCTGGAGGAATTGCCGTGTGGAAATCCGCTTTCCGCCAGGTTTCTGCAGTTCGGTCAGCTGCAGCGATCCGCTACCGCAGGCGACATGCAATGCGTCGCCCGCGGCCTCGAGAATCTCGCCCGGGCTGCCGTGGGCCGACTCCGGCGACGCCAACGACGCGCGCCAGACCTTGATCGATTCGCCGTCGAGCGTGGTGCTTGCACCGGGGAAGGGATCGAAGGCGCGGATGCGGCGCTCGATCGCCGCCGCCGGCTGCGCCCAGTCGATCACCCCTTCCGCCTTCTCGATCTTGTGCGCATAGGTGACGCCTTCTGCAGGCTGCTTCGTCCGCGTCAGACCGCCGCAGGACGCGATCTCCAGCGCTTCCACGACCAGGCGCCCACCGAGGACGGCGAGGCGGTCGTGCAGGCGGGCGGTGGTGTCGTCGGGCAGGATGTCCAGGGATTCCACGAGCAGCATGTCGCCCGTGTCCAGGCCGGCGTCCATCTGCATGATGGTGATGCCGGTGCGCGTGTCACCAGCCTCGATGGCGCGGTGGATCGGCGCGGCGCCGCGCCAGCGCGGCAACAGCGAGCCGTGGATGTTGATGCAGCCGCGCGGAGGAAGATCCAGCACCCACTGCGGCAGGATCAGGCCGTAGGCCGCCACCACCATCACATCTGGCCGCGCATCCAGCAGCGCCTGGCGCGCCACGGCGGCATCGTCCGGATACCTGCCGTCCAGCCGCAGGCTGCGCGGCTGGACGACCGGGACGCAATGTTCCAGCGCGAAGGCCTTGACTGGCGAGGCGTGCAGCTTCATGCCCCGGCCTGCAGGGCGGTCGGGCTGGGTCAGCACCAGCGGAATCGTGAAACCGGCCGCGTGCAGCCGCGCCAACGCCACCTGCGCAAACTCGGGGGTGCCGGCGAAGGCGACGCGCATCGGGTGGGCCGCCATCGCTCAGACCCGCGTTTCGTCGCGGGTCTTCTTGATCATCTTGGTCTTGATGCGGTCGCGCTTGAGCGCGCTGAGGTATTCCACGAAAACCCGGCCCATCAGGTGGTCCATCTCGTGCTGCACGCACACCGACAGCAAGCCCTCGGCATCGAACTCGTAGGTCTCGCCCGCCCGGTTCAGCGCCCGCACACGCACCTGCGCGTGCCGCTTCACCTTGTCGTAGACCTGGGGCACCGACAGGCAGCCCTCGTCGCTGAAGCTCATTTCCTCGCTCTTACTGATGAGCTCGGGATTGATGAGCACCCGCGGGTCGTCGCGCGCCTCGGAGGTGTCGATGACGATCACGCGCTCGTGCACGTCGACCTGCGTGGCCGCCAGGCCGACGCCGTCAGCCGCGTACATGGTCTCGAGCATGTCGTCGACCAGTCGCTGCATGCGCGCATCCACCACGGCCACGGGCTTCGCCACGATGTGCAGCTTCGGGTCGGGGTAGCGAAGAATGTTGAGTTTGGCCATTGGTAAGAGAAAGTTTCAGCTGCCGAGCAGCACGCAAACATGTGGATACCACGCAACGCGAGCCGGCGTGACGAGTCTCACGCTGCTCGACACTCCGGGTCACTTTCGTTGCGATATCAAGGGTTTAGAGGCAGAATCTACGAAACTGAATGAGGAATTTTCGCCGAAGTGAAGCCAGGTTGGGCGGCATCGGCGAAACGACCCCACGTCACAAACACGTTCGCGCAGGCGCCTCACCTCTTGCGCCCCCGGAGACTCAAGCTGATGACGCGTCGCACCCGTTTTGCCCCCCAGACGAGCCCCGCCTGGCGATCGGTCCGAACCACCGCTCTGGCGGCATCCGTCGGACTGACCCTGGGCCTGGCACTGTCGGGCACCGCTCACGCAGCCGGCAATTATCCGATCACCGGGCAACAGCGCGACACCGCCCAGCGCGTCGCCGAAGCGGGCGTCCCGCTGGCCGAACTGGCGCCCAACGCACCCGACTCCTACACCGTCAAGCGCGGCGACACGCTGTGGGACATCTCCAAGCTCTTCCTCAAGTCGCCCTGGCGCTGGCCGGAGCTGTGGGGAATGAACATGGACCAGATCCGCAACCCGCACCTGATCTACCCAGGCCAGGTGCTGTTCCTTGAAAAATCCGATGGCCGCGCCCGCCTGCGCATGGGCGAAGGCGAAGGTGTTCCGTCGGGCACCACCAAGCTGTCGCCGCGCGTACGCGGCACCGGCCTGGACGGCGACGCAATCCCGTCGATCCCGTTCAACCTGATCGAGCCTTTCCTCAACGAGGCCGTGATCTTCCAGGGCAACGAGCTGGCCACCGCGCCGCGCATCGTCGCCACGCAGGAAGGCCGCGTGCTGCTGTCGCGCGGCGACACCGCCTACGTGCGCGGCGAAACCGGCGGCAATACCTCGTTCCGCATCTTCCGCGAGCCCAAGCCGCTGAAAGACCCGACCACCGGCGAAGTGCTGGGCTGGGAAGCCGTCTACGTGGGCGCGACCGAGGCCGTGCGCCCAGGCGAAACGCGCAACGGTGCCGACGGCAAGCCGGAAATCATCCCGGCGACCTTCTCCGTCACCGCCATCCGCCAGGAAGCCAGCGTCGGCGACCGCCTGGCCCCCGTGCCGCAGCGCGAATTTTCCAACTACGCGCCGCACGCGCCGGCATCGCCCATCACCGGACAGATCGTCTCGCTGTACGGCGACGCGCTGACCGCCGGGCAGAACCAGATCGTGGCGCTGAACCGCGGCGCCCGCGACGGCATCGAACGCGGCCACGTGCTGGCCTTGTGGCGCGACGGTGCGCGGGTCATCGACAAGACCGATGCCTCGCGCCCGATGATCAAGCTGCCTGACGAACGCCACGGCATGCTGTTCGTCTTCCGTGTGTTCGACCGCATGTCCTACGCGCTGATCCTGTCGGTGAAAGATCCCGTCAAGCCGGGCGACCGTTTCACGCAGCCCTGAGCCGTCGTCCCTCCGACCCTGTGCCCCGTTCCCACGCTTTCTGATTCCGATAGGTTCCCGTCTTGATCGAGCGAGATGAGCTCGCAGCGTGGCTGCGCCTGCTTGAAACGGCCGGCGTCGGCCGCGTCCCCGCCCGCCGGCTCCTGGCGGCCTTTGGTTCTCCGCAAGGCATCTTCGACGCGGACGCGAGCGCTCGGCGAGAAGTGGTTTCTGCCGCACAGGCACTCGCCCTCGACGGGATGCCGGATCGCATGCCGGCGCTGCTCGACACCACGCTCGCCTGGCTGGAGGGCCAGACGCCGGACAGCCCGCGGCGTGTCATCACGCTGGGCGATCCGCTCTACCCGCCGGCGCTCCTGGAAACCGCCGATCCGCCGCTGATGCTGTACGCGCAAGGGCGGGTCGAACTTCTCGGCACGCGCGGCATCGCGATCGTCGGCAGCCGCAATCCGACCCCGCAAGGCGTGGACAACGCCCGATCGTTCGCCGCGACCTTGAGCGGCGGCGGCATCACGGTGGTCTCGGGCCTGGCGCTGGGCATCGACGGCGCCGCGCATGAAGGCGCGCTGACGGGCAGCGGGAGCACGATCGCCGTGGTGGGCACCGGCCTGGATCGCGTGTATCCGAAGCGCCACCACCAGCTTGCACACCGCATTGCCCGCCAGGGCTTGATGCTGAGCGAGTACTCGCTTGGCATGGAGCCCCTGAACCAGAACTTCCCGCTGCGCAACCGCATCATTGCCGGTCTCACCCGCGGCACCTTGGTGGTGGAGGCGGCGATGCAATCGGGTTCGCTCATCACCGCTCGCATGGCCAGCGAAGCGGGCCGGGACGTGTTCGCCATCCCCGGCTCCATCCACTCGCCGCAGGCTCGCGGCTGCCATTGGCTGATCAAGCAAGGCGCCAAGCTGGTCGATGCCGCACAGGACATCCTCGAAGAGCTGGGACCGATGACCGCGCCGGTCGCCACCACCACCACCACGGACTCCGAACAAGCCACCCACGACCCATTGCTCGAGGCGCTAGGCTACGAGCCGGTGACACTGGACGCGCTGGTCGCGCGAACCGGCTCTTGCCCCACCACGCTCAGCAGCCGGCTGCTCGAACTCGAGCTCGACGGGCAGGTCGCGCGGCTGGCCGGGCAATTGTTTCAACGGGTCGGACTGGGCTGAAGAAAGCGGCGGTTTGCATCACTCCCGACAATCTCTCTGGGGTATAGTGGTTTCATGTTCGACGTGCTCGTGTACCTGTACGAAAACTACTGGCGACCCGACGCCTGCCCCGATCACGCGCAGCTGACCCGCAAGCTGTCCGCCGTGGGCTTCGAGTCCGACGAGATCCAGGAAGCGCTTTCCTGGCTTGACGGGCTCGCCGGTACCGCGGAGTCCTACGTCGGCGAACAGGGTGCGCAAAGCCTGCGCGTCTATTCCCACGCCGAGCAGGAACACCTCGGCGAAGCCTCCATCGGCTTCATCAGCTTCCTCGAATCCGCCGGTGTTCTGCCGCCGCCCATGCGCGAGATCGTGATCGACCGCGCCAACGCCATTTCCGGTGGTTCGCTTGAGCTCGAAGACCTGAAGATCATCGTGCTGATGGTGTTCTGGAGCCTGGGAGAGGAGCCGGATGCGCTGATCCTCGATGAACTCTTCGTCGACGAAGCTGATCGGCTGATTCACTGAATACGCCGAAGCGCTGAAGAGCAAAGGGCCGCAGATGCGGCCCTTGTCTTTTGTCCAAAGCGGCGACTCGGCGTGCCGGCCGCTCAATTCAGCAAGCGGCCCGGGTCCACGTCCAGCTTCGCGAGCGCGCTGCGCGTCGCGCGAACCGTGAGCGACTCGTCCTGCGCTGGCACCAGCAGCCCCGCCTGCAGGAACGCTGCCAAGCGATGCTGCTGGAACAGGATGCCGCGGCCCTGCGGCGACACGAACAGCGTCAGCTGCTTGCGCAGCCCCTGCCACGCCAGTTGCACCTGCTCGTTGCGGTTGCGGTAGTCCAGCATGTACCAGCTGCCCACCTGCAGCTCGCGCGCCCAGGACAACATGGCCGGCGTCGGCATGGAACCGCCCTCGCCCACCACCTCCAGCTCGGAGCTTTCATGCCCGGACAGGTCGAGCACCAGGGATTCGTCGATCTCGACGTCTTCCGCATCCGGCAGCAGCTCTTCCAGCGTTTCGAGCCGTGCCATCAGGTCCACGAGCCGGTCGTGCGGGATCGCAGCCGCCTTGGCGGTGAAGGCCGCAGCGAGGGAGTTGTTGAGCTTCTGGATATGCTCGTCCTGCTTGGACGGCGGCAGGCCGGCATTCTGCATGCCGTCGCGCAGCGTCTTGAGCAGCGGCGGCAGCCGGCGGATGACCTCGGCCCGCTCCTCGCGCGACACCTTGGCGCTGGCGGACCAGATCAGGTCGGCCGCGGCGCGCTTCATCGCCTTGGTCTCTTCGCTTTGCAGATCGAACTTGACGGCCGTGGTGGCCAGCACGTCGGCCCAGACCTGGAACAGGAACTCGCGCACGCCCTCCTGAACGGGCACCTCGTTGAGCATCTTGCGCAACTCGATGGTGTACTGGATGGCCAGCGTCTCGCGCTGCTCCACTTGCTGAGCGAGCGACACGCCCTTGCGAGACGCCTCGTTCTCGTTCTTGAAATAGTGCTCGAGGAACTTCTCGAACTCGGTGAGCACGGTCTGGAAGACCCGGCGTCCGGTATCAGGATAGGCCTCGACCACCTGCACGACGCGCTTGATTTCCTTCTCGACCAAGTCGCCGGCTGCGCGCATGGTGGCGTCAAAGCCCATGACGCAGGCGCCCATGCGGTCGATCAGCCGACGGGCCGGGTGGTCGATGGTCGCGAAAAAATCAGGTTCGCTCACGGCCACGCGCAGCACCGGCATCTGCAAGCGCGCGAACCACACGCGCACGGTCGCCGGAATGCGCTCTTCCATGAGGATGCTCTGGAACAGCAAGGCCACGATTTCGATGGTCGCGCGCTCGACCGGTGTGCTCGCCGCCTGCTTCAGCTGCTGCTTGCGCTGCTGCAGTTCCTCGAGAAGTGCGGGCGTGCTGACTTGCGCCACGCCGCCCACCGCCTGTTCATCAGCCGTGGCCATGCGCCGGGCCAGGCCCTGCTGCGCATCGTTGATCGCGCTGCGCAAGGCCTGCGACGCAGGCCTTGCCTGCTGTGTGTTGGCGAACTCCGGCAACTGGCGGCCGATCAGCTTGTTGAGCCGGCCCAGCACCGCTTCGGCATGGTCCGCGCCGCGGACCAGCCCGCCGGCACGCGTCATCAACCGGGTTTCTTCATGGACCTGCGCACGCGAGGGGTCGACCGCTCCCGTCGGCGGGCTGCCCGAGTGCGAGAAGCCGGTGGCGGAGGTGCTCGGTGCGCTGGCGCTCCAGGCGGAATTGCGGGTGCGCCGGATGAAAGGGCGCAGGTCGATCTCCGGCAGCACCCGCTGCTGGATCAACCAGCGGTTGGTCTCGTGGTATGCCTCTTCGGCGAAATGCGCGAACTCGTCGTGCAGCACCGTCTGCAGCGTGCGCCAGGCATCGTGGCTCAAGCCGGCCGAGCGCCAGGCATTGGTGACGATGCGCGCCAGCACGTGCGGACGCAGCACGTCGTTGGGATCGAGCTCCTCGCGACCTTCGAGCATCGTGACCCGCGAGCGCATGTCGGTGAACTCCCACGACGCGCGGTCCATCATGGCCAAGGCCAGGCGGGAGCTCAGGATCTCGCTTTCGATGGTGTCGTTGTCGACGAGGCTCAGGCCCGCGCTGGACGAGAACGCGCCACCGCCGCGCTGTGCCGCCTGCAGGTCGGCCGGCCGCGCAAGCGACAGGCCGCCGCCTTGCATCGCCGACCGCAGCGCAGAGACCGCACCATTGAGCCAGACACCATGCGCCTTGGCGAGGTCTTCGACGACGTCGCGCCGCCGCATCATGGTGGCTGGATCGGCCACCTGGCTCAACAGGATACGGGCGCCGCTATCGACGGCCTGCACCACGCTCGGAAGCCCGTTGAGCAAGCCCTCCACGTAGGATCGCCGCGCCTGAGCGGCCAGTGCCATCGAGTTGGCGGCGGTCGCCATGGATGTGGAGTGAGTGCTCGCGGGAAAAGGGATGCTTGAACTCTACACCACCGCCCCGGCGTTCGGGTCGTTCGGGTCGATTTCCTTCGACGAAGCCTTGACCAGATCGGAGCGCTTGACACCCAGCCACATGGCGATGGCCGCGGCGACGAACACCGACGAATAGATGCCGAACAGGATGCCGATGGTCAGCGCCACGGCAAAGTAATGCAGCGTCGGCCCGCCGAACAGCAGCATGGACAGCACCATCATCTGCGTGCAGCCGTGCGTGATGATCGTGCGGCTCATCGTGCTGGTGATGGCGTGGTCGATCACCTCGTGCGTGGTCATCTTGTTGAACCGGCGGAACGCTTCGCGGATCCGGTCGAAGATCACCACCGATTCGTTCACCGAGTAGCCCAGCACCGCCAGCACCGCCGCCAGCACCGAGAGCGAGAACTCCCACTGGAAGAAGGCGAAGAAGCCTAGGATGATGATGACGTCGTGGAGGTTGGCGACGATGGCCGCCACCGAGAACTTCCACTCGAAGCGGAAGGCGAGGTACAGCATGATGCCGGCGATCACGAAGGCGAGCGCCTTGGCGCCGTCCTCGGCGAGTTCGCGGCCGACCTGTGGGCCGACGAATTCGTCGCGCAGGTGGCGCACGGGTTCGGTGCCGGCCGCCGTGCAGCGCGACCAGCGCTTCACCGCCTCGCCCTTGTCGTTGGTGGCGTCGCTGTACTCGGGCTGGCCGCCTTGCACCGTGCACAGCGCAGCCATCACCTGCTTCACCGTGTCTTCCTGCTTGACGCCCTGGCGGGCCGGCAGGCGGATGAGCACGTTGCTCGCGGCGCCGTAGTTCTGCACCTGCGCGTCGGTCACCTTCGCCGCCTCGAGCGTGGCGCGTATCTTGGGCACGTCGGCCGGCTGCGAGTAGGCCACCTCGACGGCCGTGCCGCCGGTGAACTCGATGGACAGGTGCAGCCCCTTGGTCAGGAGGAAGAACACCGCCAGCAGGAAGGTCACGAGCGAGACGACGTTGAACACCAGCGCGTGCCGCATGAACGGAATGTCGCGCCGAATACGGAAGAACTCCATGTCAGATCCTTGTTCGAGTTCTCGGGGCTCAGGCTTTGGTGCTCGAGGCCACGGCCGTGGCCGAATCGTCGGCCTTGGGCCTCCAGACCTGGCCGATGGACACGCCCTTGAGCTTCTTCTGGCGGCCGTACCACAGGTTCACGAGGCCACGCGAGAAGAGCACGGCGGAGAACATCGAGGTAAGGATGCCCAGGCAGTGCACGACGGCGAAGCCCTTCACCGGCCCTGAACCGAAGGCCAGCAGCGCGAGGCCCGCAATCAACGTGGTGACGTTCGAGTCCAGGATGGTCGCGAAGGCCCGTTCATAGCCTGCGTTGATCGCCGACTGCGGCGACGCGCCATTTCGCAACTCCTCTCGCACCCGCTCGTTGATGAGCACGTTGGCATCAATCGCCATGCCCAGCGTCAGCGCAATGGCCGCGATGCCCGGCAAGGTGAGCGTCGCCTGCAGCATCGACAGCACCGCCACCAGCAGCAGCAGGTTGAGCATCAGCGCAAGCGTCGAGAACACGCCGAAGAGCAGGTAGTACGCGCACATGAAGAGCGCGATCGCGATGAACCCGAAGACCAGGCTGTCGAAGCCCTTGGCGATGTTGTCGGCACCCAGGCTCGGGCCGATGGTGCTTTCCTCGATGAACTCCATGGGCGCGGCCAGCGCGCCTGCGCGCAGCAGCAGACTCAGTTCGTTGGCGGCATCGGTCGTGACCATGCCGGTGATGCGGAACTCGCTGCCCAGTTCGCTCTGGATGCGCGCGACCGTCAGCACCTCGCCCTTGCCCTTCTCGAACAGGATGGCGGCCATGTAGTTGCCGACGTTGTTGCGCGTGGCGTCGCGCATCTGCCGGCCGCCCTTGGCGTCCAGGCTCACCGACACCGCGGGCTGCTGGTTCTCGTCGGGGCGCGGCTGCGCGTTGGTGAGCATCTCGCCGGTAGCGATGGCGTCCTTGTAGACGACCACGGGCGCACCGCGGCCCACCATGTACTTCTCGCGGCCGAAGGGCACGGGGCCGGTGCCGTCGAGCGAGGCGCGCGCCTCGGCCGTCATGTCGGCCAGGCGGAATTCGAGGTTGGCCGTGCGGCCGATGATGTCCTTGGCCTTGGCCGTGTCCTGGATGCCGGGCAGCTCGACCACGATGCGGTCGGCACCTTGCTGCTGGATCACGGGCTCGGCCACACCCAGTTCGTTGACGCGGTTGTGCAGCGTCGTCATGTTCTGCTTGATCGCCGCCTCTTGCGTGCGGAGGGTGGCGTCGAGCTTGAGCACGCCCGACAGCTTGTAGTCGGCGCCGTCGACCACCGGTGTCCACTGCAGGTCGACGAACTGGTCGGCGAAGAGGTTCTGCGCGCTTTGCTGCGCGGCCTGGTCACGGAAGGTGACGACGATGTTGGCGCCGTCGCGTGCGGTGCTGCCGCGGATGTTCTTCTCGCGCAGCGCCGTGCGGATGTCGCCCACCAGGGCATCCATGCGCTTGTTGACCGCGGCCTTCATGTCCACCTGCATCAGGAAGTGGACGCCGCCGCGCAGGTCGAGGCCGAGGTACATCGGCAGCGCGCGCACGGCGGTGAGCCAGTGCGGCGAGCGCGACACGAGGTTGAGCGCGACGACATAGGTCGCGTCCGTCGGGTCGGCGTTCAGCGCCTTGTCGATTGCGAACTTGGCCTTGGACTGCGTGTCCACGTCCTTGAACCGCGCCTTCACCGAATTGGCTTCGAGCTGGACGAAGTCGGCCGCGATGTTGGCGTTCTTCAGCGCCTGCTCGATGCGCGTGGCCGTCTCGCGGCTGATGCGCACCGTGGCCTTGCTGCTGCTGACCTGCACGGCCGGCGCTTCGCCGAAGAAGTTGGGCAGCGTGTAGATCAGGCCGACCAGCAGCGCGATGACCAGCATCGCGTATTTCCAAAAGGGGTAGCGGTTCATGACGCCTTACTTGATCGTGCCCTTGGGCAGCACCTGGACGACGGAGGAGCGCTGGACCTGCAGTTCGACGCCGTTGGCGACTTCCACGTGCAGGTAGCTGTCGCCCATCTTCGAGACCTTGCCCAGCACGCCGCCGGCGATGACGACCTCGTCGCCCTTGGCGAGCGCCTCGATCATCGACTTGTGTTCCTTCTGGCGCTTCATCTGCGGACGCAGGACCACGAAGTAAAGGGCGGCGACCATCAACAGCGGAAAAATCATCCCGCCCATGCTGCCGAACGGGGAATCGGCGGCGGCCGTGGCCGCCGGTGCGGTCTGGGCAAATGCTTCGGAAATGAACACGACAGTGGTCCTTTGAACAGATCGGCGGGTCGCACGCGGTTGCAGCGTGAAACCCCGGGGGGATGACCGGGCGTGGGTGTGCCCGGCAAAACTTTGGGATTGTACGGCGGGGGTTTGGACACCCGACTACAGTCGCAAGTTGCACATCCCCACACCAGGAGAGCCGAAATGGCCGGACGCGAACCCACCACCTTGCTCGACCAGCTCATCGCTGCCGCACGCGATGCCGACCCCGGCGAAACGCGGGAATGGATCGAGGCCCTGGAGGCGGCCGTTCGCGAAAGCGGCCCCGAGCGCGGGCTCTTCCTGCTCGAGCGACTGGAAGAGCAGGCGCAACAGCTGGGCATCGTGCCGCACGTGCAGCCCTATTCGGCCTACCGCAACACCATTCCGGTCGAGCGCCAGGGCCGCTACCCGGGCGACCTCGCCATCGAGGAGCGGCTGACGGCCATCATGCGCTGGAACGCGCTCGCGATGGTGGTGCGTGCCAACCAGGCCTATGGCGAGCTCGGCGGCCACATCGCGAGCTATGCCTCGGCGGCGGAGATCTTCGAGGTCGGCTTCAACCATTTCTTCAAGGGCGACGATTCGTCCACCGACGCGCCGCGCAACGCCGACCTCGTGTACTTCCAGCCGCATTCGGCGCCGGGCGTCTATTCGCGCGCCTTCCTCGAAGGCCGCCTGAGCGAGGAGCAGCTCGCCCACTACCGCCAGGAGCTGAGCGGGCCGGGCCTGAGCTCGTACCCGCACCCGTGGCTGATGCCCGGCTTCTGGCAGTTCCCGACCGGCTCCATGGGCCTCGGGCCGCTCAGCGCGGTGTACCAGGCGCGCTTTCTTCGCTATCTGGAACACCGCAACCTGCTCAAGACCTCGCACCGCCACGTGTGGGGGGTGTTCGGCGACGGCGAGATGGACGAGCCCGAATCCATCGCGGCGCTCACGCTGGCCGCACGCGAGCAGCTGGACAACCTCACCTTCATCATCAACTGCAACCTGCAGCGGCTCGATGGCCCCGTGCGCGGCAACGGGCAGATCGTGCAGGAACTGGAGTCGCTGTTCACAGGCGCCGGCTGGAACGTCATCAAGGTGCTGTGGGGTTCCGACTGGGACGCCCTCTTCGCCCGCGACACCAGCCATGTGCTGCTGCAGCGGCTGGCGTCCACCGTCGACGGCCAGTACCAGACGCTCGGTGCCAAGGACGGCGCCTACAACATCGAGCACTTCTTCCAGCAGGACCCGGAGGTGCGCAAGCTGGTCGCGCACATGAGCGAGGGCGAGGTCGATGCGCTCAAGCGCGGCGGGCACGACTTCCGCAAGCTGCATGCAGCGTTCGCGGCCGCGCGCTCGCACCAGGGCCGGCCCACCGTGATCCTCGCCAAGACCAAGAAGGGCTACGGCATGGGCGGCGCAGGCGAATCGCGCATGACCTCGCACCAGGCGAAGAAGCTGGACATCGACGCGGTGAAGGCCTTCCGCGACCGCTTTGCGCTGCCGCTCACCGACGAGGACGTGGCGCAGCTGCGCTTCTACAAGCCCGAGCCCGACAGCCTGGAGATGCGCTACCTGCAGGAGCGGCGTGCCGCGCTGGGCGGTGCCTTGCCCGCGCGCAAGGGCGATGCACCGGTGCTGCCGGTGCCGCCGCTGGCGGGCTGGGGCGGCTTTGCGCTGCAGGCCGAGGGCAAGGAGATGTCCACCACCATGGCCGCCGTGCGCATGCTCAGCGGCCTGCTGAAGGACCCGCAGCTCGGACCCCGCGTCGTGCCCATCGTGGCCGACGAGGCGCGCACCTTCGGCATGGCCAGCCTCTTCCGGCAGATCGGCATCTACTCGCCGCACGGCCAGCTGTACGAGCCCGAGGACGCCGGCTCGATGCTGTCGTACCGCGAGGCTCGCGACGGGCAGCTGCTGGAAGAAGGCATCACCGAAGCCGGCGCCACCGCGTCGTGGATCGCCGCGGGCACCTCGTACAGCGTGCACGGCCTGCCCATGCTGCCGATCTACATCTACTACTCGATGTTCGGCTTCCAGCGCGTGGGCGACCTGATCTGGGCCGCGGCCGACCAGCGCACGCGCGGCTTCCTCTTCGGCGCGACGGCCGGCCGCACGACCCTCGGCGGCGAGGGCCTGCAGCATCAGGATGGATCCAGCCTCGTGATGGCCTCGATGGTGCCCAACTGCCGCGCCTGGGACCCCTGCTTCGCGAGCGAGGTGGCGGTCATCATGGACCACGGCATGCGCCGCATGCTCGAAGAACAGCGCGACGAGTTCCACTACCTCACGCTGATGAACGAGAACTACGAGCATCCGTCGCTCGCACCCGAGGCGCATGCGGACCTGCTGCGCGGCATGTACCGCATCGCCGCGCACACACCCGAGCGCTCGGGCGGCCTCGTGCGGCTCCTGGGCAGCGGCACCATCTTGCGCGAGGTGATGGCCGCGGCCGAGCTGCTCGCCGCGGACTGGGGCGTGTCCAGCGAAGTCTTCAGCGTGACGAGCTTCAGCGAACTCGCCCGCGACGCGCGCGAGGTGGAGCGCAGCAACCGCCTCGAGCCCGGCGCGATCGACCGCGTGAGCCACGTGCAACGCATGCTCGCCGGCAGCGCGCCGGTGGTGGCCGCGACCGACTACGTGCGCGCGTGGCCGCAGCTCATTGCCGAGTACGTCGATGCGCGCTATGTGACGCTCGGCACCGACGGCTTCGGCCGCAGCGACAAGCGCACTGCGCTGCGCAGCTTCTTCGAGGTGGACCGGCACCACATCGTGCTGGCCGCGCTGCAGGCGCTGGTGCGCGAGGGCGCGGGCGATCGTCACCTGCTGGCCGAGGCGACGCAGCGCTACGGCATCGCGACCGATCGCGCCGCGCCGTGGACGCTCTAGAAGCGGCCGTCGATCACTTCACCGGCGCGCTGGCCGGCGGATAAGGCATCGCGCCGTTGACGTCCTGCCCCGGCGCGGAGGCGGGCGTTGCGGCCGATGCCGCACTTGCCGCGGCAGCCGCCTCCTTGGCCTTGGCCGCCGCCTCGATCAGCTCGCGCTGCTTCGCGCCAACGCAGTCATCGACGATGCGATGGCCCGCCTTCACGTCCAGCAGCATGGACTTGTTGGCGATCTGCACCATCAGCGTCTGGCCCTTCACGTCTTCCAGGCGCAGCGCGCCGGTGGACGACAGCACCGGCCTCATCACGTACAGCGCCTTGCCGTGCTTCACGTCCACGTAGCCTGTGTCCTTGGCGTTCTCGGTGATGTCCACCACCTGCTTCAGCTCGCACTCGTAGTGGCCGTAGTAGACGAGCTTGGCGGCCTCGAGCTGATCGTTGTCGGCGGCGGGCAGGACGACGACGGGCGCCTTCTTGGCGGTCGACTTCGCGCCCGCCTTGGCAGCGGGCTTGGATGACTTGGCCTTGGGCACATCGGCCGCGAAAGAGGTGGCGCTGATGCCGAGCGCAAGCGCGCACGATACGGCGGCGAATGCAAGCTTCAAGCGGTATGAACCCGTCATGGTGTCTCCTGTGTGGCGGGCCGAATGATGCCGCATTGCACCGGCGCTGCCGTTACCGCGCGTTCACCGCGCGCGCGAGACGGCGCCCGGCGCGCGCTGCAGCAGGTCGGGGTTTGCCGCAGAACCACCTGTCGGTGACCCTGCTCTCCCTAAACGCCGGCGTGGAGATCGGGCGCGTCCCTAACCTAGTCTGCGACGAGCCGCCCCCGGAAGGTGTAGCCCACCTTCTGCTCCGAGTGCAGCGGCACGGTGGAGGTGGTTGCACGTTCGATGCGGCGGCGCAGCCGGTAGATGGCGGCATGCAGAAGGTTGTCGGCCTCGGTCTGCGGGTCGCGCCCGAGCCGCTGGCACAAGGCGGCGCGCGTGACCGTCGCGCCATCGGCGGCAGCGAAGCACTCGACCACGGCCAGGTCGTTGTCGCTCAAGTCGATGCGCGCGCCATCGGGCGCCACCAGCTTGCGTGCCGCCCTTTCAAGCCGCCACTGCGCGGCCTGCGTGCGACTTCCGTCGACGCGCCGCTGCACGGCTTCGATGGCGAGCCCGACCTGCTCGAAGCGCACCGGCTTCATGAGGTACATGTCGGCCCCGGCGCGCAGCACCGAATCGAACACGTCCGGCCCGACGCGGCCGGACACGACCACGATGCCCGCCGGCCCCTTGCGCCGGATCAGGCGCACGAGGTCGACGCCATCCACGCCCGGCAGCATGAGGTCGACCACGTAGAAGTCGTACTCCCAGGCGCCCGCGGAGGTCAGGAATTCGTCGCTGTCGGGAAAGACACGCACGCGCACGCCGTGCTGTTCGAGGTACTGGGCGAGGTATTCGGCGAATTCGCCGTCGTCGTCGATGACGGCGAGTGTCGATGGGAGCATCAGCTAGACCTCGATGCCTTGTGGAATCGTCATGCGGGCGATGCTGCCGCGCGGCGTGTTGGGCACGATCTCGATGCTGCCCTTGTGCAGGTCCACCACGCGGCGCACGATGTACAGGCCGAGGCCCGCACCGCTCCTGGCCCGCGCGTTGCTGCCGCGGCTGCCCTTGTCGAAGACGCGCGGCAGCAGGTCGCCGGCGATGCCGTCCCCGCGGTCGGCCACCTCCAGCACGATTGCCGGCGGCTCCTCGGAATCGCGGATGCGCAACTGCACGGCCGAGCCCGAAGGCGAATAGGCCAGCGCATTGGACAGCAGGTTGGACAAGGCCAGCCGCATGAGCAGCGGCTGCACCTGCACCGTGCGCATCGCGCTGTGCGACTCGATGGCGATGCGGCTGCGTTCTTCAGCGGCCATGTCGTGCACCACCAGGCCGATGAGCGTGTCCAGGTCGGTGTCGGCGATGGGTTCGGTCGCGCCCGAGGTCAGCATGGTGGCCGCCGCCAGCGCGTTGTTGAGCGTGCCGATGACGTGGTCGAGCACATGCTCGGCGCGCACCAGCGGACGGCGGATGTCCGCATTCCTGTCGGCGTCGCCGTGGTTCCCCAGTGCCGCGATGGCCGCGGAGGCGCTTTGCAGGGCCGCCGAGGCGTTGTTCAGGGGCTGGCGCACCTCGTGCGCGAGCAGGCGCAGCATGTCCTCGCGGTCGGCCAGCATCTGGTCGCGCTCCTCGAGCAGCCGGCGCAAGCCGGCGGATTCGCCCTCGGCGCGCGCCCGGACGGCGCGCTCGATCGCCAGTTGCTCCAGTTCGACGTTGGATCGCGCCAGCTCCGCGTTCTTCGCCTCGAGCTGGCGGCGCAGCGCACTCAGCGTGAGGTGCGTGTTGATGCGGGCCAGCACCTCGTCCTCGTTGACGGGCTTGGTGACGTAGTCGACGCCGCCCGCTGCAAATGCCGACAGCTTGTCCTCTGTCTCGGTGGCACTGGTCATGAAGATCACCGGGATGTCCTGCGTGGCCGCACCGCGCTTGAGTTCGCGGCAGGTGACAAAGCCATCCATGCCAGGCATTTGCACGTCCAGCAGCACCAGGTCGGGCCGGACGTGCCGGGCACGTTCGAGTGCTTCCTCGCCGCTCAGGGCCACCACCACACGCAGCCCGCTGCGTTCCAGGCAGTCGATCAGGACCCGCAGGTTCGCGGGTTGATCGTCCACGGTGAGGATGGTCCTCACCGCCTTGTCCGATTCAGCCAACGGCTTCATTCGCCATGTCCAGGGGAAGCTGCGGCCGAGTCTACGCGGCTTGCACGCCGCCGGCACCGGGCCAAACGCCCGGGAGCGCGCCGCCCTGGACGAGGAATGCAGATGCCTGTGCGGCGAGGGCATGGGATGCATCGGCGAGATTTGGGGTGGATGATCATAACTGTGCATATCAAAAGTCGATATCGTGGCCTTCTCGTCTTTACGCGGGTGCCGTCCCGGGCGGATGTCGTCTGACACCCTCAGGTAAACCCTAGTTCTCCCAATTTCAAGCAGCACGAAACCTCGAGATGGGCCCGGTGTACTCGGTAATTCGCGCGAGCAATCAGAAATGATTCAAGCGAGCATTACTTTCGTCCGAAATCCAGGACGAACCATCCGAGAGACCACCCATGATTCGCACGCTGACCCTTCGCGGCAAGATGTTCGCCGCGTTCTTCCTGATCATTGCCCTGCTGGGTGTGCTGTCGCTCCTCGCGATGTCGAAGCTGTCGACGCTCAACAGCAATTCGCAGAAGCTGGGGACCGACTGGTTGCCGAGCGTGGAGTCCCTGGGTGACGTCCGCAACGACATCGCGATGGTGCGACTGGCCCAGGTCCGCCAGATATTGGCCAAGGACCCGGCGTCCCAGGCGGCGACCGACAAGCTCATGGCCGAGCGCATGGCGCACATGCAGAAGCACCGCGAGGAATACGCCAAGCTGATCAGCTCGCCCGAGGAGCGCCGCCTCTGGACCGAGTTCGAAACGCAATGGAGCACGTACGTCGCCACGGTGCAGACGCGCTTCCTCCCGCTGGCCCGCACAGGCAAGGAGCTCGACGCGCTGCATGCCTTCTACGCCGAAGCGCAGAAGCCGTTCGACGACCTGAGCGAGACCCTGGCCCGCGACATCGCACTGAATGTCCAGGGTGCCGACGCCGACGTGGAGCACAGCCGCTCGGAATACGTGTCGGCACGCAACTGGATGATCGGCGTGTCCGTGCTCGCCGTGCTGGTGGCCATCGGCCTGGCAGTGCTCATCAGCGGCCACGTGCTGCACGCCATCGGCGGCGAACCGGCGATGGTCAACGAGGCGGTGACGCGCATCGCCAACGGCGACCTGTCGACGCCGGTGCGGCTGCGCGACGGGGACGACAGCAGCATCCTGGCCTCCATCCACCGCATGCAGGCCGGCTTGCAACGGGTGGTGGGCGAGGTTCGCGACGGCGCTGAATCGGTGGCGACGGCGTCCAGCCAGATTGCCCAGGGCAACCTGGACCTGAGCTCCCGCACGGAGGAGCAGGCGTCCAACCTGCAGCAGACGGCCGCCTCGCTGGAGCAGATGGCCTCCGCCGTGAAGAACAACGCCGACACCGCATCCCAGGCCAACCAGCTGGCCGACGGCGCCTCTCAGGTGGCGGCCCAGGGCGGCGAGCTGGTGGGCGAGGTGGTGCAGACCATGGCCGACATCAGTGCCGCCAGCCGCCGGATCGCCGACATCATCAGCGTCATCGACGGCATCGCTTTCCAGACCAACATCCTCGCGCTCAACGCAGCGGTCGAGGCGGCGCGGGCCGGCGAGCACGGCAAGGGCTTCGCCGTGGTGGCCACCGAAGTGCGCAACCTCGCGCAGCGCAGCGCCACGGCGGCACGCGAGATCAAGGGGCTCATCCACGACAGCGCGGGCCGCGTCGAGGCAGGGACGGAGCTCGTGTCGCGGGCCGGCCGCACGATGGCCGACATCGTCGCGCAGGTGCGCCGCGTGAGCGATCTCATGAGCGAGATCACCGCAGCCACCAAGGAGCAAAGCGGCGGGATCTCGCAGATCAACACCGCCGTCTCCCAGCTGGACCAGACCACGCAGCAGAACGCGGCACTGGTGGAAGAGTCAGCCGCGGCGTCCGAGAGCCTGAAGTGCAACGGGCAGCGGCTGCTTCAGTCAGTGAGCGTGTTCCGGGTCAGGAGCGCCGAAGGCGCCCCGGTGTGACAGGCTTGGGACGTTCTGCGCGGAAGCCGCCCGGGGTGCAGTTTCCGGGCCTTACGATCGCGCCCAACGACTCACGACGACTGACATGACCACGACGCTGCTCTACCTCTTCGATCCGCTTTGCGGCTGGTGCTACGGCGCCAGCGCCGCCGTGTCCGAAGCAGCTTCAAGCACCGACATCCAATTCGAGCTCCTGCCCAGCGGGCTCTTCAGCGGCAGCGGCGCGCGCCCCATGGACGACAGCTTCGCGGCCTTTGCCTGGAGCCATGACCAGCGCATCGAACGCATGACCGGGCAGCCCTTCAGCGAGCGCTACCGGCGCGACGTACTGGCTGATCGACATCAGCGCCTGGACAGCGGCCCGGCGACGCTTGCGCTGACGGCCGTCGCGATGACGGCGCCCCAGCGTGAGCTGGAGGCACTGCAGGCGATCCAGCGGGCGCGCTACGTCGAAGGTCGCGACGTCACGAAGTCGTGGACCCTGATCGACGTGCTCGCGGCACGGGGCCTCGACGCATCGGCCGCCATGCTGGCCGATTCGTCCGCGCCGCTGCTGGAAGCCAGCGACTCACGCACCGCGCGTGCCCGCGCCCTCATGCGCGAGCTCGGCGTGAACGGTGTGCCGGCGTTCGTCCTCGAGGCGAACGGCCAACGCCGCCTGCTGCGCGTGGACTCGCTGCATTCGAACCCGCGAAGCCTGGTCGAACACCTCGCCGGCACCTGAGACGGCGCCAAGCGTCGGCCCTTGGGAAGGGGCCGGCAGGATTCCAGTCGATTCGCATGTCGCGATTCGCGCTGCGATCCAGGTGGCCACTGCGTGTCACCAAGATGAAACACCATCTGGCCATACTGGATCAGATGAAGGTCACACGCGTCCTGCCGCTCCTCGCCATCCTGAGCCTGCCGCTGGGCGCCCTCGCCGACGTCGCTGATGCGGCACCCGCTGCGCTCACCTTCTCCGAATTCTTCAAGCGTCCCGTCGGCCCGCGCGGGCTCGAACCCACACCACGGCTGATGTCGCTGGTGGGTGCCTCGATCACGATCGACGGTTTCCTCGCTCGCACGAGCGAGGACCAGTCTTCGCTGATCCTGTCACCGGTGCCTGTCGTCCTCGGCGACGAAGACGAATCCCTCGCCGATGACCTGCCGCCATCCAGCGTTCATCTGCACCTGGCACAGCCGGCGATGCGCACCGCCTTGCAGCAATGCAACGGGCCGCTCGCGGTCCAGGGTGTGCTCGACATCGGGAGGCAGCACGAGGCCGACGATCGAATCTCCTTCGTGCGCATCCACGTGCACTCGGCGCGCTGCCTGGGTGCCGCCGGAACTTGAACCCGCTGCTGCTTCGCCTCCAGAGCTTTCGCATCCCCCAAGGACAATCCATGTTCCGTCACCGTCTCGACGGCCGCGCCGTCACCCTGTTTGCGCTTTTCACAGGCATCGCCATGCAGGCGAGCGCCGCCCCCACCGTCTCGCGCCTCACGCCGCCGAGCGAGCTGTTCGCGTCGGGCAACCCGAACCCGCCCTACATCGCACGCTTCCTGCCCGGCCAGCGCTTCGACCTGCAGGCCACCATCCGCCTGGACGCAGGCGCGACGCTGCAGGGCTTCACCTTCCTCATCGACGGCGTGGCCACGCGCGCCAACCCGGCGACGCGCAGCGTGGTCACCACGGGGCTCACGCTGCCCAAGGACGCGAACGCCGCGGTCGTCTCGCAGCGTGCGTTCAGCGAGAGCCGGCCGGGCGTGCACCGCCTCACCGTGCGTGCCACGCAAAGCGACGGCCAGGTCGCCGAGGCGAGCGGCAACTTCGAGGTCGTGAAGCTGTCCGCCGACGGCAAGCCGGCGAAGAACATCATCATCATGCTGGGCGACGGCATGGGCGCGGCGCACCGCACGGCGGCACGCATCATCGGCCGCGGCTATGCGCAGGGCAAGGCGCAGGGCCGCCTGGCGATGGACACCTTTCCGTACACCGGCATGGTGATGACCTCGTCGCTGGACGGCATCGTCACCGATTCGTCGCCCGGCATGTCCAACTACGTGACGGGCAACAAGGCTGCCAACAACCAGCAGGGCGTGTGGCCCGACGACACGGCCGATGCCTTCGACAACCCGCGGGTCGAGTACCTCGCCGAGTACCTGCATCGCACGCAGGGCAAGGCACTGGGCATCGTGACCACGGCCGACGTGTTCGACGCGACGCCCGCGGCGATGGCGGTGCACACCAGCAACCGCGGCCACGGCACGGGCATCGTCGACCAGTTCCTCGACGACCGCGGGCTCACCGGCCTCACGGTGCTCATGGGCGGCGGCCGCAAGTGGTTCCTGCCCAACGGCGACCCGCTGAAGGCCGACGGCAGCCGAGAAGGCCAGCCGATGAACGGATCGCAGCGCGACCAGCGCAGCGACTACGAGCTGCCCGCTGACGTGGTGGCGGGCTGGGGCGCGGCCAAGGGCCAGCGCGACCCGGGCCGCGACCTGATCGCCGATTTCGAGCGCGGCGGCTTCGCCTATGCGGCGGACAAGACCTCGCTGCTGGCCAAGGCACCAGGCGCGCAGAAGCTGCTGGGCCTGTTCGCGCTGTCGAACATGAACGTCGCCTTCGACAAGATCGGCGCGCGCCGCAAGGTGTCCACCATCGTCGACGACTACGGCTTCCCCGACCAGCCCATGCTCGACGAGATGGCGGGCGTGGCGCTCGAGACGCTCGCGAAGGACAAGCATGGCTTCATCGCCATGATCGAAGGCGCGTCCATCGACAAGCAGGCGCACCTAATGGACACCGACCGCTGGCTGCTGGAGATGATCGAGTTCGACCGCGCGGTGCAGGTCGCGCGCGACTTCGCCGACAAGCACCCCGACACCATCGTGCTCGTCACCGCCGACCACGAGTGCTCGGGTGCGGCCATCATCGGCGCATCCACCAAGCCGGTGTCCGCGCTGTGGGACGCGACGGCGACGCCGGGCGTCGAGAAGCAGCGCGATGCCATCGTCGGCACGTACCAGGCCTCGCGCTTCCCGAAGTACAAGATGCTGGCCGACGGCTATCCGCAGTCCACCGACGTCGACTACAAGATGCTCGTGGGCTACGGCGCCAATGCCGACCGCCACGAAACGTGGCTCTCGAACGTGACGCCCACGCGCGATTCGCAGCAGCCCTTCGTCGGCCAGGCGCCGCAGAACACCTACCCGGCCGATCCGGCGGCACGCAACAAGGCGACGGGCTTCCTGGTGACGGGACAAGTGCCTGGCGACCAGGCGGTGCACACCGCCACCGACGTGCCGCTGTCGGCCTACGGCCGCGGTGCCGCGGCATTCACCGGGCTGATGGACAACACCGACGTGTTCTTCAAGCTCGCCGCCGCGGTAGGCGCGCATCGCTGACGCCTTTGGTGGCCCTTCGGCGGCAAGCCCCGGGGCCGTCAACGGCGCGTGCAGCCGCGCCCGCGATCAGTCGTCGCGCTTGCCGCGAAACGCCAGGCGCGCCGCGACGAGGGTGATCGTCGCGATGATGCCCAGCACGAGCCAGAAGCCATGCTCGTGCTGCGCCAGCGGAATGCCGCCCACGTTCATGCCGAACAGCCCCGCGATGATGTTGATGGGCAAGGCCAGCACGGTCACGATGGTCAGCACGAACAGGCTGTTGCTGTTGTCCTCGTTGACCTGCGCTGCCAGCTCTTCCTGAAGCAGCTTGATGCGTTCCTGCAGCGACGCCATGTCGCGCAGCACCACCGAGAACTCTTCCGTCGACTGGCGCAGCTCCTGCACGTCGGTGGGTGCCATCCACACCGGCGGGTATTGCAGCAGCCGGAACAAGGCCGCGGGCTCGGGCGCGAGCAGGCGCTGAAGCCGCACGAGCAGCCGGCGCATCGCACCCAGCCTCACGCGCTTGGTGTTGAGCTTGCCGGAGAGCAGCTCGTCCTCGATGTCGTCCACCCGCGCCGTCACCGAACGCACGATCTCCACCAGCACGTCGGCCTGGTCGCGCATGAGGTGTTCCAGCAGCTCCGATGACGAGCGCAGGCGCTCCCCACGCTTGAGCGCCGCCCGCAGCTTGTCCACCGAGCGCAGCGGCCGCAGCCGCGCCGTCACCACCAGCCGGCGAGACACGCAGATCCACAGCGTGGAGATGTCACTCGCCTCGAAGGAAAAATCGAAGTGCACGTCGTTGACGACGGCAACGAGGGCATCTTCCTGCCGCTCGATGCGGGTCGACGGCGCGGCCTCCCTGAGAGCCTCGAAGAAGCTTTCCGGCAGGCCCGCGTGACTGGCGAGCCAGCGCTGCGAGGCGTTGTGGCCGAGGTTGAAGTGCAGCCAGAGAAAGCCATCCTGCCGCGTCTCGGGCCGCTGCTCCGACAACCAGCGCGCCGCCTCCTGCGAGTCGAGCTCGCGGGTGCCTCTGTCCAGTCCGCACCGAAAGCCGCAGATGAGGCCGGCGTCGTCCGCGCCGTAGGTGGTGGAAACAAGGTCCATGCGTGGTCCTGCGCAGTCGGCGCGCGGCTGCGCCTTGTTGGCTCGCTCAGTGGTGTAAGAACACGGCAGCCGCCAAGCCCAGCGCAAGGATGAGGACGCACACGGCCAGTGCGCCCACGCGCTCCCATCGGCGGCAACGCGACCCGCCGTCCTGTTCGTCGACCAGCCGTCGCAACGTTTCCGGCGGCAGGGATATCCACGCAACAGAAATCATGTGATCTCCCTGGCGCCGGAGCGGCGTCATTCCTGTGATTCGGGTTCGGCGGACTTCCTGGACTTCGGACGCCCTGTCTTGAGCGCCTGGACGCTGGCGATGACAGCGGCGAACTCGGCATCGGCCATGGCCGCCAGTGCCTTGACACCGGCGCGCAGCACTTCGCTCTTCTTCAGCGGCCGGCCAGCCTGGGCGCCACGCTGCTTGAGCGCGTCGATCACCAGGTACTCCGGCTTGGGCATGGTGAAGCTGTCGCGGACCAGCTTGGTCTTTGCCGGCTTCGTCGGCTCGGCAGCGGGTGCCGGCGGCTTCGCCGGCTTGCTCGCCTTGTTGACGGTGCGCGGCTGCGATGCGGGCTTGGCCGCGGACTTGCGCTTGGCCACGGCGGCGACACGCGGTGCCGTGGCGGGCTTTCGGGCCTTCGTGGGTTTCGCGGGCTTCGTGGCCTTGGCTGTCTTCGCTGCCCCGGTGGCGGGGGCGGTCTTGGCCGATGCCTTGGCGACCTTGCCGGCGGACTTGCTGGGGGTCTGGCTTGAGCTGCTCATTCTCGGGCTTCCTTCTTAACGGTATAAACAGTATATACAGTTGAACGGCTCAGCGCCACATCGCCGGCATCCACCGAGCCGCTCGACCTCCATGTCAAGGGTGTGCCCATGCGAATGTGATCGATGTTGCTCAATTCGAGCGACAAACCTGTGACGCTGCGGCCCGGGCCAGCCCGCTTCCGTGGATTTCTCCACCATCGACAACGAAATCAGAAGATGTCGGACCCCGCAGGACCGCCAAGGTACGGCCTCGGCGCCGAAAGCACCGGAGCCTGTCATCCAGCGTTCGTAAACTCCGGCCGAAGCACGGTGGACACCGCTTGCTTTCAGTGGGAGCAGCCGCCCGTCAGATGGCGGCATCGAGACAGACCACATTCCCCGGTTCTGATCACTCGGACCTTCGTGACGGCATTTGTTGGGAGCACGACATGCGTACATTGGCACGATCGGCGTACCTCGACTCCAAACTCGGAGTCGATTCCGAACTTGAGCGCGCCGGCTCGGCGCTCGAACACCCCGTCGTGTATGACGACGCCGCGCGGGAACTCAAGGACCTGGCCTCGCAGGGCTTGGTCGAAATCATCGAGGAGCACCGCAGCGAGCTCGGCGGCGATGTCCTCATCGACAGGTTGCGGTACCGGCGAGTGCGCTGAGCATACGATCACGCGGAGATCATCGCCTACGCCGCGGCCAGCTTTGTGTGGACGTATTTGGCGGGCCGGTTGTCCGGGCAGTGAGGGCGCCACGCGGACGGGGTTGCTGTACGCAGCGACAGATCGTTCCAAGACCCCCGACGATTGCACGACCGCTTCAGTCCCAAGGCCCCGTCAGGTCAAACGCATATCGAGCGGCGCCGCCACCCTGTGTCCCGGGCACGACCAGCAGTTGGCGAACACTGCCGTCGATCACCACCCCTTCGTAGGCCCGCGGGCTGGTAGCGGCGATGCCGTGCAGCGGGCACAGCAAGCCGGGCAACCTGCCGCGCAGGCTGGGCCCCTCCTGCTCCTGAAGCATCAGAGGCATCACGTACAGGCCGCCATCCGCCGGGTTCGGGTATGGCAGCCCCGTGACCCCCATGCCCGTGCCCGAGTTGTAGGCCGGTGCGCTTACCCACTGCGCCGGCACGCAGCCGCCATGCTGGGTGTGGCTGCGCGCCACGAGGATGCCGCTCCTGCCGACTTCGGTGCCCACTGCGAACACGCAATCGAGCACATGCTTGGAGCTCGGCTCGTTCCAGTTGTAGATGAAGTCATACGCCCCGGCGACGACCCACGCGAACTCGTCGCTGCGCTTGAACGACGGGAAGGTGCCGAACAGGTACGGCACATAGCGGTTCGGATAGCTTTCGCTCCAGGCCACGCACAACCAGAAGCGCTTGTCGTCGCCCACCAGCAACCACGGGATGGGCGTTCCGGAATCGTGCTGCGCCTTGCGCCAATACGTCTGCGCCATGCCGCTGCCGTTGTCGATGTCGCTGAGTTGCTCCCACATCTGGACGATCGCCGTCTGGCTGCCTCGCCCGAAGTCTTCGTCGCCCCCGAGCGGCGTCTCGTCGATCCGCAGGAAGGGGCCGTCGGCTGGTCCGCCGCGGCAACGGTAGGCCGCCTTGAGTTCCTGGGCGAACGGCTTGTCCCATCCGAGCGGCGCAATCAATGCCGTGACGGGTCCCACCACAGGCGATCGCGGCTTGCCGGCCAGATTGAACTGGAACCCTTGCGGGGTGATGCCGTGAATGCGGTGGTCGCCGTCATAGGACCTGTCGTCGCTGCCCTCGATGCAGACAACGTCGCCCTCCTTGAAGCCGTGGTCGGCTCCGACACTGGCCGACACGACATCGCCCTCGCTCGACAACCACACCGAGCCGCGCCGGTTGATCCCGTGCAGGAGGCAAGCGTCGAGCACCGCGATCAGCGAGCCGGGGCGACCGCACAACTGCGGCGCCCCGGCCTGGTTGGAGTGATACCACTTGATCATGGCGTTACACGAGGCGACGGCCCGGCAGCCGCTCGACGACGATCGCTTGCACCAAAAACGCATGGATAGAATGCATAGACGGACTCCCGATATCGATGTAAGGTCCTCTTGTCGGTAAATTTAGCAACTCATCAACCGCTCATCAATGCCATCGAATCGATATTCGATACTCAAAAACCAGAGAATTTCACAGGCCATGGACACTGTGACGAGAAAATCCGTCGCCCAGGAACCCGACCTTCTCTTCAACCAGTCCGTGGAAAAGGGACTGGCGGTGCTGTGTGCCTTCAATGAGCAGCGACGCACCATGACGCTGGCCGACGTCGCCGAGGCGGTCGAGATCACCAAGAGTTCGGCGCAACGCATGATCCATACGCTGGAGCAACTGGGCTATGTGCGCCGGCATCCGCAGACCAAGCGCTACCAACTCACGCCGCGCGTGATGCGCATCGGCTTGAACTACCTGGCGGCCAACGGGCTCATCGAACTGGCGACACCGTTCCTGTCTCAGCTCTCACGCCAGACCAACGAGACATGCAACCTCACGGAACCCGACGGGACCGAACTCGTGTACGTCTCGCGTTTCGTCAGCGCGAAGTACGTGCCCATCCACATGCCCGTGGGCAGCCGCATCCCCATGTATTGCTCGAGTTCAGGCCGCGCCTACCTCAGCAGCCTGCAGCCCGAAGAGGCGCGTGCGCTGCTCATGCAGTCGAACCGCGTCGCGCGCACCATGCACACGATCACCGACGTCGACGAAATCATGAAAATGATGGAGTTGATCCGCAGAAAGGGATACGCCACGAGCAGCGAGGAGACCTTCCTCGGAGACATGGCGATCGGCGCGGCCATCGTCGGCTCCGACGGGTATCCGCTGGGCGCCATCCACATCGTGGCGCCCACGAGCCGGTGGACCATGCCCGACGCTGAACAGCAACTGGCGCCGTCGCTGATCGAATGCGCCCGTTCAATCAGCCGGGCCGCCAGGACGCTGAGCTGACTCAGCACTCAGGCAAGAGAACCTCACAGCGTTCGTCCATGCAGTCCATGAAAGAGCCCGCCATGCTGCTGTGACCCATGACAACGCTCAGTGCTGATTGCGGTATTGATCCGGCTGCAGGTTGTGCAGCTTCAGCTTGCGGTACAGCGTGGCTTGATTGATCTGCAGTTCGTCGCCGGTCCGCGTGACGTTGCCCTGGTGACGTCGCAGTGCATCCTCGATCAGCACGCGCTCGATCGATTCGAGCACCATGGCCAGTGACCGCCCTGCGCCGCCGGCGGCCGACTCGACCGCGCCCGCAATCGGAGGCAAGCCCAGGACGAGCCGTTCAGCCGCGCTCTTGAGTTCGCGCACATTGCCCGGCCATGCATGCGCGAGCAATGTCTCTCGCGCTTCCAGCGTGGGTTCCACATGCGGCAGTTGAAAGCGCCGCACCGCGAGCTGGAGAAAGTGCTCCAGCAAGAGCGGGATGTCGCCGCGCCGATCCCGCAGGGCAGGCAATTCGAGCGTGACCACGTTGAGCCGATAGAACAAGTCCATGCGGAACTGCCCTTCGGCGACCATGCGCTTCAGGGAGCTGTTGGTGGCCGCGACCACACGCAGGTCCACCCGCACCGCGTGGTTGGAACCCAGCGGCTCGACCTCGCGTTCCTGCAGCACCCGCAATAGCTTCGCCTGCAAGGGCAAGGGCATGGCCTCGATCTCGTCGAGGAACAAGGTGCCTTCGTGGGCGTGCTCGATCTTGCCGATGCGCCGCTTGACCGCGCCGGTGAAGGCGCCGGCCTGGTGGCCGAAGAGCTCGCTCTCGAACAAGGCTTCCGGAATGGCCGCGCAGTTGACCGCCACGAACGGCCCCTTGCGGCCGCCGAAATCATGCAGCGCCCGCGCCACGACTTCCTTGCCGGTGCCCGTTTCGCCGCACACGAGGACATCGGCCACCGTGGGCGCCACGCGAATGATCTGGTCACGCAACTCGCGCATCGGCGCGCTGTCACCGCGCAGCGCTTCGTTCAGTCCACCGGTCTCGGCCAATCGTCCGCGCAGCGACCGGTTCTCGACCGCCAGCTCGCGCTGCGCCGCCGCGCGCTCCAACAGGGTCACCAATCTGTCGCGGCGAAAAGGCTTCTCGAGGAAGTCGTAGGCGCCGTTCTGAATGGCCTGCACCGCGGTTGGAATGTCGGCGTGGCCCGTCATCAGCACGACGGGCAGGTCGCTGTCGGCCTGCCTGCAGCAGCGCAGCACTTCCAGGCCATCCATGTTCGGCATCCGCAGGTCGGTCAGCACGACATCGACGTCCGCCGACGCCAGCGCATCGATGGCCGGCTTCGCCATGGGAAAGGCCAGCACATCGAAGCCCGCCAGCTGCAGCGCTTGCTCCAGGCCTTCGCGGAAGCTCGCTTCGTCTTCGATCAGCAAGAGGCGCTTGCGCCGCTTGACCTCGCTTGCAGGGAGTTCTGTGACCATGGAGGGGCTCGATGTTCCTGCTTCATGGAGCAACACGCGCGCCAGCTACAAAGCGCTTGAGCGTGCTCCGGCGTTCACCGCGTGGCCGAGACCGCGAGCGGCAAGTATCGCGCACACCCGACCCTCTCAACCATGAGAACCGGCGGGCCGTCCGCCTCGCAGCGATGAGAGGCCAACGCGAGGTCCAGGCGCCGCCTTCCACTGCATTTCCCCTCGTACACGGCCCGTGAAGCATCGACTCGCCAGGCGTTGAAACGACTGGCATGGGCCGTGCGTACTTCACGGCCAACGCGGCACAGAGCAACCCCTCGCAGCCGCTCATCGGAGCAAAGACGATGGCAAAGATGTTCACGCTCAAGTCCGGCCGCTCGCCCTTCGATACGGCGGCGCCCATCATGATCTGCGTCTTCGCCGTGGCCACGGTCGCCCTGCTGGCATCCGGCCCGCCTCGACTGCCGGGCATGCATCGCTCCCCCGACGTGGTCATCGCGCTGGGCGCGGCAATCGTGCTGGTGGTCCTTGGCGTCGCATTGAAGAGAGGCCTGACATCGGGCGCCGGCCTGGCCTTGTTGGCCGGTGCTGCGATAGGCGTCGTCGATCTCGTCCATCCGATTGCCGCCGAACATCTCATCGCCGTGCTGGGCGGACTGCTGGCCACCATGCTGGGCCTGGCCCTCTATACCGAGTTCAGTGCACGCCGCCAGGTGGGCAGCATCCTGTCGCATGTCCGGCGGTCCGATGCATCGCACACGCTCAATGGAGCGCTGGAGCAGCTGGACAGCACGCTGGGCGAATTGAACTCGAGCAACCAGCAGCTGCAACTCATCCTCGACAACCAACCCGGCTGCACGCTCGTCCTCGATGAACACGGCAGGCTCAGCGTCTGCGGCGGCCGCGCGCTGGAACTGCTGGGCCGCATCCCCGAACGCGGCCTGTCCCTGTCGCAGGCATTGGCGCAGGCCGGCGTGGCGCTCGGCCATCCGCTGCAGGACATGCTGGAAGACGGCCTGGAGGTGGAGCACCGGGGCCGGCGGCTGTGGCTGCGACAGGCCGAGGTGCGCGGCGAGGCCATCGGGGCGGTGGTGTCCATCCTCGACGTCACCGCGCTGCGCCGCGCCGTCGACGCACGCGCCGCGACGCTGCGCTTCATCTCGCACGACATCCGCTCGCCGCTGAATTCCATCATCGCGCTGTCCGACTTGCATGAGCACGACCACGAGGCCTTCGTGCAGTGCGGCGGCATTCCGCACATCTCGCGACTCGCGCACTACACCTTGTCGATGGGCGAGTCGTACATCGGCAGCGACGCAGACGCGGGCCTGCTCGAACGCCGCTTCGCTCCCTTCGACCTGCGGCAGGTCGGCCTGGACGTGGCGCGGCGCGCGCAGCCCAAGGCCATGGTGGCGCAGGTCCGGCTCGATTGCAGCAGCTGCTTCGGCCCCGCGCTGTACATCAACGGCATGCGCGACATGGTGACGCGCATGCTGCAGAACCTGGTCGACAACGCCGTGCATGCATCGGGCCCGGGCAAGACGGTGTGGATCACCCTCGAGCGTGTGGGCCACGTGCTGCACCTGCGCGTGCGCGACGAAGCGGGCGGCCTGTCCGGCGTGCGCGGCCGCCAGCATCTGACCAATCTCGCGGATTGGCCGGCGCGTGCCGGCGGCCGCGGATTCGGCATGGGCCTGAAGATCTCGGCCCACGTCATCGCGCTGCACGGTGGCACCTTCGCCTTCGACACGCAGGAAGGCCAGGGCACGGAAGTGACCGTGAGCCTGCCGTGGCACCGCGCGGGCCTGTCCACCGGGGGCCTGCAATGAAACGCCGTGGGGTGCTGGGATGGGCAGGCGCCCTGCTCCTGGCCGGCCCCGGAACTGCCCGTGCCGCGGCGGACATCCCGTGGAGCCGCCACACGCCGATGCGCATCACGGTCAGTGACCAGAACCTGGTGGAACTGCTGCGCGCCATCGCACTGGAGAACGGCCTGCCCATCGTGGTCAGCGAGCACGTGAAAGGACGCGTGGCCGGCAGCTTCCAGTCGCCGCCGGACAAGCTGTTCAAGGACTTGTGCGCCAGCTACGGCCTGACCTGGTTCTACGACGGCCAGCTGCTGTACGTGCACTCGATGACCGAGATGTCCGCACGGCAGGTCGCCCTGTCGTCGGAACGCTTCCCGCGCATGCGCGGCATGCTGGCCGAGCTGGGACTGGACGATGCGCGCTTTCCGATCCGCTGGTTCCCGCCTGAAAACCACCTGCTGGCATTCGGCCCGCCGAGCTTCCTCAATCGCGTGGAGGAACTGGCCGAGATCGTCGAGTTCGGCCCTTCCCGGCCGAACTCTCCGGTGGTGGCCCGCGTGTACCGGCTCAAGCATGCGTGGGCCGACGACCTCAACATCCAGCAAGGCGCGCGGCAGGTGATGCTGCCCGGCGTGGCCTCGCTGCTGCGCAAGACCATGCTCGACGCGCAACCCGCGGCCATGCCGGCCGCCTTCGCGCAGGCGGCGGACGAGGCCGATCCCGACCTGGCGGCCGCGCCCTTGTCGCAAATCCGGCTGCCGCTCATCAATGCCTTCGGCCGGCCGCAGAACAACAAGGGATCGCAGGGCCAGGACCGCACGCCGCCCACGGACAACAAGACCCGCGCCGGCAAGAAGCGGCAGGTGGCCGAGGCCGCACCCCGGCGGCCGGCGTCCATCGAGGCTGACCCGCGCATCAATGCCGTCCTCGTGCGCGACACGCGGGACCGGATGGCGCTGTACGACAGCCTGATCCAGGAGATGGACATCCCGCTCAAGCTGGTGGAGATCGAGGCCTCGATCATCGACGTCGACAGCGACGACTCCGAGCGCACCGGCGTGGCCTGGCGCCTGTTCAACAACCGCTTCGATGCCGGCACCGGGCCGTCCGGCGCGGTGCCGGGAGGGGACGCGGGCGACAACGTCAACCGCGGGGCCGACGGCATCGCCGGACAGCCACTGGGCAGCGCCAATGCCGTGCTGCCTTCCGCGCCCGGCTTCATCTCGTCGGTGGTGGCGGGAAGCGCCAGCCGCTACTTCGCCGCCACGCTGGACCTGCTGGTCCGCAAAGGCAATGCACGCGTGTCCTCGCAGCCGCGCATCCTGACGCTCGACAACAACGAAGCCGTGCTCGACAGCCAGCAGTCCTTCTACGTGCGCGTGGCCGGGCGGGAGCAGGCCAATCTGTACGAGGTCTCGGCCGGCCTGCACCTGCGCGTCATTCCGCAGCTCGTCAACGTCGACGGCGTCGACAAGGTCAAGCTGCTGGTCAACATCGAAGACGGCGCAGTGTCGCGCACGCAGGTGGACCAGGTGCCCGTCGTCGCACGCAAGAGCCTGAGCACGCAGGCCGTCATCAATTCGGGCGACAGCCTGCTGCTGGGCGGCTACGTCATCGAGGAGTCCCTGGACGACAAGCAGAAGGTGCCCATGCTGGGCGACATCCCGCTGCTGGGCCGTCTCTTCCAGCGTTCGTCCAAGGCCGCGCGCCGGGCCGAGCGCATGTTTCTCATCACACCGAGGCTTCTGCGCCCTTGAACGCCATGGTTGATTCCCACACCCCTTCCGGCATTTTCGACACATCGACCTTGGATCCGTGGCTGACCGCGCCATGGGTCTTGTGTGTCACGAGCGGCGACCAGCTGGGGGCGCGCCAGGTGCTGCACCCAGGACGCACGCTCGTGGGCAACGACGACGAATGCGACCTGATCTTGCGCACGGCCAGCAAGCTGCCGCTTCGCGCGCTGTTCAGCCTGCTGGACGATCGGCTGTCGGTCACCGCGGTGGCGGGCGAGGTGCGCGTGGCCGGCCACCTGGTCGAGCCTGGTTGCACGCAGGCCTTCGAGCCCGGTGACGCCCTGTCCATCGGCGGGGTGGACATGTCGGTCGAAGAACAATCCTCGCCGCAGGTTCCGCAGCCCGAGCAGGCGCCCGCGAACGACGATGACACGTTCCCCGCCGACACGCAGACGGCAGCGCGTGTCGCACGCGGCCGCGCCGTGTCGCTGGCGCTGGCGACGCTGGCCGTGGTGGCGTTCGCCGGCGCCTGGTGGATCGACGCGGACGCCACCATCCCGCGGCGCATGCCGTCGGGCGCCGCCGACCCTGAGCAGGTGCGCCATGCGCTGGCAGGCGCCGGCTTCGGCATGCTTCGCGTGTCCACGGAAGGCGGCGGCACGCACATCGAAGGCTGGCTTGCCACGGAGCGCCAACTGCACCAGCTCATGTCCCTGTCGCGCACGGCCCTGCGCGGCGCGGACCTGAAGGTGCAGACACTCGAGAACCTCGTGGCCGCCGGTCGCGACGCGGCGGCCGGCTCGCTGCCGGATGCGCGCATCGACGCCGACGGCGATGCCGCGCTGCGCGTGCAGGTGCCCAACGTGGACATTGCCGCGTTGCGCCGCTTCACCGCACGGCTGCTGTCGGACGTGCCGGGGCTGATGCGCCTGAGCATCCACGCTGCCGGCCATGCCGAACCCGCGCTCACCGCGGTCCGCAGCACGCCGGGCGGACTGCTGGTCACCGAGCGCTGGTCGTTGCCGATGACCACCGTGTTCGACGACTCGCGCAAGCTCGCCTCCGTGGACCTCGGCCCCTTGCCCAGCGTACTGCTGGCCGACGGGCGGCGCATCTTCGAAGGCGGCGCAGTGGATTCGCACATGCGCATCGCCCGCATCGCCGGCGATGCCATCGGTGTGTCGGTCGACGGCACCACCACCATCAGCGTGCCCCTGCGATGAAACCCGCCGCCTCCGCGCCAAGGGCGCCCTTCAGCAACGACGGCCGCCTGTTCGTCTGGAACTGGCTGCCCGCACGCTACGTGTGCGAGCAGCAGTGGCAGCAATCATTGGGGCCGGTGCCGCGGCCCGCGCCCGATTCGCGAGAAGAGCTGGCCTTGTCCGCCTGGCTGCTGCGCCGGCATGACCTGCAAGCCAGGCCGCTGCGGGAGCCTCCGCCGCTGCGATGGCTGTGGTGCACGCCGGACTTCCTGCAGGCCAAGGCCTTCGTGGTCGGGCTCGCGAGCCACGCGCAGGCGCTGAGCCGCTTGATGTCGAGGGCCGACCTGCTGGCCGTGCGCGAGGCACTCGGCCCACTCGACCTCGAGCAGGCGGTGCGGCTGGCGCGGCGGCATCCCCACGCCGCGGCGCTGAATGCCCAGTGGCGCGGCAGGCTGGACACGCCGTCCCTGTGCCGCACCGGCGCCTCGCTGATGCTCTCGCTGCTCGGCGAAGCCGACGAAACCGATGACGGCCTGCGCCGCCGCTTCGTGCTGCGCATGCCGGCGGATCTCGTCGCACCCATGGCCGGCCCTCCACTCGCCGACGAGGTGCGTGCCGACCTGTGCGCCCTGCTGGACGCCGACGCCGACCGCCACGTCGACCCCTGCTTCGACTGGGCCTTGCCCACCGCCCGGGAGCGCCACTGACATGACCGCCATCGCATCCCCATCCACCAGTGCCGCCGGCCTGCTGCGCGGCCAGTTGCAGCGCTGGGGCGACCTGCTGCTGGTGGTCTTCTCCATCACCGTCATCGCGCTGATGGTGCTGCCCATGCCGCCGGTGCTGCTGGATGCGCTGATCGCGGCCAACCTCGCCTTCGCCATCGGGCTGCTGCTGTACAGCCTCTACATGAACTCGCCGGTGGCGTTTTCCACCTTCCCGAGCGTGCTGCTGATCACCACGCTGCTGCGCATCGCGATCAACGTCGCGACGACCCGCCAGATCCTGCTGCATGCCAACGGGGGGGACATCATCGCCACCTTCGGCAAGCTCGTGGTGGGCGGCAGCCTCGCGGTGGGCCTGGTGGTGTTCATCATCGTCACCGTCGTGCAGTTCATCGTCATCGCCAAGGGCGCGGAGCGTGTCGCCGAGGTCATCGCGCGCTTCACGCTGGACGCCATCCCCGGCAAGCAGATGAGCATCGACTCCGACCTGCGCGCGGGCCTCATCTCCGAGGAAGAAGCCCGCCGCCGCCGGCGCGACCTCGAGAACGAAAGCCGCTTCCTCGGCGCCATGGACGGCGCGATGAAGTTCGTCAAGGGCGACGCCATCGCGAGCATCGTGATCATCCTGGTCAACCTGCTGGGCGGCCTGGCCATCGGCATCCTGGTGCACGACATGAGCGCCGGCATGGCCGCCAAGCGCTACAGCGTGCTCTCGGTGGGCGAAGGGCTGGCGGCGCAGATCCCGGCGCTGTTCATCGCGCTGTCGGCCGGCATCATCGTCACGCGCAATTCGTCGGACGACTCCAAGCCGCTGGCCGGCGCCATCGGCCAGCAGATCGTCTCGCAGCCGCGCGCACTCATCCTCACCGGCGCAGTGGTGGCGCTGTTCAGCCTCGTGCCCGGCTTTCCGCTGGTGATCTTCGCGTCGCTCGGCGGCGCCATCGCCATGGCGGGCGCCGCCATCCTCGCGCGCAGCCTGCGCTCGGTGGACGCGCGGCAGCCCGGCCTGAGCTCGATGTCGCGCGAAGGCTCGAAGGACCTGCACCCCATCGTGGACGACGGCGTGTCGCCGGCCTTCTCGACCTTGCTGATCGAGCTGGCGCCCGCGTCCATCGACCTGCTGTCGCGCGATGCGCTGGACGCGGCTCTCACGCGCCTGCGCCGCGTGATGAGCCTCGGGCCCGGGCTGCCGTTCCCGGGCGTGCGCATCCGCGCCAACGCGTCCATGCCGGTGGGTGAGTACGGCATCAGCGTGCTGGAGACACCGGCGGCGCGCGGCAGCTTCCTGCCGGGTCACCTGCTGGTGCTGGCCGGCGAGCAGGCGCTGGCACAGGCCGGCATCGCGGGCGTGCGCGCGCCGGTGGCCTTCGTCGGCGAGCACGGCCGCTGGGTGAAGACCTCGCAGCGCACGGCACTCACGCAGCGAGGCATCGCCTGCTGGACGCTCGCGGACCTGCTCATCCATCACCTCGAAGACGTGATCGAGCGCCACTCGCACCGCATCCTCGGCCTGCAGGATGCGCAGGCGCTGGTGCAAGCCTGCGCGAAGGAATACCCCGACCTCGTGCGCGAAGCCATGAAGGTCGTGCCGCTGCCGCGGCTGACCCGCCTGCTCAAGGGGCTGGCCGCCGAAGGCATCTCGCTGCGGCACATGCGCGACATCCTGCAGGCCGCGCAGGAGCACGCGGGCTCGGAGCGCAACGACGAGCTCGTGATCGAACGCATCCGCACCGGCCTGAGCCAGGTCATCACCCACCGCTTCACGCAGGGCCTGGGCCAGCTGGACGTGGTGATGCTGGACCCCGCCGCCGAGCAGCAAGTGCGCTCGGCGCTGCTCATGACCGCGGCCGGCGTGGAAGCGGCACTCGCCGCCGAGCAGGCGCGCGCCCTGATCGTGCAGTTGCGCAGCACGCTGGAGCGGCCGGCCATCGCCGAGCGGCGCGGACAGGTTCCGCTGCTGACGTCGGCCGACGTGCGCCGCCCCATGCGCCGCCTGCTCGCGGCGGACATGCCCTGGCTGCAGGTGATCTCGCACGAGGAGGTGGCCCCCGGCACCCGCGTGAACTCGCTAGGCGTGATCCGCCTGGTTTGAACTTGATGGAGTCCCGATGAAACCCGCCATCCCCCTCCTGTTGCTGGCCTTGCTGCTGGCAGGCTGCAAGGAACCGCTCTACACGCGGCTGACCGAGCAGGAAGCCAACGAGATCGTGGGCACCCTGATCGACAACGACATCGACGCGTCGAAGGGCGCCGGCGAGGAAGGGCAGTGGACCGTGTCCATCGCGCGCAGCGACTTCAGCCAGGCCGTGAGCGTGCTGCGCGAAGGCAACTTCCCGCGCGAGCCGACCTCGGGCCTGGGCGAGGTGTTCCGCAAGGAAGGCCTGGTCTCGTCGCCCACCGAGGAACGGGCCCGCCTGATCCATGCGCTGTCGCAGGAACTGTCGCGCACGCTGTCGAAGATCGACGGCGTGTTGCTGGCCCGCGTGCACGTGGTGATTGCCACGCCCGACCCGATCACCGACCGGCGCGCACCGTCGTCGGCGTCAGTGTTCATCAAGCACCGCAACGACGTGGACATGAACCGCTTCGTGCCGCAGATCAAGGCCATGGTGATGAACGCGATCGAAGGCACGACCTACGACAGCGTGAGCGTGGCGCTGTTCCCGAGCGACCGGGCCATCGCCACGCCCGCACGTGCCAAGGCCGTCCCCGACCCGCGCAAGAACCTATGGCTGGGCGCCGCCGCACTGACGGCCTGCGCGCTGGCCTGGGCGGCCTACGCAGCCTGGCGCCGCGTCGTGTCGCAGCGGGAGCCGAGCTGACATGCGTGCACGCGCCCAACACATCCTGGTCGTCGAGGACGACCCCGTGCAGCGCACCTGGCTGGCCAGCGTGCTCAAGCACCACGGCTATCACGTCGACGCCTTCGGCACGGGCGCCCAGGCGCGCAAGTACCTGGACGACCAGGGGGCGGACCTGATGCTGCTGGACTGGAACCTGCCCGACATGGACGGCGACCGCCTGCTGCGCTGGGTGCGCGGACGCTCCCACTCGCCGCTGCCGGTCATCTTCCAGACCGTGCACCGCGAGGAATCGGACATCGCGTCCATCCTCGACTGCGGCGCGGACGACTTCCTCATCAAGCCGTATGGACGCGACGTCCTGCTGGCGCGGGTGCGCGCCGTGCTTCGCCGCTACGAGTTCGTGCAGCCCGGGGCCCGACTGCTCGAAGTGGGCGGCGTGGTGCTCGACCACCTGGCGCGATCGATCAGCTGCGAGGACCGGCGGGAGGTGCTGGGCGACAAGGAGTTCGGCATCGTCTGGCTGCTGGCCTCGCGTTCGGGCGTCACCGTGCTCAGGCAGGACCTGCTGAGCGCGGTGTGGGGCATCGATGCCCACATCGAGACCCGCTCGGTGGACATGTACGTGAGCCGGCTGCGCGCGCGCCTGCGCCAGATCGGCGCCACCGGCCTGCGCATCGTGTCGGTGTACGGCGTCGGCTATCGCTGCGACGCGGCGGCTTGACCTGATCGGGAGAACACCACCATGCCCAACGTCGTCTTCCCGCTCACACCCGTCGAAGAGCAATTGCGTCGCGGCGCGACACAGGAAGGCCTGCGCGCGCTGTTCGTGCAGCTGCGAAACGACCAGGCCGCATTGCTGCAATCCACGTCGAGGCCCGCAGCACCCGGCCTGTACCGGCGCGTCGTGGCGCTGTACGACGCCAGCACCGCGGCGCAGCGGCTGGCCGTCGCCATCTGGCTGCGCAACAACCCGGGGTCCTGAACGCCATGAACAAGCCCGCCGCCTCCGTCCTGGAATCCACGCCGGCCGAGCGCCTGTGGTGGATCGTCGTGGCCGCCATCAACCAGGGCCTGGACAAGGACCTCGACCCGGTGATCGACGCCTTGCGCCTGTGCCCCGGCCACGAGGCGCCGACACAAGCCGCGCTGGCGTTTCGGCTGTGGCGCCTCGACCGCTCGCCGCGCGCGGTGGAACAGCTCGAACACCTCATGCAAGACGAGAGCGCCGCGGACCTCGCGCGGGCTTTCCTGGCCTTGATCCAGCTGGAAGCCGACCTGATGGGTCCTGCACTCGCCAACCTCGCGGTGCTGACGAAGACACCCGACGAAAGAGCGCGCTACATCGCGCACGCCGTGTTCGCTGCGGCCGGACAGCAAACCCACATCCGGCATTGATTGACAAGGAGACACCATGACAACGCCCATCGCCGCCATCGACTCCGTGGTCTCCAGCAGGCCGATCACGCCCGTGTCGACACCCCCGTTGAACGCAGCAGCCACGGCGAGTCCCGCGCCGGCCGACCCGGCGGCCGTGCTCGCCTTCCATCACGGCGCGTCGGTCACTGCGGCGCCGCCGGCGCTCGCGTCCGCACGGCCGTTCGGGTCGAGCACATCGCCAGGCGCGGCGCCGCAGCCGATCGACTCGTCCTCCTTCATGCGCTGGGCAGAGCAGGCGCAGCAGGAGTTCGCCGCCTCGCTGGCGCAGTCGCCGAGCCCGCACCAGGACTTCAGCAGCATGGTCCATGACGTGAAGCGCGTGGCGATGAGCTGCATGTCCGTGTCGCTGTGCAAGAACGTCGCCGACCAGTTGATCCAGGCTGGACAAACCCTCTTGCGCCAACAGAACTGACATGCGACTGATTCGTCTGGCAGCCGGCGCCTTGATGGCGCTGGCCTGCCTTGCCGCTCCCATGTCGGGGTGCGCCACTCCATCCTCCACCGGCGGGACCGCCGCTGCCGCCGGCCGCGCGGCGCTTGAACGCGCGCAGGACGACCCGCAAGGCCTGCTGGCCGACGCGACCGCCGCCCTCGAGCGGTCACGGCAGGCCGCCGACGAGGCCGCCGAGCTGCAGTCCCTGTACCACCGCCTGGTGGCCCGCGAAGCGCCGTTCGATTCGCCCGATCCGTCGGTCGACGGCGACCTGCAGCACGCGGTCGCCCTGGCAGTGAAGCTGCACGACGACTGGTCACTGGCAGCCCTGCTCATCATCCGCGCGTCGCCGGCGCTGCATCGGCCCGAGCGCGAGCAGTCGCAGCAGGACTTCGCGCAGGCCGGCAAGCTCATCGATGTCCACGGCTTCGAGGATCTGCGCGTGAGATGGCACCTCGCGAAAAGCGAGTCGCTGCTCCACCAGGGCCAGCGCACCGAAGCGACGTTCGAAGCGATGGCGGCCCACAAGTTGGCAATGACGATGCACTCGACCGTGCTCGCGGCCGGATCGCTGGCCCTGACAGCGCGCGCCTGCTGCGTCTACCCGGGCGCGGGCAAGCTGGACCTGCAACGCGGCATCGAGTACACGAAAGGCGCGCTCGCACTGGCCGAGCAAGGCCACTACCGCGGATTGCGCCTGGTGGCGCACACGGGCCTCGGGCGCAGCCTGATGCAGTTGCAGCGCTACGGCGAGGCCCTGCCGCACATGGAGAGCTGCCTGGTGCTGGCCACCGAACTCCACGACGAAGCCCATGCCGCGTACGCCATGATCGGGCTGGCGAGCGCGCAGCGCGGCCTGGGCCACCCGCAGGCCGCCATCGTCTGGCTGGACAGGGCGCAGGCGCTGCTGGGAAAGAGCGCGGGGCCGCCTCGGGCGCTGGTCTTCATGCTCGACCTCGGGCGTGCACACGCCCTCGCGCAAATGGGTCAGCGCAAGGACAGCCTGGCCATGCTCGACGCGGCCGCTGCCTCGCTGCAGAAGATGCCCGCCATGATGGGCGAGGCCGCGGTGCGCTTCCACGAGGTCGCGGCCGAAGTCCATGCCCTGGCCGGCGACACCGCCGCGGCCTACGACTCGATGCGGCAACTGCGCACGGAAGAAAAGAAGGCGGCCGAACTCGCCGACCAGCAACTGCTGGAACGTGTGCAGGCCGAATCCGCGATCCAGCTCAAGGACAGCGAGAACGCCCTGCTGCGCGCCGAGCAGCGGCAGGCCAACACCCGGCGATGGGTGTGGACTGCCGTCGCGGCGCTGGTCGCGCTGATGCTGGGAACCCTGGCCCTGTGGCACTGGCTCAACAGTCGCCAGGCCCGCGAGCATGCGGCCCACCTGCAGGCGCTGGCCGTCGAGGAAGGCCAGCGCACCTTGCTGCTGAGCCAGGGCAAGGCCACGCTGGAGCGGCTGGCCACCATCGGGCAGGAGATCGCCGCGCAGCTGGATGAAGCCGCGCTCGTTCGCGTGCTGCACGGCCACGCGGGCGCGATGATGGATTCGACATCGATCTACCTGTGGATGCCCGACCCGCGCAATCCGCGGGAGATGGTCCTGCGCTTCGGCGTGGAAGACGACACTCCCGTGCCCTCGATGCGCATCCCGCTGGAGTCGCCCATCTCCATGGTGGCGCGTTGCGCGCGCGAGCGGCAGGACATCCTCTTCGAAGCCGAAGATGATCGTCCCGGGCCGAACCACATTCCCGGCACGCGCCCGATGCCGACGTCCTTGTTCGGGCCCCTGATGCTCAACGGGCGGCTGCTCGGGGTGCTGTCCATCCAGTCCGATCGCTTCAAGGCCTACGACGAGCGCGAGCGCCAGATCTTCCGGGCCCTGTGCGCCTACAGCGCCGTGGCCCTGGGCAATGCCGCGGGGGCGCGCGAGCTGGTCGCCGCGCAAGGGGAACTGGCCCAGGAGAAGATGAGCAACATGCTGATCCACGCGGGCAAGATGGTCACCATCGGCCGGCTGGCGAGCGGCCTGGTGCACGAGATGGCCCACCCCGTGGGCACCATCACGTTGCTCAACGACGCCGCGCAGGTGCTGCTGGCCGAGGACCGCGCGCAGGAAGCCACGAAGCTGCTCAAGAGCGTGGAACGCGAAACGGACCGCCTGCAGCGTCTCATCCAGCGCCTGCGCGACTTCGCCCGTTCCGACGTCCCTGGCGTGGTGGAAGTCGACCTGCAGAAGGTGCTGGCCGATGCGCGGGCGCTGTTCATGCCGCGGCTGCGCATGGACCTCGTGCGCTACCAGGAAAGCGTAGGCCCCGCCCGCGTCATGGCCGATCCGGAGCGGCTCGCGCTGGTCATCGCCAACGTTGTGTTCAACGCATTGGATGCGATGGCCGGCATGGATGCGGACCTGCAACGCGCGATCGAGGTCCTCTCGCAGACCGACGAGGATTCAGTGCGGCTGACCCTGCGCGACCATGGCCCGGGCTTCTGCGACGACGCGCTGTCTCGCCTGTTCCAGCCCTTCTTCACGACCAAGCCCGAGGGCAAGGGACTGGGCCTCGGACTCGCCCTGAGCGCGGAATCGATGTCCTCGATGAACGGACGCATCGAGGCCTCCAATCATCCGGAGGGCGGCGCCAGCCTCACGCTGGTGCTGCGAAAGGCGGCTGCAGGCAACCGTGCCCACGCACTGAGACATTGATCGGTGATCCTGGGCGGCGAAGAGCATCGCCTCTTCACTGGCCGATCTGCGCGTCGCAGGCGTCCGCACGCGGACGGTCCGACGGCCGCGAGACGACAGCGCGAACAGGCAGGCTGAGCGTGAAGACCGCCCCGCCTTGCGGATGGTTGTCCGCGACGATGCAGCCGTTCATCGACGTCATCGCCTCGGTGCTGATCGACAAGCCCAGACCGAGGCCGCTTCCGCGCGGCTTGGTCGTGAAGAAGGGCTGGAACAGGCGTGGCAGCACGTCGTCGGCAATGCCCGCGCCGGTGTCGCGCACGCTGAGCAGGACGCGGTCGCCTTCGAGGCGGCCGCGCAGCTCGATGCGGCGCTCGGCGCTTTGGTGCAAGGCCTCCATCGCGTTGACCACCAGGTTCGCGATCACCAGGCCCAGGCGTTCGGTGTCGGCGCGGATCGGCAAGGCGCTGACGTCTTCGTCGTAGACCACGTCTTCCATGTGCAGCCGAGGCATGAACAGCACCTTGGCGTCGGCCACGACGCTGGCGAGATCGGTGTCCACGATGGTCGGCGGGTCCGAGCGCGCGAAGTCGCGCAGCCGACCGATGAGCCCGTGCAGGCGATCGGTCTCGCGTTCGATCTTCCGAAGGCACCGCTGCACCTCCAGCGGACTCGGGTCCGCCGCGAACTGCTGCGCGGTGTCGTTCCACATCGCGATGGTCGCGACCGGATGGGCCATCTCGTGCACCAGCCCGCTCGCGAGTTGGCCGATGGTGGCCAGCTTGCCGGCATGGATGAGGACGTTGCGCATCTTCTCCTGCGCAAGTTCCGCCTCGGCCTGTGCGAGCCTCCTGGCGCTGGCCACGTTGGCCAGCGCCACGCCGCCGTAGCCGCACAAGGTGCGAAAGACCTGCCTGTCCTGTTCGTCATAGGCATTCAAGCGCCGCGACTGCGCCGACAGCACGCCATAGACCACGCCGCCCGACAGCAGCGGCGCGAACAAGGCCGTGTGCATGCTTCGCGTGCCGGGAATGCGCGCATGGCCGCCATCGCCCGGCTGGTGCTGCAACAGGATTTCCACCTGCTCGCGAGCGCTGCGGGCCACGTTGGTGTGCGACTCGTGCATCGACAAGCGGAACTCGGGCAATGGCTCGCCGTCGTCCGACCCGAAGCGAAGCACCAGCTCATCGCCTTCCAGCAACCAGATGGCCACCGAGTGCGAATCGAGCAAGGTCTCGACATGGCGGTGGAGGACACGCAGCACGGTCTTCGCGTCGATGCCGGCGGTGATGTCCTGACCCACTGCCGTCAGGTGCTCCAGGACGTGATTCGCATGCTGCAGTGAACGGGCCTGCTGCAGTTCCTCGGCTGCATGCCGGCTGAGCCTCGCGGCATCGGCGAGCACCTGCCGCACGGCCTGGTGGGCACCGGACGGCCCTTGCATCAGGCCATCCAGGTCGGTGAAGGCCGAAGCGTGGCTGGCATCTGGTGTCGCCGACAGCGGCACCGACACGACCCGGCTGACTTGAAACTGGGCATCCATCGATGGTCTCCTGCTGCATCGCCCGCGATGGCCAACGCCATCACGTCGAGTGCAAGGACCATATGAAGAGGGTTTTGGCTTGCGGCCGCCTGACGTGGAGGAGCAATCCCCCTCACACGAATGGCCGATGCCCAAATTGTTTGCAAACTGGACGACTGCGCCCGGACCGGCCTGCAGATGTGGCATCTGCACGCGATCAGGCTTCAAGCCACTGATTTTCCAGCCTGACAGCGCGGCACATGCCCTGTGAAGACATCGACGTCGCATGCCGTGAACAATACATTTCGCAACAATGTCGCAAGGGTTCTGGGCAAGGTTTTGCAGCCGGCAGGTCGGCACATGCATGCCGACTTGCCAAGCCGCAGGGCCAAAGCAAATCAATGCGGCCCGATGTGCGCTGCGTCTTTCTCGGTCGTCAGCACCTGGTTGATCTTGTTGATCTCCATCTGCTGGCGGAGCTGCTCTTCGGAGAATGCCTTCATATCGGCTGCCATGCCGGCAGCGTCCGAAGAGGTGTCGTAGCCGCCACCGGTCGCGGGTGCAGTAGCTGAAGTGTGTTGCATGGTGTGCTCCTGACAAATGCGCGTGGGAAGGATTTCATCCGGGGCACATCGCACGCTCGACATGCCGGATGCAAGGATTCCGCGATCGACCCAGCCTGTTTGACGATGAGTTGTTCGTGGACAAGGCCATTACACGGCGCGCACTCCGAGCCCTCAATCGACTGTGACGTTCTGTGACGAAGCGCACGACTCGTGCATCACGCGAAAGCTCTGCGCCAGCCATGGCTGAACAGCTGACAACTGCCGACCTTTCCCGTGTCATTTCCACCCTTGACCTCTTGCCTGCAAGACGAACAATGCGATGCCGTCGTTGAGCGTCGAACTTCTGCTGAGGCGGCATCGGTACTCAAGGGAGAGAACACATGAGAATCTCTGTTGGAGCGGCTGTCGCCGCCTGCATTGCAATGGCCTGCGCGACTTGCCTGGCCACACCCTCGGCCGACAGCACTGCCACCCGCCCGATCAAGGTCGACGAAGCCCGGGCCATCGTGGCCGCTGCGGCACAACGCGCATCGCGTTGGAACGGCCCCACCAACGGGCCGAAGGCACCGCAGGGCAAGGTCATCGCACTGGTGGCAGAAGACTTGCGCAACGGCGGAATCGTCGGCGTTTCACAAGGCGTGCGTGAGGCCGCCGGACGAATCGGCTGGACGGTGCGCGTCATGGATGCGGGGGGCAACCCGGCCGGCCGGACCAAGGCGCTGAATGATGCGCTGGCCGCGGCACCGGACGGCCTCGTGATGGTGGGCGCCGATGCCCAGGAGCATCGCGCCCAGTTGGAAAAGTTTCGCGCTGCCGGCATTCCGGTGGTTGCATGGCATGCCGGGCCGCAGCCGGGACCCATTGCGGGCACGGCCGTCGCCATGAACATCACGACCGACCCGCTGGAGGTGGCGCGCGTGACCGCCATGGCGGCCATCGCGCAATCCGACGGCAAGGCCCGCGTGGTGGTCTTCACCGATTCGAACTTCCGCATCGCGATGGCCAAGGCCGAAGCGATGGCGCAGGTCATCCGCGCCTGCGCGGGATGCAAGCTGCTCGAAGTGCGTGACCTCGCCATCGCATCCGCCGGCAAGCGAATGGGCACCACGACCCGCGAGCTGATGGCCCAGCACGGCGCCGGCTGGACGCACGCGCTGGCCATCAACGACATCTACTTCGACTATGCAATGCCGGTCCTGATCGAAAGCGGCAGCGCATCGCACCTGAGCCTGCTGTCGGCGGGGGATGGCAGCGCGTCGGCGTTCCAGCGCATCCAGGCCGGCACCTTCCAGACGGGGACGGTGGCCGAGCCGCTGCTGATGCAAGGCTGGCAGGCCGTGGACGAACTCAACCGCCTCATGGCGCATGAACAGGTCAGCGGCTTCGTGGCGCCGGTGCACCTCGTGTCCCCCCACAACGTGGGCTTCGACGGCGGGCAGCAACTTCGCTACGACCCCGACAACGGGTATCGCGACGCCTACGCCCGAATCTGGAAACGCTGAGTCATCCCGGTTGTTGTTGTTGGTGAAGTAACGTGGTGCCCAGCCTCCGATTCATGAGGGCTCGATTGCCCGCTTCCTTGCGCGGCCAGTTCCTGCTCGCCTTCGTCGTGCTCGCCATGCTCATGCTGGCTGCCGACGGCGCGGCCGTGACGATGCTGCAACTGGCCATGCAGGACATCCGGCAGTTGACGGACACGCGCTTGAAGCGGCTGCAGGATTCGCAGGCCCTGCTTCGAGGCACCTTGGCGATCGAGCGTCGCACTTCGGAACTGCTGCATGCCTCCGACCTGCAACAGGTCTCCGAGGCTTACGGCGGCATCGATCATCAACTCGATGCGTTCGACGAGACCATCCAGCGACTGGCCGACCACACTGACGATGCATCGGTTCTCGACCTGCACCAGGCAAGCCAGCTCTTTCGCAACAGCGCCAACGTGGTGGCCCGCCTGCGCGAAAGCGAGCTGCAACGGGCTGTACCCGCGCCGTTGACCGCGGCCAACCACATGGTGACCCGGGTGCGGACCGAGCTCCAGCAACAGGCCGACGCGCTGGTGTCGGTGGCCGAGGCGCAGTCCGAGCGGCTCACGCAGGACTATCGACAGGCCGTGCAGCGACTCACCGACACGGCGCGCGATACCCAGTACACCGTGCTGGGCCTGCTCGCTTCCACGCTCGTGCTGGCGGCCCTGCTGGCCCGCCTGGCGGGGCGCCTGATCCTCGACCGCCTGCACCAGGTCAGCCAGCGCCTGCTTGGCGGACGTGCGGATGCATCAGCGCCTCCACCGGCACAGACGGGACATGATGAAATCAGCGAGATGGCGCGCGCCGTCGAGCGTTTTCTCGAAGACCGCCGGCAACTGCAGTTGCGCAGCGCGGAACTGGTCGAGGAGGTGAGTGTCCGCGAGCGTGCCGAGCGAATCCAGGCCGACCAGGCACGGGTGCTCAAGCTCATCGCCGTGAACACCAACTTGAGCGAAGTGCTCGAGTGCCTGTGCCTGCTGATCGAAGCGCAGTTGCCCGGCAGCATGACGTCGGTGCTGTTGCTGGATGCCGGCGAGCCCCCGCACCTGCGCCACGGGGCGGCTCCGAGCCTGCCGGCGGCGTACGTCCGCCTGGTCGACGGCGTGCCCATCGGGCCGACCGTCGGGTCCTGCGGAACGGCAGCGTTCCTGCGCAAGCCGGTGATCGTGGCCGACATCGAGGCCGATCCATTGTGGGCGGACTACCGCGAAGTGGCACGCCCGCATGGACTTCGCAGTTGCTGGTCGTCACCAGTCATGTCGGCCGGCGGCGCGGTTCTGGGCACCTTCGCGGTGTACCGGCGTGAACCCGGCGAGCCGGGGGCAGCGGAGCAGGAGCTGGTCGCGCAGGCCGCCCACGTGGCGGGCATCGCGATCGAGCGCCAGATGGTCCAGCAGCGCATCCAGCACATGGCGCACCATGACGTGCTGACGGGACTGTCGAACCGGCAGGGACTGGAAGGACGGATCCAGCAGGCGCTTCAACATGGCGCACAGACCGGGCGCGGCGTGGCCCTGGCCTACGTCGACCTGGACAACTTCAAGTTCGTGAACGACAGCCTCGGCCACGCGGCCGGCGACCAGGTGCTGCGCGACGTCGCGCTTCGCTTGCAGGCCGGCGTTCGCGGCGCGGACACCGTGGCGCGGCTCGGCGGCGATGAGTTCCTCGTGATCTTCACCGACCAGCCGGCCGACCCCGTGGTGCTGGAGGCACGGCTGCACCGGTTGCGCGAAGAGGTGGGGCAACCCATCCAGATCGGCGATCGCTCGTTCCGTGCCACCTGCAGCATCGGCGTCGCCAACTACCCCAACGATGCGCAGGACGCCGCCGCGTTGATGAACTGCGCCGACACCGCGCTGTACCGCGCCAAGGACAGCGGGCGGGATGCCGTGCAGTTCTACAGCGCGGAGCTCGATGCGAGCCGCAAGGGCCAGATCAGGATGCGCGAGGACCTGCGCGTGGCCTTGGAGCGCAACGAGTTCTTCCTGCTCTACCAGCCCCAGGTGAACCTGGCGACGGGGCATCTGCTGGGCGTGGAGGCGCTGCTGCGCTGGCGGCATCCCGAGCGCGGGCTGGTGTCGCCGATGGAATTCATTCCGCTGGCCGAGCAAACCGGCTTGATCGTCTCCATCGGAGAGTGGGTGCTTCGCACCGCGTGCCGCCAGGCCGCCCAGTGGCAGGCCGCAGGACTTCCACCGATTCGCGTGGCCGTCAACGCTTCCGCACGCCAATTCAAGGAGCCCCACTGGGCGAGGCAGGTCAAGTCCATCCTTGACGAGACGGGCCTGTGCGGGTCGCTGCTCGAGATCGAGTTGACCGAAGGCGTGATCATGGAGAACACCGAGCAGGCAGTGGGCTGCATGCGCGAGCTCGACGCGATTGGCGTGAGCGTCGCCATCGATGACTTCGGCACCGGCTACTCCAGCCTGGGCTCGCTGAAGAACTTTCCGATCAGGGTGCTGAAGATCGACAAGTCGTTCGTGTGGGCCCTGCAAGACAGCGGCGGCCCGGCCATCGTCGAGGCCATCGTCGGCCTCGGGCACAAGCTGGGCTTGCGGGTCCTGGCCGAGGGCGTGGAGACCGAAGCCCAGCGCGAATTCCTGCGAGCGTGCGGCTGCGACGCCATGCAGGGCTACCTGTTCTGCAAGCCCGTGCCTGCGCAGGAGATCGAACGGCTCGCCTTGCCGGCCAATGCGGCAAGCGTCACGCCGGCGCAGATCGCGTTGCAATAGCGCTGGAACCGGAAGGCCCGCGCAGTGTCAACGAACGAGCGATTTCAGTACACCTATGCCGCCACCTCAGCCTTGTTGGCACTGGCCTGCAGAACCTTCTCATACTCCTGGGTCCATCGTGCGATCTCGGCAGGATCTCCATCGGCCCTGGCCTTTTGCATCTGCATGTAGGCGATGGTCGTATTGCCATCGTTGCCGTTGCCTGACTTCGACGTGTTGACCACGTAGTTGTCGGCGTTGCCCTGACCATCGAGCGTCGTGCTTCCCGTCACGGCGCCGCCTGAAGCCTGGCCCGCAGCACCGTTGGAAGTCTGTCCATCGGCCAGCCCGGCATAGTCCACGGAGGAGCCATCCGGCATCAGGACGAGCGGCTGATTCGCGCCATATTTGTAAAAGTCGGGAATGTCCACCGCGCTGCCGCTGTCGGTGTCGACGATCTTGAGCGCATCGCCGGTGCGCTTGCCGACGTAGTGGGTGCCGCCGGTCAACATCACCGTGTTGTTCCCCGTCGCGCCGGTGTCACGCACGACATTGTTCACGTCGCCGGACATGAGCGTGTCCTGCCCCTGCCCGCCCAACAACGTGTCGTGGCCGTCTCCGGTGTAGATGACGTTCTGCCCTCCACCGCCACTGAGCGTGTTGGATCCGTTGTTGCTTGCCGGATCGGCCGGTGTCGAGCCATCGGCCGCTTGGCCTGCCGCTGCATCGCCTGTCGGCTGCGCGCCCGACATCACCAGGCCAGCCACGTCCTTCCAATTGTTCGACCCCTGGACCAGCAAGTCGCCCTGGTCGCCCGCTTGGGCCACATCGGTGCCGCTGCCGCCGATGAGCGTGTCGTTGGCCGCACCGCCCTGCACGACGTTGACTCCGGCGCCCGCCGAGATCCAGGCACCAGCATCGCCGGCCTTGATCGTGTCGTTGCCGGCGCTGCCGAACACACGCGTGAAGCTCAGGGCCTGGCCGATGACCTGTCCGTTCTCGTTGCGAATCTCGCCGGTGCCCATGTCGTACTGGCGGCCACCTGCGCCGTCGTTGTTGAGCATCAAGGTGTTGATGCCTGCGCCGCCATCGATGCGGTCCATGGCGTGGTGCACGATGGTGTCGTCGCCGGTGCCGCCTTTGATGGTGTCGCCCTTGGCCGGCAGCGCCTGGTTCTCGGGCGCCTCATCCTTCGGCTTGGAGCCGCGGCCGTCGATGAAGTTGCCACGGTCGTTGCCGATGATGTATTCAGCCGCACCCGACGAACCGTAGACGACGTCGAAGTTCTTCGCCTCGCCGGCAGGGTCGCCGTTCACACGGGTGACCTCGCCGCTGCGCATGTCGTAGCCCCAGTCGCCGCGGTTGTCGTCGCTGAAGATCACCGTGTTGCGGCCCGTGCCGCCGTCGATCTTGTCGGTGAAGTGGAAGATGATCGTGTCATCCCCGCCGCCGCCGTTGATGGTGTCCCCGCCCGACTGGTGCTGGTAGTCCCACAGGCTGCCGCCGCCGTCGATGAAGTTCGCCTGGTCGTTGCCCACGATGTTGTCGGAGCGGCTGGAACCGTTGACGTTCTGGATGCCGAACAGTTGCGCGATGGAATGGCTGCCGTCCCCCATGCGGAAGAAGCTGCCGCGCGCCAGGTCGATGTCGAAGCCCTCCGGGCCCGGCGCCGGCGCCACGGACAGGCTGTTGACGCCACCCTTGCCGTCGAAGACAGAGGCAGTGCCCGGCGCATTGGCGCCGGTGTAGATGAAGGTGTCGTTCCTGTTGCCGCCGGTGAATTCCTTGTGGCCGTTGCCGGCGTACAGCACGTTCTCGCGGTTCCAGTTGCCCTGCACCGTCTCGTCGTTGTTGCTCCCGGTGTAGATGACCGGCCCGCTGCCGTTCGCAACGCCCGCGAACACCGCCTGTCGCAGGTCTTCGTAGACCGCCTTCCTCTGAGCGTCCGTCAGGCCGTCGGCGTCTAGCTTGGCCTGCAGTGCATCGGCGTTCTCGCCCGCTGCGGCACGGTACTGCTGGATCTTGTCGTCGGTGATGCCGGCGTCGAGGCGGTATTGGCGCACCTGAGCCGCCAGCGCATTGGCGTCGAGCGCGCTGCCGGCAATGTCGTTGAGATCCAGGTTGCGCGCGGCATCGTTCATCGGGGCCAACACAGGCTTGCCGTCGGGCCCCGGGGCAGTCGTCCACAGGGCACGCGGCATCACCACGGTGCTGCCGGGCGCCGCGTGCTCGAGGTATTGCGTCGCCGCCATGGCCGTCCCCACCGTGCTCTGGACATTGGCCGAGTTGCGCTCGAAGCGGGTCCGCGCGTCGCCGGTGATCTGGCCGCCGAAGAAGAGGGTGGCGCCGGCGCCCAGGCGCTCCAGCCAGCCGATGCCCGCACCGTAGCTGTTCATGTAGTCGATCTGCGAACCCGCATTCGCCGCGTTCTGCGCGATGCCGGTCACCAGGCCGCCGACCACGCCCACCGCGTTGGCGCCTGGAATGGCGCTCAGGGCACCGAACGCGGCCTCCGCGGACGCGAACCTGCCGTTGCGCTCATCGTTGGCCTTGTCCAGTGGGTTGAGTTCGCCACGGGCCCTGGCGAAGTCGTTCACTGCGCCGTGAACTCCCAGGCTGAAGCCCGTGAGGCCGGCAAAGGCCCCCAGTGCCTGCGAGCCCAGGGCCAATGCGCCGGCGCGGGCACCGGCCATGCCTGCAGCCTCTCCCAACCCGACGCCCGCCAGAGCGGTGACGTCCGTGCCGATGCCCACCGCCGCAATGCCTCGCTCGCCCTGCAGGCGCTGGCGCTCCTCCGGCTTGAGATTCGGATCCTGCAGCGCCGCATCGATCTGCCGGATGCGGCCCGCGCCCTGCGCGATCGACAAGGCCCCCAACGGCACCGCGGCCACCGCCATGGCTCTGTTGAAGGTGAGCCCACCCGAGCCCGCCTTCGGCTCGCCGATGGCTTCGGGCAGGAACTGGCTCTTGAGCGCATCGCGGGCCCCCGGCTCGAGGAAGCCGTGCGGCTCCAATGCCGCCTGGCCATCGGCTGCGTAGTTCACCGACACGCCGCCGGGGTCGGACACATTGAGCCCTGCCCGGCTCTTCAGCACCAGCCCGGCCGCATGGGGTTCGGCGCTGGTGCTGTACCCGGTGTCACTGGACGTGCCGAAGTTCCGCACCCGCAGGCTCGCCGGATCGCCGACCGCCTCGTTCACGGCCTTCACCGTGTCGGCAACGCTGGTGCACGCCGCGGCATCATTCACCCGCGCCAGCGCCTCAGGAGTCAACTCCAGCTGCACGTTGACCGGCTTCGCCTTGCCGGACAGTTCCTCCCAATGGCTGCGGCCGGTCTCGCCCGCGCCATCGAGCAGCGACTTGAGCTGGGGGACGCTGTCGGCGGCGCTGCCCTTGACCGACATGTCCTTGGTGACCGACAGCACCCGGCCTTCGCCATCCATCTCCACGTTCAGGCCCCGGTCGACCAAGGCCGTGCTGGCCAGTTGCTGCCCGGGCGTCAGCTGGGCCTGCAGCCATTGCTGGCGGGACTGTATGTCGGACGGCATGCCGCCCGCCCTTGCATCGGGAAAGGTCAGGCGCAGCTCGCCCTTGTGGCCGAGGTTCAGGTCGGCGTGGTGGTCCCATTGGTTCGTCTGCTCCACCGCCGTCTGACCATCCGGCCCTCGCTGCGTGGACGACCCCGTTGCGTAGCTTCCCTCCCACCCACCCCATGCGATGGCCGACACGGCATTGAACCTGGAACGGGCCGGTTCCCCAGAGGCCGTATTGAACATCGGCTGGCGAAGACTGTTGGCGTAGTTCGCGGAGAGCACGTCCAGGTTGACCTTGAAGGTCGAGGTCTTTCCACGCGTGTTGGAGACGCTGTCGGCCTGCGACAGCAACTCGTTCGGCGAAAGCCTCCCCTCGTACAGGCCCTTGATGGCCTCGTCCATGCGCGATTCAGGGATGGTGGCTCGCACGTCGTTGTCGATCCGCCGGGCGGCCCCCACCTTCACATTGGGGTCGTACTCCATCCACGCGACCCCGTTGTTGGGATAGCCGAGCGACACACCCGCAGCGAAGCGGCCGCCCGCTGACCCGCTCACGGTGCCGGCTTTCTCGAAGCTGAGCTCGACCCCCTGGTCCGTGCGCTGGAAGACGAGTTGGCGAGAACGCCCCCCGCCCACGTCGCCCACCGGACCCGCTTCGAGATAGGCACCGACGCCTATCGGGTTCTGCAAGGTCGACGGCGTGCTGACGCGTGCTGGATAGAACACCTCACGCAACCGGTTGAACTCCAGCCCCGCGCCGCTGCCGGTGCTGAGCGTCATGGACTGGCCTGGACGCAGGTTCTTCACCATGCTTGCGAATTGCTCGGATGTCGGGCGCGGCAGGCTGCCTTGCGCCGTGAGCGCGCGATTGAGCTTGTGGCCGTCCGACGAGGACAGGCCGGCGGTCAGCCGGTCGTAGTTTTCAAGAAAGTGTCCGGCGCGATCGAGGTTATCGAAATTGTTCTTGTACAGCGTCGAGATGGTGTTGCCGTCCAGGTGGTTGAGCAGCGGCCTGAAGTTCGTCCTGCCGACGGCGGCGCCACGGACCAGCGATTGCAGCGTGGCGTGGTCGTTGACCAGCTTGCCCGTGAGCACGCCCAGCTTGTTCTTCACGACATGGGCCGTGAGCGTCCCCTCACCGTCGCGCACCAACTGGCGGCTGGTGTCAGCCCCCAGGTAGACGTTCTTTTCCAGCAGGGCGTCGATGCGCCGGTTGATCTCATCGCCTCCCAACCCATCCGGCCGGCCGTCGATGCGCTCGTTTTGCGGCCCATACAGCAGGCTGTCGCGCTCGTTTTGCGGCGGATACAGCTGCTCGCGTGCCTTCTTGACCGCCCACAAGGTGTTGCTGTCGGACCGGACCAGCTCAGGCCGTGCCAGGTAGCGACTGTCGATCGTCCCGTTCAGCGTCCGGCCGTCCGGCGACCGTGACAGTCCCAGCCCCTTTTCCAGACGGTCCAGCACGTCGTGGGCGTTGGCTTCGACCTGGTCGGAGGCATCGTAAAAGGCACTCTGAGCTGCGTAATTGGCCTCGACAGCCTCCGCCACATCACCGGCCATGGCACCCCGCGAGTTCAGCTGCCGCAGGTCGTCCTGGATCTGGCTGCGCAGCCTGGCCGGTGCATCGGCAAAGCTGCCCGTCGTCTGTTGAAACGGCTGGTGCGACTTGATCCAGTCGCCCCAGCGCTGCGTGAGACTCTGGCCCGGGTAGTCGGGTTCGAGGAACTGCGGCACGTACCAGGGCGCGCCCGTACCGGCACGGGCGGCAGCGGCCGCGTACCGCTCCGCGGGGTTGGCGCCCGGCTTCATCGACAACCACGAGGTGCTGCCATCGGGCCGTTCCACCGGTCGCCATGCGTGGTCCAAGCCATCGCCGGCCACGATCGTGCCGTAACGGTCCGTGCGCAGCGCTGGGTTGCCCTCTGCGGCAACCGGCCGGTCTCCCAACGGCTTCCAGTCGAACAAGCCACCGGTCTTCTTTGATGGCGTGCCTTGCTGCACCTTCTGGTCGGCACCCATGGCCCAGAGCTGGCCCCGGTCATTGAATGCCAGGGACCCGCCCCGGCCGTCATCCACCTTCAGGCCGACATCTGTCCACACGGGCGAACCGCCCGATTCACCGAGCACGGCCACGTTGCCATCGGCGCCGAGCGCAGCCATCTTGCCCTCGGCGGACACCGCGAAGTCCACCGTGTCGTCCGAAAGCATGGCGCCGTCGGCGCCGGGGTTCTGGTCATTGCGATTCACGGCATGCACCACGTCGTGCGCATCGCGGTAGTACGCCTGCCCGTCCGCGCCCACCCTCAATTGCTTGACGCCGCTGATCTCGTTCTGCCCGTCGGCCAGCTGGCTCCATTGGCTCGCCGCACGGTCCCAGGCGTACAGGTTGCCGTCCACCACCGCCAAGGATTGGCCGTCGGCGGTCTCGACGAAATCGCCGATCTGGGGCTGTGCGACAGCATCCGCGGCATCGTCCGGCTGCTGCATCTGCGCGATGATTTCGTCGTGGCTGGGGGTGCGATTCAGCACCACCGGGGTGACGGGAACGTTGTTGTGACCGAACTCAGGACTGTTGTCCCAGGTTTGCAGCGAATCGACAGGACGGGCCATTTGAATGCTCCTGCGCTTGAACGCTGTTCCTGTGACCAGTCCCAGCGTCGTTGAAGAGGGAGGAAATGCGAATGCGGTGAGTGAGGCAGTGAGCCGGGACTACGCGCCTTCGCGGGCCGGGGCAGTGCCGCCGTGCATCGCGCCCGCCGAATGCGACGGCGTGATGCCCGACTCCTTCATCATGGCGCGGACCAAATCCGCCTCCGCCATGAAATGTTGGCGCAAGGCCGGGTCGGTGGCCGCGTTCGCGTGCTGCAGCCGGTCGTCGAGAACACCCTGGTACGGATTGCTCTGGGAGGTCGCGCTGTCCGGCTGTGCATCGGCGGCCTGCGCATCCTGCGATGCATTGGCTTGCTCGTCGTGGCCGCCACGAGCGTGCGCGTGAGCATGATGCCCATGCGCCCGGTGCTTGCCGCCCGGCTGCGCGGCGGGCGCAGACTCGTCATCCGCGGCGGCGTTGGGATCTTGCGCATCATCGGGACCCTGGGCTTGCGATGGGGCATTGCCGGATTGGGGCTCCTCCGCCGCCGAGTCCTCGTCGTCAGCGGCGCTGCTGGTGGTCGCAGGTGGGGGATCGTCCCCCTCCGCGGCGGACGCCGTGTCGCCCGTGTCGCCCACGCCGCTTCCCCCCAGCGCCCCGTCCTGGGCCAACTGGTCGCGATAGGCGAGCACATCTTCGACGTAGGTCGGGCTGCCGATGCTCGGGTCGCCACCGTTCACGTAGTAGCCGAGGGCCTTCTCGATGTCACCACCGTTTTCGCCGACGTACTTCTTCAGCTCGAAGGCGCCGCCCATGACGTTGTCGTGCGGGTCGTTCATGTCGAGCTGCTCGGCATCCTTGCCGGTGAGCTCCTTGACCTTGGCCTTGTCCTCGGCACTCAATGTCGGCAGCACGTCATTGGTCCAGCGCTCCTGGCTGATCTGCATCAGGCCCAGGTCCCACGTGCCATCGGCATTGAGGGACCGCGAGTTGGGATCGCCCGAGGATTCAGCCGCTACCTGCCCGCCGAGCAGGTAGGGGTCGAGTCCCGTCGCCTTGGCGGCGCGCTGGAGGTCTGGCGCCCACTGCTCGACGGCCAGCTTGTCGGAGTCGTCGAGCTGCGCAGCACCGGTGCCGGATGCAGCGCGTGCACCTGCGCTGGCACCGGTGCCGGCGCTCGCATTGCTGTATGCACCATCGTTCTGGGCGCCGCCGGGCGCCGCCGAGGCTTGCCCGTTGTTGCCGGCCTCGTCTCCAGCATCCACCGATTCTTCGTCGTCACCGTCATCTGCGGCATCGACGGCGTTGTCGTCGCTACTGGCGTCGACGTCATCGATCGATTCGTCATCGCCGCCGTCATCGGCTTCATCAACCGACTCGTCATCGCCAGCGTGCCGGGCCGCGTGATCATGGCCCTTCTTGCCCTCGGCTTGGCCACAGCCGCCGCTGCCACCGCAACCGCCATCGCTGTCGTCAGCATCCCCTGCATCCTGCGAACCGCGACGACCGGCCGTGGCCGCGTCCGCCTGCTCCTGGAGGGAGGAGAACACCCTGTCCTCCGCTCGCGGCGGAGGCGTTTGACTTGCTTGATCGCCGTTGAAGTCGGCAACATCACCACGGCAGGACGATTCAGCTTGTACGCGCATGAGAGTGCTCCTCGGAAGTCAGTGGTCAGTGCTGCCATGCTCCCATCGGCCCTCGCATTGCACATGCGGATGTGACAGTCTGTGACCCTGTTCACGCCCAACGCACCGCACGGCCCCGAACCACTGCATTGCCGCCACCGGTCGCAGCGGGCTCAGTCGCGGAACAGCCGCCCCACTTCGTCCGCGACCTTCGCCGGGATGTACTGCAAAGGTTTGGCGATGGGGAAGAGGTCGGCGGTCAATGCATCGTCGTGGACGATGCGCACGCCCCGTTGCGCCGCGAGTGACAGCGCTTCCTCGGCCATGCTGCCTTGCGCCTTGAAGAGAACCAGCGGCAGCTCCGACCCCAGCTCGGGCACGTACTGCATCGCCACCACCTGCGTCGCACCGCCGGACAGCACGAGCGTCGCCTGGGCCAGGCGCTCGATGTCCGGCGCGTCCATGAGCTCCCGGGCCACGCGGCGGCGGCGCGACTTGAGCGCGGGCTCCCCTTCGCTGTCGCGCTGCTCGCGCCGGGCTTCCTGCCGGGTCATGCGCTGGTCCTGCAACCACACGAAGCGCTGGAAGATCACATCGAGCGCGCCGACGATCGCGACGATCGCGAGGATCGACGTCAAGAGCCCGAGGCCCATGCCGATGCCCAGGTCCAGCACGGCGCCGCCATGGGCCATCGGCAGCTGCACCAGGTCACCCACGCGCCGCCGCAGCAGCACGAAGACGACGCACAAGATGACCACCAGGATCAGCACGGACTTGGCGACCTCGACCAGCTTGCGCCACTTGAACAAGCGCTTCAGGCCTTCTGCCGGATTGACGCGCGAGAGCTTGGGCTTGACCGGTTCCATGCTCACGGAGAAACCCGTCTGCGCCAGCATGGCCAGAATGGCCAGCACCCCTGCGATGCCCAGCACCGTCGCGATGAGCACCGCAGCCGCCGTAATATGTTCCGAGAGGATCCACAGCTGTCCCTCGTGGCCTCGCGGCAGCTGTTCCACCGAGAGCAGGAACAGCGCGCCGATCTTGTCCGCCGCCGCGGGGACGCCGAGGTAGGCCAGCGCGCCCATGCCGGCGAGGATGACCGCCGTGGCGGCGTCCTTGCTCTTGGGCAGGTTGCCTTGCTTGCGCGCATCGCGCAGCTTGCGCTGCGATGGCGCTTCGGTCTTCTCGGCGCTGGACTGTTCGTCAGCCACTGAGCAGCACCTCGTGAAGCACATCGACCAGGCGGCGGTAGCCGCCGATGGCCTGCAGCGCCCGCTCGAAGATGAAGGGAAGCGACATGGCGAGCACGCCCGTGGCAAGCCAGGTCTTCACCGGGCCGGTGATCGCGAAGACATCGAGTTGCGGCGCAGCGCGGCCCAGCAGGCCGAACCCGAACTCCACCAGCAGCAGGACGAGCAGCGTGGGCGCGGCGAACAGGGCCGCCAGCATGAACAGCCGCCCGGTGTGATCGCTGAAGACCTTGATCCACCCCGGCTGGATCGTCGGGCCCAGGTCGAGGATGGGCCACACGGCGAAGCTCGCATACACCGCCTGGAGAAAGATCCGCAGGCCGCCGACGGACAGGAACACCACGATCAGCACCTGCAGCAGCCAGCGTGCATGCACGGAGCTGGCATTGCCCACGAGGGGATCGAGCGTCTGCGTGAAGGTGAGGTTGGTCTGGAAGTCGACCAGGTGGCCGACCTGCTCCACCGCCCAGAACACCATGCCGAAGGCAAAGCCGAGCAAGGCGCCGAGGCAGGCTTCCTTGACCACGAGCCAGATGGCCAGCGGCGCGACCGGCAAGGCGACCAGGCTGCCGTGCAGCGCCTGGACCGCCGCAAGCGAGAAGGCCACGCCCAACAGGCCGCGCAGCATCGCAGGCATGAACGCGCCAGCGCTCAGCGGAAACACCGCGAGAGCACCCGCCATGCGCGCCGAACCCAACACGACCACGAACAGCATCTGCGCCAGCTGGTCGAACACGGTGGCGTTCATGGTCGGACTGCCGGTCACGTCACAGCCGCGAGATCTGCTCGAAGACGCGCAGCGCGAAGGACTGGATGGACTGGCCGAACCACCCGCCCAGCAACACCAGCAGCGCGCCGATGGTGATGAGCTTGAGCGCCACGGTGATGGTCTGGTCCTGGATGGAGGTGATGGCCTGGAGAAAGCCCACGGCCAGGCCGATGACAGCGGCCGTCACCACCACCGGCGCGGCCAGCATCATGACGAGGAACATCGCATTGCGCGTGAGGTCGACGACGGAATCTGCGGTCATGGTTAGCGGTAGGTGAGCACGAGGGCGTGCATGAGGCGGGCCCAGCCGTCGAGCCACACCAGCAGCAGCAGCTTGAAGGGCAGCGACACGATGGTGGGGGCCATCATCTGCATGCCCATGGCCAGCAGCGTGGATGCGACCAGGAGGTCGATGACCAGGAAGGGCAGGAAGATGAGGAAGCCGATCTCGAAGGCCTCGGTGAGCTCCGAGGCGAGGAAGGCCGGGATGAGCACGACGAAGTCGCGTTCGTTCAAGGTGGAGGCCACCTCCTTGCCCATGACCTGCTCGGCGGAGTCTCGGAAGAACGCACGCTCCTGCGGCCGCGAGTGCTTGAAGAGAAAGCCCTTGATCGGCTCCTTGGCGTCGTCCACCGCGGACACCAGTTGCGTGAGGGGCAGCCCATCGCCCGATGCCGGAAGATGCGTCGAGCCGGCATGCCACGCGCCCACCCCGACCGGGTACATCACGTAGAAGCTCAGCACCATCGCGAGACCGTTGAGCACGATGCCGGGCGGCACCTGCTGCAGCCCCAGCGCATTGCGCACCAGGCTGAGCACGACGATCATCTTCGTGAACGACGTGACCATCATCGCGGCGAAGGGCAGCACGGCCAACGCCGCCAGCGCCGCGATCATCAGGAAGGGGTCGAGGCTAGCCATGAGCGAGCACGCGCCACTGTGTGAGCCGGACTGCCAGCTCGTCGCCCAGCTCGACGAATTCGCCCCGCCCGAGGATCTGCCCGTTCGCACGAACGGTGATCACGTGGTCGGTGACCCGCTGGCCCAGCAACAGCACGGAGCCGGTGCGCAGCCCGGCCAGGCCGGCCAGCGGCAGGCGCATCTCGCCGCTTTCGAAGGTCAGCTCGACCTCCAGGGCATCCAGCGGAAGCTCGATCTCGGCGCCTTCGGGCGGCTTGCTGTCGAGATCGTCGCGAATGGGTGTGTTCATCTGCGGGCTCCTGGGTTGTGCGGCGGAATGTGATTCGAGGATCTGCAGCCGGTCGTCCTGGACGGCGACCCGGGCGACGGGAACGCCCTGGCCCATCACGAGCGTGGCGACGATGCGGCCACGCTGCAGCGGCGCATCGAGCCGGATGGCCGCGCCTGCATGCAGTTGCCTGAGTTCACGCAGCGGCAGCCGTGCGCGGCCCAGGTGAACGCCGAGCGCGACGGGCAGCGATTGCCACGCCGATGCGTCTCGCAAGACCTGCGGCGCAAAGCTGTAGGACTGGGCCGCGTTGACCTCCAGCGCACCGGCGCCGCCGTGCGCGTCGCCGTGGCGCCGGAACATGAACTCCAGTCGTGGCACGGCCGCGGCCTGGTGGCTGCGCATGTCGTTCAAGGGCGCCGGGTTCACCTGCACCACATGCACCGGCGCGCCCAGCGCAGCGCTCACGCACGACAGCACCGGCGCCAAGGCGAGTTCCACGAGCACGTTCCACTGGTCGGCCGGCCACTCCGGCACGGGGCCGCTGAAGTAGGAGGAGTAGTCCTGCAAGGACTCGATCCACACGGCATGGGAGCCCGCAGGAGACGCCACGTCCACGCGGTGGCGGGCCACCCATTCGCGCCCGGGCTGCTGCCAGGTGAAAACGCCATCACCGCTTTCTTGCGCTGCGCAGGCGCAGGCGCGGTTGCGCAGTTCGGCCAGCCACGGCGCCATGGCGCGGAACCTGGGCGACTGAGCAGGGCTCGAGGTGTCGCCGTCCGACAGCACGCGCGGGTTCATAGGGACAGGCCTCTCTTTGAACCAAGCTTTGAATGAACCAGGTCCTCGGTGCCCGGTTCCTCGCGCCGCGCCTCTTCCTTCGCTTCAAGGCGGCGATGCATGGCGAGCGCTACGTCCGCGCGATGCCTCGCGACCATGCAATCGCGGTGCAGGCGCCTGGACTCGTCCAGGCGCTCGCTCGCGTCGCCCAGCGCCATGCGGGCCTGCATGCCTTGCACCGACAGGCGGTCGTGGTCCATCGCCAGCCGGCGGTCGAACAGCCGGGCCCGCTGCAGCAGCGCGATGTCCACCGCCGCCCCCGAGATGGCGCGGGAAGCAGCCTGGTGCGCTGCGTGGCGGCGGTCGATGAGCTCTTGCTCTTCCAGCCACACGCGGGCCAATGCCCGGTGGGCATCGTCTCGCGCCGAGCGCGACTCGCGCACGCCCCCTTCGGCCTGCTCTTCGCGCAGCCGTCGCAGCGAGAGCAGCGTGGTCCAGGTCTTGTTCATGGCGTCACCTCGCGCAACTGGTTGAGCATGGCGTCGTAGGGCGCGCGCTCCTGCGGCGGCTGCTTGAGGAAGTTCAGCAACCCGGGCCGCGAGCGAACGGCCGCATCGGCCTCGGCGTCGTTCCCGGCCTTGTATTCGCCCATGCGGATCAGCATCTCGAGCTCGCCGTAGCGTGCAAGTCGCGCCCTCGCCGTCGCGGCGCGCGCCTGGTGGTTCGGGTCGCACAGGCGGGGCATGAGGCGGCTCACGCTGCGCAGCACGTCGATGGCCGGGTACTGCCCGAGCGCGGCCAGCTCGCGCGACAGCACGATGTGACCATCCAGCAGCGAACGGACCTCTTCGGCCACCGGATCGTTGCCGTCGTCCGATTCCTCGAGCACGGTGTAGAAGCCGGTGATGACGCCGTGGCGCGTCACGCCCGCGCGCTCGAACAGGCGGGGCAAGGCAGAGAACACCGAAGGCGGGTAGGCACGGCGTGTCTGCGGCTCGCCGCAGGCCAGGCCGATTTCGCGCAAGGCGCGCGCGTAGCGCGTCACCGAATCGACCAGCAGGAGCACCGAGCGGCCCTGGTCGCGGAAGTGCTCCGCGATGGTCGTCGCCACCTGCGCCGCCCGCACCCGCTCCAACGCGGGCCGGTCGGACGTGGCGACCACCAGCACCGAGCGCGCCAGGCCCTGGGGACCCAGGCAGTCGGCGATGAATTCGTTGACTTCGCGCCCGCGCTCGCCGATGAGCGCGATCACGTTCACATCGCTCACCGCATGGCGCGCGACCATGCCCAGCAGCGTGCTCTTGCCGCAACCGGCCGGCGAAAAGATGCCCAGCCGCTGCCCCTGCCCGCAGGTGATGAACGCGTCGATGGCACGAATGCCCAGCGGCAGCACGCGCCCGATCACCGGACGATCCTGGGCCGCCGGCGCGCGTGCATGCACGCCGCGCAAGGCGGGCAGGTCCAGCTTCAGCGTGCGGTCCATGGGGTTGCCGAAGCCGTCGAAGACCTTGCCCAGCATGGCGTCCCCGAGCGGGAGGCGGTGCATGTGGCCCAGGGGCATCACCGCCAGGTTGGACGACAGGCCCAGGATGTCGCCCATCGGGGTCAGCAACAGGTCATCGCCGTCGAATCCCGCGACCTCGGCGTGCATCTGGAAGTCGCCGCCCAGCGTGCTGAGCAGGCACAGCTCACCCACGCGGGCGTTCACGCCGCGCGCGCGCACCAGCGTGCCGACAGCGCTGACCACCCGCCCGTGCTTGTCGGCCGTGTCGACCTGCGTGACCGCCGACAGCAGCTTGTGGCTGAAGGCGTCGACGACGTTCGGGGGCATCCTGCTCACCGGGAATCCTCCGCCTTCTCTGCCTGCACGTCGGATGCCGGCTGCAGCGCGGCGAGCGCGAGGTCCATGCCCCGGCCGATGGCCGCGAGCTGGCTCTCCAGCCGGCCATCGACCACGCCGGTCTGCGTCTCGATCACGAGGTCATCCGGCGAGAGGTGGTCGTCGGCCACGACGCGGAACAGCTCGACGTCGGGATAGTCGGCTTCACACAGCTGCACGGCCTGGCGCACGCGCTCGGCACTGCCGCCGTGGACACGCACACGCACCAACCCTCGCGGCCGCGCTTCGTCGAGGATGGCCTGCAGCCTTCCTTGCAGGAAGTCCGGCATGCCGGCGCTGCCCACCAGGCGCGAGAAGCACAGCGCCAGCGCGTGGCGCATGGTGGGCTGAAGGCGCCGCCATCCGAGCGCCTGCTGCGCCTCCAGCGACACCAGCAATGCGCCGCAGGCGGCCTTGGCTTGCGCGAGGCCCGCGGCATAGCCTTCGCGGTGACCTTCGGCCGAGGCCTCGGCGGCCGCGGCCCGGGCGTTCCCGAGGACAAACTCCGACTCGATGCGGGCATGCTGGAGGAGGTCCAGCCCCGACTTCCAGTGCGGGAGGTCTTTCGCGGGAATGATGCGGCCCACCGCACCGCGCTTGTCATGGTCCATCACTGCACCCATGTCAATCCACCGATGGAGCCGAGGGTTCGGTTCGAGCGCATGAATCAATGTCTCCTCGGTTGAATGGCGGCGTGGAAACCATTGCAACCGGACGCGCACGTCCTGAAGACGATTTGTGACGGTCTTTGACGATCAGGGAAGCGCGGGCTCGACGCACCCGTCGCCGTGGCGGCGCTTCAGCCGGTGCTGGCCCGGGCGTCGTCACGACGCCGTGCACTCGCGAGCACGCCCTGGACGCCCCGCAGGAAGGACTCGAAGTCCAGCGGCTTGGTCCAGTACGCCGCCGCGCCCGCTGCGTGCGCGGCTGCGACGTCCTCGGGCAAGGCATCTGCCGACAGCGCGACGACTTTCAGGTCGCGCGTCACCGGTTCGGAGCGAAGGCGGCGGAGCAGGTCCAGCCCGCTCACGTCGGGCAGTTGCAGGTCGAGCAGGATCAGGTCCGGCTGCAGCGTGCGCGCCAGCTCCAGGCCGCTCGCGCCGTCCTCGGCCTGGACCAGGCGCACTTCGCTCCAGCGCGACAGCAGCTGCTCCACCAGCAGCAGGTTGACCGAGTTGTCTTCGATGTACAGCACGACACCGGCGGCGCCTTCCGCGGCACTGCTGCCTATCTCGTCGAGCGGCAGCGCCGGCTCCGATTCCATCTGGCTGGCCGGCAAGGCGATGCGCACCGTGGTCCCGCGGCCTGCGTCGCTGTCCACGGCCAGTTCCCCGGACATCAGCCGGACCAGTTGCCTCGTGAGGGCCAGGCCGATGCCCGTGCCTTCGACGCCACCGCGTTCGCGGCCGAGCCGATTGAAGGGTTCGTACAGATGCGCCAGTTGCTCGCGCGTCATTCCGATGCCGGTATCGGCAACCTCGACGGTGATCGTCAGGCTGTCGTGGCGCACCGAAATGCGGACGCTGCCGCCGGGACGGTTGTACTTGACGGCGTTGGACAGCACGTTGATCAGCACCTGCCGCAGCCGGATGGCATCGGCCAGCACGTGCCGCTGGACGGCCGGCGAGTCGTTCATGACGATGCGCACGGCCAACGGCCCGGCCAGGGGCTCGGCCATGCGGATCGCCTCCTCCAGCAGGGGGGCCAGCGCGACCGCTTGGGAGTCCACACGCAGGCGGCCCGACTCGATGCGCGAGACATCCAGCACGTCGTTGATCAGCCCCAGCAGGTGCCAGCCCGCACGGCGGATGTGGTCCAGCTGCCTGCGGTCCTGCGTGTTGAGGCGCTCCTGGGCGTCGGCGATCAACAACTGCGAGAACCCGAGGATGGCATTGAGCGGCGTGCGCAATTCATGGCTCATGCGCGCGAGAAATTCGGTCTTCGCGCGATTCGCGGCTTCGGCCTCGATCCTCGCCTTCTTGTCCATCGCGAGCGACAGGTCACCGGCCAACTCTTCGAGCAGCGCAACCAGGTCCGCATCGAAGAAGCCCTGCTCGGACGCGAACACCTGCAGCGCCCCCGCCACCTGTCCGCTGCGCCGAAGCGGGAACACGGCCACGGAGCGCACGTCCATCAATGCGGCACGCTTAGCCAGCCAGCTTGTCTGCGAATCCTGACCATAGTTGTTGCTGACGATGGCCTGACCCGAGCGCAAGGCATGCGTCAACAGGAAGGGCGGCGACTGCGGGTCGTCGAGGCGCCACTGGCGGGGCATCTGGCTCCAGATGCCGACCTCCGGCCCGGCGTGGGTGACGACCTGGACTTCGCCGTCGTCCAGGCGCGAGATCGTCACATGCTGGACGCCGCCTGTGTGCACGCAGATCTGGCAGACCTCTTCGAACAATCGGTCCTCGTCGTGCTCGCGCACCAGCAGGCGGCTGGTCTGCGACAAGGCCGCGAGGAAGGCCGAGAGCCGGTCTGCACGGATGGTCGATGCCCGCCGCTCGTTCTCGCGCTTGATGTTGTCCAGCGCGACCGAGATGTCCAGCGCCAGCTCTTCCAGCAATTGCACGAGCGGAGGATCGAAGAAGTCAAGCTTCCTGGCGCCCACGCTGAGCGTGCCGATGACGGTGTCGCCGCAATGCAGAGGCATGACGGCAATCGACAGGACCTCCTGGTCGATGGCACGCTGGCGCCAATGCGGATCGGCCTGCTCGGCGGGATAGTCCGCAATGATCTGCGGCTTGCCTTCGAAGATGGCACGCGCAGAGAAGGTGGCGCGCCCCCGCGGCGACTCCAGGTCGAGTCCCGACGAGACATCGCCGAAGAACCATTCGGTGCCACCCGCGGTCGACATCGGGCGCAAGCGCCCGCCCTCGCGCGTGGTGATCATCACCCGGCTGGCCTGGGTGGTGTCGACACACAGTTCACAAATGCCCTGGCACAGCTTCTTGGCGTCGTGCTCTTGCGAGATCAGTTGATTGGCGCGAGACAGCACGAGGTAGAACCCGGCCAGTCGCTGCAGACGTTCCGCCGCCGCCGCGTGGCGATCGGATTCACCCTTGACGAGGTGACGAACGGCCGCCAAGCCCATCGCAAGAATGGCAAGGCCGGCGGCGAAGAGCGTCCAGGCCAGAGTTTCCGCGGTAACGCTGCCCCGTTTGAAAGCGAACAGGCCAATGCCGACCGCCAACCCATTGAACACGAGAAGCTCGGCCAACACGCAGTACAGGCGAATCGCCAAGCTCGACCGCGGCATAGTGCCGGGGATGATGCCCGAACGACACCTTGCGGGCAATTAGCAGCTTTCCCGGGTAGAAGCCGAAAGTTCCTTCATTTGTCACTTGTTCACGTCAAAGCATCATTCCTGACGCACTGCGTTCAAGCGGCGCCCAGCGCCAGGCAGATCTTGCGGGCGGCAGGTTCTCCCTGGGCCTCGCGCACGAGGCCGATGAACCTGGCGGCCAACCGGCGAAGCTCGTGCTCGCAGGAGCACCGTTTCACCGTCAGCATGAACATCAGCCCCCGGAAGAGCCCAAGGCGCTCCTGGGCCTGGTTCGTCATGAACGCATACAGCTGGTCGTAAGCGAAGGTGGACAAGGCGTCGTCGATCGACGGCGCGGACGCAGGCGTGGCCGCCTTGCTGCGCGGCGCCAGCGCCGGTTCGATCAGGCCCAGCGCCAGCAGGCAGACGATGTCGTTGTACGAGGCGCCGTGGATCAATGCCACCCATTGGGCCGCCGGGCGCGACGAGTCGATGATTCGCAAGAGGTTCCTGGCGGTCCGAGGAATCCTCCGGTCCCACAAGACCCTGTACTTCCGTCCTGGCACCGTCCTGGTGAATGTCATTGACATGGCGCACTCCTCGTTTTTCACCCGTCACCCGCTGTGAAGAAACTATAGGGATCGACGCCCGAGGCTTCATTGCGAAATCTGCATGTGTCGCGGCGGCTCCCCCGGGGTTGGTCCGCATGCTGCGGTGCACACGCTATGCAATCATTGCAAACGAAGTGCGCCGCACGGCAATGGGTGCCAATGGACATGGAACTGAGGTGGCTGCAGGACTTTCTTGCCGTGGCGCAGACACGAAGCTTCACCCGCGCGTCCGACATGCGCCATGCGTCCCAGGCCGCCTTGAGCCGGCGCATCCAGCAGCTGGAATCGTGGGTGGGCGCCCGGCTGATCGACCGGGCGGTCTACCCCAGTTGCCTCACGCCCGAGGGTGAACGCTTCCTGCCCCAGGCGGCCGAGATGCTGAAGCTGGCGGGGGAGTCGCGCACCCAGGCCATCAAGGGCGCCCGGCCCTCGAGCGATTTCCTGCGCGTGGCCCTGCCGCTGAGCCTGGCCACCACGCTCTTCCCGGCATGGTGGCATCGGTGGTTCGACGGCCACGAAGCGCCAGTCTGCGAAGCGATCCCCACCAACCTGCACGACGCGGTGACGGCACTGATGTCCGATTCGGCGGACCTGCTGTTGTGCTTCCACAGCCACTTGCTGCCGCTGCACCTGGAACTCGAGGCTTTCGAACGCTGCATGCTGGCCCATGACACGCTGCGGCCCTACGTCGCTCCGGCGCTGATCCGCGGCGAATCGTCGCCCATGACGGCGGTGCAGCAAGGCCGCATCGGCCTGCTGCTCTATGTCGACGGCACGTACCTCGGAAAGATCGTGCGGCGCATTCTCGAATCGGCGCAGTGGCCCGAAACAAGCAAGCCCACGATGCGCAGCGACATGGCCGACGTGCTGTGCCAGTTGGCCATCGGTGGCCACGGCGTCGCCTGGCTGCCCGGCTGCATTGCCGCGCCTGCGGTGGCACGGGGCGAACTGGCGCCGGTCGAGGGCGCGCGGTGGAGCCTCGAATTGTCGTACCTGGCCTATCGCAACGTGGACAACCCCAACCCTGCCCTGCATCGCGTCTGGGCTGCCATCTGCGCCATGGGCGAGGAAGCCGGGACATCACCGGGCCACGGCCCCCCAGGCCACACCGCACATCACGGGTAGCCCCACCGCAGGAAGGTGGCCTTCGCAATCCGGGGGCGACCCGGCGGATTCGAGAAGCGCTGCCGGCGGCACCGCTTCGTGTCAGTAGTTGGGGTTTCGCTTTCATGGCGCGGCGGGCCAGGAGGATTCCGTATGGTTTGCTGCTTGCCAGCAGTGGCACCACGACGAACACGAACATCACCATGGTCGCCCGCACTCCCTTCCGTTCAAGGCCCTCGACGGCGGCTCGTTTGCCAGGGCATGAAGCGTCGGGATCGGCGCCGCCGCGAATCGCCGAGCAGCGCCCGCGAAGTAGTTTTGGAGAGGAGCCGGTTCCTGGTCTTCGACGTCGGCCTGAATCAAGCGGACAGAGGCCCGAAACGTCAAGCGGATCACGTCCAAGTCTGCGCACCAAGCTCGCCAAGCTCCCATCGTTCGACCAGATCGGCGATCGAATCGGCCATGCGGGGGCACGGCTCCTCGACGCGTTTTCCTCCCTCGCCTCGCTCGGCATTGGCGGATATCAAATTGGCAATACGGGTGGACAACCCCCCGGAGCCTCTACAGGCACTTCGCTCATCTCCGGCGGGAGCAGCGGTGGCAGTGAGCGCGCGGAGTCACCAGACCGACGCTCGCCTGAGGAGATTGCGCGTACAGCCGTTCTGCATCGGAAAGGGCCGCCGCAGGGCTTGGATAACCTGCCGGCCATGCGAGACGAGTTGGGCCAATCCAATGATGAGCATCAGAATCAGCGGGCGCAGTCCTACAGAGGGGCATTGCAAAGCGCAGAGGCTGATGCCCGGTTGCACGGCGACCGAAAGGCTTCCGGAGAGGAACGGCAAAGCGCACTGGTTCGTCTTCGCGAGACCGCCGAGCGAATCGAGACCGGAGCGGAAAGCGACTATGACAACGACAGGATCATTGGCGCAGACTACGAATCGATCATGAAGCAGCTGGCAATCATGTTCGTCGGGGTCCCGGCGAAGTACCACCGGAGTTCCGGAGTGGCTTGACGCGTGACGGCTGCCGTCAAGGCAACCCATCTTGCCGCCGCGTGGACAGTTCCGCGGCTGCTTCCGTCGCCTCCAGTTTCAATGGATAGAGAGCACGGGCCCGGCAGTCCATCCACTGCCGCCGCCCGTGCGCCATGCCGTCGTCAGACGGCGGCTCTCGCGCCTCTGGTCGCGCCGCTCAGAACCAGAGTTCCACTTGCGCTCCGTAGCTGGTGCCGGTGGTCTTGTGGTCGCCGAAGCCGGTCAGGCCCGGGTCGGTGAGCAGCACCCCGGTCGGGCTGAAGGTGCGGTACGCATCATTG
>Ga0207648_10000055_pt1 | contig 106101 bp, 99 predicted proteins | sample KBSMisM32_FD_184310 | JGI IMG/M metagenome (GOLD analysis project Ga0207648, IMG submission 184310) | Miscanthus rhizosphere microbial communities from Kellogg Biological Station, Michigan, USA - KBS Miscanthus M3-2 (SPAdes) (version 2) | ecosystem: Host-associated > Plants > Roots >...
CCGGCTGGTGGTCGACCAGACGCATTACGACATCGTCAACACGCAGCCGGCGGCCAGGTACGGGAAGATCTGGCTGCTCCCCTACCACAGCGGGAAGAGCGCGGCGCAGAGCCACGCCGTCGGCTACACCTGGTATGACGATCTGATCGTCTCCCGGGCCCGGATTCCCGACCCGGCCCCCTGATACGGGATCGAGCGAAGGCCTACATGCTGCGGCGGTACTGGCCGCCGACTTCGAACAAGGCGTGCGTGATCTGCCCGAGCGAGCATACGCGCACGGCATCCATCAGGACGGCGAAGACGTTCTCGTCCTTGATCACCGCCTGGCGCAGACGCTCGAGCATCGGTCCTGAATCCTTCTCGCTCTTCTTTTGAAAATCCCTTAGCCGCTTCAGTTGCGACTGCTTTTCTTCCTCGGTGGAACGGATCAGCTCGAGCTTCTGCGGCATCGGGTTGTCCGCAGCGGGTCCGCGGAAGGTATTCACGCCGATGATCGGATACGTGCCGTCGTGCTTCTGGCGCTCGTAGTGGAGCGACTCCTCCTGGATCTTGCCGCGCTGGTAGCCGGTCTCCATCGCGCCCAGCACACCGCCGCGGCTCGATAGCGCCTCGAACTCCTTCAGCACCGCTTCCTCGACCAGGTCGGTCAGCTCGTCGATCACGAACGAGCCCTGGTTGGGGTTCTCGTTCTTCGCCAGGCCCCACTCCTTGTTGATGATGAGCTGGATCGCCATCGCGCGGCGCACCGACTCCTCGGTCGGCGTGGTGATCGCCTCGTCGTAGGCGTTGGTGTGCAGCGAGTTGGTGTTGTCGTAGGTCGAAATGAGCGCCTGCAGCGTGGTGCGGATGTCGTTGAAGGCGATTTCCTGCGCGTGCAGGGAGCGCCCGGAGGTCTGGGAGTGGAACTTGAGCTTCTGGCTGCGCTCGTTCGCCCCGTAGCGCTCGCGCATCGCGACCGCCCAGATGCGCCGCGCCACGCGCCCGAGCACCGCGTACTCGGGGTCCATGCCGTAGGAGAAGAAGAACGAGAGATTTGGCGCGAAATCGTCGATCTTCATGCCGCGCGCGAGGTAGGCCTCGACGAAGGTGAAGCCGTTGGCGAGCGTGAAGGCGAGCTGGGAGATCGGGTTCGCGCCGGCCTCGGCGATGTGGTAGCCCGAGATCGACACCGAGTAGAAGTTGCGCACGTCGTGCTCGATGAAGTAGGCCTGGATGTCGCCCATCACCTTCAGCGAGAACTCGGTGGAGAAGATGCAGGTGTTCTGGCCCTGGTCCTCCTTGAGGATGTCCGCCTGCACCGTGCCGCGCACCGAAGAAAGGGTTTGCGCCTTGAGCTCCTCCAGCTCCCGCGGATCCGGGCTCCGGTTTTTCTCTTTGGTGAATTTCTCGACCTGCTGGTCGATCGCGGTGTTGAAGAACATCGCGAGGATCGTCGGCGCCGGGCCGTTGATCGTCATCGACACCGACGTGGCCGGGTCGACGAGATCGAACCCCGAATAGAGCACCTTCATGTCCTCGAGCGTGGCGATCGACACGCCCGAGTTGCCGACCTTGCCGTAGATGTCCGGGCGCTCGTCGGGATCGAAGCCGTATAGCGTCACCGAGTCGAACGCCGTGGACAGGCGCTTCGCGGGCATGTCCTTCGAAAGCAGATGGAAGCGGCGGTTAGTGCGGAACGCGTCGCCCTCGCCAGCGAACATCCGCGTCGGGTCCTCGTTCTCGCGCTTGAACGCGAATACGCCGGCAGTGAACGGAAACTCGCCCGGAAGGTTCTCGCGCATGCGCCAGCGCAGCAGCTCGCCGTGGTCGTCGTACTTCGGCAGCGCAAGCTTCGGCACATGCGTGCCCGAAAGCGAAACCGTCGTGAGTCGGGTCCGAATCTCGCGTTGGCGGACCTTCACGACGCGCTCGTCGCCGGAGTGCTCGGCTACGGTCCGCGGCCAGCTCTCCAGGAGCAGCTTCGCTTCGCCGCTCAGCGCGGCGTCCTTGTCCGCGGCGAGCTTGTCGATCTCGGGCGAGGCGCTACCGAGCATCGCCTTGACCGCCAGGAGCTGCTGGCGCTCGCGCGCGAGGCTCGCCTGCGACGCGGCGCGCCGGTGGTAGCCGCGGACGGTCTCCGCGATGTCGGCGAGGTAGCGCGCGCGCTGCGGCGGAACGACGGCATGCACGGCCGAGGAGACGCGCGTCGCGGGCTTCGGCAGGCGGCCGGGCACGAGCTTCAGGCCTTTCTCCGCGAGCCGAGCGGCGATCGCGTGATAGAGCGCAGTCACGCCGTCGTCGTTGAAGCGGGCAGCGACCGTGCCGAACACCGGCATCTCCTCGGACGCCGCATGGAACGCCTCTCGGTTGCGCTGCACCTGCTTGCGCACGTCGCGCAGCGCGTCCTCGGCGCCCTTGCGGTCGAACTTGTTGATGGCGACGAAGTCGGCGAAATCCAGCATGTCGATCTTCTCGAGCTGGCTCGCGGCGCCGAATTCCGGTGTCATCACGTACAAGGACGCATCGACGTGCGGCACGATCGCCGCATCGCCCTGGCCGATACCAGCGGTCTCGATCATCACGAGGACGAATCCCGCCGCCCGGCAGGCGGCGATGGCGTCGCCGAGGGCGGCGGAAATCTCGCTCCCGGTCGCGCGCGTCGCGAGCGAGCGCATGAAGATGCCCGCTCCGTTGATGGCATTCATGCGGATGCGGTCGCCGAGCAGCGCGCCGCCGGTCTTGCGCCGCGTCGGATCGACCGAGAGCACCGCGATCTTCAGGCCATCGCCCTGGTCGAGGCGGAAGCGCCGCACGAGCTCGTCGGTGAGCGAGCTCTTTCCTGCCCCGCCGGTGCCTGTGATGCCGAGCACCGGGGCAGGGTTTTGCTTTGCCCCGTCAAGCAATGAAGGCTTATCTTTGAAAACTCCAAGCTCGAGGGCGGTAATGACTTGAGCGAGGGTTCTCAGGTCGTCCTTCTTGAGCGCTTTCGGCGCGTGCTGCGCCGGATCGAAGTCGCAGCGCGCGAGCATGTCGTTGATCATGCCTTGCAGCCCCATGCGCTGGCCGTCCTGCGGCGAATACACGCGCGCGACTCCGTAGCGCTGCAGCTCCTCGATCTCCTCCGCCACGATCACGCCGCCACCGCCGCCGAACACCTTGATGTGCGCGCCGCCCCGCGAGCGCAGCAGGTCGAGCATGTATTTGAAGTACTCGAGGTGGCCGCCCTGGTACGACGAGACCGCCACTCCCTGCACGTCCTCCTGAAGCGCCGCGGTCACCACCTCCTCGACCGAGCGGTTGTGGCCGAGGTGGATCACCTCGGCGCCCGAGGCCTGCAGGATGCGCCGCATGATGTTGATCGAGGCGTCGTGCCCGTCGAACAGGCTCGCCGCGGTGACGAAGCGGATCTTGTGCTTCGACTTGTAGACGAGCTTCGACGAGTCGGAGAGGTCGGTCATGCGTACCTGCTAGCCTAGTTGACGTTTACGTAAACGTCAATCTCATGATCCCGGTGGCCGCCCGCTATTCCCGGTAGGAAGGATCGATCGCGTCGAGCTTGCGCTGCAGGGCGGCGAAGGCGTCCTCGCAGGTGCGCTTCTCCCCGGGCCCCGATTCCCGCACCGTCTGGGGGAAAACTTCCGGCCGGATGGGATGGATCTCGCCGGCGCGGCTCGCCGCGATCTGCACGTCGCAGGCGCGCTGCAGCGTCCACATCATGAGGAACGCTTCCGGCACGCTCGGGCCCCAGGCGAGCAGGCCGTGATTGCGCAGGATGACCGCGGGCTTGTCGCCGATGTCGCGCACCAGGCGTTCCTTCTCGCCCTCCTCCACGGTGATGCCCTCGAAGTCGTGGTACGCCACCCGCCCGTGCAGCATCGCGCCGTAGAAGTTGTGCGGCGACAGACCTTCCTTGAGACACGCGACCGCGATGCCGCTCGTCGTGTGCGTGTGCATCACGCAGTGGGCCTTCGGAACCGCGGCGTGGATCGCCGAGTGGATCACGAAGCCGGCGCGGTTGACCGGCCATTCCGCGGGGCGCACCGGGTTTCCCTCGATGTCGATGAGAAGGAGGTTCGAAGCCTTGATCTCGCGGTAGTGCAGCCCGAACGGATTGATCAGGAACCGAACCTCGGGTCCGGGCACGCGCGCCGTGATGTGGTTGAAGATCATCTCGACCCAGCCCAGCATGTCGAAGATGCGGTAGCAGGCCGCGAGTTGCACGCGAGCTTGCCACTCGGCATCGGTCATCGGCACCGACTGCGCCGGGCGCGCCGCCTTCTCGAGATAGATCGTCACCGCTTTAGTTTACCCGGATGAACGCCGCCATACCCGTTGCCTGGTGCTCGAGCACATGGCAATGCAGCATCCAGTCGCCGGGGTTGTCGGCCACCAGCGCGATCTCGGCACGGCTGTCGGGGTCGAGGAGCACGGTGTCGGCCCATTGGCGCGGTAGTACCTCCTTGCCGTTCTTCGACAGCACCCGGAACACATGTCCGTGCAGGTGCATCGGGTGGTGCCAGGCGGTCCGGTTCACGAGCTCGATACGGTAGCTTTGGCCGAGCTTGAGCGAGAGCAGCGGCGCCTCGCCATGATGGTGGTCGCGGCTCACCGGCTTGCCGTTCAGGGTCCAGAACACGCCCTTGTGGCTGCGCTGGTCCGGCATCTCTCCCATCATCCCGCCACCCAGCACGATGAGCTGGACCTCCGCGGACGCCGAGGGCTCCTTTAGGGGATTCGCCGCGAGGCGCGGGGCCGGCTCGAACGCGGCACGTAGCCGCGGCTCGGCCCTGTACTCGAGCCTCAGGAGCTCGTAGGCGCGACCACGGTAGAAGTCGTCCACCACGCGGTGGCGGCTGCCCGGGTCGCCGGTACAGTCGAGGATCAGGTCTGCGCGCATCCCGGGCCCGAGCACCACGCGCTGGAACCAGTGCGGCTGAACCGGGTGCCCGTCGAGCGCGATCACCCAAGGCTCGTGGCCCTCGAAGTTGAGACCGTAGATGCGCGCGTTCGATGCGTTGATCAGCCGAAGCCGCAGCCGTTCGCCGCTTCTGACGGTAAATGCCTCCGGAATCGCGCCGTTCACGGTGACGGTGTTTCCGATCCGGCCGGCACGGCTCGCGTCCATCGCGCTCGCAAAGTCCCGGCGCAGGGCGGCTTCGCGATCGAGGCGCCAATCCGACAGGATCCACACCACGTCGCGGTCTACCGCCGGTGGGTCGCGCTCCTCGACGATCAACGCGCCGTACAGTCCGCGCGCGAGCTGCTCGCCGTCGCCGAGGTGCGGGTGGTACCAGTACGTGCCGGCGTCGGGAAGATCGAATTCGTAGACGAACTTGCCGCCGCCCGCGGCTATCGGCGCCTGCGTCAGCCCGGGAACGCCGTCCATCGCGTTCGGCAGCCGGATGCCGTGCCAGTGCACGGTGGTCGGCGCAGGCAGCGCGTTCTCGACTTCGGCGCGAAGACGTTGACCCTGCCTGAAGCGCAACTCGGGCCCCGGCACCGAGGCGTTGTAGCCCCAGATCTCGGTAGCCGGGTGCGCGGCGCCGACGAGGTTCTGCCGGGTGACCGATGGGCGCAACGCTTTCGACTGACCAAGAACAGTCTTTGGTGCAAGGACAGCCGATGCACTGGCAACCAGAAATTCGCGCCGGTTCATCCTAGAGAACCGCGGGCTTGTCCGGCAATTCGTTCCGGTCGCCGGGCCGCGGCGGAAAGTGGCGCGCCAGGACCCGCGATACTTCCTCGATGCCCGAGACGATGCCGTGCTCGAATTCACCCTTCGAAAAGGCGCCCTCCATGCGGCGGCAGATCTGGCGCCACTCCGCGGCCTGGACCTGGGCATGGATGCCGCGGTCGACGACGATCTCGGCGGCGCGGTCGGCGAGCAGCAGGTAGATCAGCACGCCGTTGTTTTCCTCGGTGTCCCAGACGCGCAGCAGAGAGAACACCTCGAGCGCGCGGCTGCGCGACGACTGACCCGAGAGCAGCGCGCCGCTCTCGAGCGCCGCCTCGACCGCGACGCGGATCTCGCCGCGATGCTCGGTCTCGGCTTTCTTGATGGCCTTTTCGATGCGTCCGAGCGCGGTGGCCGGAAGCGCTCGTGCCACCGCGCCCGGCAGGCTGAACAAGTGGCGCAGGATGCGGCCGAGCTTCACGCTCACCAGCGCCCGGAGGCTCCGCCGCCGCCGAAGCTACCGCCGCCGCCGCTGAAGCCGCCGCCACCGCCACCGCTCCAGCCACCGCCGCCGCCACCCCAGCCTCCGCCCGGGAAGCCGCCGTAGTAGCGGCGTCCGCTCCCGCCGACGCCGCTCACCAGGGTGAAGAAGAATGCCACGATCCCGGCGAGCAGCGCGATCGCAAGCGTGCCGGCGAGCAGCCAGGCGAGCGCGCCGACCACGCCTCCGGTGGCCGCGGATCCAACGAAGCGCCCCAACATCCGGCGCAGGATGGCGCCGGCAACGACGGCGAGGATGAGCAGCACGGGCAGGACCTGCAGCACACCGTCGCCGGCCGGCGGCGCCGCCCTCGCCGGCGCCGGCAGCGGCTCGCCGTCGATCACGCGGATCATCCGGTCGACCCCGGCGCTGATGCCGCCGAAGAAGTCGCCCTCGCGAAAGCGCGGCACGATCACTTCGCGGATGATGCGGCTCGCGGTGGCGTCATTCAGCGCGCCTTCGAGCCCATAGCCGACCTCGATGCGCAGCGTGCGATCGTCCTTCGCCACGACCAGGATCGCGCCGTCGTCCACTTTCTTTCGGCCGATCTTCCATTGCTCGCCAACGCGCAACGCGTATTGCTCGACCGTCTCCGGGGCGGTGGTGGGCACGATCAGGACGGCGATCTGGCTTCCCTTGCGCGCTTCGAACGAGCGCAGGAGCTGCTCGAGCGAGGAGACCTGCTCCGGCTTCAGCGTCCCCGTGAGGTCGGTGACGCGTCCTTTCAGCGGCGGCACCGCGATCTGTGCCCACACCGAAACTGCTACTAACAAAACGAACAGGGCGCGCAACGCCTTCACAGATTCCCTCGAGCTCTTACTTCTGCTTCTGCCCGAAATCGACCTTGGGCGCCTTGGAGATCTCGCGCTCGTTCTCGACGGCGAAATTGGCCTTGGGCTTGTAGCCGAATGCCATCGCGGTCAGGTTCGAGGGGAACTGACGCACGGTGACGTTGTACTGCTCAACCGACTTGATGTAGCGGTTGCGTGCGACCGCGATGCGGTTCTCCGTGCCCTCGAGCTGCGCCTGCAGATCGCGGAAGTTGGCGTCCGACTTGAGCTGCGGATAGTTCTCCGCGACCACCAGGAGCCGCGAAAGCGCGCTCGTCAGCTCGCCCTGCGCCTGCTGGAAGCGCTGAAAAGCCTGCGGGTCGTTGACGAGCTCCGGAGTGGCCTGGATCGATCCGACGCGTGCACGCGCCTCGGTAACGCGCGTGAACACGTCCATCTCCTGCTTGGCGAAGGCCTTGACCGTCTCCACCAGGTTCGGCACGAGGTCCGCGCGGCGCTGATACTGGTTCAGCACCTCGGACCAGGAGGCCTTGGTCTGCTCGTCGGCGCTCTGGATGGTGTTGTAGCCGCAGCCGGAGAGCAGGAGCAGCAGGACGATCGGTACGGCGCGGATCCGCTTGTGCATGAGATTTTCCATTTGGTCAGTTCGTCTCCCTGAGAATCGCCTGCGCGCAGTTGTAGCCGGCCGCTCCGGCAATGCCGCCTCCCGGATGAGTCGCCGGGCCGCAGAGCCACAAACCCTGGATCGGCGTCCTGTACTGCGCCAGCTCAGGAAGCGGCCGCATCCACAGCGCCTGGTCGAGCGTGAGCTCGGCATGGTAAGGCTGTCCTTCCGGCCAGCCTGCTTCGCGCTCCAGGTCCGCAGGTCGCAGTATGGAGACGACTTTCGCATTCTCAAGCCCGGGCAGGACGCGACGGGCCGTCGCAGCGAGGTCGTCCTTTGCGTCATGGAGATAGGGAACGTACTGCAGGTGGACCTCCGTCCCGAGCGGCGTGGAGTGCGCCTCGAGATAGGGTCGCTCGGACACGCGTCCGTGCTTCACTTCGTCGTACGCCCGTTCCAGGTAGTCGAGCGATGGCGCGAGCACGATGTTAGCCTTCATAGAAGAATCAAAGGCAATTCGTGCCGCCACGCCGCGTCGCCGGATATTTTGGATGGCGCGCGCGAGCTCGGGATCGAGCCAGCCAGGGTCGGCGAGCTCGAGGAGCGTCCGCTTCGGGTCGGCGCCGGAGACCACGGTCGGCGCGGCGATTTCTTCGCCGTCATCCAGCACCACGCCATCCGCCCGTCCTGCGTTGACGCGAATTTTTCTTGCTTCGGCCGCCCTGAAAGACACCCCGGGACGCTGGCGCAGCACAGAGCTCAGATTCGTGCGCGGCGGTCGGAACACGCCTTCCGGACTGCCGACGTGGTGATGCAGGAAGCGAAAGGCGGTGCCGCCGGAGCGCGGTCCCTGCCGGATGTTGTAGATGCCCATCGCCCCGAGCGCGCCCTTGAGAAGGTCGCATTCGAACCAGTCGTCCAGCAGCTCCGCCACCGGCATCGGCAGCAGGCGCATCAGGTCGACCATGCCTTCGCGGCCGAGGCCGCGAACGCGCAGCGCAAACCGCAGGTTCAGCGGATCGGCGGGCGTCTCGAGATAGAGCCGCTCGAAGAGGCGCGCGAGCATCGCCATGCGCCGGCAGAAGTCGGGCCATCTTCGCGCATCGCGATCGCTGAAGCGCCGGATCGATTCCGAGGTGCGGCGGACATCGCGCCAGAGCTCGAGCTTGCCGCCGTCGGGCAGAAGCGCAGTGATCCACGGATCCGGCGCGTCGGCTTTGAGCTCCAGACCAAGCGCACCCGTCACTTGAGGAGGCACCCAGCCCAAGTCCTGCGCGACGGGCGCTCGCTCCTCCACCACCAGGACCTGCTTTCCGCGCCCGGCGAGGAGATGCGCCGCGACCAGCGCGTCGACGCCCGCTCCGATGACGATCGCGTGAAAGCTCAAGCGCGTCCCCCGAGGATCGCAACTGCGGCGTTGCGGCCCGAGGCGCCCATGACGCCGCCGCCGGGATGCGTGCCAGAGCCGCACTGCCAGAGCCCGTCGATCGGCGTGCGGTAGCGCGCCCACGCCGGCGCGGGGCGCAGAAAGAACATCTGCTGCAGCGAGAGCTCGCCCTGGAAGATGTTGCCTTCCGACAGCCCCACGACACGCTCGATGTCCGCCGGCGTCACCACCTGCCGGTGCACGATGGCGGACTTGATGTTGGGCGCATATCCGGCGATCGTGTCGACGACCGCGTCGCCCAGCGCCTCGCGCCGCGCGTCGGTCCATCCTCCGTTCACGTGGTAGGGCGCGTACTGCACGAAGACCGACATCACGTGCTTGCCCGGCGGCGCCATCGCCGGATCGAGCATCGAGGGGATGACGATGTCCATGTAGGGCCGGCGCGAGATCTCGCCGTACTTGGCGTCGTCGTATGCGCGCTCCAGGTAGGCGATGCTCGGACTGATCGAGATCGCGCCGCGCAGGTGCGGCCCGCGTCCCGGCAGGCAGGTGAAATCGGGCAGCTCGCCGAGCGCGAGGTTCACCTTTGCCGAGGAGCCGCGGAACTTGAACCTCCGGATCGAGTCGACGAACTCGCCCGGCAGGTGCTTCTCTCCGACCAGTCCGAGGAACGTCCTGCGAGGATCGGCCCCGGAGACCACGATATCGGCTTCGACTTCCTCGCCACCTTCAAGCACGGCCGCTTTTGCCCGCCCCCCTTTCACCGCGATTTCGTGAACAGGAGCGCTCGTGCGGATCTCTGCACCGAAGCCAAGCGCGGCGGCAGCGATCGCCGCGCTCACCGAGCCGTTGCCGCCCTTCGCGAACCCCCAGGCGCGGAACACCCCGTCGAGCTCGCCCATGTAGTGGTGCAGCAGCACGTACGCGGTGCCGGGCGAGCGCGGCCCGAGCATCGTGCCGATGATGCCGCTCGCCGATTTCGTCGCCTTCAGCGCTTCGCCCTCGAACCAGGCGTCGAGGTACTCGGCCGAGCTCATCGTGAGCAGCCGCCACAGCGCGTTGAACTTCCTTTTCTCGATGTTCCTGAACATGCGCGCGAGCCGCGCCAGGTCGAGAAGCTCGCGCGGGTGGAGCGAGGCCGGGTCGGGCGGCGCGACGGCGAGGATCGGCTTGATGAGGCGCGCCATCTGGTGCAGCTCCATGCCGAATTCGTCGTAGGCCTCGGCGTCGCGCGGCGAATGGCGCGCGAGCTCGCGGCGGTTCTGGTCGTGGTCGTTCCATTGCGCGAGGTATTCGCCCGCCTTGCCGCCTTCCTGCAGCGGCGTCAGCGTGCTCTCGAGCGGCAGGATGTGCAGGCCGTGGCGCGGCAGGTCGAGCTCGCGGATGATCTCGGGCCGCAGCAGGCTCACCACGTAGGAGAACACCGAGAAGCGGAAGCCCGGGAACACTTCCTCGCTCATCGCGGCGCCGCCGACGCGCTCACGCCGCTCGAGCACGACCACCTGTTTCCCGGCGCGCGCGAGGTAGGCGGCGCACACCAGGCCGTTGTGGCCGCCGCCGACGATCGCGACGTCGTAGCGCTTCATGCCCTCTTTCGCTCGGGGTCGAAGAAGGGCTTCTTCACTACGCGCGCGGCCGCGCGCTTGCGCCGGTGCTCAACGGTGATCTCGATGTCGAGCTCGGTCCCGGGGCGCGCCCACCGGGAGCGCAGATGCGCAAGCGCGATGTATTTCTTGAGCAGCGGCGACCAGCCGCCGCTCGTGGCGTAGCCCGCCTGTTCGGCGCCCGAATAGATCGGCACGCTCGTGCGCCAGGCCGCCTGCGGCAGCCGCGTGGCGAGGCCGACATCGGCGTAGAGGCGCTCAAGGCCCGGGTAGCCGATCTCGATGCCGACGAACTGCCACGCCGGGCCGCGCGCCTTCTCCGCGGCAAGCGCCTGCTTCCCGACGAACTGCTCCTTCTCGAGGTTCACCGCCCAAGCGAGGTCGAGCTCGTAGGGCGAGGAGGTCTGGCTCTCGATGAGTGCCTTCTTCGCCGGAACGTAGTCGACGTCGATCAGCATGAGCCCGGCCTCGATGCGCGCCACGTCGAGCGCCAGCATACCGGCCGCCTGCAGACCGTAATCTCTTCCGACCTCCATGAGCGCGTCCCACAGCGCCAGCGCGTGCGCGCTCTCCACCCAGAGCTCGAAGCCGAGATCGCCGGTATAGCCGGTGCGCGAGACGTCCACCGGAATGCCGCGCAGCTGCGTGCGCGCGAGGCGGAAATACTTGAGCGGCGGGATGTCGCCGAGCGCCTTCAGCACCGCGAGCGACTGCGGGCCTTGGAGCGAAAGCGCGGCGGTCGACTCTGAAATATCTTGAACAGTTAAATCTAAACCAATGCTGTTTGCCTCCAGCCAGCGCAAGCTCGGTTCCGCGGAGGTCATGCGGAAGCTCGCCTCGTCCAGGCGCGCCACGGTGCCGTCGTCGAGCACCTTGCCGGCAGCATCGCACCACGGCGTGTAGAGCACCTGCCCCGCCTGCGAGCGCGCCACGTCGCGGGTCACCACGCGATCGAGCAGGCGCGCCGCATCGCGGCCGCGGATCAGGTACTTGTAAAGAGGCGAGACGTCGAACAGCGCTGCCGCGGCGCGGATGCAGTGGTACTCGCGCTCGTGCGAGAGCTCGTAGGAGCTCGCGACGACGTAGCCGGCCCATCGCCGCCACGCATGGCTCGCGCAGAGCGCAGAGGTGCGCTCGTGGAACGGCGTGGTCTTCAGCATGCCTACAGCCGCATGCCGGTCTCGGCGTCGAAGTAGTGCACGTTGGCCGGGTCGTAGCGCAGCGGCAGCCTGCCGGCGGAGACCGTCAGGGAAGAATGCATCCGGGCGGCGATGCGCGCGCCGTTGCGGTTGTCGCTCGGATGGCCGTACACCAGCGTGTCGGCGCCCAGCGGCTCGACCAGGTCGACCTCGAGCACGAGCTTGGCCTCCGACTCCGAGCAGGGCTCGAGGTGCTCGGGACGCACCCCGAAGAAGCGCTTGCGTCCGTCGCGCTCCTCGGGAATCAGGTTCATCGGCGGCGAGCCGATGAAGCCCGCGACGAAGGTGCTCGCCGGCCTGGCGTAGACCTCGAGCGGCGCCCCGATCTGCTCGGCCCGGCCCGCGTTCATGACGATCATGCGGCGGGCGAGCGTCATTGCCTCGACCTGGTCGTGGGTGACATAGAGGCTCGTGGTTCCGAGCCGCCGGTGCAGCGACTGGAGCTCGGCGCGCATCTGCACGCGCAGCTTCGCGTCGAGGTTGGAGAGCGGCTCGTCGAACAGGAACACCGCCGGCTCGCGCACGATCGCGCGTCCCATCGCCACGCGCTGGCGCTGCCCGCCAGACAATTCTTTTGGTTTTCTTTTCAGAAATGGACTCAATTCCAGGATGGCGGCCGCCTTCTGCACCCGCTGCTCGATCTCCGAGCTGGAAAGGCGCTTGATGCGCAGCCCGTAGGACATGTTCTCGTACACGCTCATGTGCGGATAGAGCGCGTAGTTCTGGAACACCATGGCGATGTCGCGGTCCTTGGGCTCGAGGTCGTTCACCACCCGGGCGCCGATGCGGATCTCGCCCGAAGTGATCGGCTCCAGCCCCGCCACCATGCGCAGCAGCGTCGACTTGCCGCAGCCCGAGGGCCCCACGATCACCACGAATTCACCGTCGGCCACCTCGGTTGAGACGCCGTGGATGACCTCGAGTTCGCCGTAGCGCTTGCGCACCTCGCGAAAAGTAACCGCAGCCATTATTTTTCGGTCTCCACCAGGCCTTTGACGAACCACCTCTGCATGAACAGGACCACGAGCGCAGGAGGAAGAAGGGCGAGCACCGCGGTCGCCATGACGAGGTTCCACTCCGTGAGCGCGTCGCCGGTGACGATCATGCGCTTGATGCCGATCACCGCCGTATACATCGACTCGTCGGTGGTGATGAGGAGCGGCCAGAGATACTGGTTCCAGCCGTAGATGAACTGGATCACGAAGAGCGCGGCGATGCTGGTCTTCGAAAGCGGCAGCACCACGTCCCAGAAGAAGCGCATCGGACCGGCGCCGTCGATGCGTGCCGCCTCGGCGAGCTCCTCGGGGACGGTGAGGAAGAACTGGCGGAGCAGGAAGGTGGCGGTGGCCGAGGCAATGAGCGGCAGCGTCAGGCCAACGTAGGAATTGATCATGCCGAGGTCGGAGACCACCTTGAAGGTGGGAATGATGCGCACTTCCACCGGCAGCATCAGGGTGACGAAGATCATCCAGAAAAAGAAGTTGCGCAACGGAAAGCGGAAATAGACGATCGCGAACGAGGCGATGATTGAAATCGCGATCTTGCCGAAGGCGATCACGAGCGCCATCACCAGGCTGTTGAACATCATGCGGCCGACCGGCGCGGTCACATCCTTGCTGGTGCCGGCGGTGAGCACCTGCCAGTAGTTCTCCCAGAGCCGGTCTCCCGGCAGAAGCGGCATCGGCACCTTCAGGATGTCGTCCAGCGTGTGCGTCGAGGCGACGAAGGTCACGTACAGAGGGAACGAGATGACGAGGATGCCCGCGATCAGCACCGCGTGCGACATCACGGTCAGCCAGGGACGGTTCTCGACCATCTCAGTACTGCACCTTGCGCTCGATGTAGCGGAACTGAACCACGGTGAGCGCGATCACGATCACCATCAGGATCACGGATTGCGCCGACGAGCCGCCGAGGTCGGCCGCCTTCACGCCGTCGTAGTACACCTTGTACACCAGGATCTGCGTCGCGCCCGCGGGCCCTCCCTGCGTGGTGGCGTCGATCACACCGAAGGTGTCGAAGAACGCGTAGACGATGTTCACCACCAGCAGGAAGAACGCGGTGGGCGAGAGCAGCGGCAAGACGATGGTCCGGAAGCGCCGCCCGGGGCCGGCGCCGTCGATCGCCGCCGCCTCGATCAGCGATTTCGGAATCGACTGCAGCCCGGCGACGAAGAACAGGAAGTTGTAGCTGATCTGCTTCCAGGTCGCGGCGATGACCACCAGCAGCATCGCCTGGTTGCCCTGCAGCACCCAGTCCCAGTTGATGCCGATGCTCCTCAGGGCGAAGGTGATGATGCCGATCGACGGCGCGAACAGGAACAGCCACAACACGCCGGCGACCGCGGAGGCCACCGCGTAAGGCCAGATGAGCAGCGTGCGGTAGGCGAGCGCGCCGCGGATCACGCGGTCCGCCATCGCCGCGAGCAGGAGCGAAATGGCGATGCCGCTGCCGGCGACCATCACGCTGAAGAACGCCGTGATCTGGAACGAGTGCAGGTAGTTCGAGTCGCGGAATAGCGCCGCGAAGTTGGCCAGGCCGACGAATTGCGTGCGCTCGCCGAACGCGTCCTGCAGCTGGAACGAATACCACCCGGCCTGCACCGCGGGCCAGAAGAAAAAGACCAGCGTGACCGCGATCTGCGGCGCGACCAGCGCGTAGGGCAGCCAGGCCGAACGGAAGACGACCCGCTTTTCCACGAGGGATTAAACCGGGGGGTGCGGGGGAAGATTCATCCTCCCCTGCTCCTACTTATTCGCTGCCTCGAACTTGCGCAGGATGTCGTTGCCCCGGCGCACGGCGTCGTTCATCGCGGACTTCGCGTCTTTCTTGCCCGCGAACACCGCCTCCATCTCCTCCTCGATGACCTCACGGCCCTGCACGTAGTTGCCGAAGCGCAGTCCCTTGGAGTTCTCCGTCGGAGGCTTGTTGGTCAGCTGCCTCACCGCCAGCTCGTGGCCGGGGTTCTTGTCGTAGAAACCGGACTTCTTCGTCATCTCGTAGGCCGCCAGCGTGATCGGGACGTAGCCGGTGCTGGTGTGCCAGAACATCTGGATGTCGGGCTGCGACAGGAAGCTGAAGAACTTGGCCACGCCCTTGTAGTCGGCGGCGGGTTTCTTGGCCATCACCCAGAGCGAAGCGCCGCCGATGACCGAATTCTGCGGCGCCCCCTTCACGTCGTCGTGGTAGGGGATGAAGTTCACCGACCAGGCGAATTTCGCGGTGCGGCCGATGGTGCCCTGGGCCCCGGTGCTCGAGGTCATCATGGCGCATTCGCCGCTCGCGAAGCGCGCCTCGGCTTCGTTGCGCCGGCCGCTATAGGTGAAGAGGCCCTTCTTCGCCATGTCTCCCAGCATCGCCACGTGGCGCACGTGCAGCGGGGAATTGATGGTGAATTCGGTGTCGGTACCCGCCATCCCGTTCTGCTTCGTGCCGATCGGCACGTTGTGCCAGGCGCTGAAGTTCTCGATGTGCATCCACGCCGGCCAGCCGGTGGTGTAGACGCATTCCTGGCCCGACGCCTTCAGCTTCTCGGCAGCGGCGACGAACTCCTTCCACGTCCTGGGCGCCTTCTCGCCGTCGAGGCCTGCCTTCTTGAACGCATCCTTGTTGAGGTAGAAGACCACGGTCGAGCTGTTGAACGGGTAGGACAGCATGTTGCCCTTGCTGTCGGAGTAATACCCCGTCACGGTCGGCAGGTAGGACTTGGGGTCGAACGGCTCCTTCGCGTCGGCCATCACCTTGGCCACCGGCACGATCGCGCCCTTGGCGGACATCATCGTCGCCGTGCCGACCTCGAACACCTGCAGGATGTGCGGCGGGCTGCCGGCGCGGAACGCCGCGATCGCCGCAGTCATCGACTCCGGGTAGCTTCCCTTGAACACCGGCACGATCTTGTATTCCTTCTGGCTGGCGTTGAACCTCGCCGCCAGCTCATTCACTCCGGTGTTGTTGGCGCCGGTCATCGAGTGCCACCACTGGATCTCGGTCTGCGCGTGGGCCGGGGCAAGCAATGCCGATAGGGCCAGCATGGCCCCGATTCTTTTCAGATTCACTGGATCCCTCCTCAGGGTATCCGCTAGGTTATTCCACAGTGACCGACTTCGCCAAGTTGCGTGGCTTGTCGACGTCGGTGCCGCGCACCACGGCGGTGTGGTAGGCAAGGAGCTGCAGCGGCACGACGTGCAGGATGGGCGAGAGCGGCCCGTAGTGCTCGGGCAGGCGGATCACGTTGACACCGGGCGAGGAAGCGATGTGGGTGTCGGCGTCGGCGAAGACATAGAGCTCGCCGCCGCGCGCCCGCACTTCCTGCATGTTGGACTTCAGCTTCTCCAGCAGCGCGTCGTTCGGCGCCACCGTCACCACCGGCATTTCGCCCGTCACCAGCGCGAGCGGTCCGTGCTTGAGCTCGCCTGCCGGATAGGCCTCGGCGTGGATGTACGAGATTTCCTTCAGCTTGAGCGCGCCCTCGAGCGCGATCGGGTAGTGCACGCCGCGCCCCAGGAAGAGCGCGTGCTCGCGCTTGGCGAAGCGCTCGGCCCACGCGATGACCTGCGGCTCGAGCGCCAGCACGGCGCTGAGCGCGGTCGGCAGGTGCCGCAACGCCCTCATGTGCTTTTCCTCTTCCTCTGGCTTGAGGCGCGCACGCAGCTTGGCGAGCGTGAGCGTCAAGAGGAAAAGCCCGGTGAGCTGCGTGGTGAAGGCCTTGGTCGATGCTACGCCGATCTCCGCGCCGGCGTGAGTGAGGAACTGCAGCCGCGTCATGCGCATCATCGCGCTGGTGGCCACGTTGCAGACGGCAAGCGTGTTCGCCTGCCCCAGCGACTGCGCGTGCTTGAGCGCCGACAGCGTATCCGCGGTCTCGCCCGACTGCGAGATGGTGACGACGAGCGCCTTCGGGTCGGGTACGCTCGAGCGGTAGCGGTACTCGCTTGCGATCTCGACATTGCAGGGAATGCCGGCAATCGCCTCGAGCCAGTAGCGCGCGACCAGGCCGGAGTGCCAGCTCGTGCCGCACGCGAGGATGAGGACCCGGCTCACGTCCTGCAGCACCGCGGCCGCCCCCTTGTCTCCAAAAAGGTCGGGCGTGATCGAGGCGACGCTGAGGAGCGTGTCGGAGACCGCGCGCGGCTGCTCGAAGATCTCCTTCTGCATGAAGTGCCGGTAGGGCCCGAGCTCGGCCTCTGCGCCGCTCGTCTTGACGGTGCGCACTTCGCGCTCGACCGGCCGGCCCTCGCGGTCGATCACGTTCCATTGACCCTGGGAGATCGACACCACGTCGCCCTCGTCGAGATAGGCGACCTGGTCGGTCGCGCCGGCGAGCGCCAGCGCGTCGGAGGCGAGGAAGAACTCGTCCTTGCCCTGGCCGACCACCAGCGGGCTGCCCGCGCGCGCGCCCACCACGGTGTGCGGCTCGTTCCTTGAAACCACCGCGATCGCGTAGGCGCCCTTCAGCTCCTTCACCGCTGCATGCACCGCTTCGAGCAGGCTGCCGCGATAAAGGCTGTGCACGAGGTGCGCGATCACCTCGGTGTCGGTCTGGCTCTCGAACTTGTAGCCCCGCTTCTGCAGCGCCGCGCGCAGCTCTTCGTGGTTCTCGATGATCCCGTTGTGGACCACCGCGATCTCGCCGCGCGAAAGGATCGGATGCGCGTTCTGCGTCGCGGGCGCGCCGTGCGTTGCCCAGCGCGTATGCGCGATCCCGGTCACCGCGGCCTGGTTCTTGACCTTCGCGGCGAGGTCGTTCACGCGCGAGACGGTGCGCGTGAGGTCGATCGTCCCGTCGCGCAGCATCGCCACGCCGCAGGAGTCGTAGCCGCGGTATTCGAGCCGCCGCAGGCCTTCTACGAGGACCGGTACGATGTCCCGGCGCGAGGCCGCGCCGACAATGCCGCACATTCGCTTACCCCTTTTTCTTCGGTGGCTTCCAGGAGGGCACGGAGACCTGCCGCGCCCGCGCCACGGTGAGCTGGTCCGGCGGCGTGTCCTTGCTGATCGTCGAGCCCGCGCCGATGTAGGAGCCGCGCGCGATGCGCACCGGTGCGACCAGCGTGGCGTCCGAGCCGATGAAGCAGTCGTCCTCGATGATGGTGCGGCTCTTGGTAGCGCCGTCGTAGTTGCAGGTGATGGTGCCCGCGCCGACGTTTACCTTGGCGCCGACGTCGGTATCGCCGATATAGCTGAGATGGTTCGCCTTGGAGCCTTTGCCGATGCGGCTCGCCTTGACCTCGACGAAATTGCCGATGTGCACCTCGTCGCCGAGGCTGTTTCCCGGGCGCAGTCGCGCATAGGGGCCGAGGCGGCAGCGCGCGCCGATCTCCGAGTCCTCGAGGTGCGAGAACGCGAGGATCTCGGTTCCGGGCCCGATCCGCACGTTGCGCAGCAGGCAGTTGGGGCCGATGCGCACGCCGTCGTCGAGCGTGACCTTGCCCTCGAACACGCAGTTCACGTCGATCGCGACGTCGGTGCCGCATGAGAGCTCGCCGCGCACGTCGATGCGCCCCGGGTCCGCGAGGGTGACGGCTTCGTTCAGCAGGCGTTGCGCCGCCTTCAACTGGTACTGTCTTTCAATGGCCGCGAGCTCGCCCTTGGAATTCACGCCGGCGACCTCCCAGCGGTCCTCGACCTTGACCGCGCGTACGGGCACGCCCTCGGCCACCGCGAGGCTCACCACGTCGGTCAGGTAGTACTCCTTCTGCGCGTTGCGGTTCGTGAGCCTGCCGAGCCAGCCGGAAAGCCGGCGCGCGCTCATGGCCATGAAGCCGGCATTGATCTCGCGCAGGGCGAGCTCGTCGGAGGATGCGTCACGCTGCTCCACGATGCGCGCCACGTCGCCCGAAGCCTGTCGCACGATGCGCCCGTAGCCAGTGGGGTCGGCTACTTCGGCCGTGATGACCGCGAGCCCGTCGCGCGCCGCATCGAGCAGCTGTTTGAGCGTCGCGGCGCGAACGAGCGGCACATCGGCATAGAGGATGAGCACGTCGGCGTCCGGCGAAATGCTCGGCATCGCTTGCTGCACCGCGTGGCCCGTGCCGAGCTGCTCGGCTTGCAGCGCCCATTCGACCTGGGCGTCGGCGAAGGCGGCGCGCACCTGCTCGGCGCCGTTGCCATGGACCACGACGATCCTGCGCGGCGCCAACGCGCGCGCCGTGGCAAGCACGTGCGCGAGCAGCGGCCGCCCGGCGAGGGGGTGCAGGATCTTGGGCAGCTTCGAGCGCATGCGCTTGCCCTGACCCGCGGCGAGAATGATGATTTCGAGCGCCATGCGGTTGAATCCGTGCCGATTCTAGCGTTTTGACCTAGACTCGATCGATGCCGATCGAATATTTACCTTCGGCATTCGCGCGCGTGGCGCTCGACAACGTCGCTCGCGCCTACCCGCGCCGCCTCGACCAGCTCCTGGACGCTCCGGACGCCGAATGGCGCCCGGGCGTGCTGCACCCGGCGTTTTACGGCAGCTACGACTGGCATTCGGCGGTGCACATGCACTGGCTGTTGGCGCGGCTTCTGCGTTTGCACCCCGCCATCCCGGAGCGAAGTGCGATCGAGGGACTACTCGGCCGGCATCTGAGTGCCTCCAACATCGCGCGGGAGCTTGGGTTCTTCAATAGCCCGGGTGGGCTAACGTTCGAACGACCGTACGGCTGGGCGTGGCTGCTCGAGCTGCAGGCCGAGCTCATCCGGCTGCAGCGCTGGCACTGGGAAGTCGCGCCGCTCGCCGACGAGCTTGCGGGCCGCTTCGTCCGGTTCTTCGAGGGATCGCCCTACCCGGTCCGTGCGGGAACCCATGGCAACACCGCGTTCGCCGGCATCCTGGCGCTCGATTACGCGAGAACCGCAGGAAACGCCGATCTGGCGCGGGCGATCGAGGCCGCGGCGCGCCGCTGGTACCTGGGCGATCGCGAATACCCGGTTGGCTACGAACCCTCGGGCGACGATTTTCTTTCTCCGGCACTGGTCGAGGCTGTACTCATGAAGCGGATCCTGCCGGCGCCCGCATTTTCCACCTGGTTCGACGCGTTTCTGCCGCGGGAACTGGGCCCTCTGGCGCAGGCGCCAAGGGTGATCGACCACGCCGACGCCAAGCAGAGCCACCTGGACGGCCTGTGCCTCTCGCGGGGGTGGTGCTTCACGCATCTGGGTTTCGAGAAATTCTCCAAGGAACACCTGGAGGCGGGGCTGCCGCACGTCGTCGGCGGGGGCTACGCCGGGGAGCACTGGCTTGCCTCGTTCGCCCTGCTCGCGCTCAGCGCGGCGACTCTGACCCCATGAGCGCATGGCGTTGACACTTCGCCGGGCGGATTGGGATACTGCCGCTCGGGGGACGCTCGGGTCGAAGACTCGAACGAGGGGAAGTCGTGAACGTATCGTCCAGGCAGCTGCGGGTCCTGTCGGATGCCATTGCACAGCGGCACGCGCGCGAAGTGCGGCGCGCGGTGGACCGGCGCGCGGATGCGCTCCGCGGCGGCCGCGACGCGTCGCTTGGGCGCCTGACTGCCCTGCGCGATCTGGTCGCGGAGAAGTGCGAGGCGAGCGCGCCGTCGGGCCGCTACCTCGTGGCCGAGGTCGACTTCACCGCCGTTCTCTTGCGCTCGGAGCTGGAAAAGGGCGCTTCGTATAACGAGAGCCGGGCCGAAGCGCTTCTGCACGCAGCGGTCGTGCTGGGCGCGTGGTGGTTCATCGACAGCCGGCTGCTCGAGATGAGCGATTTCTTCTCCCCTGCCGGTGGCTCGTCGAGCCAGCCCCGCGGGCTGCTGGCAGCCGACCTTGGAGTCCGCTTCGAGCGTGCAGCGGCGCAGGCGGAATCGCGCTCTGCCGCGGTGCTGCACGGCCTGAACGACGCCCTCAAGGAGGCCTGTTCCCCGGCGAGCCTCCGCACGCTCTGCGAGACGGTGTTCGGCGCCGGGCGCGAGGATGCCCTGACCCACTTCATGAACACCGAAAAGCAGCTGCTGCAGCGCGCCCAGATCGTCGCGCCGCAGCTGCAAGCACTTTGTGTCGCCGGCGACCTCGCCCTCGGCATGGGCCGATGCGCAAGGCTGCTGTCGCAGTTCTGTGCCGGCGACGACGCGGATCGGCGCATCCGGTCGCTGACTGGAATGATCAATGGGCTGGTGGACGGATTTCACTGACGGCGCGGTGCAGGCGTTCTGCGCCAGCGGCAGCCCGACGACCGGCCCCGGGCGCGCGGTGCAGAAGTGCTTCCTTAGGGCCAATGCCCAGATTGTCGCCGTCGGCTTCGCCGAGAAGCCCAAGGCGTCGTCGCTGTTCGGCGGCACGCGCGCGCAGTACGTCAACCTGAGCGAGCCCGACCTGGTCGCCGCGGACAGCAGCGCGCTGGGCAGCATCAACCAGCTCGGCCGCACACCGCCCATCGCGGTCAAGGTCACGCCGGCGCAGAGCATCATGGTCCGCCTGAGGCTCGTGCGCCAGGAGGACCGCGGCAATTTCCCGGCCGGCAGCGAAACGCTGTCCGCGCGCGAAGCGAAGCTTGACCATCTGACGTGGGCGAGCGCCGAGGACAGCTACTCCACCGATGAAAACGGGGAGCTTCTGGTCGAGCCTGGCCTGAGCGTCGCGGCCGCGGCGGGATACAAGTACCGCGTCGAGGCCGCGCTGCCCAGCGGGTCGTTCACGCAAGGCTCGAACTGGGTGGAGATCCGACGACGCTTCTACATCCACCCGGTGGTGCGCTACGCGAGTGGCCGCGCGGCAGGCATGGCGGCGATCGATTCGGCCATCGCTTCCTTCGGCAAGTATCAGCTCGAGGTGCGCAAGACCCTGTCGGTCGCCGGGAACGAGCTCGGCGTGTGGCAGGACTCCGACCTCAGCCCGGACGTCAAAGGCATCGGGAACGACACCCTGGCAACGAATGCCGACGCCAAGAAGATGAAGCCGCACGGCATAGCGATCATCCTGGGCGAGTTCGTGTCGCTGTCCGATCTCGAAACGCAGACCTGGGAGCTCGAGTTCGAGCGTACCGACGCGACGCCGTTCCCGCCGTCGGTCACCATTCCCCTGCAGAAGAACGGCCTGTGGTACGTCGTGGTGCCGCTCACGAACGGCAAGCAGGTCGTCAAAGCAAGCGTCCGCCCGGACGGGCTGACGGGCTGGTTCTCGAGCGTCGACTTGCCGAAGAGCGCGCTCGCCGGCGTGGACGCCTTTTCGATGCAGGTCGTGGTCGATTTCGGCGAAGCGCTGAAGACGCTCGGCACGGAATCCCATTTGACGCTCACCCTGAGCCTCAAGTGCATGCGCGGCTGGGCCGTGGGCTGGGCCTACCCCGACACCCCGGTGATCTACCTGAACATGCGCGATCCGAACACGAACTCCGTGCTGGCGTCGGCCGGCGCGCTTGCGCTGGTGGTGCACGAAGTCGGACACAAGCTTCACCTGACATCGGACGGCAGCGGCAGCCTGCCCGACAAGCAGCCGCACCACTATCCGAGCTTTTCGTCGCTGCCATTGCCCGCCGGCTATACCGGCGGCATGCACCAGGGTCCGCATTGCTCGACCGGCGTGCCGGCGGGCACGAACGTCTGGGATCCGGCAGCGCACACGGCGGCCACCTGCACCATGTGGGGCTCGTTGAAGCAGTCGGCCGCCTACTGCCCGGAGTGCCTGACCGTGCTGCGCAAGGTGGATCTGTCTGGTGGCTTTTGAGCTCCATGCCGCGCGAGCGATCCGGGCCTGCCTCATCGCCGCGTTGCTCCTGCTCATTTCGGCGTCTTGCACCGGCGAGCCTGCCGGCGGCGGCGCCGCCGCTCAAGCGGAGGTTAGGGTGATCGACGACCTGTATCGACGTAATCTGGCGGACGACGCCTTTGCGAGGGACGCGTTTCAGCCGCGTGAGCGCGGCCTGCGCGCCCAGGTCATGCGGGCGAAGACGGATTCGCGCATCCCGGCGCCGCCCGACGCCGTCGTTCTCCTGGTCCTCTACCGGGTACCGGAAACGGGCGAGCCGGTCGGCTGGCAGCTCGAGCTCGAGTCGGTCGACAAGGATGGAAAGCCACGCGCCGTATCGATCGCCCTGCGCGATCCGCCGCTCGACCCGCGGGAGACCCAGCGCCCGATTCCTCCGCCGAACGTCAAGATTCCGCCCGGCCTGATCTCGGTCGGAGCGTTCTGGGTCGATTTGACTCCGCTGGTGGAGCGCCGCCTGCTCATTCCCGGACGGCAGGCGCGCGTGCGCCACGGCAGCTTCCAGGCCGCCGTGCCCGTGAATTACTGAGACTTCGGATCGGGGGATGCCATGAAGGCGAAGCTGCGTCTCGGCCTGCTCGGCTCGGTCGGTCTGGTCACGGCCGGCGCGTTGTCGTGGGCGCCAGTCGTCACGTGCGCCGCGCAAGGCGGCTCGGGCTGTGTCCCGGAACTCTCGCAGGAGCCGGCGGCCGGCACCTGGCGGGGCGAGTTCACCTTCGACTACAGGATGACGGTGCCCGACACGCCCGCCGCGTTCTCGCTCGCGTGGCGGGGCGACGTCGCGATTGCCCTTGTTGAGGACCCGGACAAGCAGGCGCGCCGCCGGCCATGCCCGGGCGGCAATGCCGCCGCCGCGCCCCGACCAGGGTGCAACGTGGACGGCACGCCGGTGCAGCCGCTGTCGCGCAATGAAGTGCCGCCCGCGCTTGCCGGCCGCACCGACGTCACCATGGCGATGAGCATGGCGATGTCCGAGGCGGGCTCCAGTCTCACGCAGGACGCGGCGACGAGAAAGGCGGCGAGCTTGAGCAATGCGGCCGAGCGCGACCGCGACGGCAGGAAGCTCGTCGGCGTCGCGCTGCTCGGCAGGCCCGAGCAGTTCAAATTCGGCGGCAGCTTTACCGCGCGCGACGAATCCAACGTCACGACGGGCGACCTGGACGCGGTGGGCGGCCGGAGCGGATCCGTGCAAGGCACGGTGCGCGGCGAGCTTACGGGAACGATCGAAAGCAACGTCGAGAACGGGCAGCTTCAGGGGCACGTCGACGTGGTCGACCGGGACGGCAATCGCAGGACGGCGGACCCGTCGGCGCAGGTTGGTACGGTGAGCCAGCAGCGCAGGCCGCTGTTCCGGTTGGTCGTCGAGACGAAGGAGTGCGGCAGGATCGGCGGCCACGTCGAGTCGGACGAGCTCGTGAACGAGATCCGCCGCGGCGGCATGGTGTTCGTGCCCGTGCGGGCGGAGTGGCACGCAACGCTCGCGGAGCGCGACGTGCCGCTCGAGCAGTCAGCCGACCGTTATGCCCAGGGGCCGATGCCGGCGATGAGCTCGCGCGATCCCGAGGGCGCGTGGATGAGCTGGCAGCGGGAGTGGACCGAGTACTCCGCGCTGCGCGGCGCCGACCCGAGCGACTATCGGCTGTGCGCGCTGAAGCCGGCGCACGAGAGGATCGTCGAGGTCACGGCGCTCGCGCTGCGCACGCTGCTCGACGGCACGGCGAAGGGCGACGCGGCGGCGAAGCCGCGCCTTTGGCGGCTCATGAGCGTGATCGAGGGTTTCGGCCGCGAAAGCTACCTCTCGTGCCCGGCCGTGCGGGAAGCTTACGAGCGCCTGTACGGCACGACGCCGCTGTAGCACCATCGGGCCCCATGGCCGATTTCACCTCGTTCCACATCCAGACTTCCGACCCCGAGGTTTCGATCGTCGGGCGCCGCGGCGGCGAAGGGCCGCCGCTCCTGCTCCTGCACGGCAATCCGCTCACTAACCTCTCCTGGCAGCGCATCGCGCCGCGCCTCGCGCGCAGTTTCACCGTGGTTGCCACGGACCTGCGGGGCTACGGCGACAGCTCCAAGCCGCGCGGCAAGCCGGACCACTCCAATTACTCGTTCCGCCGCATGGCGCAGGACCAGGTAGACGTAATGCGCGAGCTCGGTTTCGAGAAGTTCTTCGTCGCCGGCCACGACCGCGGCGCGCGCACGACGTTCCGCATGGCGCTCGACCATCCGGAGCGCGTGCTGAAAGCGGCATTCCTCGACATCCTGCCCACGCACCACGTCTGGACCGAGGTGAGCATGGCGTGGGCGATCAACTCGTATCACTGGATGTTCATGGCCCAGCCGTACGACTTTCCGGAGCGGCTGCTGCGCGGCAACGAGGAGTACTACATCCGCAAGAAGCTTACCAAGCAGGGGCTCGGCAAAGGGGGCTTCACCGAGGAGGAGATCCGCGAGTACGTCCGCGTCTGCACCCCCGAGCAGATCCATGGCGTGTGCGAGGACTACCGCGCCGCCGCCACCATCGACTTCGAGATGGACACCGCCGATTTCAACGCGGGCCGGAAGGTGCAATGCCCGGTGCTCGTGCTATGGGGCGAGCTCAGCCACACCGGCAAGCACTACGAGCCACGCGCCGTTTGGCCGCGGTACTGCGCGAACGTCGTGCGCATGCAGTCGCTACCGTGCGGGCACTATCCGAGCGAGCAGGCGCCGGAGCAGACTTACGAGGAGCTGCAGCGCTTCTTCGCTGGCGCCTGATTGGAGCCGCGTTATCTCGGCAGCTCTGAAAACCCCATGAGGAACTCGTCGACCGCCCGTGCGCACTGACGGCCCTCGCGGATCGCCCAGACCACGAGCGACTGGCCGCGGCGCAGGTCGCCGGCAGCAAAGACTTTCGGCACTGAGGTGACGTAGGCGCCCTGGCCGTCGGTTGGCGCCTTGGCGTTGCCGCGGGCGTCCTTCTGCACGCCGAACTCGTCGATCAGGGATTGCAGCGGCGAAACAAAGCCCATGGCCAGCAGTACCAGGTCGGCCTGAATGACTTCCTCGGATCCTGGAATCTCGGTCGGCTTGCCGCCTTTCCATTGCAGCCTGACCGTCTTGAGCGCCTTCACCTGGCCTTTCTCGCCGGTGAACTCCTTGGTCGCGAGCGACCAGTCGCGCTTGACGCCTTCTTCGTGCGAGGACGAGGTGCGCAGCCGGATCGGCCAGTACGGCCAGACCGGGTTGTAGTCCAGGTCGTCCGGTTTTTCCAAAAGCTCGATCTGCGTCACCGACTTCGCGTTGTGGCGGTTCGAGGTGCCGACGCAGTCCGAGCCGGTGTCGCCGCCGCCGATGATGACGACGTGCTTGTCGGTCGCCCACAGGTCCTTCACCTCCTGGTCGCCGGCGACGCGCTTGTTCTGCAGCGGCAGGAATTCCATGGCGAAGTGCACCCCGGCGAGCTCGCGTCCGGGAATCGGCAGGTCGCGCGGTTGCTCCGCGCCCGCTGCCAGCACTACCGCATCAAATTCCGCGAGCAGAGTCTCGGCCGAAATATTGGCCCTGGCGTCGCTGCCGACACCGCGGCCCGGCGGCTGGGTGCCCACCAGAACGCTGGTGCGGAACTTGACGCCCTCGGCGCGCATCTGCTCGAGGCGCCGGTCGATCACGCCCTTCTCGAGCTTGAAGTCCGGGATCCCGTAGCGCAACAGCCCGCCGATGCGATCGGACTTCTCGAGCACCGTGACGTCGTGGCCGGCGCGCGCGAGCTGCTGCGCGCTGGCGAGCCCGGCCGGGCCGGAGCCGACCACGGCGACCTTTTTGCCGGTCTTGTGCGCAGCGGGCTGCGCGCGCACCCAGCCCTCCTCCCACGCCTTGTCGATGATCGCGTGCTCGATCGACTTGATTCCGACCGGGTCCTCGTTGATGCGCAGGACGCACGCCTCCTCGCAGGGTGCCGGGCAGATGCGACCGGTGAACTCCGGGAAGTTGTTGGTCGAGTGCAGCGTTTCGATCGCGTTCTTCCAGTCCTGGCGGTAAACGAGATCGTTGAAGTCGGGAATGATGTTGTTGACCGGGCAGCCCTGCATGCAGAACGGGATGCCGCAGTCCATGCAGCGCGCGCCCTGCACCCCGGCCGACTGGTCGTCGAGGCGCGCGTAGAACTCGCGGTAGTGCTTCTTGCGCGTTTCCTTCGGCTCGTGCGGCTCTTCCAGGCGCTCGTATTCCAGGAAGCCTGTGATCTTCCCCATTAAGCCGCAACCTTCTTCTGTTGCAGCTCGGCGAGCGCGCGGCGGTACTCCTTCGGGAACACCTTCACGAACTTCGCGCGGTACTGCGCCCACCCGGCGAGGATCGCCTGGGCGCGCTTCGAATTGGTATAGCGCGCGTGGTTCTCGATCAGGCGCCTGAGGCGCGCCTCGTCCTCCGGCTCGGCGAGCGGCTCGAGGTCGACCATGGAGGTGTTGCAGCGCTTTGCGAATTCGCCTTCGAGATCGAGCACGTACGCATAGCCGCCCGACATCCCGGCGGCGAAGTTGCGCCCGGTGGTGCCAAGCACCACGACGATCCCGCCGGTCATGTACTCGCAGCCGTGGTCGCCGACGCCCTCGACCACTGCGACCGCGCCCGAGTTGCGCACGGCAAATCTCTCTCCGGCGACGCCCCTGAAGTACGCCTCGCCGGCGATCGCGCCGTAGAGCACCACGTTGCCGGTGATGATGTTCTCGGTGGGCTCGCCGCGGAACTTGGGCGAGGGCTGCACCGAGATTCGCCCGCCCGAGAGCCCCTTGGCGCAGTAGTCGTTGGTGTCGCCCACGAGATCGAGCGTGATCCCTTTCGCGAGGAAAGCGCCGAAGCTCTGCCCGGCCGACCCGGCCAGGCGGATATGGATGGTGTCGTCGGGCAGGCCCTCGTGGCCGTAGCGCCTGGCGACGTGCCAGGAGAGCATGGTGCCGACGGTGCGGTTGATGTTGCGGATCGGCGTGTCGATGGTCACCTTGTCGCCGCGCTCGAGCGCGGGCGCGGCGAGCTCGATCAGCCGGTTGTCGAGCGCTTTCTCGAGGCCGTGGTTCTGCTTCTCGCTGTTGAAGCGCGCAACATCGGGCGGCATCTTCGGCATGTAGAACACCTTGGAGAAGTCCAGGCCTTTCGCCTTCCAGTGCTCGACGCCTTTCTTCACGTCGAGCAGTTCGGTTTTCCCGATGAGGTCGTTCAAATGCCGGACACCGAGCTGCGCCATGAGCTCGCGCGCTTCCTCGGCGACGAAGAAGAAGTAGTTGACGACGTGCTCGGGCTTTCCGTCGAACTTCCGTCGCAGCAAGGGATCTTGCGTGGCCACTCCGACCGGGCAGGTGTTGAGGTGGCACTTGCGCATCATGATGCAGCCTTCGACCACCAGCGGCGCGGTGGCGAAGCCGAACTCGTCGGCGCCGAGGATCGCGCCGATCACCACGTCGCGGCCGGTCTTCATCTGGCCGTCGACCTGGACGCAGATTCTGCCTCTCAACCGATTCAAAACCAGTGTTTGCTGGGTCTCCGCGAGGCCAAGCTCCCACGGCGTGCCCGCATGCTTGATCGACGACCACGGGGAGGCGCCGGTGCCGCCGTCGTGGCCGGCGATGGTGACGTGGTCCGATTTGCCCTTGGACACGCCCGCCGCGATCGTGCCGACGCCGACCTCGGACACGAGCTTCACCGAGATGGCCGCCTCCGGGTTCGAGTTCTTGAGGTCGTGGATGAGCTGCGCGAGGTCTTCGATCGAATAGATGTCGTGGTGCGGCGGCGGCGAGATGAGCTCCACTCCCGGAGTCGAGTAGCGTATCTCGGCGATGTACTCCGATACCTTGCGGCCGGGGAGCTGGCCACCCTCGCCGGGCTTCGCCCCCTGTGCGATCTTGATCTGCAGCATCTCGGCGCTCGCGAGGTACTCGGCGGTGACGCCGAAGCGGCCGGAAGCGACCTGCTTGATCTTCGACTTGAGCGAGTCGCCCTCGCGGAGTTCGATGTCGGTTTCCACCCGGCTCTTGCCCAAGCGGGACATCAGCGATTCGCCCGCCTTGATGGGCGCGTAACGGCGCCGGTCCTCGCCGCCTTCGCCCGTGTTCGACCTGCCGCCGATGCGGTTCATGGCGACCGCGAGCGTGGTGTGCGCCTCGGTCGAGATCGAGCCGAGCGACATCGCGCCGGTGGAGAAGCGCTTCACGATCTCGGAGGCGGGTTCGACTTCCTCGATCGGCACCGGCTTGCGCTCGCCGAAGCGGAACTCGAACAGGCCGCGGAACGTCATGTGCCGCTTCGACTGGTCGTTGATCATGGCGGCGTACTCCTTGTAGGTGGAGTACTCGTTCTTGCGGGTCGAATGCTGCAGCTTGGCGATCGCGTCGGGCGTCCAGGTGTGGTCCTCGCCGCGCACGCGCCACGCGTACTCGCCGCCGGCGTCGAGCATCGACGCGAGCACCGGGTCGGCCGGGTCGAAGGCATCGCGGTGGATGCGGATCGCCTCCTCGGCGACGTCGAAGAGCCCGATGCCCTCGATGTTGGACGCGGTGCCGGTGAAGTACTTCTCGACCAGCGACCTTGCCAGGCCGACCGCTTCGAAGATCTGCGAGCCGGTATAGGACATGTAGGTGGAGATGCCCATCTTGGACATCACCTTCTTCAGCCCCTTGCCGATCGCCTTGATGTAGTTCTTGACCGCCTTGGTCTTGTCGCTCGAGCTCGCAAGAATCGTTTCCAGCGCGAGATAGGGGTGCACCGCCTCGGCGCCATAGCCGCCGAGGAGCGCGAAGTGGTGCACCTCGCGCGCGCTGCCGGTCTCCACCACCAGCCCGGTCGAGGTGCGCAGCCCTCTGCCCACGAGGTGCTGGTGGATCGCCGACAAGGCCAGGAGGGCGGGAATCGCAACCCGGTCCCGGTCGACGTTGCGGTCCGAGATCACGACGATCGAGTAGCCCGAGCGCACGGCATCCTCGGCCTGCGCCGCGAGCGAGGCGAGGCTCGCCTCGACCGCCTCCTTGCCCCAGGCCACGGGGTAGGTGATGTCGAGCTCCCAGGACTTGAACTTGCCCGAGGTGTAGCGCTCGATGTGCCGGATTTTCTCCATCTCGAAGAAGTCGAGCACCGGCTGCGACACCTCGAGGCGCAGCGGCGGGTTGAGCTCGTCGATCCCCAGGAGGTTGGGCTTCGGGCCGATGAACGACACCAGCGACATCACCAGGTCCTCGCGGATCGGGTCGATCGCCGGGTTGGTGACCTGGGCGAAGAGCTGCTTGAAGTAGTGGTACAGCGTCTTGTTCTTGTTCGAGATCACCGCGAGCGGCGAGTCGTTGCCCATCGAGCCCACGGGCTCCTCGCCGTTCGCCGCCATCGGCTGCATGATGAACTTCAGGTCTTCCTGCGTGTAGGCGAAGGCCTGCTGGCGGTCGAGCAGCGCGACCTGCGACTTGAGCGGCGGGGTCTTCTCGCTCTCGACCTCGTCGAGCTTGACGCGGATGCGCTCGATCCACTCGGCGTAGGGCCGCGCGCTCGCGAGCGAGTCCTTGAGCTCTTTGTCGTCGACGATGCGGCCCTTCTCGAGGTCGACCAGGAACATCTTGCCCGGCTGCAGGCGCCACTTCTTGACCACTTTTTCCTCGGGCACCGGCAGGCAGCCGCACTCCGAGCCCATGATGACGAGGTCGTCGTCGGTGACGATGTAGCGCGAGGGCCGCAGGCCGTTCCGGTCGAGCGTAGCGCCGATCTGGCGCCCGTCGGTGAAGGCGATCGAGGCCGGGCCGTCCCAGGGCTCCATCATCGCGGCGTGGTACTCGTAGAACGCGCGCCGCGCCGGATCCATCAGCGTGTGGTTCTCCCACGCCTCCGGGATCATCATCATCATGGCGTGCGCGACCGAATAGCCGCCCATCACCAGCAGCTCGAGCGCGTTGTCGAACGACGCCGAGTCCGACTGGCCGTCGTAGATGAGCGGCCAGATCTTGTCGAGATCCTTGCCCAGGATCGGAGAGGAGATCGCCCCCTGGCGCGCGCGGATCCAGTTGACGTTGCCGCGCAGCGTATTGATCTCGCCGTTGTGGCAGATCATGCGGAACGGGTGCGCGAGGTCCCAGGACGGGAAGGTGTTGGTGGAGAAGCGCTGGTGCACCAGCGCGAGCGCCGACTCGACGCGCGCGTCCTTCAGCTCGAGGTAGTACTCGCCGACCTGGTAGGCGAGCAGCATGCCCTTGTAGCAGATGATGCGCGCCGACATCGAGGGCACGTAGAAGGCCTTCGCGTGCTGCAGCTTCAGCGCCTGGATCGCGTGCCCCGAGCTCTTGCGGATGATATAGAGCTTGCGCTCCAGCGCGTCGGCGACGGTGACGCCGCGGCCGCGGCCGATGAACACCTGGCGGATGACGGGTTCCAGCTTCTTCGCCGCGTCCGCGAGGTCGCCGTTGTCGACCGGCACGTCGCGCCACCCGAGCAGCACCTGCCCCTCGTCCTTGATGGCACGCTCGATCTCGTACTCGCAGGCAATGCGCGAGGCGGGGTCGCGCGGCAGGAACACCATTCCCACGCCGTACTGCCCCGCGGGCGGCAGCTTCACGCCCTGCTTCGCCATCTCGTCGCGGAAGAAGCGGTGCGGAATCTGGATCAGGAGTCCCGCGCCATCGGAGAGCTTGGGGTCGTAGCCCACCGCGCCGCGGTGGGTGAGGTTGCGCAGCACGGTCAGGCCCTGCTCGACGATGGTGTGCGACTTCTTGCCCTTGATGTTGGCGACGAAGCCCACGCCGCAGGCGTCGTGCTCGTTCACGGGGTGGTACAGGCCTTGGGGCAGCGGCAAGCTCATGGCGGAACTGACAAATATACAATTATTGCGCTGCAGCGACAATGGCTTGGCGTACAAGCTCGTCGTCGACCCCCGCGCGCAGCGCCGCCCGCCCAAGCGCCTCGAGCACCACGAAGCGCAGCTTCCCCCGCGCCGCCTTCTTGTCGCCCGCCATCAGCTCCATGAGTCGTTCCGGGGCGAGCGCCGGACCGCGGGTGGGCAGTCCCGCCTTGGCGAGAAGGCGCTTCACCCGATCCACCTCGGTTTTTCCAATGAGATTCAACCCCAGCGAAAGCTCGGCCGCCATTGCCATCCCGGCGGCGATCGCCTCGCCGTGCAGCCAGGCGCCGTATCCAGCGCCCGCCTCGATCGCATGGCCGAAGGTGTGGCCGAAATTGAGCAGCGCCCGCACCCCGCTCTCGCGCTCATCGGCGGCCACGATCCGCGCCTTGAGCTCGCAGCAGCGTTTCACCACATAGGCCAGGGCCAGGCGCTCCCGATTCAGAACGTCCTGGATATTCCCTTCGAGCCATTCGACGAACGCGAGGTCGAGCGCGAGGGCATGCTTGATCACTTCGGCGAGCCCCGCGCGCAGCTCGCGGTCGGGAAGCGTATCGAGCGTCGCGACGTCCGAAATCACGGCGCGCGGCTGGTGGAAGGCGCCGATCATGTTCTTGCCGCGCGCGTGATTGATCGCGGTCTTGCCGCCGACCGACGAGTCGACCTGCGCGAGCAGCGTGGTCGGCACCTGCAGGAACGGGATGCCGCGCTGATAGACGGCGGCGGCAAAGCCCGCGAGGTCGCCCACGACCCCGCCGCCCAGGGCGACGAGCAGCGTGTCGCGTCCGCAGCGCGCCGCGAGCAGCGCATCAAGGATTTTCTCGAGGGTCGGCCAGTCCTTGGCGCCTTCGCCGTCGGCAACGAGGATTTCGATGACCCGCACGCCCTGCAAGGCCTGCTTGAGCTTCGAAAGGTAAAGCGGGGCGACTACATCGTTGGTCACGATCGCGGCGCTGCCGCCGCCAAGGTAGGGGCGGTAGAGCTCCGGCCGCTCGAGCAGCCCGGCGCCGATGTGGATCGGGTAGGAGCGGTCGCCCGAATCGGACAACAAGGCTACGCCGAGCGTTTCCATTGCTCCTCCAGCCGCTCGACGAGCTCGCGCACCAGGAACTGGACGCTCTGGGCGCCGGTGTCGAGGACCAGGTCGGCGACGCCGCGATAGAGCGCGTCGCGCTCGGCGTGCAGCGCGCGCAGCCGCGCGAGTGGCTCGGCGGTGGCGAGCAGCGGCCGGTTGCGGTCGTGCCGCACGCGCTCGTACAGGTCTTCAGGCCGGGCGTTCAGATAGATCACGATGCCCCTCGCGGACAGGCGCCGGCGGCTGTCCGCGTTGAGCACCGCGCCGCCCCCCGTGGCGAGCACGATGCCCTCCATCGCGGCGAGCTCGGCGATCGCCTGCTCCTCGCGGGCGCGAAACCCGGCCTCGCCCTCGATCTCGAAAATGAGCGGGATCTTCACGCCGCAGCGCTCCTCGATCTCGTGGTCGGAATCGAAGAAGCGCAGCTTGAGGCGCCGGGCGAGGAGGCGCCCGACGGTCGTCTTGCCGGCCCCCATCAGGCCGACCAGGAAGATGTTCCCCGGCTTCACCCCGGCATTGTAGGAATAAAACTGGGCCCCCGCCTTCGCGAGGGCGACCTCTTCAGCTATTTCCTACCGGACCGTAAGGCGCTCGTTGACGATGCGGGGCGTGATGAACACCAGGAGCTCGGTCTTGTTGTTCGAGGTGCTGGTGCCGCGGAAGAAGAACCCGAGCACCGGCAGGTCGCCGAGCAGCGGGATCTTGGTGATGTCGGTGCGGTCGTTCTGCTCGTAGATGCCGCCGATCACCACGGTGCCGCCGTTCTCCACCAGCACCTCGGTCTTGACGTGCTTGGTGTTGATCTGGACGAATGTGCCGATCGTGACGCCGGGCTGGTCCTTGTTGACCTCCAGGGTCATGATCACGTTGCCGTCCGGCGTGATCTGCGGCTTGACCTTGAGCGAGAGCACGGCTTTGCGGAAGGATATCGAGGTGGCGCCCGAGGAGGTCGACTGCTGATAGGGAATTTCCGTGCCCTGCTCGATCACCGCCTCGGCCTGGTCGGCGGTGAGCACGCGCGGGCTGGCGATGATCTTGCCCTTGCCGTCGGACTCGAGCGCCGAGATCTCCACGTTGAGCAGGCGCGTGACGCTGCTGTTGAAGAGAATGAACGAGAACCGGCCGGCATCGAAGGTGTTCAGGTTGGCGGCGGGGAAGTTCGAGTTGAGGCCGGGCCCGTTGATGACCGGTACGCCCTGCACCAGGCCCGCCGCCTGGCCGGTGTTCACCAGCTCGGCACCGATGTTCGCGCCGACGTTGAGCCCGTTGCCCTGCCCGCCGAACGGACGCCGGTTGGCGAGTCCCTGCTCGAGCAGGCCCATGCGCACGCCGAGGTTCTTGGCGAAGGCGTCGTTCGCCTCGACGATGCGGGCCTCGATCATCACCTGGCGCACCGCGACGTCGATCTTCGCGATCAGGCGGCGCACCTCGTCGAGGCGGCTGGGCACGTCCTGGACGAAGAGCGTGTTGGTGCGCGCGTCGACCACCGCGCTGCCGCGCTTGGAGAGGATCCGCTGCGCCGGGTCCGACAGCAGCTTCTGCACGTCGGCCGCCTTCTGGTAGCTCATCTGGAACGACTCGGTGCGCGTCTGCTCCAGATCGTTGATCTGCTGCGCCGCCTCGAGCGCGAGCTTCTCGCGCGTCGCGAGCTCGTCGCGCGGCGCGATCCAGATGACGTTGCCGGCGCGGCGGCTGTCGAGGCCGCGCGTCTGCAGGATGATCTCGAGCGCCTGGTCCCATGGAACGTCCTTCAGGCGCAGGGTGATGTTGCCCGTGACCGTGTCGCTGGTAATGATGTTGAGGTCGGTAAAGTCGGCGATCACGTTTAGTACCGCGCGCACCTCGACGTTCTGGAAGTTGAGCGACAGCTTTTCGCCGGTGTAGCGGCCGCGCTGGGTCGCGCGCGACGGGTCCGCGGCCACCGGCTTCACCTCGAGCACGAACTGCGTGTCCGACTGGTAGGCGTTGTGCTCCCACTGGCCGCGCGGCTCGATGATCATGCGCACGTTCTCGCCCTGCTGGAACGTGTTGATGGTGTTGACCGGCGTGGCGAAGTCGACCACGTCGAGGCGACGGCGCAGGTTCTCGGGCAGCGCGGTCTTCAGGAAGTCGACCACGATGTTCTGGCCCTGCGTGCGGATGTCGATCCCGGTGGTGGTGTCGGAGAGATCGACCACGACGCGGCCCTCGCCGCCGCGGCCGCGGCGGAAGTCGACGTCGCGGATCTGGTGTTGCTTGGCGTCGGCGCGGCCCTCGGCGAAGCGCGACACCTGGCCCCCGGGCGCGGTCTGCGCCAGCGCCGCCTCCGAGAGCGTGATGACCACGCTTTTCCCGTCGAGCGCGGTCTCGTGCGGCACGGGGCGCCGCAGGTTGAGCACAAGCCGCGTGCGCTCCGCGCCCTGCACCACGTTCATGCTGCGCAGCTCGCCCTGGGCGATGTCCTGGCTCGAGCGGCCGAGGCCGTTGGCGGTGTTGGCGAAATCGAATGCGATGCGCGCCGGGTTCGCCACCGCGAAGTTAGGCGGTACGCTGCGCAGCGCCTCCTTGGTGGTGATCCGGATTATGGTCTTGCCGCTCTGCTGCGTGACTTCGAAGCCTTCGATGGTGTTGGCCGGGGCCTGCGCCCGCGCCGCTGCCGCGCAGGCGAGCCCGAAAAGCAAGCCGCAAGCGATTGCGATCACCTTGTTCATCTTTTTGTCTCCACCAATTGCAGTGCGCTGTTTCGCTCCACCCATTCGCCGCCGCCGTCCTGGATCAGCTCCTTGAGGGTGATCTGGCTCTCGTCGATTCCAGTGACGACGCCGAAGTTCTGGCCCATGTAGTTGCCCTTGCGCACGCGGTAGAGGTTGGGCCCCGCCTTGACCAGCGCGAAGGTCTCCCGGTCCTGCGTGATGGTGCCCATCATCTGGATCGACTCGAGCGGGAAGGCTTCGAGCGGTTCCTTGGGCCGGTCGCGCTCCTTCTCGATGCGCGAATTGTTCGCGTTCGCGCTGAGCTTGCGCTGGGCGACGTCGATGCGCTGCGGGCGGAACGGGTCGATCTGGCCCTCGGCGGTGTACGGGACCGGCTCGTAGGGCTTCACCTGCGGCAGCGGCTCGACGCGGCCGCGGAAGTCCTTGGTGGCCTGGCCGAGCTCCTGCTTGAGGTCGCTGTGCTCGTCGCCGGCGCAGGCGGCGAGCGCGAGCGCCGCCGCCGCGAATAGAAGGTTCTTTTTCACTTCGCCGCCTTCTTCGCCGCCGCGGCCGCCTTGCGCTGATTCGCTACTTCCTGGTCGTCCAGGTAGCGGAAGGTGCGTGCCGTGGATTCCATGGTGAGGTTGCCGTCCTTGCCGGCGTCGATCTTCACGTCGTTCAGGGTCACAATGCGCGAGAGCTGGCCGACGTCGCTCGCGAACGCGCCCATGTCGTGGTAGTTGCCGGTGACCTTCACCTGGATGGGCAGCTCGGCGTAGAACTCGCGCAGCGTCTCCTGGGGCGCGGGCTTGAACAGCTCGAACTGCAGGCCGCGCCCGAGCCCGGCCTGGTTGATGTCGACGAGCAGCGCGTCCATCTGCGACTTGTTGGGCAGCTGGCGCAGGAGGGCGCCGAACTGGGTGTCGATCTCGCGCAGCTGCTGGCGGTGCAGATCGAGGTTGACCGCCTGGCGCTTCTTGCCGAGGTAATCCTGCTTGAGCTTGACCTCGTCGGCGCGGCCGGCCTCGAGCTGGTCGATCTGGCCCTGCGTATCGGCGAAGAAGCCCGCCACCGGAATACCGATCAGGACGGCGAGCAGCACCAGGATCTTGGGCGCCCAGTGCCAGGTGCCCGGGTCCTGCCAGTTGGTCTTCTTGAACTCGTCGACCAGCGCGTTGAAATTGATCGCCATGGGCTAGCCTTTCGTGGCCGCGGGCTTGGCCGCCGGCTTGGCGGGCGCCTTGTCGTCCTTCGCATCCGGACGCTTGACGTCGAAATACAGGTTGAATTCAGAGACCCTGCGCTTGTCCACGCTGGCGGCCTTGACCTCGACCAGCCCCGGGTTGGCGAGCCACGGGGAGGACTCGATGTTGCGCATCAGGGTGGAGACGCGCGCGTTCGACTGCGCGTAGCCGGCGACGCTGATGCGCAAGCCCCGCTGCACCATCGACTTCAGGTAGACGCCCTCGGGCATCTGGCGCACCAGCTCGTCGAGCAGGTGCACGGTCTGGGCGCGGTCGGTCTGGAGCGTCTCGATCACCTGCTTGCGGGCGAGGAGCGCGGCGATCTCGTCCTTCAGCTTGTTGATCTCGGCGATTTCCTTGTCGAGCTTGGCGATCTCGCTCTTGAGGAAGCGGTTGCGCTCGATCTGGCTGTCGATCTTCGCGGCGTAGAAACCGTGCATCGCCACCACGATCAGCGCGCCGAGCAGCGCGGTGCCGCCGGCGACCACGAAGAAATGCTGCCGGGCGCGCTTGCGCCGCTCGGAGCGGTGGGGCAGGAGGTTGATGCGGGCCATCATTGGGGATCGAACCTCCGCATGGCGAGCCCGCAGGCGACGATGAGCGAGGGCGCGTCGATCATGAGGCGCTTCAGCTGCACGCGCGGGGAGGTCTGCATCGAGGCGAACGGGTTGGCGACGCTGGTGGCGACCTGGGTGCGCGCGTTGACCACGGCGTCGAGGCCGGGGATCACCGCCGAGCCGCCGGCGAGCAGGATGTGGTCGATGCTGTGGTACTGGGTCGAGGTGAAGAAAAACTGCAGTGCGCGCTGCACTTCCATGGACAGGTTCTCCATGAACGGGCGCAGCACCTCGGCCTCGAAGTCGTCCGGCAGCCCGCCCGAGCGCTTGGCGTTCTCGGCCTCGTCCGGGCTCATGCCGTAGCGGGTGGCGATGTCCGTGGTGAGCTGGTTGCCGCCGAAAGCCTGCTCGCGCGTGTAGATCGACTGGTCGTTTCGCAGCACCGTCACGTTCATGACGTTGGCGCCGATGTCCACCACCGCGACGTTCTGGTCCTTGCCGCCGCTCGGCAGGCTCTGCACCACCAGGCCGAGCGCCGCCTGCTGCGCGAAGGACTCCACGTCCATCACGAGCGCCTTGAGACCCGCGGACTCGGCCACCGCCACGCGGTCCTCGACCTTCTCCTTGCGCGTCGCCGCGATCAGGACTTCCTGCTCTTCCGGGCTGTTCGGCGCCGGGCCGAGCGAGTGGAAATCGAGGTTCACCTCGTCGAGCGCGAACGGGATGTACTGGTTCGCCTCGCTCTCGACCTGCATCTCGAGCTCTTCCTCGCGCAGGCCCGCGCCGAGCACGATCTTCTTCGAGATCACCGCACCCGTCGGCACGGCCATGGCGACGTGCTTGGTGCGGGTCGCCAGGCGCTTGTGCGCGCGGCGCACCGCTTCGGTCACGGCTTCGAGATTGTTGATATTGCCGTCGACGACGGCGTCGCGCGGCAGCGGCTCGATGGCGTAGCGCTCGACGCGGTAGGCGGATTTGCCGGCGTCGACGATCTCGAGCATCTTCACCGAGGAGGAGCTGATGTCGAGTCCAAAGAGCGGCGGCGCCTTCGGCTTGAAGAGGTCGAATTCCATTCGGGGTAGATTCCCTTGGTTTCCCGTCGCTTTTGGTTTATTTTCGGTTTTTCTTTTTTCTTACCGATGCTTAGGACCGATAAGTAGAATTTGCGTTAAACGATAGCAACAAGCCCCGCAGGTGTCTAGTCAATTTTCCACAAGGCGAAGGGGGTATCATGCTCGAGGTACAGCGTTCGGCGACAAGACCGGCAATGGCGATTAACCCTTGAAGTGGCTTAGATTTCTTGCCTTCCCGCTGCTCCTGGCGGGCGGCTTTTTGGCGACCTGCGTGTTGCTGTTGGCACTCACCATCGCGCTCGCCTATCCCAACCTGCCTTCGCTGCAGGCGCTGACCGAGTACCAGCCGAAGATTCCGCTACGCATCTACACCGCCGAGGGCGTTCAGATCGGCGAATTCGGCGAGGAGCGGCGCGCCGTGGTGGCGATCGGCGAGGTCCCCGACGCGCTGAAGAACGCGATCATCTCCGCCGAGGACGAGCGCTTCTACGAGCACGCCGGGATCGACTACATCGGCGTGCTGCGCGCCGCCTACATGAACCTCATTTCCGGCGGGCGCCGCCAGGGGGCGAGCACCATCACGATGCAGGTGGCGCGGAACTTCTTTCTCTCCTCGGAAAAGACCCTCACCCGCAAGCTCTACGAGGCGCTGCTCGCGTTCAAGATCGAGCACAGCCTGTCCAAGGAGCAGATCCTCGAGCTCTACGTCAACCAGATCTACCTGGGCCAGCGCGCCTACGGGTTCGGCGCTGCTTCGCAGATCTACTTCGGCAAGTCGCTCGACAAGCTGACCCTGGCCGAGACTGCGATGCTCGCGGGGTTGCCGAAAGCGCCCTCGCTCTACAACCCGATCGCCAACCCGCAGCGCGCCAAGCAGCGCCAGCACTACGTGCTGCGTCGGATGGCCGAGCTCGGCCACATCACGGCCGCGCAATACGAAGAGGCAACTCAAGCGCCCGTCAGGCCCAAGAGGGAAGTGAACGAGTACTCCGTGCACGCGGAGTACGCCGCCGAGATGGTGCGCCAGGCGATCGCCGAGCACTATCCGGACGAGGTGTACAGCCACGGTTTCCGCGTCTACACCACTATCCGGAAGGCCGACCAGGAAGCCGCGTACGCTTCGTTGCGCAAAGGCGTGATGGATTACGACCGGCGCAATGGCTACCGGGGCCCCGAAGGCTTTTCGGAGCTGCCGGCGAAGCCCGACGAGGACGACTACGAAGAAGCTTTAAACGAGCACCCCGACAACGACGATCTTCTCGCGGCCGTCGTCACCGCGGTCGACTCCAAGCAGATCGAAGCCGCTTTGCGCACCGGCGAGAAGGTCTCCATCGGCGGGGAATCGCTGCGCTTTGCCGCACGCGCGCTCGACTCCAAGACGACGCCGCAGAAGCGCATCCGCCGCGGCTCGATCATTCGGGTGCAGCGCGAGTCGCCAGCCAAGCCCTGGCAGATCGTGCAGCTGCCCGAGGTGGAGTCGGCCTTCATCTCGCTCGACCCGCAGGACGGCGCGGTGCGCGCGCTCGTCGGCGGCTTCGACTTCAACCGCAACAAGTTCAACCACGTCACCCAAGCCTGGCGCCAGCCGGGTTCCTCGTTCAAGCCCTTCATCTACTCGGCCTCGCTGGAAAAGGGCTTCACGCCGGCGACCGTGATTCCGGACGAGCCGGTGGTGCTCGAAGCCGAGCAGACCGGCAGCCAGCGCTGGGAGCCGAAGAACTTCGACGGCAAGTTCGAAGGCCCCATGCGCCTGCGCACCGCGCTCGCCAAGTCGAAGAACATGGTCTCGATCCGGATCCTCGAGGCGATCGGGCCCAAGTACGCGCAGGAGTACGTGACCCGCTTCGGCTTCGAGCCCGAGAAGCATCCCCCGTATCTCACGATGGCGCTCGGCGCGGGCTCGGTGACCGAGTGGCAGATGGCGCGCGCTTACGCCGTGTTCGCGAACGGCGGCTACCTCGTGCAGCCGTATTTCATCCTGAAGATCGTCGATGACCGCGGCACGCCGCTCGCGCTGGCGAAGCCCAAGCGTGCCGGTGACGAAAGCCTGCGCGTGCTCGATCCGCGCAATGCCTTCATCATGGACCACATGATGCAGGACGTGACGCGCTACGGCACCGCCGCGCGCGCTACGCGTCTCGGCCGCAACGACCTCGCGGGCAAGACCGGCACCACCAACGAATTCGTCGACGCCTGGTTTGCAGGCTACCAGCCGAACCTCGTCGGCATCGCCTGGATGGGATTCGACCAGCCGAAGAGCCTGGGCCGCAACATGACCGGCGCGGCGGTCGCGCTTCCGATCTGGATCGGCTACATGGAAAAGGCGCTGAAGGAGATCCCCGAGGCGCCGCGCACCGTCCCGGTCGGCGTCGTCAGCGTGCCGGTGATGGGCGTGCTGGGCGAAGGGCGCCTCGCGCCAGAATACTTCTATCAGGAAGCGGTCCCGCCGCCCGAGGTGCTCCAGCCTATCGTTCCCGTCCTTGCGCCCCCCGGTCCGTCGGAAACGCCGCCCTGAGCGGCAGCTAAGCCGACAGGATCACGCCGGTCCCGCTCTGGGCGGATACCAGCTTCGACAGGGCGGCGAAGAGCTCCGAGCCGTCGCGCGTGTCCCTCCACGCCGAGCCGTCCCAGCGGAAGTGAAAGCCGCCCGAGCGCGCGGCGACCCAGATCTCCCGTGCCGCGCCGTGCCGGTTCACGATGATCTTGGAGCCGTTGTCGAACTCGAGCTCGAGCACGCCGCCCTCCTTGAGCTCGACGTCCGCGTCGATCCCGCTCTCGTCCAGCGCGCGCTCGATCCTATTCAGGGCCTGGGCCGCAAGGGCTTCGAATTGGCGCTCATCCATGGTTTAACATGCGGATTTTATGCGCTTCCTTCCCGTGTTGGTCGCCTTGGCGCTGGCCGCGGCCGCATGCGGGCAGAAGGGCGTGCTGTACCTGCACGACAAGCCGCCACCGGGCGTGAAGCCGGCAAAGCCGCCGCCGCCAAAGCCGGTTCCCTATCCCGACGGCGAGATCGAAGAGAAGAAGTAGCCCTGTGAGCTATGCCTACCGCGAGGGCGTTCTGCACGCCGAGGAGGTGCCGCTCGAGGACATCGCGCGCCGCTTCGGCACGCCCTGCTACGTGTACTCGCGCGCGGCGATCGAGTCCGCGTACGGCGAGTTCGCGCGCGCGCTGCGCGGCAGGGAGTCGCTCGTCTGCTATTCGGTCAAGGCGAACTCCAACCTCGCGGTGCTCTCGCTGCTCGCGCGCCTCGGCGCGGGCTTCGACATAGTCTCGGGCGGCGAGCTCGCGCGCGTGCTCGCCGCCGGCGGCGATCCCGGCAAGACGCTGTTCTCGGGCGTGGGCAAGAGCGAGCGCGAGATCCAGTTCGCGCTCGAAAAGGGCATCCGCTGCATCAACGTGGAGTCCGAAGCCGAGCTTGCGCGCGTTGACCGCGTGGCGCACGCCCTCGGCCGGCGCGCCCCGATCGCACTGCGGGTCAATCCCGACATCGATCCCAAGACCCATCCGTACATTTCCACCGGCCTGCGCGAGAGCAAGTTCGGCGTCGCCCACGGCGAGGCCGAGCGCCTCTACCAGCGCGCCGCGAGCCTGAAGGCCATCGAAGTCGTGGGAATCGGCTGCCACATCGGCTCGCTCCTTACCGAAGCCGGGCCGTTCGTCGCCGCGGCGGAGCGCCTTGTCGTATTGGTCGAACGATTGGAAAGGCTCGGCATCCAACTGCGGCACATCGACGTGGGAGGCGGTATCGGCATCCGCTATAGGGACGAAACGCCCGAGCCCGTCGCCGCCTTCGTCGCGGGCGCGCTGGCGGCGCTCGGCGCTCGCCGCGAAACTGTCGTGTTCGATCCGGGCCGTTCCATCGTGGGGAACGCCGGAGCTCTGCTCACGCGGGTGGAGTACGTGAAGCCCGGGTTCCTCGTGGTCGACGCAGCCATGAACGACCTCATCCGGCCTGCTCTGTACGGCGCTTGGCACGACGTCCGGCCGCTGCGGGAATCCGCGCCCGGCGAGACTGTTTACGACATTGTCGGCCCGGTGTGCGAGAGTGCCGACTTTCTAGCCAAGGGCCGACGCCTCGCCGCCGTTGAGGGTGATTTGCTCGCGGTGCTTTCCGCCGGCGCCTACGGAATGTCCATGAGCTCCAATTACAATTCGCGCCCCCGCGCGGCGGAGGTCCTGGTCGACGGCTCGAGCGCGCATTTGGTGCGTCGCCGCGAATCCGTGGACGACTTGATTGCTCACGAGCGCATTCCGGCATGACAATCGTCGGTTCATGACCGCCTCCAGCCGCCGCCGAGTGTTCGCCCTTGCAGTAGTGGTCGCGGTCGCCGCGGCGGTGGGGCTTGGGAGCTACCTCATCGTCGCCGACGGCAGGACGGCGAAGAGCGCCAAGGAGGGCGGCAAGGGCAAGGGTGGCGGCGCAGCCGTGCCGGTGACCGTCGCGCGCGTGCTGCAGGAAACGGTGCCGGTACGAATCGCCGCGATCGGCAACGTCGAGGCGTTCTCCACCGTGCAGGTCAAGGCGCGCGTCGACGGCCAGATCACTGACGTCAACATGCGCGAAGGCGCAGCGGTGAAGAAGGGCGAGGTCCTGTTCCGTATCGATCAGCGCCCCTACGAAGCCGCGCTGCGCCAGGCCGAGGCGAACGCCTTGCGCGACACCGCGGCGCGCGACCATGCGCGCTCGCAGGAGACCCGCTACCAGGAGCTGCTCGAGAAGAACTTCATCTCCAAGGACGCCTACGCGCAGATCCGAACCAACGCGGCCACCGCGGAGGCGACCGCCAAGGCGAGCCAGGCCGCGCTCGAGAATGCGCGCCTCAACCTCGAGTACTGCACCATCCGCTCGCCGCTCGACGGCTACGTCGGCCGGGTGCTGCTCCAGGCGGGAAACATGGTGCGAGCGAACGACGCCAACCCGCTGCTGGTGATCAACCAGGTCCGGCCGATCTACGTCAACTTCGCCGTGCCGGAACAGAACCTGTCCGAGGTGCGCCAATACATGGCTAAAGGGCCGCTCGCGGTGGAGGCGATGATGCCCGAGACGCAGCAGCTGCGGCCGAGCGGGCGCCTCATCTTCATCGACAACGCGGTCGACCCGAGCACCGGCACCATCCGCATGCGCGCGCAGTTCGACAACGCGGACGCCGCGCTGTGGCCGGGGCAGTTCGTCAACGTCAGCATGCGTCTCTACGAGCAGGCCGACGCGCTGGTCATTCCCTCCACCGCGGTGCAGACCGGTCCCGACGGCCAGTACGTCTACGTGGTCAACTCTGAAATGGTCGCCGATCTGCGCCGCATCGCCGTGCAGCGCACCGACGGCGAGCGCACCATCGTCGCCAAGGGCCTCGCCAAGGACGAGCTGGTGGTCGTGCGGGGTCAGTTGCGCCTCGGACCGAAGACAAGGGTTCAGCCCGCCAAGCCCGGGTCGGAAGCCTCGTGAACTTCTGCGAACCCTTCGTCCGGCGGCCGGTCATGACGGTCCTGGTGATGGCCGGGATCCTGATCTTCGGGCTCGCCGCCTACCGGCTGTTGCCGGTCTCGACGCTGCCCAACGTCGACTTTCCGACCATCCAGGTCACCGCCGAGCTGCCCGGCGCGAGCCCGGAAACCATGGCCTCGGCGGTCGCCACCGTGCTCGAGCGCCAGTTCTCGACCATCGCCGGCATCGACGAGATGACCTCGGTGAGCGGCCAGGGGACCAGCCGGGTAACGATCCAGTTCGCGCTCGACCGCGACATCGACGCCGCCGCGCAGGACGTGAACTCCGCGATCGCCTCTGCGGCCCGCCAGCTTCCTGCGACCATGCCCGCGCCGCCCTCGTTTCGCAAAGTGAACCCGGCGGACTTCGCCATCTACTACCTCGCGCTCACCTCGAGCGCGCTGCCGCTCTCCACGGTCAACGAATACGCCGAGACCTACCTGGCGCAGCGCATCTCCACGATCAACGGCGTGGCGCAGGTGCAGGTGTTCGGCCAGCAGAAGTACGCGGTGCGGGTGCAGGTCGACCCCAACGCGCTCGCCGCGCGCGGCGTCGGCATCAACGAGGTCGAGCAGGCGGTGGCGCAGGCGAACGTCAACCTGCCCACCGGAACCCTGTACGGCAAGGACCGCATGTTCGCGGTGCAGGCCACCGGCCAGCTGCAGGACGCCCAGGCGTTCCGGCCGATCATCGTCACCTATCGCAACGGCTCGCCGATCCGCCTGCAGGAGCTCGGCCGCATCGTCGACGGGGTGCAGAACGACAAGGTGGCGGCCTCGTTCAAGGGCAAGCGCGGCATCGTGCTCGCGATCCAGCGCCAGCCCGGCACCAACACCATCGAAGTGGTCGACTCCATCAAGAGCCTGCTCCCGACCTTCCGCGCCGAGGTGCCGCCGGCGATCGACATCGAGACGCTGTTCGACCGCACGGTCACGATCCGCGCCTCGGTCAACGAGGTGCAGTTCACGCTCTACCTCGCGCTTGCGCTGGTCGTGATGGTGATCTTTCTCTTCCTGCGCAACATCCCGGCCACTATCATCCCGTCGATCGCGCTGCCGATGTCGATCATCGGCACCTTCGCGGTGATGTATCTCTTCGGCTACAGCCTGGACAACATCTCGCTCATGGCGCTCACGCTTTGCGTGGGCTTCGTGGTGGACGACGCCATCGTGATGCTCGAGAACATCACGCGCCACATCGAGATGGGCAAGAGCGTGCTGCAGGCCACCCTCGACGGCTCGCGCGAGATCGTGTTCACCATCATCTCGATGACCATCTCGCTTGCCGCGGTTTTCATCCCGGTTCTCTTCATGGGCGGCATCCTCGGGCGCCTGCTGCACGAGTTCGCCGTGACCATCATGGCCGCGGTGCTCATCTCCGGCTTCGTCTCGCTGACGCTCACGCCGATGATGTGCAGCCGCATCCTCAAGCCGCACCGCGCCGAGGCGCGGCACGGGCGCCTCTACTGGGCGTTCGAGCGCGGCTTCGACGCCTGGCGCAACGCCTACGACGTGTCGCTGCGCTGGACGCTGCGCCACCAGCGCCTGGTGCTGCTGGCTTTCCTGTGCGTGTGCGTGGTGACCGGCGTGCTGTTCGCGCGCGCACCGAAGGGCTTCCTGCCGAGCGAGGATTCGGGGCAGCTCTTCTGCTCGGTCGAAGGGCCGCAGGACATCTCCTTCGACGCGATGATGGAGCTGCAGCAGCAGGTCGCCTCCATCATCGGCGCCGACCCGAACGTCGAGGCGGCGATGTCGTTCGTCGGCGCAAGCGGCTCCTCGGCCTCGCTCAACGTCGGGCGCATCACCATCACTCTGAAGCCGTTCGGCCAGAGAAAGCCCGCCGACCAGGTGGTGCGCGAGCTGCGGCCGAAGGTGGCCAACGTGCTCGGCGCCAAGGTGTTCATCCAGAACGTGCCGGCGATCCGCATCGGCGGCAACCTCACCAAGAGCCCGTACCAGTACGTGGTGCGCAGCGCGAACAGCGACGAGCTCTACACCTGGGCACCGCTCATCGAGCAGAAGCTGCGCACGCTGCCCGGCGTGATCGACGTGACGAGCGACCTGCAGATCACGCGGCCCGAGGTGACGGTCGAGATCCAGCGCGAGAAGGCTTCCGCCCTTGGCGTTTCGGCCCAGCAGATCGAGATGGCGCTCAACAACGCCTACGGCGCGCGCCAGGTCTCGACCATCTACACCGCAACCAATCAGTACTGGGTGATCCTCGAGCTGGCGCAGCGCTACCAGACCGACCCGTCGGTGCTGCCGATGCTCTACGTGCGCTCCACCAGCGGCGCGCTGGTTCCGCTGAGCGCGGTCGCCACGCTGAAGTACGGCGTCGGACCGTCGCAGGTGACGCACGTCGGCCAGCTCACCGCGGTGACCCTGTCGTTCGACCTGCGGCAGGGCGTCGCGCTGTCGGAAGCGATCGCGCAGGTCCAGGCCGCGACGCGCCAAATGCAGCTTCCGGCGACGCTGACCGGCAGCTTCTCGGGGACGGCGCAGGCCTATCAGAGCTCGCTGCAGGGCATGGGCATCCTGCTGGTCCTGTCGATCCTCGTCATCTACCTGGTGCTGGGAATCCTCTACGAGAGCTTCATCCATCCGCTCACCATCCTCTCCGGCCTGCCCACGGCGGGCCTGGGCGCGCTGCTCACGCTGATGGCGTTCGGCATCGAGCTCAACATGTACGCCTTCGTCGGCATCATCATGCTGGTCGGCATCGTGAAGAAGAACGCGATCATGATGATCGACTTCGCCATCGAGGCACAGCGCAACAAGGGCATGGCGGCGCACGAGGCCATCCACAGGGCCGGGATCACGCGCTTCCGGCCGATCATGATGACCACCATGGCGGCGCTGATGGGAAGCCTGCCGATCGCCATCGGCTTCGGCGCCGGCGGCGGCGCGCGCATGCCGCTCGGCCTCGCCGTGGTCGGGGGCCTCCTGCTGTCGCAGGTGCTCACCCTCTACATCACGCCGGTGATCTACCTCTATTTCGAGCGGCTGCAGGCCTGGCTCTCCAGGAGCAACCAACCCGAGGCCCGCCCAGGTGCCGCTCAGCCAAGAAGCACGTAGCCTCGCGGTGTTCTGCGACTTCGAGAACATCGCGCTCGGCGTGCGCGAGGCGAAGTACGCCCAGTTCGACATGGAGAAGGTGCTCGAGCGCCTGCTCGCCAAGGGCTCGATCGTGGTGAAGAAGGCCTATTGCGACTGGGAGCGCTACAAGGAGTTCAAGGCCACCATGCACGCGGCGTCCTTCGAGCTGATCGAGATCCCGCACGTGCGCCAGTCGGGCAAGAACTCGGCCGACATCCGCATGGTGGTCGACGCGCTCGACCTCTGCTACACCAAGGGGCACGTGGACACGTTCGTCATCGTGAGCGGCGACTCGGACTTCTCGCCGCTGGTGTCCAAGCTGCGCGAGAACGCGAAGCTCGTGATCGGCGTGGGGGTGAAGAACTCGAGCTCGGACCTCCTGATCAACAACTGCGACGAGTTCATCTACTACGACGACCTGGTGCGCGCCGACGAGCAGAAGCGCCGCGCGGCGAAGAAGCGCCGCGAATCGGCGGTGGGCACCGGCGAAGACAAGGACAAGAAGCAGGAAGGCTTCGACCTGCTGGTCGAGACTCTGAACGCGCTCATCGCCGAGCGCGGCGAGGGCGAGCGCATCTGGGGCTCGATGGTGAAGCAGGCGCTCAAGCGCCGCAAGCCCGGCTTCAACGAATCCTACTATGGCTTCCGCAGCTTCTCGGAGCTCCTCGAGGAAGCCGAGAAGAAGTCGCTCATCAAGCTTGAGCCGGACGAGAAGTCGGGCGGCCACATCCTCCGCCCGGCCCACTAAGACCGAGCTCGCCGCCGCGGCGGGGAAGGGCATTCGCGACGTCGTCGCGCCCGCGTTGAAGGTGCTTTTCGTCGGCATCAATCCCGGCCTGTACTCGGCGGCGACCGGCCACCACTTCGCGCGCCCGGGCAACCGGTTCTGGCCTGCGCTGCATCGCTCCGGTTTCACCAATCGGCAGCTGCACCCCTCCGAGCAGGTCGAGCTGCTGAAGGCCGGCTACGGCATCACGAACCTCGTCAATCGCGGTACCGCCACCGCCGATGAGCTGGCTCCTGCGGAATTCGTCGCTGGACGAAAACGCCTGGCGGCCAAGGTCCGGCGCTACCGCCCGAAGACCCTCGCGTTTCTCGGCGTCGGCGCCTACTGCCACGCTTTTCTTGTCAAGGAGGCCCGGATCGGGCCCCAGGGGAAGAACTTCGAAGGCGCCGAGGTCTGGGTGCTACCCAATCCGAGCGGCCTGAACGCGAACTATCAGCTTCCCGACCTCGTCAAACTGTTTCGGTCCTTGAGAGATTCGAGTCGGGAGCAAGCATGGCCACCAAGCTCGACAAGCCGCTGAAGCGCGAGATCGAGGTCGCAGGCAAGCCCTACATGCTGACGATCGCGCCCGAGGGGCTGAAGCTCGTGCCGAAGGGCAAGCGTAAAGGCCAGGAACTCAGCTGGGATGCGCTCGTGAGCGGCGAAGCGGCGCTCGCTGCCGCGCTCAATGCTTCGCTCCAGCGCTAGGACGACGCTTCACGACTAGCGCCACGACTGCGGTCGCCGCAACCAGTTCAAGCGCGTCGAGAACCGTGTCGCACTCGCTGCACCAGCGCACGATCGCGCGCCACAGGTCCATTTGCGCCGCGACCGTGGCGAGATCCTGGAGATCCAAGAAAGACATCGCCATGGCGCAACGCATCAAACGTGCCAGTCCCTAAACCATTGATTTCCCGCAGACCGACGCTTCAAGAGCTCACCGTGGCGGTGCGCACCGCTATCAGCGCGCACCGCGCAAGTGCCGCCGTCAGTAGGTCTTGTACGGCAGGAACTTGCCCGAGAGCTCGACGCGGACGCGGTCGCCTTTCTCGTTCGCCTCGCGTGCGATGTCCATCGAGAAATCGATGGCGCTCATGATGCCGTCGCCGAACTCCTCGTGGATCAGCTCCTTGATCGTGGTTCCGTAGACGTTGACGATCTCGTACCAGCGGTAGATCAGAGGATCGGTCGGTATCGCCGCGGGCAGCGAACCCTTGTAAGGCACCGTCTGCAGGAGCAGCACTGCTTCCTCGGGCAGGTCGAACAGCCGCGCCACGGTCTCCGCCTGCTTCTTCGTCATCTGCATCTGGCCCAGGCACGCGGCAGTGGTCCACTCCTTGGACTGGCCGACCTTTTGCGCAACCTCGGCCCACTTCATACCCTTCTTCAGCCTGCGGAACGCGATGAGGTCGGTTACGTCCTCGCGCTTCATCGGCTTCATCAATGCGGTGATGTCGGGATCGCGTTTCACGTGCTTCTCCTAACCCTGCGTGGACGACTACGGATTCAGCTGCTGGTAGACGGTGTTGGCGACCTTCAGGAGCTCGTCCTTGCTGATGTCGCCGGACGAGAGCGCGTAGCCCATCTTGCGATCGACCCAGTAGAACACGCGCACTCGGCCTTCTTCGGCGTAGCGGAAGGCGGTCTCGCGGTTGCCGGCGACCTCGGTGCGTACGTATAGCGTGATGCGCGCGCCCTTTTGTGTTTGATACATGAAGTTCGCGACCGGGATGGGGTCGCCCGGAAGGAGGCGCCCGCCCACCAGGCTGTAGCCGACCTCGTCGAGCTGCGGCACGCGCAACGGCACGCCGAGGCGCTTCGAGAGCCAGGCCACGAGGTGCGCTTCCTGGTCGGCGCCGACCTCGACCGGATGGCGGACTTCGGGCGAATAGGTTGCGTGGGCGATCGCTGCGCGGCGCGCCATCGCCACGCCCACATCGGATGCAGACGCAGCGGTCGGCCGCGACTCGTGGAACTCCCAGCCGGACAGGGTCCCGATCAGGAGGCCGACGAGCATCCAGCACGCGGCGAACGCGAAACGCCTCCATTGAACCCGCTTGCGCACGAAGCGCGAGGGGAGCGTCTCGGCCATGACCGGGTCGTAGATTCCGCGCAGCTCCTTGGCAAGCTTGCGATAGTCGGCGATGCGCTCCGCCTCTTCCGGACGGGTCGCGAGCCACGCTTCGACCGCCATGCGGCGCTTGGGCTCGAGCCTGCCGTCGGCGTACGCCTGGAGCTCGCTTTCGGTAATGGGCGCGTCGCTCATTTCACCAGTTTCAGTTTCGCCGCCGCGGCCGACTGGCCGAGCATCATCGTGCGCAGCTTTTCCCGCGCGCGCGACAGCCGTGACATCACCGTGCCGATCGGCACGTCGAGCGTGCGCGCAACCTCCTCGTAGCTCATCTCCTCGAGCGTCACAAGCAGCAGCACCGCGCGCTGCTCCGCCGGAAGCCGTGAGATGGACCGGTCGAGATCGCGCACCAGGAGGGCGTCGCCCTGTGCCGGACGCTGCGCGAGCTCCGGCATCTCGTCGTCGATGAGATCGGTTGGGCGCGCCGCGCGCACGCGGTTTACATGGACGTTGTGCATGACCGTGAAGAGCCACGCCCGCAGATCGGTCCCGCGACGATAAAGGTGGAGCTTCGCCCAGGCCCGCTCGAGCGTGTCCTGCACCAGGTCGTCGGCCGTGGCTCGGTCACCCACGAGCGCCCGGGCGTAGCGTCGTAGCCGCGGGATCAGGTCGACTAGGCGCTGGGCTTCGTTCATAGCGGGAACAGGGGTCGGAAGGACCCTATTCCACGCTATTTCGGCTCGTCCGGCAATGGTGGGAGCGAGCGCAGGTAGGCGACCACCGCGTCGAGGTCGGCCGGCGTAAGCTGGCTCGTGGTATTGCGCACGACCTCGGCCATCGACTCGGCGGCGACGTCTCCGTCCGGGGTCATGCCGGTCTGGAGAAAGTCCTTCACTTCCGCGTCGCTCTTCTTTTTCAGGCGTGTGGGCGTGAGGTTGGGTGCGCTGGTTCCCTCGCCCAGCTTGGCGCCGGCGAGATGCCGGTTGCGCTTCATCCCGCCGAGGAAATTGCGCGGGGTATGGCACTCGCCGCAGTGGCCGAGCGCGTTGACGAGATAGCTGCCCCGGTTCAGCACCGCGCTCGCCGACGGATCGGGCGTGAACGCGCCCGGATTGAAAAAGAGGAGCTTCCAAACCCACACCAGCCAGCGCCAGCCGAAGGGGAATTTCAGGTTGTGCGGCTCGCTCTGGCGGCTGCTCGCCGGCAGGCTGCGCAAATAGGCCCAAAGGTCGCGCAGGTCCTGGTCGTTGATGCGCGTGAACGAGGGATACGGAAACGCCGGAAAGTAATGCGCCCCGTCGGGCCTGCGGCCTTCGCGCAGCGCGCGAACGAAATCCTGCTCGGTCCAGCGCCCGATTCCCGCCTGCGGATGGGGCGTGATGTTGGGCCCGTAGAAGGTGCCGAAGGGCGTCTTGAGCGCCCTGCCTCCGGCGAAGGGCTGGGCGTTGTCGCGCTCCTCGGTATGGCACCCGACGCAGCCCGCCGCCTTCGAAAGGTACTGCCCGCGCTGGGCGTCGCCTTGCTGCGCGAGCGCAGCCCAAGCGGAGCCAAGAAGCAAAAGCCCCGCCGCAGCGGGGCCCAGGATGCGCAGCAAACCGCTACTGTTTTTCGCGGAAGTTGTCGTGGCAGTTCGCGCAGGCCTTGCCGACCGCGCCGATCTGCGCCTTGATGGCACCCTCGTCGCCGCCCTTCGAGACCTGCTGCAGCTTGCCGACCTCCGATTCGAACCGCTCGATTGCCTCCTTCACCTTGCCTGGCTGCTCCCAGATGGCCGGCAGGGCGCGCGTCTTCACGTCCTTGATCCCCTTGGTGCTCGCGTCGAAGCCATCCCAAGGCATCTGCGCCAAGGCGTGCAGGTAGTCGGCATTGCGCTGGACGATCTTGGCGTCGAACGGGACCTTGCCCTGCGCCATGCCGCCGAGCGGGCCAAAGTACTTTCCAATCAAGGTCATGGCCGACTGGCGCTGTTTCACCAGGATCTCCGGCTTGACCTGCGCGAGAGCCGCGCCTCCGACGGCGCCCAGCGACACGACTACTGCTACTGCAATCAACCTTTTCTGCACGGTGTTCTCCTGAGAGGGTTTCCGGGGGGACCGATCGGCTAACACGGCGAGCGGTCGATTATTTCCGGCTAACGCAGCCCCGCCGCGTACTGCGCTACCGCCTGAATCTCGCGCTCCGTCATGCGTGCTGCCACGCCGCGCATGACGCCATTCGCGTCATTGGAGCGCGCGCCGTCCTTGAACCCCTTGAGTTGCGCGGCGACGTATTCGGCGAACTGGCCGGCGAGCCGCGGGTACTGCGCGGGAATCCCGGCCCCTGCCGGGCCGTGGCAACCCGCGCACGCCGGAACGCTGCTCGCGACGATGCCGCCGCGCCAGATCTTCTGGCCGAGCGCGGCGAGGTCCTTGTCGGCCGCGCTCGCAGGCCGCAGCTTCTGGCCCGAGTAGTATGCGGCGAGGCTCTGGATGTCGTCGTCGGAAAGGTTGGCCGCCATGGGCGTCATGATCGCGCTCTCGCGCGCGGGCTTCTTTCCGGGCTGAGCCTTGAAATCGCCGAGCTGCTTGTGCAGGTACTCCTCGAACTGGCCCGCGATCTTGGGGTTGGTCGCCGCCACGCTGTTGCCGTCAGCGGCATGGCAAGCCGCGCAGACCTGGCCCGCGATGCGCTGTCCTCGCGCGGCGTTCTGCGCCGCCGCCGTACCCACGACAACGGAAAGCGCGCTGAGCGCGAGCAGGCGAAGCATCCCCGGGGCTCCCTGGTACCGATGGAAAGGCGCGATTTTATTAGAATTCCCGCCTCCCCGGAGCCATGAAAGCGTTCTTGCAAGCGCAGTTTCTCGCCTCCAGCGCCGGCCCCGCCGACATGCCGCCGCCGGGTCCGCCCGAGCTCGCCTTCGCCGGACGCTCGAATGTCGGCAAGTCGAGCGCGATCAACGCGCTGACCGGGCGCAAACGCCTTGCTTTCACGAGCAAGACTCCCGGACGCACGCAGACCATCAACTTCTTCGAGCTCGGGGCAGGCGCGCGCCTGGTGGACCTTCCGGGCTACGGGTACGCGAAGGTGCCGCACGCGGTGCGCGCTGGTTGGCGCACGCTCGTCGGCTCCTACGTCCGTTCGCGCGCCACGCTGGCGGGCGTGGTGCTCGTCATGGATGCGCGCCATCCGCTCACCGAGCTCGATCTGCAGCTGGTCGATTTTCTTGGCGACGTGCGCCTGCTTGCGCTGCTTTCGAAGGCAGACAAGCTCCCGCGCGCGGCGCAGGCGAAGACCCTGTCCGCGGTCAGCGCGGCGATGAAAGCGGAAGTCAGGCTTTTCTCGAGCCTGACGCGACAGGGTGTCGACGAATGCCGCGACCTGCTGGAGCGCTGGCTCGACTCGCCCGCCCGCTCCGGCAGATCGCTGGAATAAAAAACCCCCGGTAAAGGGGAATAAACCGGGGGTAAAAACGCCTTAACCTTTGGATTAAGGCACCCGCTCAGGGAGGAGAAGCGGGAGACGATTGCGTCGTCTGAAGGTAAGATGCCTCCCTCCGCGGAAAAGTTCCCACGGAAAAACTTCCGAAAAATCAGCCCAGTGAAGATCTACGGTGAATTCCCGGCGGTGCGCATGCGGCGCATGCGGCGCGACGACTTCTCACGTCGCCTCATGCGCGAGCACGCGCTCAGCACCGATGACCTGATCTATCCGGTGTTCGTCATTGACGGCAAAGCCCGTACCGAGGAAGTGGCCTCTATGCCCGGTGTCGAGCGATTCACCGTCGACAAGCTGCTGCCGGTCGCGGAACAGTGTTTGAAACTGGAGATTCCGGTTCTGGCGCTGTTTCCGGCGATCGAGCAGAAGCTGAAGACCGCCAACGGACGCGAGGCGTTCAATCCCAAGGGGCTCGTGCCGCGCGCCGTCGCGGCGCTCAAGAAGCGCTTTCCCGAGCTCGGCGTAATGACCGACGTCGCGCTCGATCCGTACACATCGCACGGGCAGGACGGCGTGATCGACGCTTCGGGCTACATCCAGAACGACGTGACGCTCGACGCGCTCGTACGCCAGGCGACGACGCAGGCCGCGGCGGGCGTCGACATCGTCGCGCCCTCGGACATGATGGACGGCCGCATCGGCCGCATCCGTGCCGCGCTCGAGAAGGCGGGCCACATCCACACGCGCATCATGGCGTACTCGGCGAAGTACGCCTCCGGCTTCTACGGCCCGTTTCGCGAGGCCGTCCGCTCGGCGAAGAATCTCGGCAAGAGCGACAAGAAGACCTACCAGATGGATCCGGCCAACTCGGACGAAGCACTGTGGGAAGTGGGGCTCGATCTGGCCGAAGGCGCCGACATGGTGATGGTCAAGCCGGGACTTCCTTACCTCGACATCGTCCGGCGAGTGAAGGATGAGTTCAAGGCGCCGACCTACGTGTACCAGGTGTCGGGCGAGTATTCGATGCTGCGGGGGGCGGTCGACAAAGGCTGGCTGCCCGAGTCTTGCGTGCTCGAAGCGCTGCTCGCTTTCAAGCGAGCCGGCGCCGACGGCATCCTCACGTACTTCGCGATGGATGCGGCCAAAGCCCTGCGGCGTGCGTAGCGCGCTTCTATTGCTGTCGTGGTTCATGGCCGCGGCGGCGCTTGCCGCCTATCCGGAAAAGCCGATTCGCTTCGTCATTCCGTCGGCGGCCGGCGGCTCGCCCGACGTCCTGATGCGGGTGATGACGCAGCAGCTTTCCACGCAGATCGGCGTGCCGTTCGTCGTCGAGAACAAGCCGGGCGCCTCGTTCACCCTCGGCACGATGGACGTGGTGAGGGCCGCCCCCGACGGCTACACGCTCGGCTACGGCAACATCGTTTCGCTCGCCATCAACCGCTCGCTCCTGGAGAAAGTGCCCTACGACGTGGAGAAGGATCTGACGCTGGTGTCGAACTGCGTGCGCGTGTTCAACCTCCTCGCGGTCAACAACAAGCTGCCGGTCCGGTCGCTCCAGGAGCTGATCGACTACGCGAAGAAGAATCCCGGCCGCCTGGTGATGGCCTCGGGCGGCAACGGCACCACAGGCCACCTCGGGGGCGAGCTGTTCAAGGCGATGACCGGGACGTTCATCCTGCACGTGCCCTATCGCGGCAGCCCGCAGGCGATCAACGACCTCATTGCAGGCGAAGTCCATCTCATGTTCGACAACATTTCGTCGATCGGCCCGCACGCGCGCGCCAGCCGGGTGCGCGGGATCGCCGTTTCCGGGCCGCGCCGCTCGCCGCTGTTTCCAGACCTGCCGACGCTGAACGAGGCCGGCGTCGCCGGCTACGAAACCGTCGCCTGGGGCGGCGTCATCGCGCCGGCGAACCTGCCGCGCGAAGTCGTCGCCCGCCTGCACGCCGAGATCCGCAAGGCGCTCGCGTCGCCGTTCGTGCTCGAGCGCTTCCGGCAGCTCGACACCGAGGCCGATGGCGGCACGCCCGAGGAATTCCTGGCCCTGGTGCGCAGCGAAACCCCGAAGTGGGCCGAGGTGGTGCGGCGCTCCGGCGCCAAGGTGGACTGATGCGCTACGACCTCGTGGTACGCAACGGCATCGTCGTCGACGGAACCCGCGCGCCGCGCCACCGCGCCGATCTGGCAATAAGCGGCGATCGCATCACGGCCTTGGGCTCGGTTCCCGAAAAGGGAAAAAACGAAATCGATGCGTCGGGCCTCATCGTCGCCCCCGGCTTCATCGACGCTCACACCCACGACGACCGCCTGATGCTTTCGTCGCCGGACATGGCGCCCAAGGTGAGCCAGGGCGTGACCACGGTGGTCGCCGGGAACTGCGGCATCTCGCTTGCACCGGCGCCGCGCGGAATGAATGCGCCGGTCCTGCCGCCGATCGACCTCCTGGACGATGCGGGGGGGTGGTTCCGCTTTCCGACGTTCCATTCCTATGTCGAAGAGCTGCGCACGCATCCGGCGGCGGCGAACTGCGCGCTGCTCGTCGGCCACACGATGCTGCGCGCCCAGACGATGGGCGACGTGGGGCGCCCCGCCAGCAAGGAAGAGATCGCGAAGATGCGGCGGATGACGGAAGAAGCAATGGCATCCGGGGCCATCGGCGTCTCGACCGGCCTGTACTACGAGCCCGCGCGCGCCGCGACGACCGAGGAAGTGATCGAGGTATGCCGGCCGCTCGGCGAGCATCGGGGCATCTACTGTACGCACATGCGCGACGAAGGCGCCCGGGTGATCGACTCGCTCGAAGAGAGCTTTCGCATCGGCCGCGAGCTCGGCGTGCCGGTAGTGATCTCGCACCACAAGGTGGTGGGTACGCCCAACCACGGCCGCTCCGTGGAGACGCTGCCGTTCATCGAGCGGGCGATGCGCTCGCAGAAGATCGCGCTCGACTGCTATCCCTACTGCGCCTCGTCGACCATTCTTTCCTACAGCCGCACGCTCGTCGCCTCGACCACGCTGGTCACCTGGTCCAGGCCCCATCCCGAGTTCGCGGGCCGCAAGCTGGATGAAGTCGCCGCAAGCATGGGCCTGGGGATCGAAGAAACCGTGGCGAAGCTGCTGCCGGCGGGCGCGATCTATTTCTCCATGGACGAAGCCGACGTGCAGCGCATCCTCGCCTTCGAGCACACCATGATCGGCTCCGACGGCCTGCCGCACGATGCCGCGCCGCATCCCCGCCTGTGGGGCAGCTTCCCGCGCGTGCTTGGACACTATTCGCGCGGGCTCAATCTTTTTCCGCTCGAGACGGCGGTCTACAAGATGACCGGGCTCACCGCGAAAAGCTTCGGCCTGGAAGGCCGCGGCGTCCTGCGCGAAGGCGCCTTTGCCGATATCGCGATCTTCGACGCGGGCACGGTCGACGAGGCGGCGAGCTTCGCGCGGCCGATCCGGCCGGCGAAGGGAATCGAGACCGTGATCGTGAACGGCGCGGTAGTGTGGAAGGAAGGCAAGCCTACGGGCGCGCGGCCCGGGCGCGTGCTAGGGCGCAGTGGCTAGCGAAAGCGTCTTCAGGAACCGTTCCGGGTTCTGGTAGCCGATCACCCGCAGCCCCCTGATCTCGCGCCCCTGCGGGTCGAAGAACACGATCCCCGGCGGTCCGAACAGCGAGAAGCGCTTGAGCAGCGCACGGTCGGTTTCGTTGTTCGCCGTTACGTCCGCCTGAAGAAGCAGCATGCCGTCGAGCTGCGTCCGCACCTTCGGATCCGAGAAAGTGAAGCTTTCCATCTCCTTGCACGACACACACCAGTCGGCGTAGAAGTCGAGCATCACGGGCTTGCCTGGCGCCTTCAGCCTTTCCTGAAGGTCCTGCAGCGACGCGACCCGCTGCCAGGACACGGGCGCCAGCGCGGGCGCACCGCCGCCGGAGAGCGCGGCGAGCGGTCGCAGCGGGTCGCGGCTTCCGGAGAGCGCGCCAACCAGGAGCGCCACGCCGATGACGAGGGCAGCGACGCCAAGCGCCTTCCAAAGCCGCCACCAGCCCGAGGCTTCGGCCGGGACCGCATCGAGCGCACGCAGGAAAATCGCCGAGCCGATGAACAGCGCCGCCCAAGCCAGCATCTGGACCATCGGCGGAAGGAGCGGCGAGAGCACCCAGATCGCGACGGCAAGGAGCAGCACGCCGAAGAACTTGCGCACGCCCGTCATCCAGGCGCCGGCGCGCGGCAGGAGCGCGCCCTCGGATACGCCGACGACGATCAGCGGAACGCCCATGCCGAGCGCCATCGCGAAGAGCGCCGCGCCGCCCAGCAGCACGTCGCGCGTCTGGGAAATGTAGAGCAGCGCCCCGGCGAGCGGCGCCGCGACGCAGGGGCTGACGATCACTGCCGAAAGCAGGCCCATGGCGGCCACCGAGACGATCTGCCCGCCGCGGAGCCGGCTGTGCGCCGAGTGCAGCCGTTGATGCAGGAAGCCGGGAAGCTGCAGCTCGTAGAAACCGAACATCGACAGCGCGAGCAGCACGAAGACCAGGGCAAAGGCGCTGAGCACCCACACGTTCTGCAAGGCAGCAGCCAGCAGGACGCCCGAGAAAGCCGCGGCGACCCCGGCCACGGCGTAGGCAAACGCCATCCCGAGAACGTACGAAACCGACAGCGAAAGCGCGCGCAGCTTGTCGATGTCCCGGCCTTCGCCCGCGATGATGCCGGACAGAATCGGGATCATCGGCAGCACGCAGGGCGTAAACGCGAGGAGCAGGCCGAACACGAAGAAGCCGCCCAGCACGAGCGCGAAGTTGCCCTCGAACAGCCGCGCGATCTCGGTGTCGCTCGCGAAAATCGAGAGTTGCGCCGGCGCGGCGTCGCCGGCGGCGGCGAGCTGGATCGAGGCGTTGGACTCCATCGGTACGTAGCACACGCCCGCGTCGGCGCACCCCTGCGAGATCACCTTGAGGTCGAACCGGTCCCCGCCTTCGACCGGGAGGCGGATCCGCACGTTCTGGCGATACACCTGCGTCTCGCCGAAGAACTCGTCCTTGTGCGCAAGTCCGCGCGGAAACTCGGGCGCGCCAAGGCGCACCGCCGGGTTGCCGTCAGCCGTGAACTTGAAGCGCTCGCGGTACATGTAGTAGCCGTCGGCGATGGCGAAGGTCACTTCGACGCTCGAGGCGTCGAGTGCCCGCGCCGAGAAGCGGAACGCTTTCTCGGGCTCGAGAAGATTGTCCGTGCCGCCGCCGAGCTTGAGCTGCGCCGCCGCCGGAGCGGCGAGCGCAAATGCAAGCAGAAAGGCGACGATGCGCTTCAAGTTCTGGTCTCGGCGGCGACCCAGTCCAAGTAGGCCGGCAGGCCGCGCTCGATTGGGACCGCAATGATCTCGGGGAGTTCATAAGGGTGACCCGCGCGCAGCGCCTGCTCGAGCGCCGGGTAGCGCTCGCGCGTGGTCTTGATGAGCATGGGGTGCTCTTCGTCGTGCTGCACCGCCCCCTTCCAGCGGTAGATCGAGCGGCACGGCGCGAGGATGTTGACGCAGGCCGCGACCTGCCTTTCGAGGAGCTGGTCGGCGAGCTTCTCGGCCGCGGCGCGGTCAGGCAGGTTGGTCAAGACGAGCAGCGTGCTCATTTCTCAATCCTTCGTGAACCGTCGGATAAAGCAGCCGGACGCCGAGCACGCTCTTCAGCCGCGTGTTGTCGAGTCGCCGCGACTCCTGCATGAACGAAAGCAGGGCCGCGGGAATCCTCCCGGGCGCAAGTTCTCCCGAGATTCGGGGCGGCCGAGGCAGGCTGTGGCCATCGGCAACAAGGTCGAACCAGTCGCCCATCTTCATCTCGGTGTCGTCGGATGCGTTGTAGACGCCGGCTGGGGCCTCGTGGTCCAGGGCGCGGCAGACGATCGCCGCCAGGTCGTCGGCGTGGATGTGGTTCGTGTAGACATCGTCTTCGCTTCTCAGCACTGGCGTTGCGGCGCGCAGCCGCTCCAGCGGCAACCGCTCGGCCGCATAGATGCCGGGCACGCGCAAGACGACCAGGTCGACCCCTCGATCCCCGGCCCATTGCGCCAGCTGGATCTCCGCGTGCAGGCGCCGGCGCGCTCTTTCGGTTTGCGGCGCCGGGGGACGCGTTTCGTCCACCCGGGCTCCGGCGCAGTCGCCGTAGACACCGCTCGTACTGACGTAGACGATGCGAGCCGGTAGAATGCGGCCCTTTTCAAGAGCCGCCAGAAGGTTCGCCGTCCGCGTGTCCGCCGCACCCTGATCCGGCGGCGGGGCGCAGTGGAGCAGCGCCTGCGCCGGCGGCAGCGAAAGGCTGTCCGGCCGATCGAGGTCGAATCCGTCCGCGCGCGACAGCGACACGAGCTGAAAGCGCCGCGCGAGCCGCGGAGCCGCGCGCCGGGCGATGTCGCCGAAACCCGCGATCAGCAACCGTTTCATGCTTGCATTTTATGCGTAAGGTCAAGGTCCAACCGAGCGGCCACGAATTCGACGTCGAAGAGGGCGAATCGGTCCTCACGGCCGCGCTGCGCCAGCACCTGGTGCTGCCTTACGGGTGCCGCAACGGCGCCTGCGGCAGCTGCAAGGGCAGGATCGTCGAAGGCCGGGTCGACTACGGCGTGTACCAGAAGAAGGCGCTGACCGAGGAGGAAAAAGCCCAGGGCAAGGCGCTCCTCTGCCAGGCGAAGCCGCTCACCGAGCTCGTGATCGAGGCGCGGACCATCGGCGCGGCGCGCGATATTCCGATCCGCATGCTCCCGTGCCGCGTGCAGAAACTGGAGCGGCTCGCCGACGACGTGATGGCGCTCCACCTCAGGCTCCCGGCGAACGAACGGCTTCAGTTTCTCGCCGGTCAGTACATCGAGTTCCTGCTCAAGGACGGCTCGCGGCGCAGCTTTTCCATGGGCAACGCGCCCCATGACGACGAGCTGATCCAGCTCCACGTGCGTCACGTCGCCGGCGGTCAGTTCACCGACCATGTCTTCGGGAAAATGAAGGAGCGCGACATCCTGCGCCTGGAGGGTCCGCTCGGCACGTTCTTCCTGCGCGAGGATTCGGCCAAGCCGATCGTGTTCGTCGCCTCGGGCACCGGCTTCGCGCCGATCAAGTCGATCATCGAGCACGCGCTGCACAAGGGCGTGGCGCGGCCGATGGTGCTGTATTGGGGTGGACGGCGGCCGAAGGATCTGTACATGGACGCGCTCGCCCGGCAATGGCCGGTCGAATACATCCCGGTCGTTTCCGATGCGTTGCCCGAGGACAACTGGCCCGGGCGCACCGGCTTCGTCCACCGCGCGGTAATGCAGGACTTCCCGGATCTCTCCGGCCACCAGGTCTACGCCTGCGGCGTGCCGGTAATGGTGGATGCCGCGAAGCGCGACTTCACCCAGCAATGCAAGCTGCCGGAGGAAGAGTTCTTCGCCGACAGCTTCACCACCCAGGCCGACCTCGCCGCGTAGCTATCCGGAGGGCGCTTCGCCGAGGTATGCCTCCCTGATGCGTGCGTCGTGGAGCAACGCCTTGGCATCGCCCGAGAGCGTGATGCCGCCCGACTCCATCACGTACGCGCGGCGCGCTGCCTCGAGCGCGAGCAGTGCGTTCTGCTCGACCAGCAGGATGGTGACGCCGCGCGCCGCGACGTCGCGCACGATCTCGAAGATCTTCGCCACCATCAGCGGCGCGAGGCCCATCGACGGCTCGTCGAGCAGCAGCAGCTTCGGCTCGCTCATCAGGGCGCGCGCGATCGCGAGCATCTGCTGCTCGCCGCCCGAGAGCGTCCCCGCGATCTGGCGGCGGCGCTCGCGCAGGCGCGGAAAGGTCGCGTACAGCGCTTCCGGGTCGCGGCTGCCGCGCACGTAGGCGCCCATAGCGAGGTTCTCCTGGACCGTGAGCTGGCCGAAGATGCCGCGACCCTCGGGAACCATGACGAGGCCACGCTGCGGCAACTCGTGCACCTTCGCCTTCGACAGGTCGGCTCCGGCGTACTCGAGCTTGCGCGCAGTGGATGGGATCAGCCTGCAGATCGCCTTGAGCGCGGAGGTCTTGCCCGCCCCGTTCGCGCCGATCAGCGCGACCAGCTCGCCCTGCGCCACGTCGAGATCGATGCCCTTGACTGCGCGGATGCCGCCGTAGCGCACCTCGAGGTTCTTGACGTCAAGCAGCATGGGGCGTTCCGAGATACGCCTCGATGACCTTCGGATCGCGCTGCACGTCGGCAGGCTTGCCCTCGGCGATCTTCTCGCCGTAGTCGAGCACCATCACGCGATCGCACACGTTCATCACCAGGCGCACATCGTGCTCGATCAGCAATACGGTTACGCCGCCTGCCCGAATGGTCGCGACGAGCTTGCCCAGGGCGACGCGTTCGGTGGCGTTCATGCCTGCCGCCGGCTCGTCCAGCGCGAGCAGCTTCGGGTCGGTCGCGAGGGCCCGCGCGATTTCCAGCCGCCGCTGGTCGCCGTAGGGCAGGCTGCCGGCGGCGTCGTTGGCCCGTGCCCGGATCCCCACGTAGCCGAGAAGCTCGAGCGCGCGCGCCTCGATCGCCTTCTCCTCGGCCATCGTCGAGCGGGTCTTGAACACGGCGCCGATGACGCCGGCGCGGGTGCGCACGTGGCGGCCGATCATGACGTTCTCCAGAGCCGACAGGTTCGCGAACAGGCGGATATTCTGGAAGGTTCGCGCGATCCCGGCGGCGGCGATGCGGTCGGGCGTGAGGCCGGTGGTGTCGCGTGCGCCGAAGCTGAAGCGGCCATCGTCGGGGGCGTAGATACCCGTGAGGACGTTGAACAACGTGGTCTTGCCGGCGCCGTTGGGGCCGATCAGGCCGAAGATCTCCCCGGCCTGGATGTGGAAGGAAACGTCGCGCAGCGCCTGGACGCCGCCGAAGCGCTTGCCGATGCGCTGGCCTTCGAGCAGCCGCGTCACAGCGGATGGCCCGTCGGCGCCTCGCTGCGCTCCGCGAGCTCGCGTCGTCTCACCGCCGAGGGCAGCAGGCCGGCAGGCCGGAACAGCATGATCAGCACCAGCGCGAGGCCGAACAGCAGCATGCGGATGACCTCGGGTTCGACCACCATGCGGCCAAACAGCGCTTGCTGCGCAGGCTCCACGGTCCAGCGCAGGATCTCCGGGACGAACGACAGCAGCACCGCACCCAGGATCACGCCCCAGACGTTGCCCATGCCGCCGAGCACCACCATCGACACCACCATGATCGACTCGACCAGCACGAAGCTTTCCGGGGAGATGAAGGCCTGGATCGCGGAGAACATGCCGCCGGCGACGCCGCCGAAGCTCGCTCCCATGGCGAACGCGAGCAGCTTCATGTTGCGGGTGTTGATCCCCATCGACCGGGCCGCGATCTCGTCTTCGCGGATCGCCTCCCATGCACGGCCGACCCGCGAGTTCTGCAGGCGGACATTGACAACGATGACGCCGAGCACCACCGCGAGCAGGAGGTAGTAGTACTTGATCGGACCGCTGAGCTCGATCCCGAGGAAGGTCTCGTAGCTGCCGAAGCTGAAGCCGTCGAGGCGAAACGGGTCGATGCGCGCGATGCCCTGCGGCCCGTTGGTGATGTTGATCGGGCGGGACAGGTTGTTGAGGAAGATGCGGATGATCTCGCCGAAGCCCAGCGTGACGATGGCGAGATAATCGCCGCGCAGCTTGAGCGTCGGCGCCCCCAGCAGGAGGCCGAAGAAGGCGGCGACCGCGGCGCCGATCGGCAAGATGACCCAGAACGGCAGGTGCAGGTTGAAATGCGGGCTGGCGAGCAGGGCGTAGGTATAGGCGCCCATGGCGTAAAACGCGATGTAGCCGAGATCCAGCAGGCCGGCGAACCCCACGACGATGTTCAGGCCCAGGGCGAGCAGGATGTACAGGATGGCGTAGTTCGTGATGCGCACCCAGCTGGTGCCGACCTGCGCCAGCGCAAAGGGCAGCAGTGCGAGCGCGATACCGATCAGCGCGAACCCCAGCCACACGAGCCAAGGATGCTTGCGCGTGTCGAAGAACACGTGCATCAGGGGCGGTCGCCCTGAGCGCTCATGCGCGATCCCCGACCCTTTCGCCCAGCAGGCCTTGCGGCCTGAACACGAGCACCAGGATCAGCACCACGAACGCGAATACGTCCTGGTAGTTCGAGCCGAACAGGATGAAGTGCCCGCCGCCCTCGCAGGCGTCGATTGCGCGCCCCAGGAGCCCGTACTGGCAGAGGTCGGTGTAGTCGCCGATGTAGCCCGCGCCCAGGGCCTCGACCAGCCCGAGCACGATCCCGCCCAGCATCGCCCCCGGGATGTTGCCGATGCCGCCCAGCACCGCGGCGGAAAAGGCCTTCAAGCCCAGGATGGAGCCCATCGTGTACTGCGCCAGGCCATAGTAGGTGCCGAAGAGCACGCCGGCCACCGCGCCGAGCGCCGCACCGATGACGAAGGTGACCGCGATGACGCGGTTGACGTCGATGCCCATCAGCCCGGCAACCTGGGGGTTCTGCGCAGTGGCGCGCATGGCCGTGCCCAGGCGCGTGCGGTACACCAGCAGGGCGAGGGCGGCCATCAATGCGACGCAGATGGCGAGGATGGCGATTTGCACCGAGGTGATCGCCGCGCCGCCGATGAAATAGGTTCGCGAGGCGATGATCTGGGGGAACGCGAGCACGTTGCGGCTCCAGATCATCAGCGCGAGATGCTGCAGGATGATCGACACCCCGATCGCGGTGATGAGCGGCGCCAGGCGCGGCGCCCCGCGCAGCGGCCGGTAGGCGAGCCGCTCCATCGAGTAGCCGACCAGGATGCACACCGGCACCGCGCACCCGGTGCCGATCAGCACCACCGCGAGCGCCGGCAGCCCCGAGGGCGCGAGCGCATTGATCACGGTGAAAGCCACCATGGCGCCGATCATCACGACTTCGCCGTGCGCGAAGTTGATGAGCTGGATGATGCCGTAGACCATGGTGTAGCCCAGAGCTACGATGGCGTACACGCTGCCCGCGGTGAGGCCGTTGACGACCTGCTGGAGAAACGTGTCCACGGGCGGCTAGCGTAAACCAAAAACAAAAACGGCACCCCGCGGGTGCCGTTTCCTTCCGGCGCGAAAGCTTATTTCTTCTCGGCCGCAGCCGCGGCCGGGGCGGCGCCGCCGGCCGAGCGCAGGAAGTCGTCGTAGCTCATGGCCTTGCCGCCCTTCACCACCGCGATCGGCTCGAGCTTCCCCTTCATGGTGAAGATGGTGATCTCGGCGTCCTTGCGGTCGCCCTTGTCGTCGAAGGAGATCGGGCCGGTGGCGCCGTTGTAGGTCATCTTCTGCAGCTCGGGCAGATACTTCTTCGGATCGCTCGAGTCCGCCTTCTTCATCGCCGCGATCAGCATGTTGGCCGCGTCGTAGGTGAACGGCGAATAGATGATCGGGTCCACGTTGAATTTCTTCTTGTAGGCGTCGAGGAACTTCTTGGAGGCTGCCTGCGGCGGGATGCCCGCCTGAGAGCAGAGCAGCCCTTCGGCCGCCGGCCCGCCGAGCTTGTTCATCTCCTCGGTGCAGGCGCCGTCACCGAAAGCAAATACCGCCTTGATGCCGAGCTCGCGGCCCTGCTTGATCAGCGGCCCGCCGGTGGCATCCATGCCGCCGTAGAACACCGCGTCGGGCTTCTGCCCGCGGATCTTGGTGAGCACCGCCTTCCAGTCGGTGGTCTTGTCGGTGCCCTTCTCTCGCGGCAGCACCTTGACGTTCTGCGCCTTGAGCGTTTTCTCCACCTCGTTGGCGAGGCCTTCGCCATAGGCGGTGGCGTCGTCGATTACGGCAACCAGCTTGGGCTTGCGCTCGGTGGCAAGATAGCTCGCGATCGCCGGTCCCTGCTGGTCGTCGCGCCCGACCACGCGGAACTGGTTCTTGAAACCCTGCTCGGTGAGCTTCGGGTTGGTGGCCGAGCCCGAGATCACCGGGATGCCGGCCTGGTTGTAGATCGGGGAGGCGGGAATCGAGGTGCCGGAGTTGAGGTGCCCCACCACGCCGACCACCTTGGCGTCGACCAGCTTCTGCGCAACCGTGGTTCCGACCTTGGGATCGGCCTGGTCGTCCTCGGCCACCAGCGTGAACTTCACCGGCTGGCCGCCGAGCTGCAGTTTCGCCTCGTTCGCTTCGTCGATGGCGAGGCGCGCGCCGTTTTCGTTGTCCTTGCCCAAGTGCGCGATCTGCCCGGTGAGCGGGCCGACGTGCCCGATCTTGACTTCCTGGACGGGCGCGGCCGGCGCCTTGGATGCTTCGGCCGCCTTGGTGTCGGTCTTGGCCGCCGGCTTCGATTGTTCGCCGCAGCCTGCAACCGCAAAAGCAGCGGCAACAAGCGTGATGCCGATTTTGTTGTGCATGAGATCCTCCCGGGGTTTGCGCTTGGACGCGCTAATGATACCCGCCCGGGCGGAGCGGATGCCCCGGCTTCAGCGCCGGGGCGAGTTTCGGATCACTTCTGCGAGAGGATCCACTTCACCAGCGCGCGCACGTCGGCGTCGGGCACGTTCGAATTGGGCGGCATCGGCACCTGGCCCCAGGTGCCCTGGCTTCCCTTCTTCACCTTGTCGACGAGCTTCGCTTCCGCGCTCGCATCGCCACGGTACTTCGCCGCGACGTCCTTGTAGGCCGGGCCGACCAGCTTCTTGTCGATTGCGTGGCAGGCGAGGCAGGCGTGCTTCTTCGCGAGTTCTTCCTGCGCGTGGGCGGGCAGCGACGCCGGGACGGCAGCGGCCGCGGCCAGGACGAGTGCGAAATGCTTCATGCTTGCTCCTTGAGGGTTTTTTTCAAGTGTACAAGATCGCTCATCGGCGCGAGACAAGTAACGCCCCGGCACAGCCATGCGTTGACAGGCTCCGGGCGGGCGGGCTTGTCGAGCAGGGCGCCCAGAGCGGACATGCCATCTGGCAGCGCGAGCACCGTCAGGTCCGGCAGGAACTCCCGCGCGAGCTCGGCCTGCCATGCGCGCAATGCCTCGTCCCGGCCGCGCAGGATCAGCGTGCGCGGCGGCTGGAGCGCTTCGTCCAGAGCGGTGGCCATGGCGGCGAAGCCGGCAGGATAGTCGCGCATCTGCGGGTAAAAGAGCTCCAGGGTGCGCTCGGCGGCGCGAGCGTACCGCTCCTCGCCGGTGATCGTCGCAAGACGCCCGAGGCCCCAGGCCGCCACCGCGTTGCCCGATGGCGTCGCGTTGTCGTGCGGCGGCTTCGGACGCTGCACGAGCCGCTCGTGATCGCGCGCAGTGAAGAAGAAGCCGCCGGCATCGGCATCCTCGAATTGCTCGAGCAGGACATCCGCGAGCTTGCAGGCGAAGGCGAGGTCGTCCGCGTCGAAGCGCTCCTGCAGCAGCTCGAGCGCCGCGGCGAGCAGGAAGGCATAGTCGTCGAGGTAGGCCTTGAGGTGCGCGCGTCCGTCCTTGTAGGTGGCTAGCAGCCGCCCCTCGCGCCACATCGCCGTGCGAATGAAGCCGAGGGCGCGGCGCGCCGATGCGATCCATTCCGGGTGGCCGAGGACCCGCCCGGCGTGCGCCATGCCGCGGATCGCTAGCGCGTTCCACGACACGAGGATCTTCTCGTCGCGTCCCGGCCGCACTCGCTTTTCCCTCGCGGCAAGAAGCTTTTCCCTCCCAGACGCGAGAAGCGACTCATCGTTCGACGGCGCCGCGACGCGCAGATGCCAATACCTGTTCTCGAAGTTCGGCGGCTGGCCGAGGCCGTAGTGCGCGGCAACAACGGCGTACTCGGGAGGAGTGAGCAGGGAGGCCACTTCCTCGCGGGTCCAGACGTAGAACTTCCCCTCCTCGTGCTCGCTGTCGGCGTCAAGCGAGGAGTAGTAGCCGCCTTGCGGCGACTGCATCTCGCGCATGATCCAGCCCGCCGTCTCGGCGGCACACCGCGCGAAGGTCTGCTCGCGCGTGAGCGCCCAGGCGTCGGCGAGCAGGCCGAGGAGCGGTCCGTTGTCGTACAGCATCTTTTCGAAGTGCGGGATGGTCCAGTACGCGTCGGTGCTGTAGCGGCAGAAACCGCCGCCGAGCTGGTCGTAGATGCCGCCCTGGCACATGTGCGCGAGGGTGACGCGCGCGATCTCGAGCTCGCCCTTGCGCAGGCACAGCTCGAGGTCGGTGGGGTGAGGAAATTTGGGCGCGGCGCCGAAGCCGCCGTGCTGCGCATCGAAGCTCGCGCGCAGGTTGTCCAGCATCGCGCCGATCACGTCGGCCGAGAACTCGTCGCGGCGCCCTGGTCGGTGCGCCGCGCTGCGCGCGAGGGCGTCCAACACCTCCGCGTTCTGCGCTTCGATTTCGTCGCGCTTTCCGCGCCAAATCGCCGCGATCCGCTCGCACAAGTCGGGAAACGCGGGCATGCCGCGGCGCGCGCTGCGCGGGAAATAGGTTCCGCCGAAGAACGGCACGCCCTGCGGCGACAGGAACATCGTGAGCGGCCAGCCGCCGGCGCGCTGCACGAGCATCTGGTGCGCGCTCTGGTAGATCTGGTCGATATCCGGCCGTTCCTCGCGGTCGACCTTCACGTTGACGAAGAGGCGGTTCATCACCGCCGCGACCTCGGGATCCTCGAAGCTCTCGTGCGCCATGACGTGGCACCAGTGGCAGGCGGAATAGCCGACCGAGAGCAGGATCGGCTTGTCCTCCCGGCGGGCGCGCTCGAGCGCCTCTTCGCCCCATGGATACCAGTCCACGGGGTTGGCGGCGTGCTGCTGGAGATAGGGCGAGGTTTCTGTCGCGAGGCGGTTCGGCATGGCCGGAAACCCCGCGGCGGGGTTTCCGGCGGAGTCTCGCCTATTTAGTACTACTTTTGAGCGACTTGGTGAAGGGGAAGATGTGCGTGACGCCCAGGATGTCGGTGATGAGCAGGATGAGGAACGCCACCAGGATGATCGTGAGCGCGTCGGAGCGGCCGGCAGGCAGGCTGTCGATCTGCCCGGCGAGTTGCGCCACCTCGTCGTCGCTCATCGCCGCCACGCGCGCCTTCACGTCCGCCGGATTCACGCCGTTCGCCTGGAGCTGGGCCTGGACGTCGCTGCGCTCCACGAACGTCTGGACGCGGGCGCGCTCGGGATTCGCGGCGTCGGTAGGCAGCATGCCGGCTCGCACCGGGAGCCCCAGGCCGGCGAGGCAAACGACAAGGACGCTGGAAAGCAGGCGCTTGAAGAGGCGGGTCATGGGTTCTCCCATGTTGTTGGCGGTGCGCCGAGCTTACCATCCGCTCTATGACGCACCAATCGACTAGTGCCGAGGTGTTGCTCTTTTGGTTTGGCCCGCCGTCGGAGCGCGGCACGGCGCATAAGCGCTGGTTCGAGAAAAATGCTGCATTCGACGCCGAGATCCGGGCGCGCTTTCTTCCGCTATATGAAACGCTGACGCGCAACGACGACTGGCTGTCGGACGCGCACGACTGTCTGGCTCGCATCGTTGCCCTCGACCAGTTCCCCCGCAACATGTTCCGAGGCACGGCGCGCGCTTTCGCCACCGACCCGCTCGCGCTCGCCGCGGCGAAGCACGCGGTCGCGCATGGCTACGACCGCGACTTCCTGACGGTGGAGAAGCAGTTCGTCTACCTGCCCTTCGAGCACAGCGAGTCGCTCGCCGACCAGGAGCGGGCTTGCGAGCTGATGAAACCGCTCGGCGAGGACCTCTACGATTGGGCGCTGCGCCACAAGCGCATCGTCGAGCGCTTCGGGCGCTTTCCCCACCGGAACGAGATCCTCGGACGGAGAAGCACGCCCGAGGAGATCGAGTTCCTCAAGCAGCCCGGCTCAGGTTTTTAAGTCGGTAATCGCGCCGAGGGAGGCTGTCGAGACGAGCCTCATGTATTTCGCCATGAGCCCGGCCGTATAGCGCGGCTTCGGCTGCTTCCACTTCTTCTTGCGCGCGGCGAGCTCCTTCGCCGGCACGTTGAGCTGGATGAGGCGCTCCTTCGCGTCGATGGTTACCGAGTCGCCGTCCTTCACCAGCGCGATGGTGCCGCCGACGTAGGCTTCCGGCGCGACGTGCCCGACCACCATGCCCCAAGTGCCGCCGGAGAAGCGCCCGTCGGTCAGCAGGCCCACCGATTCGCCCAGCCCCTGGCCGATGAGCGCCGCGGTCGGCGCGAGCATCTCCTGCATCCCCGGCCCGCCCTTCGGCCCCTCGTAGCGGATCACGATCACGTCGCCCGCTTTGATTCGCTTCGCCATGATCGCCTGCATGCAATCGTTCTCGGAATCGAAGACGCGCGCCGGACCGGTGATGACTGGGTTCTTGAGCCCGGTGATCTTGGCTACGCAGCCTTCCGGCGCGAGGTTGCCCTTGAGGATCGCGAGATGGCCCTCGCGGTACATCGGCTTCGACCAGGGCCGGATTACCTCCTGGCCGGCGCGCGGCTCGGGAATCACGTCCTTCAGCATCTCGGCCATCGTCCTGCCGTGGATCGTCATGCACTCGCCGTGCAGCACGCCGTTCTCGAGCAGGATCTTCAGCACCTGCGGCACGCCGCCGGCGCGGTGGAAGTCCACCGCGACGAAACGCCCCGAGGGCTTGAGGTCGCAGAGCACCGGGACCTTCTTGCGCATGCGCTCGAAGTCGTCGATGGTCCATTTGACCCCGGCGGCGGAAGCGATGGCGAGGTAGTGGAGCACCGCGTTGGTCGATCCTCCGGTCGCCATCACCAGCGCGACCGCGTTTTCGATCGACTTGCGCGTGATGATGTCGCGCGGCTTGAGGTCCTTCCTGATCGCCTCGACCAGCACGCGCGCCGACTCGGCGGCGGAATCGACCTTCTCGGCGTCGGGCGCGGCCATCTGCGACGAACCGAGCAGGCTCATGCCCAGCGCCTCGAACGACGAGCTCATCGTGTTCGCGGTGTACATGCCGCCGCAGGCGCCGACGCTCGGGCAGGCGTTCTTCTCGATGCCGATGAAGTCTTCCTCGGAGAGCTTGCCGGCGGCATAGGAGCCAACCGCCTCGAACGCCGACACGATGGTGAGGTCCTTGCCTTTCCACTTGCCCGGCTTGATCGTTCCGCCGTAGACGTAGATCGCCGGCACGTTCATGCGCGCGATCGCCATCATGCCGCCCGGCATGTTCTTGTCACAGCCGCCGATCACCAGGGTGCCGTCCATCGCCTGGCCGTTGACGCTGGTCTCGATCGCGTCGGCGATCACCTCGCGCGAGACGAGCGAATACTTCATCGCCTCGGTACCCATACCGATGCCGTCGGTGACCGTTGGCACGCCGAACACCTGCGGCTTCGCGCCCGCGCCCTCGAGCGCGGCCATCGCCCGATCGACGAGCGGCTGGATGCCGGCGTTGCAGGGATTCATCGTCGAATGGCCGTTCGCCACGCCGACAATGGGCTTCTCGAAGTCTGCATCGCCAAAACCCACCGCGCGCAGCATGGCGCGGTTCGGCGAGCGGGCGACGCCCTGGGTAATGAGCTTCGAGCGGCGATTCGGCGCCGCGTCGCGAGTTGCCATTGTCTCCTCCTGTCGGTGTCGCACAATCATAGCTTCACTCACGCGGCTTTCGCGCGACCGCGGATACCCACGCCTGCGCGAACATCCCCGGCTCATCCCGGCTCCAATCGCGCAAAGCCGACGCCGACGCCGCGTCGCCCGCCTCATCGAGGCGCCGTGCCAGGTACTCCGCGATGAGCTGGCGCGAGTCGTAGCATTCGTAGCGCGCCGAGAGCTCGATAGCCTCGAACCCCGCCGCGGCCAGATGCAGGCCCTGATGTCGTCCGGCCAGCACATTCCCGCCATTGCCGGATTGCAAGGCCATGTATGCATCGAGCGCACGCAACGCGCGCGGCGAGGGCGGCGACAGCAGGAAGCCGCCCCAGTCCGGGCTGCATGCCCCGATTACACCCCCGGGAGTCAGGACGCGATAGAGCTCGCGCAAGGCCTTTTGCGGTTCGGCGAGGTGCTCGAGGAGCGCGTGGCTGAATACGCGCTCGAACCGGCCGCGCTCGAAGGGTAGCGAATAGACGCTCGCGGTTTCGAACCGAATGTTGCGGCATCCCGCGCGCGCCGCCGCCTGTCTAGCGCGCGCGATCTGGTCGGACGCGAAATCGACACCGACGACTTCGCCAGGGTCGAGGCGCGCAGCGAGATCCAGGGTGATCGATGCCGGACCGCAGCCGCAATCGAGCAGCGACAAGCCTGGCTGCAGGTGCGGCATGAAGAACGCCCCGTGGCTCGCAAGCGTGCGCCTTGCCATGAAGTCGGCGACATGCTCGCTATGGCCGGGAGTGTAGATTTCCACGATGCGCGGGCGATTGTGCGCCGGTGGATGAGCGCCGGCCAATGCTATTTACGCAGGCCTGTAATACCCTATAGGTATGCATTTACCGGAAATCCGCGAAATGCGGTATTTCATGGCGGTGGCCGAGCGACTGCATTTCGGCCGTGCCGCCGAATCGCTGCACATCTCGCAGCCGCCGCTGTCGCGCGCCATCCGCGCGCTCGAGCAGCGCCTCGGCGTGGACCTCTTCGCGCGCAGCCGGCGGCGCGTCGAGCTCACCGCCGAGGGCGCACGCTTCCTCGAGGAGGCGCGCCGGATCACTGCCCAGCTCGAACGCTCGGTGCTCGAGCTGCGCGGCATCGCCTCCGGCGAGCAGGGCAGGCTGCGGATCGGTTTCGTCTCGCTCGCCGACTACGGCGTGCTCCCCGGCCTGCTCAAGGGCTTCAAGGCCGCCCGGCCGGGGGTGACGCTCGCGCTGCGCGAAATGCTTTCCCCCGAGCAGGCCGCGGCGCTCGGGGCGGGCGAGCTCGACTTCGGGCTGCTCCTGCCGCCGGTTGAGGGCGCGGCGGAGCTCGAGCACCTGGTGGTGCAGCGCGAGCGGTTCGTCGCGGCGCTTCCGGCCCGGCATCGCCTCGCCCGCGAGTCCGGCCGGCTCGGGGTCAGCGAGCTCGCCGGCGAGCCCTTCGTGATGGTGCCGCGCGAAATCGCTCCGGGCCTGTACGATATCGTGCGCGCGCTGGCGGCGCGGGCCGGTATCCCTCTCAGCGTAGCGCAGGAGGCCATCCAGATGCAGACCGTAGTGAGCCTGGTGTCGAGCGGCCTTGGGGTCGCCATCGTCCCCGCCTCGGTTTCCAACCTTGGACGCCGCGGCGTGGCCTACCGCGAGCTCGCCGACCGGCATCCGCGGCTCGACCTGTGGCTCGCGTGGCGGCGCGGCGGGCTCTCCGCCGCGGCGCGCGACTTCGTCGCGCACGCCCGCCGCAGCGCGTAGCCATGCTCGTTCACCCGGACTTCAATCCGATCGCGTTCTCCATCGGCCCGCTCGCCGTGCGCTGGTACGGCCTCATGTACCTCGTCGGATTCGCCGCCGCCTGGTGGCTTGGCTTGAAGCGCATCCAGGACAACCGGGCGCCGATCACGCGCAAGCAGTTCGACGACCTCATCTTCTTCGCCGTTCTGGGCGTGATTCTGGGTGGACGGCTGGGCTATGTGCTCTTCTACAAGCCCGGGTACTACGCGGCGCATCCACTCGAGATCCTCGCCATCTGGGAGGGCGGGATGTCGTTTCATGGCGGCCTGCTCGGCGTGATCCTCGCCGCCTGGATCTACGCGCGCAGGCAGGGCATCGGTTTCCTGCGGCTCATGGATTTCGTGGCGCCGCTGTGCCCGCTCGGCATCGCGGCCGGCCGCATGGGGAATTTCATCAATGGCGAGCTCTATGGGCGCGTGACCGACCTGCCCTGGGGCATGGTGTTCCGCCAGGGCGGAGAGGCGCCCCGGCACCCGTCGCAGCTCTACCAGTTCGCGCTCGAAGGCCTGACGCTGTTCGTGATCCTGTGGTGGTTTTCCGCCAAGCCGCGCCCGACCGGCCAGGTCTCGGCGCTTTTCCTGATCGGCTACGGCGTGCTGCGCTTCATCGCCGAGTTCGGCCGCGAGCCCGACGCCTTCCTCGGGCTGCTCGCCTTCGGCCTTTCCATGGGACAGTGGCTGTGCCTGCCGATGATCGCGGCCGGCGCGGTGCTCTTTGCCTGGAGCAGTCGGCAGCGCTAGCGCTCGAGTGCCGAATCCAGCACGCGCGCGACGTGCAGCGCTTCGCGTCCGGTGCCATCGACTATCTGATGGCGGCAACTCGTGCCGTCCGCGACAAGCACGGCCTGCTTCGAGTTCCTGATCGAAGGCAGGAGCGAAAGTTCGGCCATCTTCATCGAGACGCCGTAGTGCTCGGCCTCATAGCCGAAGCTTCCCGCCATGCCGCAGCAGCTCGTCTGCACCGTCGAGACCTCGAGTCCGGGCACCATTCTGAGCACCTTTTCCACCGCCGGCATCGCGTCGAACGCCTTTTGGTGGCAGTGCCCGTGCAGCAGCACTTCCTGCTTCATTTCCTTCAAGCGCAGCGCTCCCGGCTCGCGCGCGAGGTATTCCTCGAGCAGGAAGCTGTTCTCGGCGAGCGTCTGCGTCAGCGCATCGTCGAAGAGCACCGCGTATTCGTCCCGGAACGAAAACAGGCACGATGGTTCGAGGCCGATCACCGGGGCGCCGCGCTCGAGATGCGGGCGCAGTGCCTCGAGCGTGCGGCGCGCCTCGGTCCGCGCCTGGTCGACCATGCCTGCGGTGAGGAAGGTCCGGCCGCAGCAAAGCGGCCGTCCCGCGGCGAGCGGCCGCGCGGCGTGCACCGAGCAGCCCGCAGCCTCGAGCACCCGGACCGCGGCGTGCACGTTCTCGGGCTCGAACCAGCGGTTGAAAGTGTCGACAAAGAGCACCACCTCGCGACCCGCGGCTCGGGTGGGGTGGGTAGGAGGGGCGCGATCTTCGAAATAGTCGCTGCGCCATCTTGGCAACTCGCGCTGCGAACTGAAACCGAGAAGTGGCCTGCCCATGGACGCGACCGCGTTGGCCAACGGGGCGAGCCGGCCGGCCCAGGGTGCGTAGCGCGGCAGGTAGGCGATCGCACGGTCGCGCAAGGAATGCCCGCGCTTCGCCTTGTAGCGCGCCAGGTACTCGATCTTCATCCGCGCCATGTCGACGCCCGTAGGGCACTCGCGCTTGCAGCCCTTGCACGACACGCACAGATCGAGCGCCGCCTTGACCGCTTCGTCCGCCTCGGCTCCCAGCTGGTTCGAGAGCGCCAGGCGAAGCGTATTGGCGCGGCCGCGAGTGAGGTGTGCCTCGTCGAGCGTGGCGCGGTAGGAGGGGCACATCGTGCCGGCATCGAATTTGCGGCAGTGGCCGTTGTTGTTGCACATCTCGACGGCCTTGTCGTAACCGCCCCATTCGCTCCAATCCAGATATGTGCTCGAAGATGGAGTCTCGTATCCGGGCTTGAAGCGGAATAGCGACCTGTCATCCATGCGCGGCGGATCGACGATCTTTCCCGGGTTCATCAGGCCGCGCGGATCGAGCCACCCCTTGATCTCGGCGAGGCAGGCCGTGAGCCGCGGCCCGAAGAAGGGCGCGATCCATTCCGAGCGCACCAGGCCGTCGCCGTGCTCGCCGGAATAGGCGCCCTTGTATTCCTTCACCATGGCGCAGGCTTCCTCGGCGATGGCGCGCATCTTTTCCGCGCCGTCGCGCCGCATGTCGAGGATCGGCCGGACGTGGAGAGTACCGACCGAGGCGTGCGCGTACCAGGTGCCGCGCGTGCCGTGCTTGGCGAAGACGCGCGTGAGGCGGTCGGTGTACTCGGCAAGGTGCTCGAGTGGCACGGCGCAGTCCTCGATGAAGGACACCGGCTTACCGTCGCCCTTCATCGACATCATGATGTTGAGGCCCGCCTTACGCACTTCCCAGAGCTCGCGCTGGATCCTGGCGTCGGTCAGCTCGACCACGCTGCCGGGCTGGCCGAGGTCGGCCATCAGCTGCACCAGGTCCTTCAGCTTTCTTTGCTGCAGCGAAGCATCGTCTCCCGAGAATTCGACCAGCAGGATCGCCTCCGGATCGCCTTTGATCACCGCATCCACGGTGCCCCGAAAAGCCGCGATGCCGCGCGCCAGCCCGATCATCGTCTGGTCGACGAGCTCGACCGCGGAGGGCCCGAGCTTCACGATGTGCTGCGTGCAGTCCATCGCGGCATAGAAGCGCGCGAAGTGGCATACACCGAGCGTCCGCGCCTTGGGAAGGCGTGAAAGCTTCAGGTGGAGGCGCTCGGAGTAGGCGAGGGTGCCCTCCGAGCCAACGAGCAGGTGCGCCGCGTTGGCGTGCGGGGGTCCCAGGTGATCGAGGTTGTAGCCGGCCACCTTGCGCAAGACTCTGGGAAAGCGCGCTTCGATCTCCGCCCTTTCCCTTTCGTAGAGTCCCTTCAGGCGTTTCACGAAATCGCGATACCCCTCGGGACCGGACGCTTCGTCCATGCGGCCGAAAGTCCAGCGCTCGCCCGCGACGGTCACGGCCTCGATCGCTGCGACGTTGTGCACCATGTTGCCGTAGGCGATCGAGCGCGAGCCGCAGGAATTGTTTCCGGCCATGCCGCCGAGCGTGGCCTGCGCGCTCGTGGACACGTCCACCGGGAACCACAGACCGTGGGGGCGCAGTTGCGCGTTGAGCGCGTCGAGCACGATGCCGGGCTGGACTATCGCGGCAGCCGCCTGCGCATCGATCGAAAGCGCGCGGTTCAGGTACTTGGTGTGGTCGATGACCAGGGCCTCACCCACAGCCTGACCGCACTGCGAGCTGCCGGCGCCCCGCGGCAGGATGGGAATGCCTTCGGCCGCGGCGATGGCGATTGCTCCGCGCGCGGCTTCCTCGGTGCGCGGCACCACGATCCCGATCGGCTGGAGCTGGTAGATCGAGGCGTCGGTCGAGTAGCGGCCCCGGCTCGCCGCGTCGAACATGACTTCGGCGTCGAGCTCCCTGCGCAATCGCGCCGCGAGCGAGCTGCGGTCCGCCGCCGCGAACCTGACCGGAGTCAAGGGGGCGTTCATGGGGGCGCGGGTAGAATACCCCAATGACCTCATCTGGCACGCGGCGCGCCGGCCGCCACTTCCTCCAGATCCCGGGACCCACCAACGTACCGGACCGCGTCCTGCGGGCGATCGATTTCCCGACCATGGACCACCGCGGGCCGGAATTCGGGGATCTCGGCAGAGGCGTAATCGCCGGCATGAAGCGCGTGTTCAAAAGCACGCGCGGAGACGTGGTGATCTATCCCGCTTCCGGGACCGGCGCGTGGGAGGCCGCGCTCGTGAACACGCTGTCGCCCGGGGACCGCGTGCTCATGGCCGAGACCGGCCACTTCGCGACGCTCTGGCAGAAGCTCGCGGGCAGACTGGGCCTCGACGTCGAGTATCTGCCGGGCGACTGGCGCCACGGCGCCGACCCCGAGGCGATCGAGAAGAAGCTGCGCGCCGACCCGGGCAAGGCCATCAAGGCGGTGTGCGTGGTGCACAACGAAACGTCGACCGGCGTGGTCTCGCGCGTCGCCGAGGTGAGAAAGGCGATCGACGCGACCGGCCATCCGGCGCTCTTCATGGTCGACACCATTTCGTCGCTTGCCTCGCTCGATTACCGCCACGACGAGTGGGGCGTCGACGTCACGGTCGCCGGCTCGCAGAAGGGCCTGATGCTGCCGCCCGGCCTGTCCTTCAATTGCATCTCGGCCAAGGCGCTCGCCGCCTCCAAGGCGGCGAAGATGCCGCGCAGCTACTGGGCGTGGGACGAGATGCTGGCTAACGGCAAGAACGGCTACTTCCCGTACACGCCGGCGACGAACCTGCTTTACGGCCTGCGCGAGGCGCTGGCGATGCTCCTCGAGGAAGAAGGCCTCGATGCCGTGTTCGCGAGGCATCAGCGCCACGGAGAAGCCACGCGCCGCGCGGTGCGCGCATGGGGGTTGGAGGTGCTGGCGCTCGATCCGCGCGAATATTCGGGCTCGCTCACCGCGGTCGTCACGCCCGTAGGGCACGACGCGGACCGCGTGCGCAAGGTCATTCTCGGGGCATTCGACATGTCGCTCGGCACGGGCCTCGGCAAGCTTGCCGGCAAAGTGTTCCGCATCGGCCACCTCGGCGATTTCAACGACCTGACCCTGATGGGCACCCTCGCGGGGGTCGAAATGGGTCTGGAGCTGGCCGGCGTGCCCGCGAAGAAAGAAGGCGTGCGAGCCGCGATGGAATACCTTTCGAGCTGCGCCAAGACGCCGGCGCGCCAAGCGGCCTAGCTAGCGCCGCCATTCATAACGAGGAGGAGTGAGATGAGGAAAGAGAACCGGCTTTTCGCGGCCGCGCTGTGCGGCCTGACTCTAGGAAGTGCCCCTGCGCTCGCCTGGGAGCCGACCAAACCGGTGGAGATCGTGGTGGCCGCCGGCGCTGGCGGCGCATCCGACCAGATGGCGCGGATGATGCAGGCCGCCATCCAGAAGAACAACCTGATGAAGCAGCCGATGGTCGTGTCGCTGAAGGGCGGCGCGTCCGGCGCCGAGGCGCTCATGTACATGAAGTCGAGCGCGAGCGATCCGAACAAGGTCCTGATCGCCTACTCCCTCATCTACATGCTGCCGCTGTCGGCCAAGATTCCCTTCAACTGGCGCGAGCTCACGCCGGTATCGGTGATCGCACTCGACCAGTTCGTGCTCTGGACGAATACCCAGCTGCCGTACAAGTCGGTCAAGGAGTTCGCCGACGCGGCGAAGAGCGCCAATCCACAGTTCAAGATGGGCGGCACCGGATCCAAGCGCGAAGATCACGTGCTCACCGTGTTCCTGGAGAAGAAGACCGGCGCCAAGTTCGCCTACCTGCCGTACAAGTCCGGCGGCGAGGCCGCCACGCAGCTCGTCGGCAACCATACCCAGTCCAACGTCAACAACCCCTCGGAGAACCTCGAGGTCTGGCGCGCCGGCCAGGTGCGGCCGCTCTGCGTGTTCGACAAGGAGCGCATTCAGTACAAGAGCAGGGTGGCGGGCGAGATGTCGTGGAACGACATCCCGACCTGCAAGGAGCAGGGGGTCGACGTGCAATACCTGATGCTGCGCGCGATGTTCCTGCCGGGCAAGGTGACGGCGGACCAGACGGCGTTCTACGTCGACCTCTTCAAGAAGGTCGCGCAGACCGCGGAGTACAAGGACTACATGGAGAAGCAGGCGCTGAAGCCGATCTTCCTCACCGGCAAGGACATGCTGAAGTTCCTGGAGGAGGATGACGCGCTCAACAAGGGCCTGATGACGGAAGCCGGCTTCGTCGCCCAGTAATGGCGCGCTCCGACGAGGAAATCGTCGTCGGAGATCCGGCGGCGCCGCCGGTCGAGTCGGCGCCTGTCGCGTCCACTCGCTCGGTCGAGCTGGTGGTGTACCTCTGCCTGCTCGGCGTGGCGGCGGTACTCGCCTTTGACAACTGGCGCACCGGGATTGGCTGGGAGTCGACCGGTCCCAAGCCGGGCTATTTTCCGTTCTATCTTTCGGTCATCCTCGCCGCCGCCTCGCTGTTCGGCCTGGTCAGGGAATTCGCCGCCCGACGGCGCGAATCCGAGCCGTTCGTGACGCGCGAGCAGCTGGGACGAGTGCTGCAGGTGTTGCTGCCGACGATCGCCTTCTGCGTGCTCACGCAGTGGCTCGGGCTTTACGTGGCGAGCTTCCTGCTAGTCGCCGGGTTCATGGGATACGTCGGCCGCATCGCGTGGTGGAAATCCATCGCGACGGCCTTTGTGTTCTCGGCGCTGATGTTCGTTACGTTCGAGATCGCGTTCGACGTGATCATGCCTAAAGGGCCGCTCGAAGCCCTGCTCGGCTTCTAGGCGATGGAGGCGTTCGGCCTGCTGCTGTACGGCTTCGGCGTCCTCCTTACCTGGAAGACGCTGGCCCTCATGATGGTCGGACTCGTCCTTGGCATCTTCGTGGGCGTGCTGCCGGGCCTTGGCGGGCCGAACGGAGTGGCGATCCTGCTGCCGCTCACATTCACCATGGACCCGACCTCGGCGATCGTGATGCTGTCTTGCATCTATTGGGGCGCCCTCTTCGGCGGTGCGATCACCTCGATCCTGTTCAACATCCCCGGCGAGGCATGGTCCGTCGCGACGACTTTCGACGGCTATCCGATGGCTCAGCAGGGCAAAGCGGCCGAGGCGCTGACCGCGGCATTCACCTCGTCTTTCATCGGCTCGCTTGTCGCGGTGCTCCTCATCACCTTCCTGGCGCCCGGCATCGCTTCTTTCGCGCTGCGGTTCGGTCCGCCCGAGTTCTTCGCGGTCTACCTGCTCACGTTCTGCTCGTTCGTCGGATTGGGACGCGAGGAGAAGCACAAGACGCTCATCTCGATGGCGCTCGGGCTGCTGCTCGCCGGCGTCGGCATGGATACCGTATCGGCGCAGCTGCGCATGACCTTCGGATGGAGCGAGCTCTATCGCGGCATCAACTTCCTGGTTGCCGTGATCGGGCTCTTCGGCATCAGCGAGATCCTGTTGACGATGGAGGAGCGGCTCGCGCTGCGCGGGCACGCCGCCAGCATCAGCCTGCGCGTGGTCCTGCGAGTCTGGAAGGACCTCCCGCGCTACTGGGTGACGCTCATCCGCTCTTCGGTGATCGGCTGCTGGCTCGGCATCACGCCCGGCGGGGCGATCGCCGCCTCGTTCATGGGCTACAACCTCGCCAAGCGCTTCTCCAACGACAAGGAGTCGTTCGGCAAGGGTCGCATCGAGGGCGTGTTCGCGCCGGAGACGGCCGCGCATGCGTCGGGCACTTCGGCGCTGCTTCCGATGCTCGCGCTCGGCATTCCCGGCTCCGGTACCGCCGCCATCCTGCTCGGCGGCCTGATGGTGTGGGGCCTGAATCCTGGACCGCTGCTCTTCGTCGAACACAAGGACTTCGTCTGGGGCCTGATCGCCTCGATGTACCTCGGCAACGTCGTCGGGCTGATGCTGGTGCTCACCACGGTGCCGGTGTTCGCGTCGGTGCTGCGCGTGCCTTTCGCCGCCATCGCACCGATGATCGTCGTGTCGTGCGCGATCGGGGCGTTCGCGATCCAGAACGCCATGTTCGACATCTGGCTCATGCTTGTGTTCGGCGTGCTGGGCTACGTGTTCAAGAAAATCAGCATCCCGCTTGCGCCGCTGACGCTCGCAATGGTGCTCGGCAGCCGCGCCGAGGACAATTTCCGGCTCTCGATGATCGGTGCGAACGGCGACCTGCGGGTGTTCTGGTCGAACGGCCTGGTCGGTTCCATCACCACGCTCGCGCTGGTGCTGCTCTTCTGGCCGGCGATTTCGCGGGCCATCGCGCTCGCACGCAGGTGAGCGGCCCGCTCGCCGGCATCAAGGTCCTCGAACTGGCGCAGATCATGGCCGGCCCGACCTGCGGCCTGATGCTCGCGGACCTCGGCGCCGACGTGATCAAGGTCGAGCGCGTCCCGGGCGGCGACGACACGCGCATGATGAATCGCCCCTCGGTGCGCGGCGAGTCGGCGGCGTTCCTGGCGATGAACCGCAACAAGCGCGGCATCGCGCTGAACCTGAAGCTGCCCGCCGCGCAGGAAGCCCTGAAGCGCATGGTGGCGCGCGCCGACGTGCTCACCGAGAACTACCGCCAGGGGACGATGGCAAAGCTCGGCATGGGTTACGAGGCGCTGAAGGCCCTCAACCCGCGCCTCATTTACTGCTCGATCTCGGGCTACGGCCGCACCGGACCCTATGCCGAGAAGGGTGGCTACGATCTCATCGCCCAGGGCATGTCCGGCCTGATGTCGATCACCGGCGAACCCGGCCGGGCGCCGGCGAAATCGGGCGCGCCGGTTTGCGACATCAACGCCGGGCTTCTCGCTGCGCTGGGCGTGGTATCGGCCTACATCCACCGCCTGAAGACCGGCGAAGGCCAGCTCGTCGACACGTCGCTCTTCGAGGCCGGCATCCAGCAGACCTACTGGCAATCGGCGATCTATTTCGCGACCGGCGAAGCACCCGGACCCGGCGGCTCGGCCCACCACCTCTCGGCGCCCTACCAGGCGTTTCGCGCGGCTGACGGCTGGCTCACCATCGGCGGCGCCAACCAGGGGAATTGGGAGCGGTTGGTGCGGGTGCTCGGCGCGCCCGAGTGGCTCGTCGACGAGCGTTTCAGCACCAATGCAGACCGCATGAAGAACCTGGCGCATCTGACTCCCCTCATCAACGAAAAGCTGAAGGCGCGACCGGTACGCCAGTGGATCGCCGCGCTCGACGCCGAGGGCGTGCCCTGCGGTCCGATCAATTCCATCGCCGACATGGCGGCCGATCCGCAAGCGCTCGCGCGGGAGATGGTGGTCGAGCTTGATCATCCCCGCGCAGGCGCCACACGCGCTCTCGGTCTTCCGATCAAGCTCTCCGCCTCCCCCGGCAAAGTCGTACGCCCGGCACCCCTCCTCGGCCAGCACACGCGGGAAGTTCTGGCCGAATTCGGCTTTTCAGCAAGCGAAATCGAAGCTCTGGTGAACTCGGGCGCCGCGGTCAGCGCCTGATATCATCCTCCAAGCTGACAAAAATGAAAGGTTAGGAGGATGGCTATGAGATTCGTCGCGGCCGCGCTGGCCGTTTTCGCTTCTACGCTTCCGGGAGCATCGTTGGCGCAGTCATGGCCTACGAAACCCGTTTCGATGGTCAATCCCTTCGCCCCCGGCGGCGGCGTCGACGCGTTCGGCAGGCCGCTTTCGATCTACCTCAGCAAGGCGCTCGGCCAGCAGTTCCTGGTGGAGAACCTCGCCGGGGCGGGGGGAACCATTGGCGCCGCGGCCGCGGCCAAGCGCGCGGCGGACGGCTATCACTTCTTTCTAGGCGCCGTGCACCACACGATCGCGGAGAGCCTGTACGCGAAGCTGCCTTACTCGCTCGAGCGCGATTTCGTCCCCGTCACGGTGCTTGCCTACGTTCCCAACGTGGTCGTGGTTCATCCCAAGCACGGCAACATCAACTCGATGCGCGAGTTGATTGCCTTCGGCAAAGCCAATCCCGGCAAGCTGAACTTCGGCTCCGCCGGCAACGGCACCACGCACCATCTTGCCGGTGAGCTTTTCAAGACGATGACCGGGTGGACATCACGCACATTCCGTACAAGGGCGCGGGTCCCATGATGCAGGACCTGCTCGCGGGGCAGGTCGACATGGCGTTCGACGGCATGGCGACGTCGGCGCCGCAGATCAAGGCCGGGAAACTGAAACCGCTTGCGGTGACCACCACCTCGCGTTCTTTCGCGGCGCCGAATGTGCCGACGATGCAGGAAGCCGGCGTGCCGGGTTACGTCGTCACCACCTGGTACGCGATGTGGGGCGTGCGCGGCACGCCGAAGGAGGCGCTCGATCGCATGCACCGGGAAACCGTGAAGGCGATGCAGTCGCCCGAATTGAAGCAGGTTTGGGAGAGCCAGGGCGCCACCGCTGGCGGTGAACCGCCGGAGGAATTCGCCAAGCTGGTGAGGAGCGAGATCGACAAGTGGGCGAAGGTCGTCAAGGACTCCGGCGCCAAGATCGACAACTGACCTATTTGGTGCGCACGGCGCCCATCAGGTGGTCGGGCAGCCAGGTCGCGATCTCGGGGAACACGCACAGGATCACGATCGCGAGGAACATGCAGAGCACGTACGGGATGGTCCCCCACATGACCCGGGTCACGGGCACGTCGGGGGCGATCGCCTGCACGATGTAGATATTCAGTCCCACGGGCGGGTGGATCAGCCCGACCTCCATGTTGATCGTGAGGATCACCCCGAACCACACCGGGTCGAACCCCGCCGCGGTAATGATCGGCAGCAGGATGGGGCTGGTCATCAGGATGATCGCCGCGGGCGGAATGAAGAAGCCGCACACGAGCAGAAAGATGTTGATGAGCAGCATCAGCACCCACTTGTTCACGTGCATTTCGGCGATCGACTGCGCAAGCGTCTGCGTCAGGTAGAGCGAAGTCAGCATGTAGCCGAACAGCACCGCCGCGGCGATGATGGTGAGGATCATCACCGACTCGCGCGTGGTGTCGCGCAGGATCTGCCACCAGCTTTTCGCGTCCCACATCCGGTAGATCACGACCGCGCACACCACGCACAAGGCGGCCCCCACGCCGGCCGCTTCCGACGGCGTGGCGACACCCCCGTACAGCACGTACATCACGCCGACGATGATGGCGATGAATGGCGCGATCTTCGGAATCGACTGGAACTTCTGCTTCCAGCTGTAGCGGAAATCGACGGCGTGCGAGCGGAAGCCGCGCTTCCAGATGATGAACAGCGTCCACAGCATGAACAGGCCGGTGAGCATCAGGCCGGGCAGCACGCCGGCGAGGAACAGGCGCCCGATCGAGGTCTCGGTGGCGATGCCGTAGAGGATGAAGGTGATCGACGGCGGGATCAGGATGCCCAGCGTGCCGCCCGCGCAAATCGACCCGGTCGCGACGTCATCGGGATAGCCGCGGCGGCGCATCTCCGGGATGCCCATCTTGCCGATCGCCGCGCAGCACGCGGGCGAGGAGCCCGTGAGCGCGGCGAAGATCGCGCACGCGCCGAGATTGGAGATGACGAGCCCCCCGGGAAGCCGGTACAGCCAGCGGTCGAGCGCCTCGTAGAGATCCTTGCCCGCGGGTGACGAGCCGATCGCCGCGCCCATCATGACGAACATCGGGATCGAAACCAGCGTGAAGTCATTCAAGCCCGCATAGAAGGTCTCGGCGACGACGCGCAACGCGTCGAAGCCCTGGAACAGCACGAGAAAGGCGATCGAGAGCGCGCCCAGCCCGAACGCGACCGGCACGCCCGAAAGCAGCATCGCCAGTGTGATGAGGAGGACCAGCAGGCCCTGTTGGGTCGGGCTCATTCCAGGTGCTCCGCGTCGGGCAGGCCGAAGGGCGTCGTCTCGCGCTTCACGAGCTGGATCAGTTCGGCGATCGCCTGGAGCGTGAGCAGCGTCAGCCCGATCGGCATCGACGAATAGGGGATCCACAACCGCGCCCGCCACATCGTGTCGGAGACCCAGCGCTGTTCCCAGGCCTCCAACCAGAAGTTGAAGGTCAGGATGGCCAGCACGAGGGCGAAGGCGATGGTGACGAAGCTCGACGCGAACGCGAGCCGCCGGCGCGCCTTCGGCCCCATGTAGTGCGGCAGGATGTCGACGTTGACGTGGCCACGCGTCATCAGCACGTACGGGCTGCCGACGAAAGTCGCCCCGATCAGGCAGTAGGTCGTGAAGTCAGTCTGCCAGATCGTGCTCTCGCCGAAGACATAGCGCAGGATCACCATCTCGCAGACGACGATCACCCCGGCCGCGATCAGGCCCGCGGCAATGAAGCCGCACAGCTGCGAGATCGCGCGCATGGCGCGCACGTAGCCTTGCATCGCGTGCCTCCCCTCGTGAATGGAAAAAGGGCGGCTCGCGCCGCCCTTTCGGTCCCCGGTTTTATTTGACCGAGAGCGCCTCTTCGATCAGCTTCCTGCCGTTCGGCACGTCCTTCGCGAACTCGGCGTACGAGCTTTTCTGCGCGACCTTGACCCATTCGTCGTACTCGGCTGGAGTCAGCGTCACGACTTCGACCTTGTGGTCCTTGAACACCTTGACCATCTCGTCGTCCAGGCCCTTCGCCTTATCGGCGAAGAACTGCTGCGACTTCTTGCCGGCCTGCATGAGCACGTCCTGCTGCTTCTTGTTCAGCCGGGTGAAGCTCTTCTTCGACATCAGCACCGGCTCGTACATGAACCACAGAGCGTTGTCGCCCGGAGCGGTGAGGCATTTCACCTGCTCGTAGATGCGGAAGGAAACGAAGCTGCCGGAGCTGGTGTCGGTGGCGTCGGCGACCCCGGTCTGCAGCGCGTTGTACACCTCGTTGCTCGGGACCGAAACGATGGATGCACCCGCCGACTGCCACATCGAGGCGAATGTCGGCCCGGCCGAACGCACCTTCAGGCCCTTGATGTCGTCGGGCTTGCGGATGCAGCCCTTCTTGGAGGCAATGGCGCCGGCGAGCCAAGCGTCGGCGAGCACGACGACGCCCGCCTTGTCGATCTGCGCCTTGATGTCCTTCATGAACGGCGAGTCGTTCATGCGCTGCGCCCGCTCGTGGCTGCGCACCAGGCCGGGCATCAGCGTCGCGCCGAAGGCGCGCTGCTTGCCACTCGCGTAATCGAGCGGGAAAGATGAAATGTCGAGCTGCCCGTTGATGAGCGCGTTCCACTGCTCGTTCGGCTTGAAGAGCGAAGCGCCGGGATACACCTGCACCTCGAGATCGACGTTCGCCGCCTTGGCTTCCTTCGCGACGATCTGAACCATCTCGTCGCGCACGTCGCCCCGCCCGCCGGGGAATTGGTGGGAAGCGCGCAGCGTCGTCGGCGCAGCGAGCGTACCCGCGCTGAGCGCTGCGCCAAGCGCAACGACGATAGCCTGCTCAAGCTTTCTCATGCTTACCTCCTCCTAAAAGGTGACTCATATTATGCCTGCGGCGCGCAGCCGCGCGAGCTCCGTCTCGCTCTTGCCGAGCAGGCCGCGCAGCACTTCGACGGTGTGCTCGCCGAGCACCGGCGGCCCGCGGCGGTATTCGATCGGCGTGCCCGAGAAGCGCATCGGGCTCGCCACCATGGGCAGCCTGCCCGCGGCCGCGTGGTCGAGCTCGATGCGCACGCGGCGCGCCTTCACCTGCGGCTCCTCGAACACCTGCGCTATGTCGTTGATCGGGCCATTCGGCACTCCGGCCGCCTCGAGCAGCTCCAGCCACTCGCGCGTGCTGCGCTTCTTGAAGACCTCGGCGAGCAGCCGCGTCAGCTCGGCGCGGTTCTCCACGCGCTTGCCGTTGGTAGCGAAGCGCGGATCGCGCGCGAGCTCGGGGCACCCGGCCGCAGCGCAGAATTTGTTGTAGAGATTGTCGTTGCCGCAGGCGAGGATCAGCTCGCCGTCGGAGGCGCGGAACGGCTGGTACGGGACGATGTTGGGGTGCAGGTTGCCGATGCGCTCGGGCGGTACGCCGGTGGCGAAGTAATTGGTGTTCTGATAGGCGAGCAGGGCGATCTGCGAGTCGAGAAGGGCAAGGTCGAGGTGCTGGCCGGCACCGGTTTCGGCGCGATGCGCGAGCGCCGCGCAGATCGCGATCGAAGCGTACATGCCGGTGATGATGTCGGCGATCGGCACGCCTGCGCGCTGCGGGCCGCCGCCCGGCGCGCCGTCGGGCTCGCCGGTGACGCTCATCATCCCGCCCATTCCCTGGATCATGAAGTCGTAGCCCGGCCGCTGGCGGTATGGACCGGTCTGGCCGAATCCGGTGACCGAGCAGTAGATGAGGCCGGGATTGAGCTCTCGCAGATCTTCGTAGCCGAGGCCGTAGCGCGCCAGATCGCCGTACTTGTAGTTCTCGATCAGGACATCGCACTTTCTTGCCAGGTCGCGGACGAGCGACTGCCCGTCGGGGTGGGCGATGTTGAGCGTGAGCGATTTCTTTCCGCGGTTTGCCGAGGTGAAGTAGGCGGAATCCTTCGTGTCGCGGCCGTCCGCGTCCTTGACCCAGGGCGGGCCGAATGCGCGCGAGTCGTCGCCCGCGCCCGGGCGCTCGATCTTGATCACCTCGGCACCGAGGTCGGCCAGGTTCTGTCCCGCCCACGGCCCTGCGAGCACCCGGGACAGGTCTAGGACGCGGACGTGCGAAAGCGGGCCAGGCATAGGGGCCTCGGGAACTGAAACGGCGGAGTTTAACGCCTACTGCCGGACGCCGATGTTGTTGTGCACCGTGCGTACGCCGGCGACGCCGGCGGTGATGCGGCCCGCCCGCGAAACGATGTCGGCCGCGTTGACGAACCCTTTAAGCAGCACGCCCCCCTCGTAGGTCTCGACCGAGATCGAGAGCGAAGGGATGCCGCGTTCGGCGAGCAGCGCCGCCTTGACCCGCGCGGTGATCACCGAGTCCTGCAGGATGCGTTTCTCGTTGTCTTCCATGGCGGCGACGTATTCCGCTTCCGATAGCCGGCCGTCCTTGTCCGCGTCGAACGCTGCGAAACGCTTGTGGACCTCGGGATTCGCGAGCGCCTCGACCTTGCTGATGTAGCCGTCGCGATTGCGGTCGAGCGCCACGAAATCGGCGCGCACGGAACTCTGTGACGCCTCGCCGGTGTACTCACCCCAGGCTCCGGCGCTGAGCGACATGGCCAGGAGCATCACGCAAGCGCGCATCTTCATCGTGCAGCCACTATAGGCGTCGGCCCCGTTTCCCCACATGACGTAATTCATGCGCCGCTCCGATCAGGCGTGTCGTCGCTCGGCGACTTGCGTCGCAAGGCCTTGGCCGTTCTAGGCCTACCAGACGCTGACGAGCATGCGTAGCGCAAGGGCGTAGAGCAGGAGCGCGAAGATGATCCTGAGCCGCTTCACCGGCAAGCGATGCGCAAGGCGCGCACCCAGCGGCGCCGCGAGCATGCTCGGGACTACCACGAGAACCAGCGCCGGCAGGTAGACGTATCCGAGGCTCGGCGAGGGCAGGCCCTCGACACGCAAGCCCTGAAGCACGTATCCGAGGGTGCCCGCCAGCGCGATCGGCAGGCCGACGGCGGCCGCCGTACCGATTGCCCGCCGCAATGGCACCCGGCACCAAGCGAGGAAGGGAATACACAGAAAGGCGCCGCCTGCGGCGAGGAGGCTCGCTACCGCGCCGATCGTTACGCCCGCCGTAAAGAGGCCAAGTCCGCCCGGGAGCTCGCGCAAGCGTTTGGGTCGCAAATCAAGGAGGATCTGCGTGGCCGCATAGAACACGAGGCCCGTGAACATCAGCGCAAGCGGGCGCCTCGGGATTATTCCAGCCAGGAGCGCCGCACAAAACGAACCCGCGAGGATGCCGGGCGCCATGGCGCGCGCGATCGCCCAGTCCACCGCCCCGTGCGCGTGGTGCGCCCGCATGCTGGAAACCGAGGTGAACACGATCGACGCCATCGCCGTACCGAGTGCCAGGTGCACGACATGATCCGCCGGCAGAGCCTGCGCGCCGAATACCAGCACCAGCAGCGGCACCATCACGGCGCCGCCGCCGATGCCGAGCAGGCCGGCGAAGAAGCCCACGGCGAGGCCGATGGCGAGGTAAGCGAGCCACCACTGCATCTACGGCGTCCGCAGCAGGTGGGCGGCAAGCTCTGCGAATCCCGCTCCCGCCTCGGCTTTGGTCACGTACTTCGGCTGCAGATCGGGAAAGCGGCGCACGTTCGCCACGCCGACGGAATTATCGAAAAAGCCGAACATCGGCGCGTCGTTCGGCGAATCCCCGGCATAGACCGCGTGGCGGTTCTCGGTTCCGAGATCGACGCCGAAGCGTTCGGAGAACAGCCTGCGCGCGGTGGCGAGCTTGTCGTAGCGCCCAAACCATCCATTGACGTGGATCGAGCTCACCTTGGCGTTCAGGCCGGCGCCGCGCATCAGCGTGACGATGCGTTCCACGGCTTCCGAGGACAGCGGCGCTACATCCTCGCAATAGTCGATAGCGAGGTCGGTCTCGCGGTACGGCTGGTCCGAGGCGAGCGCGGCGCCCGGGACCTGCCGGAGAATCGATTTCGCCAGCTTCTGCAGCTCGCGCCGCTGCCTGGCGCGCGTGGACTCGTCGTCGATGAAGCGCTTTCCAAGCTTGCCCTCGGCGAACCAGAAATAGAATGCGCCGTTTTCGCCGACCACGGCGTCGACCGGCCACATCCGCGCGAGGTGATCGCACCATCCCGCCGGGCGCCCGGTCACGGGAATCACTTTCTTGCCGGCGCGCTGCAACGCTTCCAGCGCGCCATAGGCTTGCGCGCCGAGCTTGCCGAGGGTGGTGAGCGTGTCGTCGATGTCGAGCAGAACGAACCGGACCGCTCGCGCGTCAAGCAACTCGAGCGGCTTCATCGCCCCATCGCCTCGGCCACCCGCGCCCGTTGCCGGGCGTCGAGGTGCAGACCGGCCTTGCTCCGGCGCCAGAGGACGTCCTCGGCGCTGCCGGCCCATTCGCGCTCCACGAAGTAGCGCAGCTCCCGCTCGGTGAGGCCCGCGCCGTAGTGCTCGCCGATAATTCCGTCGCCGAGTACTTCGGAGGCGAGCGCGCCGTGGCGCTTGAACGCGCCCTCGACGACCGGGACCGGCAGAGCGCGGTAGCGGCTGAAGATCTCCCGGCGCGCGTCTTCGCGGCTCGTGAAGTCGCTGCCCGGAAGCGGGGCACGCTCGGTCCAGGCTCCCTTGAGTTCGGGAAAGTGGGGGCGCAGCTTGTCCATGACGTGTTCGGCCAGGCGCCGGTAGGTGGTGATCTTGCCGCCGAAAACCGAGAGCACCGGGCAGCGGCCGCCGACCTCATCCAGACGCAGGGTGTAGTCGCGCGTGACCGCCGACGGGTCGCGCGAGCCGTCGTCATGCAGCGGACGCACCCCTGCATAGCGCCAGACGACGTCGGAGGGCTGCAGGGCGCGTGCGAGATAGCGGCTCGCCGCGCGGCACAGGTAGGCCACTTCTTCGTCGCTCGCGGACGCGGCCGCCAAATCGCCCTGCACCGGCACGTCGGTTGTGCCGATGAGGGTGAACCGCTCCTCGAACGGAATCATGAATACCACGCGCCGGTCGTCGTTCTGCAGGATGAAGGCGTGCTCGCCGCTGTAGCGGCGCGGCACCACGATGTGGCTGCCCTGGACGAGGCGCACCTTGTCGGCGCTCGGCTGATCGAGCCGCTCGTTCAGGACGCGCTTCACCCAGGGTCCGGCGGCGTTGACGATGGCGAGCGCATGCAGCTCGTCGCCGTTCGAGAGCCGAGCCCGCCAGCCCTCGGTGCCGCGGGTCGCCCGCAGAAGCTCGGTGCGCACCATCAGGCGCGCGCCGCGCGCCTGCGCGTCGAGCGCGTTGGCCACCACGAGGCGCGAGTCGTCCACGGCGCAATCCGAATAGAGGAATCCGTGCCGCAGCTGCGGGCGCAGGCCATCGCTGTAGGGCGGCGTGTCCAGCCGCACGGGCTGCGAGCCCGGCAGCAGCGAGCGGCGGGCGAGATGGTCGTACAGGAACAGACCCAGGCGGATCATCCATCGCGGACGCAGCTCCGGCACGTGCGGCATCACGAAGCGCATCGGCGAGGTGAGGTGCGCCGCGATGCCGAGCAGGATCTCGCGCTCCGCCAGCGCCTCGGCCACGAGTCGGAACTCGAATAGCTCGAGGTAGCGCAGCCCGCCGTGGATCAGCTTGGAGGAGGCCGACGAAGTCGCCGCGCCGAGATCGCCCTTCTCGACCAGGACGACCGAGAGGCCGCGGCCCGCCGCGTCGCGGGCGATGCCCGCGCCGTTGATGCCGCCGCCGATGACGAGGAGGTCGCAGTTCGCCGCGGGCATGGCGGCGCACTATAGCGCGCCGCGGCCGGACCGACGAACTACGCGTTTTCTACGAGGAACTCGCCTTCTTCACCTGCTCGAGCTGGAGCACCTTGACGCGAACTTCGGGGCTCGCTTTCGACTGCTCGCGCGCCTGCGCCTGTTGCTTGCGCACGCGCTCGAAGGTCCTGCGCACGTCGGTGTCGAAGCTCGGCTTGTACCGGAACGACGAATCGAGGATATGTTTCATGCGGTTTTCGCTCCTACGCTGACCCGCCTGATTCTTTCAAACACCGCCGTGCGGCGTTGCGTGTGCGATTAGTCTCGCCGGACTATCCCAGCCGCGCAAGTCGACATCCGACTACACCTGTAGGAGAAAGGCGACTTCGCGCGCCCGCACCGACGCAATTCTCCGTTTGTCGCACGCCCTTGCGCGCGTTTCTTCAGAACGCCCTCAACGCTGAAGGATCGTTTGCACGAGCAACTGCCGGCCCTTCCAGTACATGCCGTTCAGGCGCAACTGGGCCTGGGAGATCATCTTCCCATCGCCCGCTCCGAACGCAAGCACGGCCGCCGGCCGCGAGCCGTCTCCCGGCACGCGCTCTATGCGCTCCGGCCGCGGACAGCCGTACTTGACGACGAACTCGGCGAGCTCTTCGTCGGTGACTTCCGGGGCGATGTTTCCGATCCAGAGGTTCATGGCGAGGGTTCCGGCACCCTCATATTGGAGCGAACCGAGCATCGCGGCCATTGGACCAAGGTCCAATGGCCCGCAGCCCGGCTAGCGTTTGCGCAGCTTGCGGATCGCGGCGAGCTGCGCCGCCATGGTCGAAATCGAGGCCTCGGCGATGGCCTGCTCTTCGTTACTCTTGGCGCTGCGGCGGGCCTCCTCGGCCGCCTTCAGCGCCTCCGCGGCCTTGGCCTCGTCCAGGTCGTGGCCACGGATTGCGGTGTCGGCGAGCACCGTGATCACGTTGGGCTGAATCTCGATGATGCCGCCGTTGACGAAGATCAGCTGCTCGTCGCCGCCGCCGGCCGGGACGATACGCACCGCACCCGGCTTGATGCGCGTGATGAGCGGCGTGTGGCGCGGATAGATTCCGAGCTCGCCCGCCTCGCCGGGCAGGACGACGAACTCGGCTTCGCCGGAGAAGATCGACTCCTCGGCGCTGACCACGTCGACGTGGATCGTGGCGGCCATTTACTTCTTGGCCCCGCTTTCATTCCTTGCCGGCGCCTTCTTGTCGCCGGGTTCCTGCAGCTGTTCGCCTTTCGCGATCGCCTCCTCGATGGTGCCCACCATGTAGAACGCCTGCTCGGGAAGCGCGTCGCATTCCCCGTTGACGATCATCTTGAAGCCCTTGATCGTGTCCTTGAGCGACACGTACTTGCCCGGCGTACCGGTGAAGTTTTGCGCCACCGTGAAGGGTTGCGAGAGGAAGCGCTGGATCTTGCGCGCTCGCGCCACCGCCAGCTTGTCCTCGGGCGAGAGCTCGTCCATGCCCAGGATCGCGATGATGTCGCGCAGCTCCTTGTAGCGCTGGAGCGTCGCCTGCACCGCGCGGGTGGTGTTGTAGTGGTCCTCGCCGATGGTGTTCGGGTCGACCTGGCGCGAGGTCGAGTCGAGCGGGTCGACCGCCGGATAGATGCCGAGGGCGGCGATGTCGCGCGACAGCACCACGGTGGCGTCGAGGTGGCCGAAGGTGGTGGCCGGGCTTGGGTCGGTCAGATCGTCGGCCGGCACGTACACCGCCTGGATCGAGGTGATCGAGCCGGTCTTGGTGGACGTGATGCGCTCCTGGAGCTTGCCCATCTCCTCGGCCAGCGTCGGCTGGTAACCGACCGCCGAAGGCATGCGGCCGAGGAGCGCCGAGACCTCGGTGCCGGCGAGCGTGAAGCGGTAGATGTTGTCGATGAAGAGCAGGATGTCGCGCCCCTCGTCGCGGAACGCCTCGGCCATCGTCAAGCCGGTGAGCCCAACGCGCAGGCGGTTGCCGGGCGGCTCGTTCATCTGGCCGAACACCATCGATACCTTGGACTCCTCGAGGTTGTCGGTCTTGATGACTTCGGCCTCGATCATCTCGTGGTAGAAGTCGTTGCCCTCGCGCGTTCTCTCGCCCACGCCGGCGAACACCGACTGCCCGCCGTGCTTGGTGGCGATGTTGTTGATGAGCTCGAGCATGGTCACGGTCTTGCCGACGCCGGCGCCGCCGAAGAGACCGATCTTGCCGCCCTTCGCGAACGGGCAGACGAGGTCGATCACCTTGATGCCGGTCTCGAGCTGCTCGACCGAAGGCGAAAGCTCGTCGAACTTGGGTGCTGCCTGATGGATCGAGCGGCGCTCCTGGGTCTTGATCGGGCCACCCTCGTCGATCGGCCGGCCGAGCACGTCCATGATGCGCCCGAGCGTCGCCTTGCCCACGGGCACCGAGATCGGCTGGCCGGTGTTCTTTACCTTCATGCCGCGGCGCAGGCCGTCGGCCGAGCCCATGGTGATGCAGCGCACGATGCCGTCGCCGAGCAGCTGCTCGACCTCGAAGGTAAGGCCCTTCTCGGCGAAGCTCTTCTCGCCCGAATCCTCGAGCAGCAGGGCGTCGTAGACGTTCGGCAGCGACTCGCGCGGGAACTGGATGTCGATCACCGCGCCGATGCACTGCACGATGGTTCCGTTTGCCTGAGCTTGTGACATGGCCTTTTCCTCAAACGGCGGCTGCGCCGCCTACGATTTCTGAAATTTCCTTGGTGATCGCGGCCTGGCGGTTCTTGTTGTAGATGAGCGTCAGCTCATCGATCAGGTTCTCCGCGTTGTCCGAGGCGGCCTTCATCGCCACCATGCGGGCGGACTGCTCGGAAGCCATGTTCTCGGCCACCGCCTGGTAGATGAGCGCCTCGATGTAGCGCGTCATGACCTGGTCGAGCACCACCCGCGCTTCCGGCTCGTAGATGTAGTCCCATACCGCCTCGGGCGCGCCGAGACGCTCGCCCGCGAGCGGCAGCAGCTGCTCGATCACCGGCTCCTGCTTCATCGTGTTGAAGAAGCGGTTGTAGGCGATCATCAGGCGGTCGAAGCGGTCGGACATGTAGCCGTCGAGCATGATCTTGACCGCGCCGATCAGCCTGTCCATGTGCGGGTAGTCACCGAGCTGCACCGCTTGCGACACGACGTTCGCGCCGAGGCGCTGCATGAAGCCCAGACCCCTGGCTCCGAGCGCGCAGACGTCGATCTCCTCGCCTTGCGCCTGCCACGCCTTGTACTCGGCCAGCACCATTCGCAGCAGGTTGGTGTTGAGCGCGCCGCACAGGCCCTTGTCGGTGGTTACGACGATGATGCCGATGCGCTTCACCGTATCGCGGTCGACCAGGAAGGGATGCCGGTACTCGGGGGTCGCGTGCGAGATGTGCGCGGCGACGTTGCGGATCTTCTCGCCGTACGGGCGCGCGTGGCGCATGCGCTCCTGCGCCTTTCTCATCTTGGATGCGGCGACCATCTCCATCGCCTTGGTGATCTTCCGGGTGTTCTGCACACTCCGGATCTTCATCCTGATTTCCTTGGTCCCGGGCATAAATCAGAATGAGCCGTTCTTCTTCCAATCCTCAATCGCTGCTTTCAGCGCCTTCTCGTCGTCCGCCGACAGGTCCTTCTTGTCCTCCATGGTCTTGACGAGCGCCGCGTATTTCCCTTTGATGTAGTCGCGCATCGACTTCTCCGCGGCGAGCGCTTTCTTGACGTCCACATCGTCGAACAAGCCGTTGTTCACCGCGAACAGAGTGAGCGCCATCTCCCACACCTGCAGCGGCTGGTACTGCGGCTGCTTCATCAGCTCGGTGACGATGCGGCCGCGATCGAGCTGCCGGCGCGTCGCCTGGTCGAGGTCGGAGGCGAACTGCGCGAACGCGGCGAGCTCGCGGTACTGCGCGAGCGCCAGGCGCACGCCGCCGCCGGTGTCCTTCCTCTTCATGATCTTGGTCTGCGCCGCTCCTCCCACCCGCGACACCGAGATGCCGGCGTTGATCGCGGGGCGGATGCCGGCGTTGAACAGATCCGTCTCGAGGAAGATCTGGCCGTCGGTGATCGAGATGACGTTGGTCGGCACGAACGCGGTCACGTCGCCGGCCTGGGTCTCGATGATCGGCAGGGCGGTGAGCGAGCCGGTCTTGCCCTTCACCTTTCCGTTGGTGAAGCGCTCGACGTACTCCTCGTTCACGCGCGCGCCGCGCTCCAGCAGACGCGAGTGCAGGTAGAAAACATCGCCGGGGTAGGCCTCGCGGCCCGGCGGCCGGCGCAGGAGCAGCGACACCTGGCGGTACGCCCAGGCCTGCTTGGTCAGGTCGTCGTAGATGATGAGCGCGTCCTGGCCGCGGTCGCGGAAGTACTCGCCCATGGTGCAGCCCGAATAGGGCGCGATGTACTGCATGGCCGCCGACTCGGAGGCGGTCGCCGCCACGATGATCGTGTATGCCATGGCGCCGTGCTCTTCGAGCTTGCGCACCACGTTGGCGATGGTCGACGCCTTCTGCCCGATCGCGACGTAGACGCAGAAAAGATCCTTGCCCTTCTGGTTGATGATGGTATCGACCGCGACCGCGGTCTTGCCCGTCTGGCGGTCGCCGATGATGAGCTCGCGCTGGCCGCGGCCGACGGGGACCATGGAGTCGATCGCCTTGAGCCCGGTTTGCACCGGCTGCGACACCGATTTCCTCCACACCACGCCGGGGGCGACCTTCTCGATGACGTCGGTTTCCTTTGCGTTGATGGGCCCCTTGCCGTCGATTGGCTGGCCGAGCGAATTGACCACGCGGCCGAGCAGCTCGGGACCGATCGGGACCGAAAGGATCTTGCCGGTGGTCTTGACCGTGTCACCCTCGGTGATGTGCTCGTATTCGCCCAGGATCACCGCGCCAACCGAATCGCGCTCGAGGTTGAGCGCCAGGCCGAACGTGTTCTTCGGGAACTCGAGCATCTCGCCCTGCATCACGTCCGAAAGGCCGTGGATGCGGCAGATGCCGTCGGTCACCGACACCACGGTGCCCTGGGTGCGCATGCGCGCGCCGGCGTCGAGGTTCTGGATGCGGCTCTTGATGAGTTCCGAAATCTCGGACGGGTTGAGTTGCATGAATGCTCCTTAAGCGTACTGCTTCTATCCCTGCCTATCCCTTGAGTGCGGTTTCGAGCGCGGCGAGCTGGGCGCGCGCCGAAGCGTCGATCACCTTGTCGCCCAGCACGAGCTTCACGCCGCCGATCAGATCCTTGTCGACATGGACCTGCGTCCTGACCTTGCGCCCCGTGCGCTTCTCCAGGCGCTGCTGCAGGTCTGCGAGCTGGCCCGCGGAGAGCTCGAAGGCCGAATGCACCTGAGCCTCGACCACGCCTTCGCGCTCGTTCTTCAGCGCCTCGAACTGGGCGTCGATCTCGGGCAGCAACTCGAGGCGGCCGTTGTCGGCCAGCACGCGCACGAAGTTTTCTCCGGCGCCGTCGAGCCTTCCGGAAAGGATGGCGATGAACAGTCCGGCCACCTGCGCGCTGGAGAGGTTGGGGTCGGAAATCGCCTGGCGCACGCTCGCGTCGGCGGCCACCTGCGCGAGCGAGCGCAGCATCTCTCCCCATTTCCCGAGAGCGCGATCGGCGTCGGCGAGCTTGAATGCCGCTTCGGCGTAGGGACGGGCTACGGTGCTGGGTTCGGCCATCGCTTTTTCAAAGTTGTTGCTTGATCGAGTCCAGGAGCTCGGCGTGCGCTTTCGCGTCGATCTCGCGCCGCAGGATCTTCTCCGCGCCGGCGACCGCCAGCGAGGCCACGTGGTCGCGCAACTGCTCCCGCGCCCGCGTCAGCTCCTGCGCGATCTCGGCCTTGGCCGCGGCCTTCTCGCGGCTGCCTTCTTCACGCGCGGCGTTCTTCGCTTCCTCGATCATCTGCGCTGCACGCTTCTCGGCCTGCGAGATGACTTCGGCGGCGCGATTGCGCGCCTGGGCGATCGAAGCGTCGGCTTGCCTGGTCGACTCCTCGAGCGAGCGCTTGCCCTGCTCGGCCGCGGCCAGGCCGTCGGCGATGGTCTTCTGCCGCGTCTCGATCGCGCGCAGCATGTAGGGCCAGATGAACTTCACGGTGAAGGCGATAAACAGCGCGAAAACCGCCGCCTGCGCAAACAGTGTCGCGGTGATGTTCATGGGACCTCTGGCCGACGCCTAGCGGAACGCCGTGGCGAGCGGATTGGCGAAGGCAAAGAACATCGCGATGCCCAGGCCAATGATGAACGATGCGTCGATCAGGCCGAGCAGCAGGAACACCTTGCCCTGGAGGGAGTTGGTCAGTTCGGGCTGGCGCGCCGCGGCTTCCAGGAAGCGGCTGCACATGATGCCCACGCCGATGCAGGCGCCGGCCGCGCCCAGGCCGATCATGAGACCGACACCGATACCGGTGTAGGCCTGCACCATGGCGAGGAGTTGTAGCTTGTCCATTGGTCGTTTTCCCTTTCTGAGCGAGTTATGAATTTAGTGATGCTCGTGCGCCATCGAGACGTACACGATGGTGAGCATCATGAAGATGTAGGCCTGGAGCACGACGATCAGGATGTGGAAGATGGCCCAGCCCAGTCCGAGGACCACCGATGCGAGCCAGCCCACGCCGAAATCGCCTTGAAACGAGTTCGCAGCCCACAGCCACAGCAGCAGGAACAGGATCTCCCCCGCGTACATGTTGCCGAACAGACGCAGCGAGTGCGACAGCGTCTTCGAGATGTATTCGACCATCTGGAAGAGAAAGTTGGCGGGGATCAAGAGCGGATGGGAGCCGAAGGGCGCGAAGAAAAGCTCGTGCAGCCATCCGCCGACGCCCTTGACGGAAATCGCGAAGAAGATAGTCAGGACGAGAACTGAAATGGAGAGGGCGAAGGTCGTGCTCACGTCCGCCGTCGGCACATAGTGAAAGCCGTGCTCGGAAAAGTGGTGCGTGAGCTTGGCGACGAGATCCGCGGGCAGGAAGTCCATCGCGTTCATCAGCAGCACCCACACGAACACCGTGAGCGCGAGCGGGGCGACGAAGCGATGCCGGTCGCCGTGCTGGAAGATGCCCTTCGCCTGCTCGTCGACGAAGTCGATCAGCAGCTCGACCAAGGCCTGGCGCTTGGTCGGCACGCCGGATGTGGCGCCGCGCACCACCCACCAGATGAATCCCATGCCGACAAAGCCGAGCAGGATCGCTACCGAGATCGAATCGACGTTGAGCGACCAGAACGCGCCGTCGCCGACCGGCTTGTTGAAGAAGCTGAGGTGATGCTGGATGTACTCCGAAGGAGTGAGCTCTGTTGCGGCGGCCATCGTTGATTACGTCAGTGCTCCGGTCGAGGGAGCGGCATCGAAACGGCCAACCTTACCCTCGTCGGACGTGCGCGCAAATTGGACCAAGGTGCCATGCCGGAAATGCGTCAGTACTCGCGTACAAAGAACGCCATCGAAAAAATCAGCATCGTCACTACGAACGCGCCGAGCAAGACGGCAACCACCGCCTGTTCGTAGTTCGCAAGCACGAGCCACAGCAGGAGCAACGCGAGACCGAGCTTGACCGCCTCCGCCCTCAGCGCGCCAGCAAGAACCCCCCCTGCGGACTTCGCGTTGCTCAGCGAAGCCACGAATGCGGCTGCCAGGCCGGCGATGATGCTCACGGCGCCGCCGGCGGCCGCCGATAGCGCGCTCGACATGTCGGCCACGAGGCCCGCAACCAGGGCCATCATGGCCGTGGCTGCGACCTGCCACATGAGAACGTTGCGTATCGGCCTGCGCAGGGCGCGGAGCATGGCGTTGGCTCATTGAAGTCGCTGCGCGCCCGGCAAAGCCTGACGAGTATAGCGCATCAGCGCAGCTTTTTGAGCAGCTCGTCGAGGTGATCGAGGCTCGAATAGTGAACGAGCAGCTTTCCGCTGCCTTTTCGGGCGGCACGGATCTCGACCGTGGTGCCGAGACTCGCGGATAACTCCTCCTCGAGGCGCTCGAGATCGCGGTCGCGCCGTGGCGAGCCCTTTCTGGAGGTCTTGCCGCGCACGCTCGATTGCACCAGGGCCTCTGCCTCTCGCACCGAGAGGCCTTTCGCGGCGACGCGGTGCGCGGCCTCGATCTGGCGCGCGGGATCGAGCGCCAGCAGCGCGCGCGCGTGCCCCATGTCGAGCGCGCCTTCCATCACCATTTCCTGCACCGGCCGCGCGAGCTTGAGCAGCCGCAGCAGGTTCGTGGTGGCGGTGCGCGAGCGCCCGACCGCGTCGGCCGCCTGCTCGTGCGTCATCTTGAATTCGTCGATCAGGCGCTGGATTCCCGCCGCCTCCTCCATCGGATTCAAGTTCTCCCGCTGAATGTTCTCGATGAGAGAAAGGGCGAGCGCCGCTTCGTCGGGCACGTCGCGCACCAGCACCGGCACTTCGTCGAGTCCGGCCATCTGCGCCGCGCGCCAGCGGCGCTCGCCTGCGATGAGCTCGTAGCGCTCCCGGTCCACCGGCCTGACAAGCAGCGGCTGCATCAGGCCCTGCGTGCGGATCGATGCGGCGAGCTCCGCGAGCGCCTGCTGGTCCATCTTGGTGCGCGGCTGGTATTTCCCCGGACGGATCCGCGCGACCGGAAGCGTGGCCAGCGTCTCGCGCGGCGCCGCGGTGTCCGACCCGAGCAGCGCATCGAGGCCTCGGCCTAGTCCCTTGGGTTTCATCATGCGGCTTGTCCCTGAGCGAGAATTTCGTCGGCGAGCGCGAGATAAGCTTGCGCTCCCTTGGAGGCTGCGTCCCACAGCACCGCCGGCACGCCGTAGCTCGGCGCTTCGGCCAGGCGCACGTTGCGGGGAACCAGGGTGCGATAGACCTTGTCGCCGAAGTGCTGCTCGAGCTGCTGCGACACGTGCTGCGAGAGCGTATTCCTTGGGTCGTACATCGTGCGCAGCAGGCCGGCGATTTCGAGCTGGGGATTGAGGTTCGCGCGTACCCGCTTGATCGTGGAGACGAGGTCCGACAGGCCCTCGAGCGCGTAGTACTCGCATTGCATCGGAATGAGTACCCGCTGCGCCGCCGTGAGCCCGTTCACCGTGAGCAGGCTGAGCGACGGCGGACAATCGATTAGCACGAAGTCGTACTCGGTGTCGACCCGGGCCAGCGCATCCTTCAGCCGCGACTCGCGCGCGTCGAGCTCGACCAGCTCGATTTCCGCTCCCGCGAGCTCGCGATTGGCCGGAAGCAGATCGAAGCCGCCGCGCTCCACGCGCACGCGCACGCCGTGCAGTTCAGCCAGGCCGAGGAGCAGGTGGTAGACCGTGCGCGCGAGATTTCGCTTGTCGACGCCGCTGCCCATGGTTGCATTGCCCTGCGGGTCTAGGTCGACCAGCAGCACGCGGCGCTCGGCCTGGGCCAAGGCGGCGGCCAGGTTGACGCTGGTGGTGGTCTTGCCGACGCCGCCTTTCTGGTTCACTACCGCGAGCACGCGAGCCACCTCAGCTCCCCGCCGGACAGAGCACGAGATGGCGCTGCGCGTCGAGCAGGGGCACCTGCAGCGCGATGACCCGGCAGTCGCCGGCCTGCGGCGCGGCGCCTGTCATTGCCGCCAGCACGCCCCCGGAGGCCACGAGGTGCGCACAACGCGACCGGAACTCATCGAGCCGGGCGAACGCGCGCGAGATGACCAGCGCGAACTTCGGCTGCGGCGTCCATTGTTCGACGCGCCCGGCATGCAGGGTCACGTTCGACAACTCGAGCTCGATAACCGCCTGGCGCAGGAAAGCGAGCTTCTTCTCGCTCGAGTCGTTCAACGTGACGCGCCATTGCGGCCGTGCGAGCGCAATCGGGATGCCCGGCAAGCCCGCGCCCGCGCCGACGTCGGCGAGCGCGCCTTCGGCGGGAAGCGGGAGGTGAGGCACCACGGCGAGCGAGTCGAGCAGGTGGTGGCTCACGACTTCAGCGGGTTCGCGAATCGCTGTGAGGTTGTAGGTGCGGTTCCACTTTTCCAGCAGCGCCACGTATCGCATGAGCAGTGCCTCCGCTCCCTGCTGCAGCTCGAGCCCGAGTTCGGCTACGCCGCGGTGAAGCGAGTCCTGCGGCGTCATGCCGTTTTGTGCTCGGCGGTTTTGAAGCCGCGTTTGAGATGCACGAGCAGCAGGGAGACTGCCGCAGGCGTGACACCGGAGATGCGGGCTGCCTGCCCAACGGTGCGGGGGCGATGGCGGTCGAGCTTTTGCTGGACCTCGGCCGAAAGCCCCTTCACTTGGCGGTAGTCGAGATCCGCAGGCAGCTCGCGCGCTTCCATTTCGGCGTTGCGCTCCACCTCGGCGCGCTGGCGCTCGATGTAGCCCTCGTACTTCGCCTGGATCTCGATCTGCTCGACGATCGCAGCGTCGAGCTCCGAGCCCGGGACGAGCCGCGCGTATGATTGCTCCGGTCTACGCAGCATATCGTAAATAGAGCGCTTTTCATGAGAGCTCGTGCTCACATACATAGTCCGTAGACGCTGCGTTTCCTTCTCGATCGCGTCGCGTTTTCGGCAGTAGGCTTCCCAGCGTGCGTCGTCGATCAGGCCGAGCCGCCGACCCGTCTCCGTAAGGCGGAGGTCCGCGTTGTCTTCGCGCAGCATCAGGCGATATTCGGCGCGGCTGGTGAACATCCGGTAGGGCTCCGAAACGCCGCGGGTCACCAGGTCGTCCACCAGCACCCCGATGTATGCCTGGTCACGACGGGGCGCCCATGGTTCCCGCCCAAGCGTCCGGTTCGCGGCGTTGATGCCGGCAAGCAGACCTTGCGCTGCCGCCTCTTCGTAGCCAGTCGTCCCATTGATCTGCCCCGCGAAGAACAGGCCCTCGATGCTTCTTGTTTCGAGCGAGTCGCGCAGGCTCCGCGGATCGAAGTAGTCGTACTCGATCGCGTATCCCGGACGCACGATGTGCGCGTTCTCGAGTCCGCGTATCGACCTCACGAGCGCGAGTTGCACATCGAAAGGCAGGCTGGTGGAGATGCCGTTCGGGTAGATCTCGTTCGTCGAGAGGCTTTCGGGCTCCAGGAAGATCTGGTGGCTCGCTTTGTCGGCGAAGCGGTGGATCTTGTCCTCGATCGATGGACAATAGCGGGGGCCAACCCCCTGAATGACGCCGGTGAACATCGGCGACCGATCGAGTCCGGCGCGGATGATGTCGTGGGTGCCCTCGTTCGTGTGGGTCACCCAGCAGGGCAGCTGGCGCGGATGCAAGGCGCGAGCGCCGACGAAGGAAAACACCGGCTCCGGCGAATCGCCGGGCTGAAGCGCCAGCGCGTCGAAATCGATGCTCCGCGCGTCCAGGCGAGGCGGCGTGCCTGTCTTCAGCCGCCCAACGGGCAGCTTCAGCTCCCGCAGCCGCGCTGCAAGGTTAACGGCGGCAGGCTCGCCCGCACGTCCCGCCTGATGCTGGTTCAAGCCGACGTGAATCATCCCCGCCAGGAAGGTGCCGGTCGTCAGTACGACCGCGGGTGCCCGGAATACGAGACCGACCTGAGTCACTACCCCGGCCACTCGCTCGCCCTCGAGGACGATGTCATCTACTGGCTGCTGGAACAGCGTCAGGCCCGATTGGTTTTCCAGCCGGTGGCGGATTGCATGCTTGTAGAGCAGCCGGTCGGCCTGGGCGCGCGTCGCTCGAACCGCAGGGCCCTTCGACGAGTTGAGGATCCGGAACTGGATGCCGGCTTCGTCGGTGGCCAACGCCATCGCACCCCCGAGCGCGTCCACCTCCTTGACCAGGTGTCCTTTGCCGATCCCCCCGATCGACGGGTTGCAGGACATCTGTCCGAGCGTCTCCACGCTATGCGTCAGCAGGAGGGTCCGGCAGCCCATCCTCGCGGCGGCGAGGGCGGCTTCCGTACCGGCGTGGCCACCTCCGACCACGATGACGTCGAATCGCTCTGGGAATTGCATCGGAAGGCCGCGCATTTTACGCGAGCGTTTCACGTGGAACCAGCGCTGGCCAAGTCGCCGTTGGTTCCACGTGAAACGTCGGATGTCGTGTTGCGATGCAGCAAGAGCTAGGGTGCGACAATCGAACGCCACTCGCCTCGTGATCTCCCTCGCCCGCTATGCCGCGCTGCTCGAGCCGCGCGACCTGAAGCAGACTATTGCCGCGTCCATGATCGGCAGGTTGCCGATCGGGATCACCGGGCTCGCCGCCGCCGTCGCGCCCGCTCTCGGTCGTCTTATCGATCGAAGCGCGCTCCCACCCGGTCCTGATCCTGATCTTCGCCGCCGCAGCCGGAGCGACCTTCCCTCCGATCACGGTTTGCATGCGCACGTACTTCAAGCAACGCCTGAGCGACGACACACTGCTCGCCACTGCCTATTCGCTCGAATCGGTGCTGATCGAACTGATCTTCATCGTCGGTCCGATGCTGGTCGCGCTTTTCGTGGCGGCCGCTTCGGCTGCAGCCGCAGTGATGTTCGCCGCCGCCTCGGGATGCATCGGTACGCTGCTCTTCCTGCGCTCGCCGCCATTACGATCCTGGCGAATCGAGCCTCGCTCGGCTGGTAGCGTCCTCGGCCCGCTAGGACGACCCGGGTTCCCGGCCCTAATCGTCATCATCCTCTGCTACTCGACGGCTTTTGGGCTGCTTGAGATTGGGATGACGGCGTATGCCACGGAGAACGGCAATGCGGCTCTCGCCGGGATCCTCCTCGGACTGATGAGCATGGGCAGCGCCCTCGGCGGAATCGCCTACGGTAGCCGAAGCTGGCACTTACCCTTGATTCGGCAGTTTGCGCTGATGCTGGCGTTCATGGGCGCCGGTCTCATGGTTCTCGCACTGCCGTGGGCGCCCTGGCCGTTCGCCTTCTGGTCGGCTTTCGCCGGCGTCGTCATGGCGCCCGCGCTCATCATCCAGTCGATGCTGGTGGCGAAGACGGCGCGGCCCGACGAGGTCACCGAGGCCTTCACCTGGTCGGCCCGCGCGTTGCTTTGCGGAGTCGGAATCGGGTTGCCGCCGGCGGCGGACTGCTCGAGCACTTCAACTCGCCCGCAGTGCTCGGGGCGGGTTCGGCGGCCGCGCTGGTCGCGGCAGCCGCCGCCGCGCTCATTCGGCGAGATTAAGCCGTCAGCCTTCCGTGCATCTCGCCGCGGCGCGCTTCGAGCGCCTCTGGCAGGTGCGCCCCCAGCTTGGCGAAGAGCTCGTCATGCGAGGCGAGCTCTTCCTTCCATGCCGCGCGGTCGACGCGCGCCAGCTCGGCATACTGGGCTGGCGTGAGCTTCGCCTCGATTCCAGTCCAGGTGAGATCTTCGAAGCGCGGCATGATCCCGAGCGGCGTCGGGGTCCCGGCGGCCTCGCCCTGGCAGCGCCGGGCGATCCACTGCAGCACGCGCATGTTCTCGCCGAAGCCCGGCCAGAGGAACTTGCCATTCGCATCCCGGCGGAACCAATTCACCCTGAAGATCTTCGGCGCCCGGGCAAGCCCGTGCCCCATCCTCAGCCAATGGCCGAAGTAATCGCCCATGTTGTAGCCGCAGAACGCCAGCATCGCCATCGGATCGCGCCGTACGACACCCACTTTTCCGGTAATCGCCGCGGTGGTTTCGGAGCCGAGCGTCGCCGCCATATACACCCCGTCTTCCCAGCTTGGCGCTTCGACCACGAGCGGCACGGTGGTCGAGCGCCGTCCGCCGAACACGAACGCGGAGATCGGCACGCCGGCTGGATCCTCCCAGTTCGGATCCATGGAGGGGCATTGCGCCGCGGGAACGGTGAAGCGCGCGTTTGGATGCGCCGCGAGCCGGCCTTTCTTGCCGTCTTCCGGAGTCCATTCCCTGCCCTGCCAGTCGATCAGGCGCGCCGGCGGCTGCTCGGTCATTCCCTCCCACCAGACATCCCCGTCGGGCGTCAACGCGACGTTGGTGTAAATGACGTTGCTGTGGAGCATCTTCATCGCGTTGGGGTTCGTCTGCTCCGAAGTGCCCGGAGCGACGCCGAACAGCCCGTACTCGGGATTGATCGCGTAGAGGCGACCGTCCTTGCCCGGCTTGATCCACGCAATGTCCTCGCCGATGGTGGTGACCTTCCATTCCGCGAAGGCGGGTGGCGGGATCAGCATCGCAAGGTTGGTCTTGCCGCACGCCGAGGGGAACGCAGCCGCCAGGTAGATCTTCTCGCCCCCGGGAGCTTGCATGCCGAGAATCAGCATGTGCTCCGCGAGCCAGCCCTCGTCGCGCGCCATTACCGAGGCGATGCGAAGCGCGAGGCACTTCTTGCCGAGGAGCGCGTTGCCGCCGTAACCCGAGCCGAACGACCAGATCTCGCGTGTTTCCGGGAAGTGGACGATCCACTTCTCCTGCTCGCTGCAAGGCCAGGGCACATCCTTCTGTCCGGGCGCAAGCGGTGCGCCGACCGAGTGCACGCACGGCACGAACTCTCGATCCTCGCCGAGCCACTCCGCGACCGCGCGACCCATCCGCGTCATCATCCGCATGCTGACGACGACGTACGGCGAATCGGAGATCTCGACGCCGATCTGCGCGATGTGCGAGCCGATCGGTCCCATCGAGAACGGCATCACGTACATCGTGCGGCCGCGCATGCAGCCGTCGAACAGCCGGTTCAGCGTCTGGCGCATCTCGATCGGATCGAGCCAGTTGTTCGTTGGGCCCGCATCCTCCTTGCTCTTGCTGCAGATGAAGGTGCGGTCCTCCATGCGCGCCACGTCGCTCGGATGCGAGCGCGCCAGGTACGAGTTGGGCCGGCGCTTCTCGGAGAGCCGGGTGAAGGTGCCGGCCGCGACCAGCTCGGCGCAGAGCCGGTCGTATTCCTCTTCCGAACCGTCGCACCAGACAATCCGCTCGGGCTTGGCCAGGCGGGCGACTTCGGATACCCACTGACGCAGCCCGCGGTGGCGAACCCAAGCGGGGGCACTCGACTGGTCGGCGGGAGCGGCGGCGGGTGCATTCATGCGTAGTGACTCCAAAAGCCAAACGGCCCAGCACAAAGCCGGGCCGACTTATGGTAGCAACAGGACCGCGATTCTATCATCGGGGTGATTGCGCCAAGCGGCGGCCCACCCCGCGCGTTAGTACTAAAGTACTGGTTAAACATAGATTTAACGATTCGCAAGGCGCCCTCTCACGGCGCGCGCGGCGCGAAACACCGGCCCGGTGGTCACGATCAGCACCAGCACCCGCAAGACATGCGCCGCCGTCACGAGCGGCACTCCGAGCTGCAGCACCTTCGCCGTGATGCACATTTCGGCGATGCCGCCCGGCGCCAAGGCGAGGATCATGCTGGGAACCGACACGCCTGCGGCGACGCCGATGGCCCAGCCAAACCCCGCGGAAACGAGCAGCGCCACAAGCACGCTCGCGAGCACCGCCGAAACGTAGCGTGGCGCGCTCTCGAGGGAGCGGCGCTCGAAGCGCGCCCCTAGCGCGCATCCAAGCAGCATCTGCGCCGGGCTGGTGAGCGCCGTGGGCAACGACGAGAGCTCCACGCCGTTTACCGTGAGCGCGATCGTCGTGGCGAGCGGCCCGAAGAAAAAGGCGTTCGGCACGCGCAGCCGGCTGAGCAGCAGGGCCGCCACCGATCCCACGGCAAGCAGGCTGGCGAGACCCTGCCAGCGCAGCGGCACCGCGACTTGCGCGTAGGTGTCGGCGCCATGCGCGCCGGAATAGGTCATCGCGAACGGCACCGCGATCACCACGATGAGCACGCGCAGCGATTGCGCGAGCGCGATTCGATCGACGCGAGCGTGGAAGCGCTCCCCGAGGATCGCCATCTCCACAGCGCCGCCGGGGACGCTGGCGAAGAACGCGGTTTTCGCATCGACGCCGGAAGCGCGGCTGAGAACCCAGCCGCCGAGAACCCCCAGGAAGATGGCAACCACCGCGGCCGCCAGCAGCAGCCACCAATGCGCACTCACTTCGCGCCCCACCACCGGGGTGAAATAGAGCCCGAGCGCAGTTCCGATGATGATCTGCCCCACCGCCCGCGCGCCAGGCGGACTGCGCAGCTCGGCGCCGGCAAAATTGCACGCCGCCATCGCAAGGAGCGGGCCGGTCATCCACGGTAGCGGCATCCTGAGCCATGCGAACGCGCTGCCTACGGCCGCGCACAGCACGAGCGCGAGGGCCGGGTTGACCCAGCTGTCGCGCGCAGGTCTCACTTGCCCATGGTCACTTGCCGATGCAGAACCGGCCGAAGATCTCGCCGAGCAGGTCGTCCGAGGTGAATTCGCCGGTGATCGCGCCGAGCGC
>Ga0207648_10000057_pt1 | contig 104605 bp, 99 predicted proteins | sample KBSMisM32_FD_184310 | JGI IMG/M metagenome (GOLD analysis project Ga0207648, IMG submission 184310) | Miscanthus rhizosphere microbial communities from Kellogg Biological Station, Michigan, USA - KBS Miscanthus M3-2 (SPAdes) (version 2) | ecosystem: Host-associated > Plants > Roots >...
GCGGCGTCGCTGCGTCAGGCTTTCGCCCATTGCGCAATATTCCTTACTGCTGCCTCCCGTAGGAGTCTGGCCCGTGTCGCAGTGCCAGTGTGGCTGATCATCCTCTCAGATCAGCTACCCGTCGAAGCCTTGGTGAGCCGTTACCTCACCAACAAGCTGATAGGGCATGAGCCCATCCAAGAGCGCGATACCCACGGTATCGCTTTCCTTCCCGAACCGCAGTCCGGGAAGCGTACGCGGTATTAGCTAACCTTTCGGCTAGTTATTCCCCACTCGAGGGTAGGTTACCCATGTATTCCTCACCCGTTCGCCACTGTACATGTGTATTGCTACACATTCTCGTTCGACTTGCATGTATTAGGCGCGCCGCCAGCGTTCGTTCTGAGCCAGGATCAAACTCTCATATAGGTGTTGCTTAAATTGGACCAAGGGCCACCACTTCAATACACCTTACACCTTGCTCAACGTCCTCTATTCAGTTGTCAAAGAACGATCGCGCTCATCACGCGAGCCGCGCACTATACAATGCGCAACAACACGTGTCAAGGGACATGCTCGGAGCAAAACGCTTCGGGTAGTTTCCCTTCGAGAACCACACCGTGACTCGCCGTCAGGCGCGGTCAACAGGCAGGATCACTAAACGGAGGGTTAAAGTAGCACTCAGAATGCACGGAGTCAAGAGCCTTCTGCGGCGACCGACTGAGAACTACTCATGATCCTCGTGTGCAGAGGCAAGATTATCGACCCAGGGCTCGTCATTAATAATGATACGAAAATCCGCCGACAATATGATTGATGCTGTAGACGCCCTCGAATCCGGCAAGTCCTTGGACGCCGGCGAAGTTGAAGGTGGCCCTGTTGTACTTGTACTCGGTAAACATCGCGATTCGATCCGTAAAATGATACCGGACGCCGGCCAATGCATTAAACCCGAGAGCGAAGTTTTCATGCGCCGAGAACGAACTATTGGAAATGTCCACCCAATTAATACCCAGCCCCACGCCGGCATAGGGCTGAAGCCGGCAAAATTCAGTGACATAGTGAAAGGCAAACCGTTCGGTCACCTGCTCCGTGTCTAAATGCTTCTTCTCACAGGCAAACCGTGCCCGCCCAATCGCATTAATCGCAAGCGTCGTGACGCGCATATGGCTGCCGGCCGCCGCTCCTTGTTGCTCGATATTTGGCGTGGTGTTGAACAACTCGCCTTCCACGCCAAACCAGCTGAGAGAATCAGGAAAAAATCCACCGGCTTTTGCGCCGACCACCGCAGAATCGGCTAAGCTGCCGTTCCCGAAACTGGCGCCATTGAACAACCCGGTGCCCTCCGCGTCGAATTTGCCTCCGAATGTATACCCGCCAAATACGGCAAAATAACCTTCAGTCGGATACAGAATGACCTGCTCGTTCTGGGTCCCCCTCGTCGACGCCGGTGCCTCGGGACTGGTCGTTGAGGGTTTGACCGCTCGGGGTGTCTGTTCTGCAGCAAGTTGACCAAAGGCCACGGGCTCGCTGACTGCCGCCATCGTGACGGCTATCACGACTGTGACGAACCATTTTGCGCGAGGCACTCTGGTCATATCATTCAGCGAATTGCGACAGGGGTCGCCTTTATCGATTCAGCCGTGTCCCCACGATCCGCAGCCTCCTGTGGCTGCTTGACCATCTCAGGGGACCATCCTCCCCCAAGCACTTTGTACAACTGGACAGTAGACTTTAAATTTGCCCGGCGAGCGCGAGCCAAGCCAAGCTCCGACTCGAATAGGGACCGTTGAGCGGTCAATTTATCAAGATAACTCGCCCGTCCTCCTTGGTAGCGTACATCGGCGAGATTATAGGCAGATTGGAGTGCGGTGACCTGCTCTTCCAGCGCCTTTTGCTGCTCTCCGGTCTTCTGCACGGCAATCAAGGCGTCCTCCACCTCTTGAAAAGCCGTCAGAACCGCTTTCCTGTATTGAGCGACTGCGGCTTGGGTCTGGGCTTCCTGGGCCTTCACTTGATAGCCCAAGGCGGACGCGTTGAAGATTGGGCCTGTCACCGAAGCTGCCCCTTTGAAGACCGCGTAGGGTCCGAATGAAGTTCCTTGAAACTGAAGTCCTGCTCCGCCTACTGCACCAGTCAGGGCGAATTGTGGGAATCGTTCTGCCTGTGCCACACCGATAGTGGCGTTCGACGCAGTCAAGTCCTGCTCGGCTTTCAAAATATCCGGACGGCGTTGAAGGAGATCTGACGGCAGCCCCGGCGGAACTTCCATCGGCATGATTTGCTCGGTGAGTTGGACCCCTCTCGAAATCTCCGCCGGTCTGTGTCCCAGCAAGATACTGAGCCGATTCTCGGTTTGGAGGACTTGTCGCTCCAAGTCGGCTAATTGTGCGGCGGTCCCTGCTCGTTCCGCCTGAAATCGATTGAGGTCAAGCTTCGGAATCGCTCCCTGCTTGAAACGAAGCTCCGACAACCGAACGGATTCATCCCACGCCTTGAGCGTCCGTTTCGTGATTTCGACTTCATAATCTAATCCGCGGAGATCGAAATATGACTCGGCAACGTTGCTGACCAATCCAATGATGACCCCGCGCTGATTTTCCTCCCTGGACAGCAGTTGCGCGCGAGCCGCCTCAATCGATCTCCTGATGCGCCCCCAGAGGTCGACTTCCCACTTGAGACCGACATCGATGGCTTCGTGCGAGAGGCTCAGTCCGCCGCTGCTTCCAGTTGTCGGAATAGCGCCAGCAGCAAGCGGAACGACATTGTTGTTGGTGTTACGCAGGCCAAAGACGCTGCCCTTATAATCGAAGGAGGGAACCAAATCGTATTTGGCGATCATGAGTTGAGCCTGAAATTGTTCGATGTTGGCCGTGGCGATCTGCAAATCCAGGTTTTCCTCCAAGGCCGTGCGGACCAATTGCTGGAGGGCCTGATCCTTCAAGAGCTCCCACCATGGCAAATTCGCGATCGATTCTGCGGTCGCTGGCGTCACCCGCCAGGAGTCTGCCTTCGTTGTATCTGGGCGGATGTAATCGGGACCCATCATGCACGCGCTCAGCAGGACAACGAATACCCCCAGGATCAGGAGAGAGGCAGATCGGTGCAAATTGTTCAGCATGTTATGCCTCCTTAATAGCTTTCGCCTTCACGGGCATGAGTCGGAGACAACGCAGGCCTAGGCCCTCCACGGGACAATTCACCGTCACCCGTCTTCTGAGACGATCCGGGGGGAGCGGCCGATGGAGGAGGGACAACATGTTCCCCCCTCCGATGCACGAGATTCTCGACGACGTAGAAGGTGACCGGGACGAGAAAGATCGCGATCAGGCTTGCGGCCAGCATCCCGCCGAACACGGCAAGGCCAAGCAGGACCCGACCGTGCGCTCCAGCGCCGGTCGCCATGACCAGCGGGAGCACGCCGAGGATGAATGCGAACGCCGTCATCAAGATGGGACGGAGTCGCAATCGTGCTCCGGCCAACGCGGCATCGGCGATCGACTTGCCATTTTCATATTCGACTTTCGCAAACTCCACGATGAGGATCGCATTCTTGGCCGCCAAGCCGATCAACATTACCAATCCGATCTGGGTAAAGACGTCGTTCTCACTTGCCTGAGGAGCCACCAGCTTCAGTAGCCATAAGGCGCCGAAGGCACCGAAGACGGCGATAGGCGTTCCGAGCAGCACGCTGAACGGTAAGGCCCAACTCTCATATTGAGCCGCGAGAATCAAAAACACGAAGAGGAGCGAGAAACCGAAAATCACCGTTGCCGGCACGCCTTCTGCGGCCACCTTCTCTTGGAACGACATGCCCATGTACTCGAGGCCCATGCCCTCCGGCATGGCGCTCGCGAACACCTCTTCTACAGCCTTCATTGCTTGTCCTGAACTGTACCCGGGAGCCGCCCCTGCCATCAGTTGCGCCGCACGATACTCGTTATAGCGCATCGTGAACTCCGGGCCATGAAAGATGTCCATCGTCACCAATGCGGAAAGCGGGACCATATCTCCGTTTGCATTTCGCACATAAAACTGTCCGACGTTCTCCGCTTGCGTGCGGAAATCGCCCTCGGCCTCCACATAGACCTGCCAGACACGCCCGAACCGGTTAAAGAAATTCACCATGACGCCGCCCATGAACGACTGCACCGTCTGGTAGACATCGGAAAGATTTATGCCTTGCTTCAAGACTTTCTCACGATCCACCCTCGCAAAGACTTGAGGCACGGCGGGAATAAACGTCGTATCGACTCGCGCAATTTCTGGACGTTTCCTGAGTGCCTCCATGAATTTCTGCGTGTTGGTTGCGAGGAATTCGATATTTCGGCTCGCTCGATCCTCTAACACAAAGGACACGCCGCCGGACGTGCCGACTCCCGGGATGGCGGGCGGGGGAAACAGGAAGGCCTTGGCCTCTGGCAACTCGCCGAGACGCGCATTCACACCCTTAAAAATGGCAAGAAGCTGTTCCTCAGGTTTCTTCCGTTCTTCCCAGGGCGCGAGGGTGACAAAGAAAAACGCATTGTAGGTAGTGCTCACCGTGCTCAATAGACTGAACCCGACAATAGTGGAGGCATACTTGATTCCCGGCGTGGACTGGAGAATAGCTTCGATCTTTCTGCAGACTTCATCCGTCCGCTGGAGAGAGGAGGCCTCTGGCAGTTGCACATTGAGATAGACATAGCCCTGGTCTTCCATCGGGAGAAAACCGTTCGGTAATTGCATACCGAGCCAGCCTGCAATGATCGCCACCAGGAGGAGAAACAGCATCGACCGCCCGGATTTTCGAATGAGATGGCCGCAGACAGTCACATACCCATCGGTCGCGCGGCCGAACCATTTGTTGAACCAGCCGAAGAAGAGACCGAGCGGGCCTCTCGCCGGCTGTCTTGGTCGCAACAGGAGCGCCGACAGCGCCGGGCTCAGCGTCAGCGCGTTGAACGCTGAGATCACCACTGATAGCGCAATCGTGACCGCAAATTGCTGATACAGCCGCCCCGTAATACCGGGGATGAATGCCGTCGGGACAAAGACCGCCGCAAGGATGAGTGCGATCGCGATCACAGGGCCAGAGACTTCCTCCATCGCCTTGAGACTTGCCTCTTTCGGGGACATCCCGTGTTCAATGTGGTGCTCGACTGCTTCGACGACCACGATGGCGTCGTCGACGACCAGGCCGATCGCCAGTACGAGACCGAACAACGACAGGGTGTTGATCGAAAACCCCAGCATCGGAAAAAGTGTGAATGTGCCGATCAGCGAGACAGGCACGGCGAGCAGCGGGATCAGCGTGGCGCGCCACCCCTGAAGGAAAATATAGACGACGATGATGACGAGGATGAGGGCTTCAAAGAGGGTGTGAACGATCTCGTTAATGCCTTCCCGAACGGCCTGGGTCGTATCAAGCGAGATGACGTAGTCGAGATCGGCCGGGAACCTGGCTTTCATCTCCTCCATCAGCTTGGTCGCCGCATCCATGGTTTGAATGGCATTGGAGCCTGGAAGCTGATAAATGGCGATGAGAGCCGCGGGTTTCCCATTCATCCTGCCGATGATGTTGTACATCTGTGCGCCGAGCTCAATGCGGGCGACGTCCTTGAGCCGGACCATGGATCCGTCCTGATTCGCACGGATCACGATGTTACCGAACTCTTCTTCCGACTCCAGACGACCCTGAGCACGTACACTGTAAGTAAACTCCTGCCCGGGCGGCACCGGTTCAGCACCTACCTGGCCAGCCGGATTCACCGTGTTTTGGGCCTTAATGGCATTCGTAATTTCGGTCACCGTGATGCCGAGCTTGGCAAGGTGATCAGGCCGGACCCAGAATCGCATGGCATATTGCCCGGCACCGAAGATTTGTACCTGGCCGATGCCGGGCACGCGAGTCATGGGATCATTGATGTTCACGTACCCATAGTTCGCCAAAAAGGTGGCGTCGTAGGTGCCGTTCGGTGAATACAGGGAGAACAAGGCAAGTGGGCTGGTTGTGGCCTTCTTAATGGTGACGCCGAAATTCTTGACGTCAGGCGGCAGCTGGGATTCCGCCTGGGTATAGCGCATCTGCGCCAGAATCTGATCGTCATTGGGTCTCGTGTTGATGTCGAAGTTGACTCTCAATGACATTTGGCCATTATTCGCATTCACCGAATACATGTAAATCATGTTGTCCACCCCGCTCATCAACTGCTCGATGGGAGTGGCAACCGATTTTTCGAGGGTGACGGCGTCGGCTCCGACGTAGGTGGCTTGCAACAGAATTTCGGGCGGCGCGATGTTCGGAAACATCGCGATGGGCAGTTGCACCATCGCGATCACGCCGAGAATCACCATGATGATGGCGATCACCATGGCAACAATCGGCCGATTGATGAAAAATTTTGCCATAGGAGTGAAGGATTACGCGACAGGCAGTGGAAACGATCAGACCAGCGTCAACATTATCCGATTTTTTGTTCCGGCTGCTGCTCTTGGAACGGCTTGGGATCGACGGTCATTCCGGCTTTGACTTTTTGTAATCCTTCGACCACCACGCGCTCGCCCGACTTGAGTCCCTGGTTGATGATCCACAAACTGCCGGAGCGTTGACCGACCTTGACCGGCCGGATATCCACCTTATTTTCCGGCGTGACGACTGCCACCTGATAACTACCCTGCATCTCCGTCACGGCTCTCTGAGGGATCAAGATGGCGTTTTCTCTCGTTTTGGTCACCACCCGCACTTTGGCGAACTGCCCGGGCCTCAACAGATTGTTGGGATTCGGAAACAGCGCCGCCACGCGGATGGTACCCGTCTTCTGATCGACTTGCCGATCGACTAGATAAAATTGTCCTTTGTGCGGATACACCTTCTCCCCGCCCAAGATAAGTTCCAGGGGTGCCAGGCTGTATTCTTTCCCCTCTTGTTTATCCTTATACCCTTGCTGGATTTTCTCCGCCGCCTCGAAGTATTCCTGTTCACTCACGGGAAAATAGACCTTGATCGGATCCAGCGTCGAAACAGACGTCAACTCGGTGCTGGCATCGATGAGATCACCAATTTGCGCTTTTGAGATGCCGACGACTCCGTCAATCGGAGCCGTGATTCTTGTCCATCCAAGATTGAGTTTCGCCTGTTCGACGGCGGCCTTCGCCGCTGCGAGAGAGCCCCTGGTCGCCGCATGAGACTGAACGGAATCATCCAACTCCTTTTGGCTAATGGCCCCCTCCTTCGCCAGAGGCGTATCGCGGTCGACGTCCTGCTTGCTTTTCGTAAATTGCGCTTGGGCTTTCGCCAGCTCACCCTGCGCCTGATCCAGAGCCGTCTGGAATTTGCTCGGGTCGAGTTGGAACAACAGATCGCCCTTTTTCACAAAGGAGCCTTCGGTATACGGCCGCTTGAGGAGATAGCCGTTGACCTGTGCCCGGATCAGGGCATTGTTTGAGCCGTCCGTGGTGCCGACCCACTCCATTTGGATTGGAACGTCTTTCTGAATAACCTCGGCCACTTCAACTTGGACCAAGGGAGGAGGAGGAGCGGAAGCCGTTTCACCCTTACAGTGAACAAGTCCAAGTGCGGACAGACTTATCCAAAGGACCGATGCCGCTGATCGAGCCAGGAGACGGCCTCTACGTACATGGTCCATACGCCCTCCGGCGATTGAGGAAGGGGTGTTTCTTATACAATTGCCCTCCTGACATCGTCAAGGTAGGGCTGGATCTACCAACATATTACGTGGCTCGTTTAAGGCTCACGATGTAGCTCGTGAGGTCATGAAGTTCCCCATCGGTTAACGGGAATTTCGGCATGATCGAGCCAGGCGACACCGATTGCGGATCACGGAAATGCTTCATGTGCCATTCCCTGTCCGGCCTTGCATCCCCTTCGTAGGATAGATCCGGTCCGATCGCTCCGCCATTGCCATGGATGCGATGACATCCTGCGCAACCCAGGTTCCCATACAGCGTCTGGCCATGCGCAATCGCCGGATCCGTTCGCTTCATGCCGTACAGGTTTTTCAACGAGATGCCTAGGAGAGAAAAGACTGTGATGAGAAACACGGCGGCGACCGCCATACCCACAGGGCGCGAGGCTGGAGCCCGGACTTTTTTTTGCCAGTCGAGAAACGGCCAGAGCATCATCACTGCAATCACAATGGCCGGTAGTACCCAGGTGGCCAACGGTTCCAGCGGACCATGGACGTGCTTCAGTAACTCATAATAGAAGAGGAAATACCATTCCGGCACCGGAACAAAAGTGGTATCCGAGGGGTTGGCCTTGTCGGCCAAGGGAAATGGTACGAACGTCGCCAAGAAGACCAGGACAAGAAACACCGCCACCATCACCACCGCATCCATGTACACTTGGCGGGGATAAAATGGTTCACGGACGGCCGCCGCCTTGCGTTCATCCCAGGGACCGGCCGGTCCGACCCGCCGGAGAATGAAGAGATGCACGACAATCCCCGTGACAATGAGCGCCGGGAGAAACAGCACATGGACCGCGAAAAATCTGGAGAGGGTCAACGCGCCCAGCGTCTCTCCGCCACGCATGACTTTCACCAGAAAATCACCGACGAGCGGAACCGTGCCCACCATATTGATCCCCACCTGTGTGGCCCAGTAGGCTGTTTGATCCCATGGGAGCAGGTAGCCGGTAAAGGCGAACCCCATGACGAGGAGGAACAATACGACGCCGACCATCCACATCAATTCGCGCGGTGGCTTGAACGCGCCGTAGAGGAACACTTGAAGCATGTGCAGACCGACCGCGATCACCATCCCTGACGCGCCCCAGTGGTGAAGACCTCGGACGAACCAGCCAAACGTTATCTGCTGTTCGATGAATTGCACACTGTCGTACGCATGGTCCGGCGTCGGCGCGTAATAGACGGCCAGGAACATGCCGGTGATCGCTTGGAGGAGAAAGAGGAAGAGCGTGGCCGAGCCGAACACATAGATCCAGCTCGCGCCGCCGGGAATCGGCTCGTCTAACAATGTCTTTTCGAGAGACTTGAGCTTCAGCCGACTATCCAGCCACTCATAGATGCGGGACGTCATCGCGCACTTCTCCTGCCACTGACCAACGGCTATTTTCTCAGAATCTTCACACAGCCCGTCAGGTCGTTGAGCTCAGGTTGAGACAACTGACTCTTTCACGGATTTATGGCTTTAATGAGAAGTCTTCGCCCGCACGGCGGAGACGTCAGCTGCCGACACGGGATTCGCTGCATTCCCCCATGAACTCCGCACGTAACTCAAAATATCCGCAATCTCTTCATCTTGCAGATGCCCCATCGGCGGCATCGTTCCGTTGTACTGCTGCCCATTCACCTCGATGGGTCCATGGAGACCATTGACAACGGTGTCGATTGAGCGCGAGGTTTCGGCCAAGAGGTAGTCCGATTTTGCGAGCGGCGGAAAGGTTCCCGGAATCCCCTGTCCTTCGGCCTGGTGACACCCCATACAGTATGTCTGGTACAAGCGTTGCCCTCCCGCTCCGGATGCCGGCGTGGCAGGCTTTTGGGATTGAGCGACAGGCGTACCTTTCGCGTGATACTCCGATTCGGCCAGCTTTCCCGAATAGATCGCCTTGGCCTCCGGTCCTTCGACCTTCAACTCGCCCAGCGCACCTTTGTTGAACGCACGTAAAATCGAATGGTCGACGAGCTTGTAAGAACCCGGTACGTCTACCTTGAACTCCACCATGGCGGCCCCGCCGGCCGGTACGAGCGTGGTTTGAATGTGTTCGGAGTAGCGGGTCCCAGCCTCCGTATAGACGCGATCGAAAATCTCCCCAATGACATGGAAGCTGGACACGAGGTTCGGTCCGCCATTCCCGACGAACAGACGGATACGGTCTCCGACTTTGGCTTTCAAGGCCTTTCCTCCCAGCAGTGATCCTTCAGCGCCGTTGAATACGACATAGGTCGGATGCTCATCGACCGCCTTTTCCATGTCGAAGGGCTGATGACCTTTTTCATGGTGCGGTCCCTTCGTATAGAAATCACTTTGCATCACATAGTATTCATGTTCTACGGGAGCCAATCCGCCCGGCGGCTCGACCAGAATGAGTCCGTACATGCCGTTGGCGACGTGCTCGCCGACTGGCGCCGTCGCGCAGTGATAGACATAGAGCCCGGGATTGAGCGCCTTGAACGTGAATTGTGTGCGGCGGCCTGGTGCTGTGTTGCTGCTGGCAGCTCCTCCGCCGGGCCCGGTGACGGCGTGAAGATCGATATTGTGAGGAAACCGGCTTTCGGGATGATTCATCAGATGGAATTCAACCCTATCACCTTGAAGCACCCGAATAAATTTCCCCGGAACTTTCCCTCCAAAGGTCCAGAAGGTGTATTCGACGCCATCAGCCATCGGTAGATTGACCTCGCTCACTTCCAGTTCGACAACGACCTTGCTCGGCTGCCGGCGTGTAATGCGTGGCGGCACCATGGGAGCGTCAGTGAGAGCTGCCGAAATGGGTGTTTCGGCCGATTTTCCCGCTGACGAACCGCTTTTAGCCTGCGCACGGTGCGCTTGCTCAGCATTGGCAGCCATTACGGCGGCCCACGTGATGACTAGCGCAATGACCACCGTCCATACGGAGAGGCTGAATGAACGATTTCTAGAGTTCACGGCAGTACAAACACGTGTTCCCTGGTTCGCCTCAATCATTGGTCCCCCTATGTAGAAACGTGAATCGCCCTTTACAGTTCGATTTGCTTCGAGACACCCGACTTGAACTCCTTGAACACCACAAGGAGACGACCGTTCTCGATCTTTGCAGGCAAGGCATCTAGCGGCCGCGGCGCCGGTCCTGCAACGACACGTCCCGAGATATTGAAGACGCTTCCATGGCAGGGACACTTGAACTGTTGCCCTGCGCCGTCCCAGTGATAGCCGCACCCCAGATGGGTGCACATCGGAGAGAACACCGTGACGTCGCCGTTGGCCTGTTTCACCGCCCACAGGGCCTTTTGCGTCTTCGTTTCGAGGTAGCCGTCTTGAACAGTCGCCACGTACTCCAACTGTTTGGGAATGCCGGCCGGCAACTCGCCCACGGAAGCGACGTCCACCCACTGTTGCGCCCGCCGCTTGAACGTTGGAGAAACGAGATACCCGAACAAAGGCACCGCAAGGCTGAGCCCGATCAAGCCGGCCGACGCCTTGATGACCAATTGAAAAAACCGGCGACGCCCGCCGTCTGGTCCGGTAGAGGCTCCCGCCGAGGCATGCGAGTCAGAAGAAGAGTTCATCACTGTTGTTTTCCGGCGTAGGGTTCTTCGACGGTAATTTTCATCACCTGTCCTTCCCGAAGTCGGTCCGATTCCTCAAGGTTATTCGCGACGGCCACTTGATTGGCCTTCCACGCCGACTGCGAGCGGACAGTCAAATCCTTCACCGTTTCCCCTTCTTTCGCTTTCACAAGACGAAGCCGTTTTTCACGGATGTTCTTTCGCTCGTCAGGAGACAGTGGGCGGAAACTCTCAACGACGGTCTGGAACACCGGGCGAACGGTGTCAAAATTCCTGGCCTCGGCGATGCCCGCAATTTGGTAGATCATGCCGCCATAGGCGATCCACGTGAGATCGACCTTTACCCTGGAGTCGCCCACCTGCGTGCGGGCTGCAGGCATCCCATTGATCGTCGTCGTCTGCGTTTTGGGGAGCGTGGACTTGCTGGCCTTCTCCAAGGCGCGGGCCCCGTCCAGAGGATCATTCCCCTGGGCGACAGCACGGAGTACGACTCCTATGTTTCCATCTTTCGGCGCCGAGGCCAATTGCACGGGCGTATTGTCAACATTCCATGAGGTCGGGAACTGGATAAAAAAGTTCAAATCAGGGTGGCGATAGGTCGAGCCCTGAATAATGCCGTTTGCGGCCCGCTGACCCGCGACGAGACCGTCAAGCCTCGCGAGGAAGGCGTCATGTGAAGGGGAAATCGGCTCACGCGAGGCCTGCTTAAGCTCTTTCGCATGCTTGGTCGTATTTTTGACTCGATCCGGCGTGGCTGGATGGGAGTCGAAGAAGCTGGGCTTGCGTGGGCCGTCGCTTAGCAGGGCTTCCTCGCGTCCCAGAGTGGCCAAGAAGGTGCCAAGGGCAGCAGGATCCCACCCCGCCTTGGCCGCCATCTCCTGTCCGACTTCATCCGCCTGACTTTCCTGGGACCGGCTATACGGAGAAAACACGAGGCTCTGCGCGAAATTTCCCACGCCTCCGACAATATTTCCGACGACGGGAACAAAAAAACCGGTCACGCCGGATACGAGATTGGTGATGAGCGCGAACGGCCCTTGTCGGGAAATCCTCTGGACCGTATGCCTTGCAGCGACGTGCCCGATTTCGTGGCCGACTACCCCAGCCAACTCGTCCTCCGTATTGACCAATGCCAGCAGTCCGCGCGTGACGTACACGTAGCCGCCGGGAAGCGCGAAGGCGTTCGGTTCGACCATATCCACGACATGAAATTGATGGGGCAGCTCGTGGCGTGGCGATTCCTTGACCAGCCGTTGGCCAACCGCGTCAACATAACTCGTCAAGGCGGCGTCATCGAGCAGGCCCATTTCTTGCTCAACTTTCTTCGATTCCTCCTCGCCAATTTTCTTCTCTTGTTCGACGGTGATGAGAGTGACCTCTGGAAGCTTGCTGACAGGGTTGATCGAACATGCACCCGTTGCGGCTGATAGCAGCACAAGAAGGGACAGACCAAGCACAGTCTTTTGAGTACGCTTTAGGGAATGGATCGTCATCGTAGTCCTCAGGGTTGAATGTATGGTGAGATGCACTGTAAGAGGTTCCGTCACTTGACCGGCTTCACTTCCGCCGCATATTCCATTCCATCTATTGTGCGAGCTTTTGCCTTGAGCATGCGCTGCGCACCTGCTTCGTAGAGGGTAGCCTCGATCGTTCCACGTTCGGAACTTGCTTTCAATTTGCCCTCGTTCAGGACGAATTCACCATGCCCGCTGAAGACGCCAATTGTTCGGAGGCTGGTGAACTGATATCTGCCGTCCGACGCAATGTTGACCGTCACCCAATCATCTCGTCGATCAGGCGGCGTCCGACGCATGAGGCCTTCCCACTTTCCCTCTACCGTTGATAGATCAAGGATCTGGACCTGGACCCATGCAGGCTGCTCTGATCGCTCCACTGTTTCACAGCCATAGCTCGTTGCCAGACAGGCAAGAGCCACAGCTGCTATCGAACGACGAAAAGTGATTGGCATGAATCGCTCCTACCTGATTTTATGTATCTGACTGGACAGGTAACATGAAGAACATGGCGCTTTCACCTACCAACCACAACGCATGCTAGTGCTTCGACGAGTCGGTTGCCTTTGTCCCGTCAGATTTCGTCGTTCCGTCAGATTTCGCCTCCGGCGACGGTATCTGGATGAGTTGGTCCAAGATCTTGTTCAGCGGAGTATAGGTTGACGCGGTCTTCCGATTTAAAAGGTCTGCAATGATGCTGCCCAAGGCGACGCGTGCCGCGTCCTCAAAGTAGACGTAGTCCCGCGACGCAGCTTCACTCTGCAGGGTCCCTTCAGCCATCGAAACCCACAGCAGTTCACCAGTCTGCGTGTCCCACAATTGGAGCGACACCCGCAGATCGGCCGACCGGGTTTGCATGAGCAAGACCCCAAGAGCAGGAAAGGTCCATCGGTCGGTCATCACTTGGGCGAAGGCGGCCAGGCGGGGTTGAAACACAAATCGTGCACCGATCGCCGTTCCGATTTTTTTTAACGCTTCCCGATTGAGAATATAGCTCAGCTCCGCATCAATCCGCATCTGCGTATATTCCGCGGCCAGCCCCTGCTGATTGATTTGTGACATACTGTGCCGCGCGCCGATGACGTGGATTTCAGGTGCGACTTTCTGCACGACTTCTTCGAGCAGAAGGTCCAACGGCATCTCATTCCCGTGGAGACCGGGCATGGTGAGTGCCCCCAAAATGGCGACCGGTTCTCGTCCGAGCATCGTGAGATCGAACGATGGCGGGATCTCCGTAGAAGTGGTTCGAACCTGCCAGCCGTAAATTGAGCCCAAGCAGCCTGTCACCAATGTGAGCGCGAGCACTACATTCAGGTGCTGCAGGGCTTTCGATCGCGACATATGGGTCATGCGGGATACACAACCGCCTCACACCACAGAAGCCATAAATCCGCTCGCAGGAATCACCAACAGCGGACAAGGCGTTCGCTGAAGAATTCGCTCGCTATGGCTTCCACGCAGCGCATCGAGAAACCCATTTCGCCCCTCTGTCGTCAAAACGACCAGTCCCGCTTTGACTGCCGCTGCTGTTTCGCTGATGACGTCGACGACGTCGCCTGACTGGACCACGGTATTCCAACTCCAACCAGGCACATCTGGCACCTGGACCTCAGGCATGGCCGTCTTTTCTCCGACATGAAGAATTGTGAATATCCCCGATGAACAATTCAAACGGTTCGCCATTCGTGCTGCCGCGTGTATGGCAGGCTGCGGAGCCGGCGTTTCCGCGACGGGAACCAGGATCCTCGTCAGCGACACCGATCCATCCCGCGCTGACACGAACCCTTCAACGCCTTTGGGGATGAAGAGGGTCATTTGCCGGGACTTCCGCGCAATCGGAGCGGCGATCGAGCGGCTCAGCCACTGGACCTTGCCTTTCTGTTGGTCGGTGGCGAGGACGATTAAATCGGTGTTGTGCGTATTCAAATAGCCGGTAACCGACTCTACCGGATCGTCGTGTTTGGCCTGAACCTTCTTGATGTTGATGCCGAGCTTGAGGACGTCCCGTTGAGAACTATTCTTCGGCAGGAGTCCCCAGCGCTCCAGCGTCGACCGCACACCGGGAAATTCCGTCCACTCCAGTTCGTGCTTTGGTGAAACATGCAGGATGGTCAGCTCCGCTTTGGCGACAAGCGCAGCTTTCAGTGCGTGATTAAACGCCACCTCGCTGGCGGGTGTAAAATCGGACGGATGAAACACCTGTTGTAGGACCGGTCCCACGGCGGAATCAGCTTCAGACATACGCTCCTCTTTCGCCATCGTGTCCGTCGAAAGACGCGGCAATCCGCCCCCCTGCGTTGCGCATGGGAGACAACGGCCCGGCGTCTCGCTCTTCGGATCTAATAGACCAGCGGAATTTGTTGCGCCATCTCAAATTTGATCAAGGACCGAATTTTTGTTTCCAATTGGATATAGCGGGCTACCTTGGTCGCGGGCAGCACCTTGCCGAGCTTCTCGGCATTCGCGCGTTTCAACTTGACCTCCTGGTCCTCGACCATTAGGGCTTCGTTGAGCAGCTTGTTTGCCGTGTCGTTTGAAATCGTCCCCTTGTTGAAGGCCTCCGCATACTCCTTGATCGTTTGAACAAGCTGCTTGTTGATGCCTTCAAGATCTTTCTGATAGCCGTCGTACATTGGCCAGAACTGTTTGGCTTCGGCATCGGTGAGATCCATATTGTTGGCGATCAGCAATTTCTTGTCGGCTTTGAGTTTTTCCTTCAGGATCTCCATGTTCGTATCTGAGACCGGCTCGGCAAAGGTGGGAACTGCCAGGAGGAACATGCCGGTAAATACACACAAAATCAACCTGATTGTCATGATGCATCCTTTCAAGTGAAGGTCACACACACCTATTTACCGCTTGAGCGAACGGCATGCATATCACCATTGGCTGGCGCCTGGAACTGTCAAAAGTAACAGGGCGGGGACGCGGCAGGTGACCGGTCCCGAGCCATTGGTTTCCTATCTGTTAATGAGCTGTCTGCCCCTTACCACGCTTCTCATTCTCAAGAGCTGTCACTGAACCATCGGGCGGAGCCTCGATATCCTTCATGAGCCTCTGAAAGTCCTTGTTGCCTCGGATCAGCTTGGATGCGGCCATGACCAGCCGGTCGATCTGCTCATCGGTCAGATACAATGTAGTCGGGATCTTCATCAGCGACACACGCTCGTCGGGATCCTCAATTTCACTCAAGCTGGCGTTGATGAAATAAATCTCGGCATCCTGGGCCCAGGGACTCCCCGCAGGCCGTGGTTTACTTTTCAGCTCCGCTTTCCACTTCTCCACGCCCATGCTAATGAGCGTAGTTGTATCAAACGAATACCGGTTGATCGGAATATCAATCATGGAACTCATCGCTTTGGAGATGACAGGGACGTGGTCGCTACGGAATTCGAGGACGTCAGGGGATGTTTCGGCATTGACCGCGAGAATCACCAATTTCTTCACATGCTTCACACGGGCCATCACCAGTAATTTTTCAAATGATCCTTGCAGACCGCTGCCTTCGATAATGCCTCGCAGCGCGAGATTGTCCGAGAGGCCTCCATCGAGCAGATGAACATAAGGACGTTTTTCCGCGTCCATAAAGGAGAGCATTTCGTTGGCGCGCTGTGCGCCGATTCGGCCCCCCCTCTTGGCTTGAGCCAACCAGGCCGGCGCTTCAAAGCCGCACTTGCCTGCGTAATTTTTTAAGGAAATCGGACTGAGCACAAGAGGAAGGGCAGCAGAGGCCGCAGAGGCGTCAGCGATTGGCAATTGGCTCAGATCCGAACAGAGGAAATCGAACTGAAATTGCGTAAATTCAAACCGTGCCAAAGTGGCCATGTCCGAGGCGTGAATGATGAGCATCGGTCGTTGTTGGAGGGCAGCCAGGTCCCCATAGGTTTTATGATCGAACAACGCTTCATTCAGCACTTCGGCCATCAGATGCGCCCGGCCGAAATAGGGCGACCACAGCCGGACCCAATTACTGGGGGACCGAAAGACCCGGTGTCTCAATTCGGTTTCCCAATCCTTCCGAAGAAAGCGGTATTCAAAGTCATGAAAGATTTGGTCGCGATACAGCGCGTAATAGCCGGCGGTAAACGTCCCTCCGGATAGGGCATGAATCAGGTCGAGCTCATCGAGCAGCCGCTTCTGTTTGCCTTCCCAAACAATCTGCTGGTGCGCGAGCTCACGAAGCGCTCCAAAGGCGAGGGTTGACGCGCGGGTTCCGCCGCCTGAAAAGGCGGCGACAAAGAGCAAACTATCAGTGTTGTCCGCCTCTGGTGGGGCGACATTGGTGAAGCGATAGCCCGCGTCAGGCTTCCACGTTTCCAAGGGGGCGTTAAGGGTCGGACGCACGTATTCGCATCCCATATGGAATGCTGAAAGGAGAACCAGCAGCAACCCGGCCCACAACCCTCTCACGTGTGCTCGCATGATATTCCTTTCGAACGAAGGTGATTGAGTCAAGCAGGACCTTTCGCGTGATCGACCCAAACAGCGGCGCTGCGTTCATAGCCCACCCGCTCAACCACGCGCCGGTGAAAATTGTGGCGAACCTTCGACCGGATATTCCAATGAGTTCTTGATGGCGGCAATCTTCTCCGCGGGGAAGCTGGGCAAATACAATTCCCGCTTGGCCTTCCACTCTTTGACCTGAAGACTGACGGCCTTGGCACGCTCCTCATCGAACGGCTTGCCTGGCAATGAGTACTGAATCTCGGATGGAAACGCAAAATCAGATCCCGATGCGCTCACGATGTCCATGATCCTGAGGTTCAGATCTTCGGCAACTTCCAACGACTCGCCATAGTCCGTCACTCCGATATAGGCGAACACCTCCACATCCAACGAGTACTGTCCGAAGCTCTTGAAGCGTACGTGAAGCGGTTCGGCCAACACTATGGGATGGGCGTACAGCATCTTCCGAACTTCTACCAAAATGTAGCGGATCTGATCGGGCGTTGTCTCGTACCGTAACTGGAGCGTTGGATGATACCAGAACCGATCGCGGGCTGAGAAATTGTCGAGATGAAGATTGGCAAACTCGGCGTTGGCGACCGTGATGACCGTCCGGTCCAAGGTCCGAATCTTGGTGGCGCGCAGGCCGATTTCTTCGACCGTACCGATCGTATCGCCGAAGCGACAGAAGTCTCCGACCTTCACCGGTCTGGATGTAAACAGCGTCACCGCGCCGAACAGGTTTTCCAGGCTCTTTTGCGACGCCAAGGCCACGGCGACGCCGCTGATGCTCAGGCCGGCCAGGAGGGTGGTAACTTTGTACCCAGCGTTGTCCAGCCACAGCAGAATGGCACCGGCCAAAGCGACAAACTTGATGAGCCTGGCTACCGGCATCAACAGAACCCGAGACCCTCCAAGGCCTTTCCGTTCCAGGTTGGCACCAGCGCGCTGAGCCATGAAATCGACAACGCGCATCAATAGCCAGGCGAGGCCGATCATCTGAACAGTCCGGGCTTGACTAAGGGCGCTGAGCGCAATCGACGATCCCAGGAAGGTGCCGGCGCTTCTCACCATGACGGTCCATATCAACAGCGTCACCGGTCCCCTGAAGAGCCGCTCGAACTGATTCGCGAACTCAGCATGGAGAAGACGGAGCGCGACGCCCATCAGCCTCGTCACAAGCATGGCAGCCGGATAGAGAATAATAGCCAACGCGATGACCGCGGCCCACAGCCAGAGATTGATGCCGAGGATCGATACGTCGAACATCCACGCCGGGAAAATCCGTTCGAGTTGGCCATATCCCACTTGTTGATACAAGTCAGGGATGTCTGCAACGGTCACATCGGCAAATTTCCAGATGTACACCCCATCGCCGCGGGGGACACGTTGCAAGAGGAGGTCAAAGGTTTTGCCTTCGACCGCAATGCGTCCGACCCGTTCTCGCACGACAGGCAAATTGTCGCTTGAGTCTCCCTCGGGATTTGTGCTCAGCAATTCCATGTCGATCCAAAGTGTCCGGTCGAGGACGATTCTCAGCTGACGTGCCAGTTCAGGTCCCTGACTCTCACTGAGACCCGGCGGCAGATTACGGAGGTCCAAATATTCCGCGGCTTGAACATAATTTCGGTCCTTGGCCGATGAGAGAAAACCCCTGACGCTCGATCGCGGCGTACCGCGACCCAGCGGATCGTCCGGGATACCGACGACCGCCCGTTCCTCGGTCGGCGTCTTACTCCGTTTTTCGATGATTTCCCTGAGGGTAGGCTGCCCGGAATCTGTTTCTGCTCCCAGAGCCGTCAACCAGGTCGTACCGAGCATGAGTGCTGTCGCTCCGATGACAGCCACATACGGAGCTCGAGTCAGGTGTCGCATATCCAGTCCCTCCTTCCACTAGTCCTCTCTGGACTCCGGAATTTCGAGGCAGACTTCTGAGAATTCTGTTGTTTGAATTTGGTATCTACCGAAGGAAGACGTGTGCGACCAGCGGACTGCAGCCCTGCCGACGCCTCTCTAAGGCTCGACTCCGCCGCAAGTCCACACGGCCGATGTCTAGGCGTTCAGAGGATTCCCGCCCTACTTCTGCGCAGGCGCTGGCTCAGCCGTGGGAGTCTGCTTTGGCTGCAGGTCCACCGGTTGAACCACCGCAGGCTGAGCCAACGCCGGCTGTACAGACACTGGCGTGGCAGGCGCTTGAGCCACCATCCCCACATTGTATTCGTCCTCTGAAATTTCCTTCACTTCAGAAGACTGCAATGTCACCGTACTTCCCGTTTTGCCATCCTTGATTTTGACGGCTCCGCCTCTGACATCGTCGACCTTCGTTGTGTAATACGCCTTTCCGGAAGAGGGATCAGTCACCCGGTAGTAACTCGTACAGCCGGCGGCCGTGATGACTAATCCGCAAACGAACACACTTGTGATGAGACGCACTTTCATCATTTCCTCCTATAACCCGTTTGTGCTTTCGATGAAATGATCTAGCTCCCCATTAGGGGAGCTATCCCAAACCCTTGATTAACACATGGGTAGTTGTGTCACAAAACCTTGGATCTTGGAACTGTAAGAACTGACAGGGGTATGTGCCCGCTCCCCTGCTAAACCCATAGTCATGGCGCTGTCCTGAGTCGGACCATGACCATGAGAGACAGCATGTTGGAGGACAAGGGGGAGGGAGGACTGTCAGATTGGTGTCCTGGTGACATTGGTTTGGCTGAGAGCCGGTTAGAACAGATAGACCGTCGCATACAGGTAGAGGAGGTTGTAGCTGAAATTGGCATTAAATCCTTCGTGCCCATTGCCTCTCAATTCGGCCTGCAGACGGTCATAGGCGGCGCCCATAGACAAATGTTGAACGATCCGATATTCGAGACCGGCGTAGAACTCAAACATCGAGCCTGCGTAATTGCCGATTGAGAGGTAGAAAACGTCGTAGCGGCTTTGAAATTGCAATTTCGGCGTAATGTTGTAGTTCGCGACCAGACCAATGGATGGAAGCGGAAGCGTCAGTTGTTCATTCACGATGATGACGCTACCAGGCGTAGCAGTACCTCCTCCTGGCGGGGTAATGGCACCCTGTCCTGCGAAATTAAAATTTGTTTTCATCATGTACAGCCCAGGCGACACCGCCAATTCAACCTTGTCGTTCCGGTAGAACGAGTAGTTGTAAATCAGCCGATAGGTGTTAAAACTCAAGCTGGTTTGTGTCGCAGCACCGGCTGAGACGATCTGGTCGCGAATTTGAATTGACTGGTTGAGTAGCTTATCTCCACTCAAGCCCACTCGATACCAGGAAAATCCGAGAGCATGACGTTCGTTGAAGCGGTACAGGGTATCAATTCGGAAGGCATCAGTGCTGCTATCTCCGCCCAACGTCTGCGTGAAGTCGACGTTCGCCCCAACCCCTAAGATAGGACCTCCGACCGCCACGTTGGCGGTCGCCCCGAAGACATAAGCCCAACCGCCGCGGATCATTAACTTATCCGTCAGCGGAGCGGAGGTTGTCTCTTCGGTTTTTTTCTCTTCAGCCTGAAGAGGCGGCGAGAGACTGAGAACGAGAATTGAGACGACGAGAAGTATCAGCCCCGTTCTTCGCACGAGCGATTCATGCATGAGCTTACCCCCTAGTTCGGTGATATCCCATGGCCCGACGCAGCCTTGATATAACGGCCGCAAATGGCGGCCGTCGAGAATCGATTTCCCCAGGCGGTTGTGCCTGAGTCCTGCCTTCACCCTCTGGGGATGGCAGGGCCACCATGCTCCAGTCTTTCGTCCTTCATCATCACGGCTTCCGTCCTGCCCGCAGTGTCGATAGTTGTCGTGATACGCTTTCGTGATTTCTTCTCTTTCGATCACGAGTCCGTATTGGTGGATCTGAGGCGCGAAGTTTATCGGAAATGACTCATCCTGTCTATTCGCACCCTGTCGTCACTCGTTCACCTTGGTGAATTTCGGGTCACAGTCGTTTTCCCTATCCCATCATCGAACGTGGCTTCCACAAATCGTTTAATCTTTTCCTCATTCTGAGCAACGACCTTGGCCGCCGCGGCAATCGTGAGATCGCGATCGCAAGGAGAGGCCAGCCACAGCCGCGTCGCAATTCCGGCTAACCGCCGGACCACTTCCTTTGGCTTTTTTATGGTGCTTTCATTTTTACGGCAGGTATCTGGAAGATCGCTCAAGTCCTCCTTCCATTCCGCGTCCGTGTGCCGGAGTGTGATCAGTCCGAGTTGGTCCGGCCCTGGAAGAAGCCTCTGCCGTTGAGCAAGTCGAAAGAACCAGGACCGATAGGCTGTCGCGCGCTCTTCCATGATGCTCGGAATCCTGGAGAAGTCGTAGCTGAACAGTGTGAACCCTTCGGCGCGGCTACTCAGCTCCTCGCCGCCGACGAGAAATGGAAAGGAACTGTCAAACGAAATGATCAGCGCGCGTCGGGACTTCCGTTCTTGCAGTTTCTTCAAAAAGACCATCAACAGCGATTCTGCGCCCGTGTTGTCAGACAGTCCTCCGTCACCGACGTGCCAATACTTGTCCTGGCCCTTGACGCGGAAACTAATCGGTCCGACGACAGGAGGAAAGGACATCGAGCCGACCACAGCCGCGGCCACCCTGATGGGACAGGTATCCAATTTAATGTCCTCGGGTGTCACAGAATGCAATGACTCCCATCGGGACCGGAGTATCAGTTCTCCTTCCTCGTCGACCTTGCGTGCTCCGCTGATCCGATGGAGGTCGAGAAATACGTCATACTGTGACGCCTCGCGGGGAAGCGTGCTGACGACGAAGCGGCGCCCATTATTATACAGCGTCGTGTTGACCATAAGGTGAGGGCTGTCGCCCTGGGCCTCTCGAATCGAGAGCTCCTTGAACGTCATGCCGTTCAAGTACGATTCGTCCAGTAATTCGGCGAGAGACCAGGCGGTCCAGGCGGGATTGATCCATCGAAGCCGGAAGAGCTGTCGCCTGAGAATGAGACCTTCTAGGTCAAACTTCATGTCTTCTTTGAAACGGGTGAAAAACTCCTGATACTCCTGCGTCATGGCACCATCCGACCCGAGAACCGAGACGGCATGCGCCGGCTTGCGTGCGACAAAATAGCTGGAAGCCATGCTGCCACCCGACACGCTGGAGATATAGGACACCTGTTCCAACAGCGATCGTTGTTCAGGGCCGACTCGAATCTTACTGAGAGCCTCGAATGCGCCGGCCGCAAACAGCGCCGCCCGACTTCCTCCTCCGGATACGGCAAGGCCGATCAGCACATCGCGATCCGGAGCCGGCGTGGTGCACTCCGGTTTCTCGGCCGTCTGCAACGTATAGAGCGGTGTCCTTGTGAACCACGCAATCGCCATCAAGAGACCGACGACAACGGCGACTCCCATCACGACAAACAGCAAAACTCTGCCAGTTTCCCGTTTCATGGACCACCCCGGTGCGGTTCTATGATTGACTCCTAACTCAGAGTTCTCCAAATTTTACTCAGGTGCTTTTATCACGAAAGACGAGGCCTTGGGTGAGATTTCTCCGTAGGCTATTCTGCCGGATTTAAGGCGGGAAACACTATGAAGAGGCGTGCGGTGGCCTTGGAAACTGTTAAAGGTCACAGATACGGCTTGTCATCGTTATGGGATCTGCCTGTTTTCATGGAGGATATTCTCTCCGCGTTTCCTCTCCTGTTTACAGACTGTTCCGGTGAAGTGACCGAAGGCGACAGGTGCTTGGCTGGAAACGCCGTGACCAAGTCCCAGCTTTAGAAGAGATTACCAATTCCGATGCCGACATTCGTATTCTTGATGGCTTCTGCTTCGAAGCTCTGTTTGCGACTCGATCTTTGAAAGCCCACATACGCGCGCAATGTATCCGTTAACTCGCGGATCAGCACGACGTCCCCCTGAATGACGTCCTCGTGGGCGCCCCTTCGCTCATCTCCAAGAATCCCGCTCGTCCAATTGTTTCGTTCATAATGGAAGGCCAACGACAACGACAATCGCTCCATGAGCTCTGCATCCAGATCGGCGCTAACGTAATGATTAATATACGAGACGTCGTCCCTGAGCTGAGGTTGGTTTCGACCCTCGGCGAGGCCGCGCTCATAATGGTAGCTCAGGCCTAGCGTAAGCCGCTTGGAGACACGCCATTCGAGATGGGGACCGATGGTCCAGAAATCTACGTCCCGCTGGGCAAACGCATCGTTGTAGCGGCGAATCCCGTATCTGGTCATCAGTCGCACTTCTATGGCCTGCGTCAGCCGTTGTTCCACCCGCGCGGACCATATATTGCTGGTGACCGTCTCATCCACCAATCCCTCTGCACCTGGTTGCCTGTCTTCATTTTCGCCAAGAAACAGGTTCGGTGCATAGTAGTACCGGAGCCGGACATGTGTGGCTGGCGTAAAGGCCTGGATAGCCTCAACCCTCATGGTTCCATGATTGAAGCGCGGGTTGTCCGCATAGATGAACCCTTGCCCGCGTACGTTCAACTCGGTCTTCCCAAACCGATTGTCAAATGTGGTCGCTAGTTTGGCATCCGGTTCGAATACGACATCGGATCCCTTGTTGGTAAGATTGGTATCAAGGGCGGGCTGGGTCGGGTCGCCGTCGCGGGTCAGTCGTCGAGTGGCTGAGAAAATTCCCACATCATCCGTATAGAACAAATTGACCCGACCTTCGATACTCGTCTCGCCAAGTGCCGGACTCGCCGCAGCACTGAGAACCAAGGCGACAACAGCCCAGCGCCTGATAGTAGTAGCTTCATGCACTGGTGGGGGGTCTCAGCGATCTCCAAGCCTTTTCTTCTCAAGGCGACGCATCATTCAGTAGACGATTGACTAATCGGGAAGTTTCCATGCTGTCCAAGATGCTCATATGTGTCTCGTCGAAACCGTACAGCCGCCTGGCGTCCTCCTGTGCACCCGAGTACAATTGACTCGCCAGAGTGACCGTGCCGTCAGAACTTTCCCCGATACCGTTTCCGCGATGCTTGAAACCAAATAGCAGATGATGCTGGACGCCATCCGGCAGCCGTCGATGGACTGGCTCGCCGTCACTGTTCGTGAAGAACAGATCGGTCAGATAGGCACTGCGAGGAACCATGTCGTTCCAGACATAGACGACCGCTGGCGCGTAATCGACTCCGGCCTGTGCAGCCTTGTGTCCCGCCCATGGCGTGGAGATGGTGATGTACAGCGGGACGCGTGCACGACTTCCGCCCAACTGATTCCTTAAGAGGAACCCGCGGGACACCAACCCACCCATGCTGTGGGCGATGACGTAGTACTGGGTGACGCCGTGCTGGAGCTGCAATGTCTTCATCGTCTGGTCGAGATGGTCGGCCAGGCTGGCAAGACGGACTCCCGAGGGGTAGTAGTACAGCCACGGCTGATACTTCGTTCGGTCAAGATGCTCCACGAGGTAGCGAAAATTCGACGGCGTGCCATTAATGCCATGCACGAACAGCACGGGAATTTTTCGGGCATCGTAAGGCTCGAGGAAGTAGACGCCGGGGCCGACATCGAAAATAAAATCATACGGTCGCCATAGGCTCTCGGCCGCATGCTCCTCGCGGAAGCGCGGATCTTCGAGCGTGGTCACCACACCATACGCTGTCGCGGCGCCGAGGGTCTGTTGGAGCTGAGCGCTCGAGGAACGAGACTGGAACTTCATGAAATCGATCTCCCCTTCAACCCGCGAACGACCTTCCGTCGGGATGAAGAGCGCCAGTTCGGTGTGGGGGTGACTGCTGTCACAGGTGACCAGTTGGCTCGCGTCAATGGGCAGGAACGGTTCACCTTGTTGATACACGCCGTCGGCATTCACATCCTTGAACGCGACAAGCCCATACGTGCCGGGGGCGGCGCGGAATATCCAACGCCCTGGCGACTCCAACACAAAGTGGTCGATCAGACTCCAATTCTTTTGATCTTCCAAGACGCCGCCGTTGTGGCGCACTAATCCGACCAGCAGCGGGTTCGGTGGCTCCTGCCGAGCGCTCACGGATCCGTCAATTCTACAGAACGCCGCCAGTTTGAACTGTTGCGTGCGCACCTCATGAAACACGCAACCCGTCATGAGGAGTATGGCGACGGCCCAAATCCACAAGCGCGTCCAGTCGTTGAGCACCCACTCTCTTCGGCGTGATCGCTCTTTCACTTTCCCGCTTTTCCTCCTGCATGCGCGCTGCGTTTTCCTTCTTTGAGCAGCATTTGCGGATTCAGTCGGCCATAGAGTTCGATCATCTTCGCGACCAACCCAGTCCAGCCGGTCTGATGGTTGGCGCCCAGCCCGGCACCGTTGTCGCCGTGGAAATACTCGTAGAACTGCAGGTAGTCGTGCCAATGCGGATCGGACTGAAATTTTTCCGTTCCACCGTACACCGCGCGCTTGCCCTGTGCGTCCCGGAGAAAAATGGCCGTAAGGCGGTTGGCAATTTCCTTGCTGACCTCGAATAAGTTCATCATCCGGCCGGACCCAGTGGGGCATTCAATTTTGAAGTTGTCACCATAATAGAGGTAATACGACAGCAGCGCCCGGATGATCATGGCGTTCACCGGCATCCACACGGGCCCACGCCAGTTGGAATTCCCCCCGAACATCCCCGTGTTGGATTCGGCCGGAAGGTAGTCCACCCGGTAGACCTGCCCTCCGACATGAAACACGAACGGATGCTCTTGATGGAATTTGGAGAGCGAGCGGATGCCATAAGGACTGAGGAACTCATTCTCGTCCAGCATCTTCGAGAGAATGCGACGTAACCGCTCTTCATTGACCAGCGCCAGAATGCCGCGGTCGGCCACTCCACGGTGTGCCCGACCTGTTTTATGGATGAACGTCAGGAGTTCAGGCATCTGTTGGGCACGCTCCTGAAGTCTGGCGGCCGCCTCGGGCACGCGTTCTCGTTGCCAATCTTCAACGACCGACGTGGCGCAGAGCGGCAGCAGACCCACCATGGAACGGACTTTCAGTCTGGTGGATTTTCCATCGGGTAGCCGCAGAAGGTCGTAGTAAAACCCATCTTCTTCATCCCACATGCCGTCGGAGCCGGCCCCATTCATGGCCGCAGCAATGTAAAGGAAATGCTCGATGAATTTTTCGACCATGTCGCCGTATGTGCGGTCATAGGGGGCAATTTCTATGGCGATTTCGAGCATGTTCTGACTGAACAAGGCCATCCATGCCGTGCCGTCTGCTTGTTCGAGGTGACCGCCGGTCGGCAAGGGAGCGCTTCGGTCGAACACGCCGATGTTGTCCAGCCCCAGGAAGCCGCCCTCGAAGAGGTTCTTGCCGAAACGATCTTTCCGATTCACCCACCAGGTGAAGTTGAGCAGGAGTTTGTTAAAGGCCGACTTGAGAAAATCAATGTCCGCCTCGCCTCGCAGGGCCTGGTCGGTCCGGTGCAGGAACAGGGTGGCCCAGGCATGAACGGGCGGATTGACGTCGCTGAAATTCCACTCATAGGCTGGAATCTGTCCGCTCGGATGGAGGTAATACCCGCGAAGCATTAACTTCATCTGTTGCTTCGCGAACTCGGGGTCTACGATGGAAATCGGCAGCGTGTGAAAGGCCAAATCCCAGGCCGCATACCAGGGATACTCCCACTTATCCGGCATGGAAATGATGTCGCGGTTGACCATGTGAAACCACTCGCGATTCCGGAACTCGCGGCTGCCGCTGTGAAGAGGATGCGCAAAATGTTCTTCCAACCACTGATCGGCATCGAGATAGTAGAACTGCTTGCTCCACAACATGCCGGCCAAGGCCTGCCGCATGACGTTCGCCTCATCCGGAGTGACCGAAGGAGGAGTCACTGCGCGGTAGAACTCATCAGCTTCCCGCAATCGATGTTGCATGATGTCGTTAAAGGCTTGGCCAAATGGGGAGCCCGCCTTCGCTTTTTCTGCTGCCTTTGCGGAACCGGCACCTTTGGCCGGCGGCACGTTCTGCCGAACCAACCGCAGTTTCGCCGTCGCGGTCCCGGCGGGGCCAATCGTAAACCGGTAATGCGCCGAGACCTTCGTGCCAGTTTGGTCCGGATTGATGGCCTGTTGTTGACCCTGGACGACGTAGTTATTGATGCCGTCTTTCACATGGGGACTGGCATTGGGATATTCAGGAAAGAGCCGTTCGTTGTTGGTTTCGTTCTCGGTAAAGAGCAGCGGCGCTTCACCCTCGCAGTACAGCAGGTATTCGCCCAACGCTGAGTGGGTGGCCGCGATGATTTTGTTCCCTCTGGGCCCCTTCACCTGTTTCAATGACGGTTTCTCGACAGGCTTGGCCTGCCAAGAAGCCCAATTGTTCCGGAACCACAACGTCGGCAGGACATGAAGATCGGCTGCCTCTGGGCCCCGGTTCGCGGCTGTGATCTGAATGAGCACATCGTCCGGCCCGGCCTTCGCATATTCGACGAACACGTCGAAGTAGCGGTCGTCGTTGAAGACCCCGGTATCGAGCAGCTCGTATTCCGGCATCTCCCGGCTCCGCTGCTTATTCGTGTGAACCAGCTCATCATAGGGATAGGCCGCCTGAGGATACTTGTAGAGAAATTTCATGTAGGAATGCGTTGGCGTACTGTCGAGGTAGAAGTAGTATTCTTTGACATCCTCTCCGTGGTTGCCTTCGCTGTTGGTCAAGCCGAACAGGCGTTCCTTGAGAATGGGGTCCCTGCCGTTCCAGAGGGCCAGAGCAAAGCACAGTCGCTGATCTTCGTCGGACACACCGGCGAGGCCGTCTTCGCCCCAGCGATAGGCGCGCGAGCGGGCGTGGTCGTGGGTAAAATAATTCCAGGCGTCCCCGCCTTCGCTGTAGTCCTCCCGGACCGTTCCCCACTGACGCTCGCTCAGGTAGGGGCCCCAACGTTTCCATGCCTGTCCATCGGTGGACAACCGTTCATGCTCGACGGTCGGGTGCGTCTTCTTGTCCTTCGCCGCGGGCTCCCTTCCTGTCGTTCGTGTAGGCATGTGCACCTCCTCAGTACACTTCGGACCCACGTGTTGATTTCATACATGGTGCGTTCATACGTCGCCTTGCTTGAATGCAGCCTTCTTGCCCCCTTCCAGGATGCGTTTGGGGTCGAGAAGCCCGAAGAGTTGGATCGTTTTGGCCACGCACCCAGTCCAGCCGGTCTGATGGCTTGCGCCCAGTCCCGCCCCGTTATCACCGTGAAAGAATTCATAGAATAGAATGAGATCCCGCCAGTGGGGATCGGATTGGAACTTCTGCGTCCCACCATACACAGGACGCCGGCCGCGCTCGTCCCGCAGGAAGATCCGGCTCAGCCGATCCGCGATCTCCTTAGCGACCTCGAAGAGGTTCATCATCTTGCCTGATCCGGTGGGGCATTCAATTTTGAAATTATCGCCATAGTAGAGATAGTAATTCAGGAGCGCCCGAATAAGGATGACATTCACCGGCATCCAGACCGGCCCTCGCCAGTTCGAGTTGCCGCCAAACATGCCGGTGTCGGATTCGGCCGGTAGATAGTTCACTCGGTACTCCTGGGCGCCCACGTTGAAGATATAGGGGTTCCGCTCGTGAAACTTGGAGAGCGCACGGAGGCCGTATGGGCCCAGAAATTCATTTTCGTCGAGCATCCTCGAGAGGATTCGGCGGAGCCGCTCCGGATTGATCAGCGCAATGATTCCCCGCTCGTTCACACCAAAATGCCCGGGGCCGGTGGGGTGCATGGATTTCATGAGTTCGGGCATCTGGCGAGCGCGTGCAAATAACGCCGCGACGACCTGCGGAACAAGTTCCCGCTGCCACGGCTCCACTACCGTCGTGGCGCACAAGGGCAGCAGCCCCACCATCGACCGTACGCGAAGCCGCTGGGCACTGCCGTCCGGAAGTCGCAGGAGATCGTAGTAGAATCCATCCTCTTCGTCCCACATGCCCTCCGGCCCGGGCCGGTTCATTCCCCCTGCAATAAATAAGAAGTGTTCGATAAATTTTGTCACCATGTCCCCGTAAGTGGGGTCGTAGGGCACCAACTCCACCGCAAGCTCCAACATATTTTGGCTGAATAGGGCCATCCAGGCTGTGCCGTCCGCTTGTTCGAGGTGACCGCCCGTCGGCAAGGGAGCGCTTCGGTCGAACACGCCGATGTTGTCCAGCCCGAGGAAGCCGCCCTCGAAGACGTTCTTACCGAAACGATCTTTCCGATTCACCCACCAGGTGAAGTTGAGCAGGAGCTTGTTAAAGGCCGACTTGAGGAAGTTCACATCCGTCTCGCCGCGCAGTGCCTGCTCCGTGCGATGAAGGAAGAGGGTCGCAAAGGCGTGCACCGGAGGGTTCACGTCGCTGAAGTTCCATTCGTAAGCGGGAACCTGCCCGTTGGGGTGCAGATACAACCCGTGCAACATCAAGTTCATCTGCTGCTTCGCGAAGTCGGGATCGACGATCGAGAGTGGCAGCGTATGGAAGGCCAGATCCCAAGCGGCATACCACGGATATTCCCACTTGTCGGGCATCGAGATGATGTCTTCGTTGACCATGTGGAACCACTCCGAATTCCGGGAGGTACGATAGCCGGCATGCAGGGGGTTGGATTGGTGTTCCTCCAGCCAACGATTGCCATCGAAGTAATAGTACTGCTTGGACCAGAGCATGCCGGCTAACGCCTGGCGCATCACATTGGCTGCATCCTGGGAAACGGAAGGCGGGGTGACGGAACGGTAGAATTCGTCCGCCTCCTTCAAGCGAGCCGCGAAGATCTCCGCAAAAGCCGGCCCGAAAGGGGATGCAACCGCTTTTTTGTCCTTGCCCTGCTCAACGGAACCCTGGCTGGTGAGGCGAAGGCGCAGGGTCATCGATTGGCCAGGCCCCACCATCTGCCGATAGTGTGCCGAGGCCTTCGTCCCCTCATGCTTCGGATTCACGGCCTCTTTGCGGCCCTGCACCACATAGTCATTGATTCCATCTTTGACGTAGGGGGTGGGGTTCGGGTATTGAGGAAAGAGCCGGACATTGTTCGTTTCATTCTCGGCAAACAGCAGCGGCACTTTGCCCTCGCAGTACAGGTGGTACGTGCCCAGTGTCGAATGCTGCGCCACGATCCCACTCGTGCCCGCCGGTCCCTGGATCTGCTTGAGGATCGGTTTCTTGGCAGGGCCGGCAATCCATGTGGCCCAGTCGTTGCGGAACCACAGGGTCGGCAACAGGTGCAGCTCGGCCTGTTCTGGTCCTCGGTTGACGGCGGTGATCTGCACCAGGATGTCGTCCGGGCCGTCCTTGGCGTATTCCATGAAGACATCAAAGTAGCGATCCTGATTGAACACGCCCGTATCGAGCAGTTCATACTCCATCTCGTTGCGGGAGCGCCGGCGGTTCGTCTCCACCAGATCGGCATAGGGGAAGGCCGCCTGCGGATACTTGTAGAGGTACTTCATATAGGAATGCGTCGGCGTGCTGTCGATGTAGAAGTAATACTCTTTGACGTCCTCGCCGTGGTTGGCTTCGCTGTTGGTCAAGCCGAACAGACGCTCCTTGAGGATCGCGTCTTTCCCGTTCCAGAGGGCGAGCGCTAAACAGAGCCGCTGCTTTTCGTCGCAGATACCCCCTAGACCATCCTCACCCCAGCGATAGGCCCGGGAACGGGCCTGATCGTGGGTGAAGAAATTCCAGGCGTCACCGTTGTCGCTGTAATCCTCCCGAACGGTTCCCCATTGCCGCTCCGTCAGGTAGGGTCCCCACATTTTCCAAAGCTTTTCATTTTGACGAGCTTCTTCGAGCCGGATGTGTTCAGCGGTCCTCATAGGCTCCTTCCTCCCATGACAAAAAACACATGATCTCCTTGATCACACATTGATGGTCGCCTATGAGCAGGCGCTTCACCGTGATCGCACCATCCAGCCTAGCTGTGTGTTCGGCTTCCAGCCGCCACTTCAGTAGATTTCCTGGATAAACTTTCTCCCCTTCAACGTCGCCTGATCGTCATATTCATGCTTCTTTGATCGCTTGGGCAGCTTGACCTTCTTGTAGGACATCTTTTTGTAGGGGATAGAACTCAAGAAGTGTTTGATAATGTTTAATCGCGCCCTTCGCTTATTATCCGACCGCACGAGATGCCAGGGTGCGTGCTTCGAGTCCGTGGCATCCAGCATCCTGTCGCGTGCGCGCGAGTACTCGTACCATTTCTCTCGCGAAGGAAGATCTATCGGACTGAGTTTCCACTGGCGTAACGGGTCATCGAGGCGAGCCTGGAAGCGCCGTTCTTGCTCCTCATTGCTCACCTCGAGCCAGTACTTGACCAGTTGAATGCCCGCCCTGGTGATGTAGCCCTCGACCGTCGGCGCAAGTTCGAGGAAGGCTTTGTACTGCTCCTTGGTACAAAAGCCCATGACATGTTCGACTCCTGCCCGGTTGTACCAGCTCCGGTCAAAAATCACGATTTCACCCGCCGCCGGGAAGTGCGTCATGTAGCGTTGCAGGTACATCTGCGTCTTTTCGCGATCGGAGGGGGCAGGCAAGGCCACCACGCGGAACACACGCGGGCTCACGCGTTCGGTGATCGCGCGGATCGTCCCGCCCTTGCCGGCGCCGTCACGCCCCTCGAAGATCAGGATGATCCGTGCCCCTGTCTCTTTGACCCAGACCTGAAGGTGACACAATTCCACCTGAAGCTTGTGCAATGCCTTTTCATATTCTTTGCGCTTTACCTTGCCGGTATTCTTGTCTTCCTCCTTGTTGTCTTTCGCCATTGGCTCACTCCTGAGTTTGAACCCTGGCCGGCATCTCTCGATCGACTGCGATCCAGCCGGCGCTTGGATCACCGATCACGCTGACGTTTCTTTCAGGCCTGCCAACAGCACAACAACGGAGCGAGCCTGTGCCCTGTAGGTGGCCCCTGAATTGGGAGCTGCCGTGTGCCAGGGAACAATATCGAGCGGTGACTGCAGCCCCGTATCGATCCACCGGCGCCAAGGGCCGCCACTGTACAGATGCGGCAGTTCGAAATTCAGCGGCCTCCAGTAGGCATTCAAGATCAGATAGACCACGGTCCGTTCCTGCTTCATTTCCACCTGCAACGCCACGCTGCGAGACTCAGGGCTCCAATCCGGCTGTCCCCGTTTCACCCCGTGCCAGGATTTGTTGGCCTGCTGAATCAATTGCGCCAGACTCAATCGCTGACGTTCATGCTCCACGCTTCTCAAGAGTCGTCGCTCGTTGAGCAATGTCACAAAGCGATGGACATCCGCGTGTTTGGCCACCAAGGTCCAGTCGAACCAATTGAGTTCATTGTCATGACAGTAGGCATTGTTGTTGCCTCCCTGTGTACGTCGCACTTCATCGCCCATGAGAATCATCGGCACGCCGATAGAAAGCAGCGTGACGGCAAGAAAATTTTTCACCTGTCGGTTCCGCAACTGTTCGATCTCCGGGTCATCAGTCGGTCCTTCGACTCCGCAATTCCAGCTTCGGTTATCGTCCGCGCCGTCCCTATTGCCTTCGTCGTTGGCCTCGTTGTGCTTGTTGTTGTAGGAGACCAGGTCGTTCAGGGTGAAGCCGTCGTGACAGGTCACAAAGTTCACGCTCTGCTCCGGCTCGCGCTGCTTGTGCCCGTAAATCTCGGGGCTGCCAACGAAGCGATCGACAAAGCGGGCCAGCGAACCCTGCTCGCTCCGGAAGAAGCTGCGGACGTCATCACGAAAACGCCCGTTCCATTCTTTCCAGCTATCTCCGATGAAGCTTCCGACCTGATAGAGACCGGCGGCATCCCATGCCTCCGCAATCAGTTTCGTGCCAGCGAGAGCCGGATCGGATTCGATATCCCACAGCACGGGCGGATCGGGCAGGACCCGACCGGAGGCATCGCGCGTGAGGATCGAAGCAAGATCGAACCGGAACCCGTCGACGTGCATCTCCTGCACCCAATACCGCAGACTATCCACAATCATTCGTCGGACGACGGGATGATTGGCGTTGAGCGTATTGCCGGTGCCGGTGTAATTGGCGTAGCGTGACCGGTCCTCTTCGAGAATGTAGTACGTGTTGTTGTCCAGGCCGCGGAAGCTCAACGTCGGCCCGCGATGGTCGCCCTCGGCGGTATGATTGAACACGACGTCGAGAATGATCTCGATGTCGGCCCGATGGAGCGCTTTGACCATGTCGCGAAATTCGTCCACGGGGCCGAGTGCATCCTGTCGAGAGCTATAGGCCTGGTGAGGCGCAAAGAATGAAATTGGCGCATAGCCCCAATAATTGATTTTTCCCGGCGGGCTATCTTGGGGGTCGAACTGAAAGACGGGCAGCAGTTCCACGGCGGTGATGCCAAGCTCCTGCAGATAGGGAATCTTTTCGATCAGACCGGCATAGGTTCCACGCTTTGTGATCGCCACCCCAGAGCTCGGATGGCGGGTGAACCCGCGCACATGCAGCTCATAGATGATCGTGCGTGCGGAGGGACGTTTCAGCGGTGCGTCGCCGTCCCAATCGTAGACCTCGGGATCCACCACCACGCTCTTCATCGCGCTCGCAGTGTTGTCGCCAAGCTGACTGGCAGCCACGCGGCTGTAGTGCTTCGGCACGACGACGCCACGGCCGTAGGGATCGAGCAGCACTTTTGTCCCATCAAACCGCAGCCCACGCCCTGGATTCAACGGCCCGTGAACGCGATATCCGTAGATTTGCCCCGGCCGGACACCGGACAGAAACATGTGCCAGTAGTGATAGGTGTGGTTGGCAGGATCGAGGGAGACGATGTGTGACGGCTTGGGCTCCTCCGCCGCATCGAAGAGCAAAAGGTCGACCCCGGTGGCATCGCGCGAGTACACACTGAAATTGACGCCCCCTGCGCTAACCGTCGCACCGAGGGGAGCGCTGTGTCCACTCGATTGCATCGCGAAGGGTTTCGCACCTTCGGCTGGGTCGGGCCTCGCCTGCGTCAACGCTCATCCTCACCGGAGACGAAACCGCCAGCTGTCGCGGTCATGAGGCTCCACGGGCTAGGTACGCCTTCGATTACGGTAGCGGCGGATCAGGTTATTCGTCGAGCTGTCATGCCCGAGCGAGGTCTCATCCTTGCTCTCGAGTTCAGGGGCGATGCGCTGGGCGAGGACTTTGCCCAGTTCGACTCCCCATTGATCAAATGAGTCGATATTCCAGATCACGCCCTGGGTAAACACCGAATGTTCGTAGAGAGCGATCAGTTTTCCGAGCGTCTCAGGTGTCAGTCGCTCAGCCAGGATGGTATTGGACGGCCGATTGCCCTCAAAGACCCGGTGAGGCACGAGCCAGTCGGGCGTCCCTTCGTTCTTCACTTCTTCGGCTGTCTTGCCGAATGCCAGCGCCTCCGTTTGTGCGAAGACATTCGCCATCAAGAGATCGTGGTGGCGGCCGAGCGGATTGAGCGGCTGATGAAACGCAATAACGTCGCACGGAATTAGCCTGGTTCCCTGATGGATGAGCTGATAAAAGGAGTGTTGCCCATTGGTGCCCGGCTCGCCCCAATAGACGGAACTCGTCTCATAGGAGACGGCTTTCCCATCGAGCGTCACGTGCTTGCCGTTGCTCTCCATCGTCAATTGCTGCAGATAGGCGGGAAATCGTTTCAAGTACTGCTCGTAGGGAAGGATTGCGACGGTCTCGGCGCCGAAGAAATTCACATACCAGATGGTGAGCAGGCCCATGAGCACGGGAAGGTTCTGAGCAAACGGCGTCTGGCGGAAGTGCTCGTCCATCTGATGACTGCCGTTGAGCATGGCCAGGAAATTGTCTGGTCCAATCGCAATCATCGTCGAAAGGCCGATGGCCGACTCCATCGAATAGCGTCCTCCCACCCAGTCCCAAAACTGGAACATGTTGGCTGTGTCGATGCCAAACTTGGCGACCGCCTCCGCGTTCGTCGACACCGCCACAAAGTGCTTCGCCACCGATACGGGATCACCGCCCAGACCTGCAAGCGACCACTCGCGCGCGCTGTTGGCGTTCGTCATGGTCTCCAGCGTGGTAAATGTTTTTGACGAGACGATAAATAAGGTCTCGTCTGCCTGCAGATCGCGGACCGCTTCCGCCAAATCCGTCCCATCGACATTGGAGACGAACCGGAACGTCAGGCTTCGCTCGGTATAGTGCTTGAGCGCCTCATAGGCCATGACAGGCCCCAGATCCGATCCGCCGATGCCGATGTTGACGACGTTTCTGATCGGCTTGCCCGTATACCCTTTCCACTCACCGCTCCGGACACGCTGTGAAAACGCTGCTGTCCGGTCCAGCACGGCGTGCACTTTCGGCACCACGTTCTCGCCATCGACCATGATCGAGGCTTCACGCGGTGCGCGCAAAGCGACGTGGAGCACAGCTCGGTTTTCGGTCACATTGATTTTCTCTCCACGGAACATCGCTTCGATCCCTTCACGCAAACCCGATTCCTCCGCGAGCTGCACAAGAAGGCGAATCGTCTCGTCCGTGATTCGGTTCTTTGAATAATCCAGAAATACCCCGATGGCTTCCACGCTCATACGGCTGCCACGCTGAGGGTCGTCAGCGAACATGGTCCGCAGATGCGTCGCCTGCATGCTCTTATAGTGGGCCTGCAATGCCTTCCAGGCTTGTCGTCGAGGCAGTGTCGTGCGCCGCTGAATCTTGGGGCGCCTCCTAGGCGTTGTCGTGGTCATAGGCTTCATGGCTCCAAGGTTCATTGTTCGACTTCGCTGATGCCTGTTGCCGCTGTGATCGGTCAATCATCCTGACTCATCTCCACATGACGCGTTTCGTTCCACAGTCGGATGACCGGCCTCGACCGGTCATGTTCATAACCCAATGCACTCAGGCTTGCCGTGCTGAGCATGAAGAATCGACAGTTCACCGACGCCTCTAGCCCCAGCCAGCGGGCCGCGAGCACCCGCAGGAAATGCCCGCTCGTAAAGAGCAACGTATGGCCTGTCGCCGCGCGGACGCGGCGGACGATCCGATCCGCACGTTCGCTCACTTGCTGAGGCGATTCGCCTCCCGGGCAGCCGTCGCGGAAAAGTTCCCAATCGGGACGTTCCGCACGAATCTCAGCCGTACGGCGTCCTTCGTATTGGCCATAGTTCCATTCGACCAAGTCTTTATCAACGTCAGCGACTGGTTTGAAGCCGGCCAGTTCACAGGTCCGGGCCGCACGTTGCAAGGGACTGGTCAACACCAGGGAAAACGTCAATCCCTTGAGCCGTTCACCAAGCCGTCGTGCGGTGCGCTCGCCACGATCGGTGAGCGGAAGATCGGTCAACCCGGTATGCTGGCCTGAGATCGTCCAAGCCGTTTCACCATGCCTCGCTAGGTACACGATGGGAAGGTTCTCGGCCATGACAGCACTCATTGCAATTGACGCTCACGTCACCGGGCAAGGCTTCACATTCCAGATGCCCGCCGCGTATTCCGCGATGGTACGGTCGCTGGAGAACTTGCCGGAACTCGCAATATTCAGGATCGCCTTATGCGCCCACCCCTTTGAGTCGTTATAGAGGTCGCGCAGTTCACGGTCGGCCTTCAGGTAGGACGTGAGATCCGCCAGATGCATGTAGTGATCGCCGCCGGTCAGCACAGCCTGCTCCAGCGCCGCAAAGGCGCCCGGCTCATTCTGACTAAAGTAATTCGAAAAAATCAGATCGAGGGCCGCCCGGGTTTCCGGCTCGTGATCGTAATGCCACCGAGGGTCATACCAATTCCGGCTGCCGGCGACTTGATCCGCGGTCAGGCCGAACAGAAAAAAGTTCTCTTCCCCGGCTTCCTCAGCCATTTCGATGGTGGCCCCATCGCGTGTGCCGATCGTGAGCGCGCCATTCATCATGAACTTCATGTTGCTCGTTCCGCTGGCCTCATACCCGGCCGTTGAGATCTGATTGGAGACATCGGAGGCCGGAATCAGCCTCTCCGCAAGTGACACGCAGTATTCCGGCAGAAAGACCACCTTGATTCTTCCGCGCACCACGGGATCTCCCTCGATCGTGCCGGCGAGGTTGTTGACGAACTTGATGATGACCTTGGCCAAGTGGTAGGCCGGCGCCGCTTTGCCGGCGAAAAAGAATGTCCTGGGCACCATCGTCTGGTTCGGGTTCTCACGTAACCGGTTGTACAGCACCACGATGCGCAACGCATTGAGAAGCTGCCGCTTATACTCGTGAATGCGTTTGACCTGGCAATCGAAGATGCTGTCGGGATTGACGAGTTGTCCAGATGTCGCCTTGAGCCATTGGGAAAAATGCACTTTCGCTTCGCGCTTGGCACGAAGGAACGCCTCGCGAAACGCCGGATCGCCGGCGAGGGCCTTCAACTTGCCGAGCTGATTGAGATCGGTGATCCAGCCGTCGCCGATGGCGTCGGTAATCGCATTCGAGAGCGCCGGATTCGCCAACAGCAGCCAACGGCGGGGCGTGACCCCATTCGTCTTATTGTTGAACCGTTCGGGATAGAGTTCGGCCAAATCCTTCACCGTCACCGCACGAAGCAGTTTGGAATGAATGGCCGCCACCCCATTGGTGCTGTGAGATCCGACAATGGCCAGATTGGCCATGCGGATTTTGCGCCTGGCGCCTTCCTCCACCAGGCTCACCCGCTCGACGCGGCCCTCGTCTCCGGGGAAGCGGTTTCGAACCACCTCCAACAGACGGCGGTTGATCTCGAGAATGATTTCAAGATGCCGCGGCAGCATATGAGCGAACCATTCGAGCGGCCATGTTTCCAATGCCTCTGGCAGCAGCGTATGGTTCGTATAGGCGAGCGTCCGTTGCGTCAAGTTCCAAGCCTGGTCCCATTCCAGATGCGCCTCGTCGAGCAGGATACGCATCAGCTCGGGAACAGCCATGGTCGGATGCGTGTCATTCATTTGTATGGCAATCTTCTCAGGCAGCATATTCCAGTCTGAATTGGTACGCCGAAACCGCCGCACGAGATCTCCCAACGAGCAGGCCACCAGAAAATATTCTTGAAGGAACCGCAACCCTTGTCCCCTGGAAGTCGAGTCGTCGGGGTATAGCACACGAGTCAGTGACTCCGCGGCGAGGGACTCTGCGAATGCCCCGACGAAGAATCCCCGACTGAAGAGCTGGAAGTCAAAGTAGTCCGGAGTGGCCGCCGCCCATAGCCGGAGCGTATTGATGGTTTTTCCCCCGTAACCGACGACCGGACGATCGAACGGGATGCCGAGAAGAACCGACGGCCGACCGACGATGGGACGCAGCATGCCCTCGCGAAGTTCGAACGTACAATTGAGTTTCACCTCCACCGCTTCATCCAAACGTGCGACCTCCCAAGGATCAGGCCTCCGCAACCAATTATCCGGCTGCTCATATTGCCAACCATCTTTGATCGCTTGCTTGAAAATACCGTACTCATAGCGCAGGCCGTACCCCATGCCTGGAATCTCCATCGTCGCCATCGAGTCGATGAAGCAGGCCGCCAGCCTCCCCAGCCCGCCGTTGCCCAATCCGGCATCCGGCTCCATCTCGCTCAGCTCCAAGGGATCGAGACCCTTGGTCTTGGCGATGTGTTGCGCGATCGGCTGAAGCAAGGCATTCGTGATGTTGTTGGCAAACGACCTCCCGAGGAGATATTCCATCGAGAGGTAATACACCCGTTTGGGGTTCTTCTCGGCATAGGTCTTTTCTGTCAGCAGCCACCGTTGTGAAATGACATCCCGGATGGCCCGAGCCGCTGCTTCAAACTGCTCGCGGGGACTGGCTTTCTTCATGTCTACGACGTTGTCGAACGTCAGATGCCGCTCGTAGAGAGCGTCGTGAGTGCCGGAAAATTGGATTGGCCCGACTCCGTATTGTTGAAGAAGTTCCTTTGTACGTTCCTGGTTCATGGCACCCTCCACTGGGAAGTGCTCGGTCATCGGCAATTTTGCACCGAGCGTAGACTAAACGTTATCCCCTTCCGTTGAGCTCCTACGCTTTCCCTTGCCACTTCCCTGCCCCCATAGCCAATTGGTGATCTCGGGCATGTCCTCCCCGTATTTGGCAATGTACTGCTTGTGCTCGACCAGCTTCTCTTGGATCGCCTGCTTGGCATACGCGGCCCGGGATCCAAGTTGCGGCAATCGGTCCACGACATCGCCAACGAGGTGGAACCGGTCGAGATCGTTCATGACGACCATATCGAACGGCGTGCTGGTCGTGCCCTCTTCTTTGTACCCACGCACGTGGAGGCTCTTGTGATTGGTTCTTCGATAGGTGAGACGATGAATCAACCACGGATAGCCGTGGAAAGCGAACACCACGGGCTTGTCCTTCGTAAACAGGGCGTCGAAATCGAAGTCCGACAGTCCGTGCGGATGCTCGCTGGGCGGCTGCAATTTCATGAGATTGACGACGTTGACGACCCGGATCTTCAATGACGGGAGGTATTGCCGAATGATGTCCACGGCGGCGAGTGTTTCGAGCGTGGGCACGTCCCCGCAGCAGGCCATCACGACGTCGGGATCTGACCCTTTGTCGTTGCTCGCCCATTCCCAAATGCCGATACCGGCCGCACAATGCTTAATCGCCTGGTCCATCGTCAGCCATTGCGGAGCCGGCTGCTTGCCCGCCACGATGACGTTGATGTAGTTCCTGCTGCGCAGGCAGTGATCGGTCACGGACAACAATGTGTTCGCATCGGGTGGCAGGTAGACCCGCACGACGTCGGCTTTCTTGTTGACGACGTGATCGATGAACCCTGGGTCCTGATGGCTGAATCCGTTGTGGTCCTGCCGCCACACATGCGAGCTCAGCAAATAGTTGAGCGAGGCGATCGATCGCCGCCAGGGAATCTCGTTGCAAACCTTCAGCCATTTCGCGTGCTGATTGAGCATGGAATCGATGATGTGGATGAACGCCTCGTAGCAGGAAAAGAACCCGTGCCGGCCCGTCAGGAGATAGCCTTCCAGCCAACCCTGACATTGGTGCTCACTGAGCATTTCCATCACCCGGCCATCCGGCGCCAGGTGATCGTCGTATGGAAAACTCTCCGCCATCCAAGCGCGATTTGTGACTTCCAACACGTCTTGCCAACGGTTGGAATTGTTCTCATCCGGACTGAAGAGGCGGAAATTTCGGCTCTCCATATTGAGCTTCATCGTGTCGCGCAATAACTTTCCCATCTGGCGCGTGGATTCTGCCGTCGTCGCTCCGGGTTTGGACACCTCGACGGCATAGTCCTGGAACTCTGGCAGACGCAAATCCCTGAGCAACAACCCGCCGTTGGCATGCGGATTAGCACTCATGCGGCGATCGCCCTTCGGCGGCAGCTCAGCCAGCTCGGGTTTCAGGCGGCCGGTCTTGTCGAAGAGGTCCGCCGGCTTGTAACTCTTCATCCACTTTTCGAGAAGTTTGACGTGCTCCGGTTTCTCGTGCATCTCGCCCATCGGCACTTGATGGCTACGCCAATAATCCTCGGTCCGTTTCCCGTCAATTTCCTTCGGACAGGTCCATCCTTTGGGTGAACGGAGCACGATCATTGGCCAGAGCGGCCGCTTCTTGCCCCCCGTCCGCCGTGCCTCGGTCTTGATGCGGTGAATGTCTTCAATGATCGTGTCGAGCGTGGACGCCATCAGCTGATGCATCTTCTCAGGATCGCTCCCCTCAACAAAATACGGGGTGTAGCCGTAGCCCCGGAAGAGCTGCTCCAATTCTTGATGGCTGATGCGGGCCAGCACACAGGGATTCGCGATCTTGTAGCCGTTTAAATGCAGGATCGGCAGCACGACACCGTCGCCGAGCGGATTGAGAAACTTGTTCGAGTGCCATGAAGTGGCCAGCGCACCGGTTTCGGCTTCGCCGTCTCCGACGACACAGGCGACGATCAGATCGGGATTGTCGTACGCCGCGCCGTAGGCATGTGACACTGCGTATCCCAATTCACCGCCTTCATGGATGGAGCCGGGCGTTTCCGGCGCCACGTGACTTGGGATACCACCCGGAAACGAAAACTGCTTGAATAAGCGCTTCATGCCCTCTTCGTCCTGAGACATGTTCGGATACACTTCCGAATACGTTCCTTCCATATACGCATTAGCGACGATGGCGGGACCGCCGTGCCCTGGACCGATGATGTAGATCATGTTCAGGTCCCGTTGCTTGATCACTCGGTTCAAGTGAGCATAGAGAAAATTCAGTCCCGGCGTCGTACCCCAATGGCCGAGCAGGCGGGGTTTGATGTGCTCTTTCTTCAGCGGTTGTTTCAACAGCGGATTGTCAAATAAATAGATCTGCCCGACGGAGAGATAATTCGCCGCCCGCCAATAGGCATCGATCAACTTCAGCTCTTTGTCCGACAGTGCATTCCCCATGAAGCGCTCCTTCCCCGCCGCCATCCAGGTTCAACGGATGGTGCCTGCAAAATGATCAATTGATCGCCCGCACACAGCGAGCCGTTTCCTTTGCAATCCATGTTTCTTCGTCCGCCGCCACCACATACACCTCCGGCCTCGCGTCCTCCCCGCTGATCTTCGCCGCCGACCCAGGTTTGAGGCCTACCGCCGTGTGATTGAGGTCTGCCTTGATGCGAAGCCCGCACCACTCCATGTCCCGGCAGATTCGCTTCCGAACCTCCGGCGCGTTTTCTCCGATCCCGCCTCCAAAGACGATCGCATCAGCGCCGCCTAAGACGGCCAGGTAGGCCCCCAAATATTTACGGGCCCGGTAGCAAAAGAGATCGATGGCGAACTCGGCGCGCTGATCGCCTTCCTGTTCGACGGCGCGCAACAACTCCCGCATGTCGTTCGATCGGCCGGAAAGGCCCAGCAGCCCGGATCGCTCGTTGAGCCAACGTTCCACCTCGGCCGGCCCGACTTTTTCCCGTTCGGCCAGATAGTCCACGAGTGAGGCATCCACGTCGCCGGAGCGCGTCCCCATGACCAATCCCTCCAACGGAGTAAACCCCATCGAGGTCTCCACTGATTTTCCTTCTGCAATGGCAGCGACCGAACAGCCATTGCCCAACTGGAGCGTGATGATGCGGGCCTGGTGTAACGATGTTCCAGTGCAGACTGCGTAGCCATTGGCGAGCGACGCGTGCGCGATCCCGTGAAATCCGTATCGGCGGATGTGATGTCGGTCGGCGAGATCTGTAGGGATCGCATAGTGCCTGGCGACTTCCGGCATTGTCCGGTGAAACGCCGTATCGAAGACAGCCACCATCGGAACGGTTGGTTCCAAGACCGCTCTTGCCCCTCGAATTCCTGCAAGACAGGCCGGATTGTGCAACGGGGCTAAATCGGACAGCGCCTCGATGCCCGATTCGACCGCTTCGGTAATCAGCGTGGACTCCACGTACCGATCCCCGCCGTGCACGACCCGGTGTCCCACGGCTTGTATGCTCCCCCGGGAATCGCCCAGCCGACTCATGAGCACCCGCATGGCCTGAGTATGGTCGCGAGCCTCGACCACAAGCGTTGAACGATTCAGCTGTTGGCCCCCCACATCCAAGGTCCCCGTACCACCGATGCCTTTGACGGCCCCTTCGAGCAGCGTCAGCCGCGTTGCCAGTGCACCGTTCTCCTCCTCGACCTCTGCAAGCCGGAATTTCACCGATGAGCTTCCGCTGTTGATCACGAGGATCCGCATGTCAACGCTGAAGTCTCAGATGCTCCCGTACCTCAGTCATCATGCCAGTGCGAGCGGTGCAGTCCGTTTCCCTCAAGTATTGGACGCATCAAAAATACTCTGAATGAATTTATCCAGCATGGCGTTGAACTCAGCATCGGATTGCTGGGCCGACAGCCCTTCGACGAGCGCCCGCGAAAAGCTCGCGATGAGGCCGTGATTTCTGCGCAGACGGTCGTTGGCTTGTTCCCTCGTATAGCCGCCCGAGAGCGCGACGACCCTCAAGACTTTGGGATGTCGAATGCAGTCAACGTAGAAGTCGTCCTGCTCCGGAAGCGTGAGCTTGAGCATGACCAGCTGATTTGCCGGCAAATCGTTGAGTTCCTTAAGGATGGCCTCTTTGAGGAACGCTTCGGCCTTGGCCTTGTCACGGCAGTGAATGTCCACTTCAGGCTCGACGATCGGCACGAGGCCAGCGGCGAGGATTTGCCGGGCGACCTCAAACTGCTGGCTCACGACGTTCTTGATGCCGGCTCCATTGGCCTCTTTGATGACCGAGCGCATCTTGGTTCCGAACATCCCTTTCGTGTTGGCTTTGGCGAGCAGGGCCCCCAGTTCGGGCATGGGCTTCATCAACTGGACCCCGTCTTTTTCAGGTGCGAGGCCTTTGTCCACTTTGAGAAAAGGGACCACTCGCTTCACATTCCACAGATAGTCCGCGGTAGGCCGCCCCTCGATCTCACGGTCCATGGTGTTCTCGAACAAGATAGCGGCAATGATCCGCTCGCCGGTAAAGCTGGGACTGGTAATAATGCGCGCGCGCATCCGATGCACAAGGTCAAACATCTCCTGCTCATTGGACCATGCACCTTCTTTGATCCCGTAGAGGCGCAGTGCGTTGGGCGTGCTGCCCCCGCTTTGATCCAGTGCCGCAATGAAACCGGGATGCGTCTTCATCTGCTGCTGTTGTTGCTCGTGAGAGTTGAGAGTTTTCATGGCGCTCGCTCCAAGTGAGGATAGGGAATCAGATTGTTGATTGGCGATCATGGCTCAGCACAGACTTACCATCGTTCTCGAGTGCTCGGAAGATGAGGCGTAGCCTAATGGGGCCCTCCCCTGCAATGTTTGTCGTCAATCGTCATCATGACCGGCACGACCGGAAAAGCACTCTACAGCACGGATGCAGACCGAGAATACTGTCAAATTTGACAGACCCCCCCCGAAGAGGGAATTCAGTCCTAGGAGCTTGCCGAGGGCCCTTCGTCCTTCGCACGTGACGGCTATTTTTTGACCGCATACCAGTGCCTTTCTTTTGAGCGATAGACCAAAAAGGAAAGGAAGGTTTTACTGTCGAAGCCAGGCCAGCGCCGTTGCCCGTTCGTTCCCTTTGAAATTGCGAATCTCGGCCTTCACGAAGTGCTTGGCCAGCTGCGGCGCCAGGGAGAGGACCGGACTATCAGAAACCGCTGCGACCTTGCCGATCAGGTGATGATGGTCGCGAACGAACTGAAGGTGGGAGACCAGCGCGGCAAACGAGTCCCACCCAGGAAAGGACTGCGCGTCAACCATAATCCCGCGTAATGTGCCGTGTTCCTCAAGATACGGGTCAACGACCTTGGCAAGTGAGGTGAAATCGCTCGCTTGGAGAGGTCCCTGCGGCCGAAGGATCAGAATCCCCTCGTCGCGCAACAGTTCATGGGTAAGCATGTCAACACCACCTCGTGATCTTTCATCCGTGACGGTACAACAGAGATCCGTCAGATCGCAACGGCGTCGTTCCTAACCTTGACCTGCCTTCCAGCCAAATGGTACGGTGCGGCTCCTCATCCGGATCACCCTGTATGCCAAGCCTCCAATCAGTCCGGCGGAAAATCGATTCCGTCAAGAAAACCCAAAAGATCACGAAAGCGATGAAGATGGTCGCGGCGGCCAAGCTGAAGCGCATGCAGGACCGCATTCTCGCCGCCCGCCCGTACGCGCACAAAATGCGGGATACCATTCGCACGCTGAGCCGGCGCGTAAACCGGGACGCTCATCCGCTGCTCAAGAAACGGGAGGAGCATCGCATCGTCGTGGCCGTGGTCACCAGCGATAGAGGACTATGCGGTGCCTTCAATGCGAACATCCTTCGCACAGCGGCCGCCGCGCTGAAGGAGTTCGAATCGAAAGGGATGCAGATCGAAGTGGCGGTCATCGGCAGGAAGGGCCGCGATTTTTTCAGGAGACGTCACTGGAAGGTCCGCCGAGACGTGGTGGATATTTTCGACAAACTTTCATTCGAGCATGGCATGCTCTTAGGGACTGAGCTGCAAGCCATTGACGACTACGTGGCCGGGCGAATCGATGCAGTGTACGCGATCTACAACGAGTTCAAATCCGCCATTCAGCAGCGTGTCGTCGTCGAACGGCTGCTTCCGATTGATTGGGTTGTGGAGATTGCAGATGTGAAAGACGTTGAACACACGATAGAGCAGATGCCCGGCGGCTATCTCTACGAGCCGAGCGAAGCCGACGTGTTGGAGCAACTGCTGCACCGCAATTTCCACGTTCAAGCCTACCGCATCCTGCTTGAATCGTCGGCTGCCGAACAGGGAGCCCGCATGACGGCTATGGACGGAGCGACACGCAATGCCGGCGAGCTCATCAAGAAACTGACGATTTACTACAACAAAACCCGGCAGGCCGCGATCACCAAAGAACTCATGGACATCGTCGGCGGCGCGGAAGCCCTCAAGTAGCCGTCAGAAACTCGGGAACATGTACCGGACGCCGACTTCGATGTTCCAGATGTACGCTCCGGGGACATCACGTCCATAAATTCCCACCCCAGGTCGAATGTAGGCTCCGAACCGCCCGATCAGGTTTCTCCCGCCTTCGAATTCCATGACCATGCTGCTCTTCGCGCTTCGCTCGAAATCCACCTGCCAGACTGATTGAACAATGGTCCACCAGCGCTGGCCCCAGAAAGAATTGACCTGCGCGGTCACGTTGAACAATGAGACGTCTTTTCTGGACGGATCGCCGCCCACCGACGTTTGATAAGCCAAGAGGCCGATCAGGAATGACTCCAATCGAGGAAGGAACCGGGCAGTGGCAATTGCGGGGCCAACCGTGTACTTGCCGAGGCCGAGGGTGTCCTGGGCGGCCGTTGGAAACGTGGACACTGCACCGACCAGGAGCGCGTATTCGGGCGTATTATAGGCGCGCCATCCGGCGGTGACGGAGAGATCGCTGGCACCACGGTGACTGCTCATTCCAGGGTTATTGGGATCGCTTGTCCTGAGGAACGGCATTTCCATTCGGAGGAGAAAATCCTTCCGAAACGGGAGATCGACGCGCACCGTCGATACCGTCGCGTTTGCGCCCTGAGTCAAATCGAGGTATTGGCTGGTGAGTTGGATGCGTCCCACAATCGCCGTGGGATCCGTTCCGTATTTCGCAGCGACCTTGCGGAGCCGTTCAGCCTCTTCCCGCTGCTCCGGCGTCATGGGCTGCGGCCCGATCCGCTTGAAGATCCGGCGTTCGGGTTCCTTTTCGGACGGGGATGCCCCCTCAGGCTCGCTCTCGGCGGCTGGAATCTCTTGCGCGGGATTCGATGGGGTTTCTTCTGAGGGATCGTCGGGGTTGACTTGCCCAAGGGCCGACCCAGAACCGCTCCAACTCAACATGAGAAGCACGCCCAGCACCACCGCACCAGGTGATCGACCACATGGCCTCTCGCTCATCTAGCTCTGGCGCTCGCAGATCATCCAGCTCGCCGTCCTAATTCATTAACTTATCCGCAGCAGCCCGAAGCTGCAGTGACTTGGGATTGCCAATGTCTTTCTTCACAATGATGTCGGTGGGGCGCACCGACTTCCCATAGTACGCCTGATTGGAGTCATTTGAAACCGACACGAACGCTCCATCGACGGCCATGCCTGCAAATGCGCCTTTCTGTCTGGCGTAGGAGATGATATCCGCCGTGATACCTTGAGCGGCCATGCCTCCGCCGACGGGCCCCGTCGCCATGCCTGCATTCGCCCCGAGCTTGAAGTCGTTGGTATAAAACTCTTCCAGTCCCTTCCTGGTCCGGACGACCAAGACCATTTCAGAGACGTCTGCTCCGATCTGTGCACCGAAACTGGCCGATCCGATGTTGTAGAACACCGGATCTCCCCATTTTCCCGTCCGTTCGTCCCGTGCGATCAACACGCCGCTGCCTCCGGCGCCGCCGAAAATGAAGGCTCCCCGCATGAACTGTGGAATGATGAAGAGCGCTCTCGCTTCCTTACTCAGCTGTTTGAACACGTCCTTCAACTGGCCGTCGGACGCAAAGGCCTCCAGCGTCAGTTGTGCCTTGTCCACGATCTGCTGCTGGGTCGTCGCATCGGCCGAGAACGCCGGACTCCATCCGGCCATGAGTAGCACAATCATGACCACAGCCAAAGACACGTGCGAGATCTGTGCGGTCATTGCTGTTGCTCCTTTTCGACACGAGCCCCAAGGTTGAGCTCGATCTCGCCCTGCTCGTCGAACGGCGCCTTGAATACACCCGGAGACTCTACAAACGCCGTCCCTTTGAGCCGGTACCTGACTTTCTGTCCAGCACCCGTATTGAGATCCTGGATCTGCCGGAGGAAGCTCGCCAGGGTCGTAAACACTTCGACGTCGACGAGCTCCGATCCGAACCGCGGCACGGTGACGCGCTGTCCCGACATCCCGTTGGCAAACTCGTGATCGTTGAGTTCGATCTCAAACCGGAGGCCATTGATGCTCAGGTCAGCATCGTTGGCATTTTGAATCCTGAGTTTTACGTCGAATCGCTGTTCAAAGATCGCCATGTCCTTGGGAGTCAGATCGGCAATATGGACGCGGGGCGCCTCAAAGTCCTTGGGCATGGACGAGCAGGCGGCCACCAGCAGGACCGCTGGGATCGCCATCCACCTATGCCGTTTCAGATGTCGAATGAGCATGCGATCGCCCGCCACTTACTTGACCGCCTGCAGCAGAAGATTGCTCGCGGGCTGCCCTCCCGCTTTTCCGACGAAATCCGAAAGGATCTGGGTGAATTTCGGCACCATGTCGGAGCCCATCCCCAGCCGTGAGAAGGCAGCCGTTAATCCCGACCGATCCCCAACCGGTCCAGTGACGGCACCCAAATCTCTCGCGGTCTTCATGTAGGTGTCTGCGCCGGGAATCAATTTGGTCAAGGCCGTGAAATCCATCCCTGACAGCCGTTCCTTTGCGAGGCTGAGGATAGACCCCACGCCGCCCATCGCCTGATTCGACGTCACACCCAACTGGTTGGTCAGCAACTTGGTCAAGACATCAGTCCCTCCCATGGATTGCATTTCCGCGCAGCCCCAATGAAGCACTGCCGCCAGAATCAAGAGCGCACCCCATGATCTTCTCTGCCACATGCCGACCTCCTTGGCTGATTTGCTTTACGCCGTGACCACTACACCATACCATCGCTCAAAACTTGAGCACATGAACACCCCATGCATCGAGTTCGACGTAGAGTCCGTCCTGCTGCAACTCATGTCCCTCCCGCTCATACATCGTCCCGTTGAGTTCATCCGTCACCCGCCACGTTCTCCCAGCAAGATCCAGTGCCGGAATTCGGATCCTTCCCTGCGATGGCTGGTCCGACAGATTGACGACGATGAGGTGGTGCGTGTCTTCATGGGCCCAGGACCAGGCCACGAGGTTGAGGTGGGACTGATTATCAGGCCATCCCGTCCGCACGCAAAGCTGCCATTGACCGCTCTTGAAATCCCCTCCATGCAGGATGCGAAGGAGCCTGACATAAAACTCCAAAAGTCCTCGATCGACCGGCTCTTTCGGACGGCGCCGCAAGAACACCGGAAGCCTGACGCGCCGACCGTCGAACTGTCCTTCATGGAGCAACACCGCTCCCTGCAAGGTGGAAACCGTGACGGCCACCGCCCGCGCCTTTCGCGCAGAGAACGTTGCTGCGGCACGAGGCTCATCATGATTTTCAATGAACCGCACGAGTCTCTGTTGATAGCCGGAGTCAGCGCAGAGATGAAGCCTGACGGCTTCGGCGTTGTCGTGCTCGAGTCGGTCGTAGAGCCGCTTGTCGTAACAGAAGTCGAAGCCTTGCTGCTGCAACTCCGATTCCAAGTCCCAATAGGCCTCGGCCATGAAGAGCACGTCCGGATGCCGCTCCTTCACGACCCCGATTACTTCGCGCCAATATTCAGTCTGCGGCATGGCACCGGCGCGCGGTCCCCATGTGCGTTCAAACACCCGGTTGAGCAGCAGCATGGCCATATCGCAGCGCATGCCGTCGCACTGACCGGCAATCGACACAACCGTCTCGACGGCGGCTTTCCGCAAATCAGCGGAAAACGCATTCAGTTGGAGAACATCCTGCCAAGGAGCGAAGTAGGGATCACGCCCGCAGGCCAGGACATGATCGCCGACCCGGAGAAACTCGCCAGGCCGTTCCGTCATCTCGGATGCGCTGCCTTGAATGAAGTATTCCGGATGGTCCGTCGCCCACGAGTGATCCGGCGCCACATGGTTGGGCACAAAATCCAGGATCAACCGCATACCCCGTGCGGCCAACTCCGACCTGGCCTGCGCCAATCCTTCAGGACCGCCGATGCGCATATCCACCCGGTACGCTTTGACGCAATACGCAGAACCGATGTTGTCCTCCGGCGTAAAATCCGGCAGCAGCCGACGGAATTCGTTCAGCAGACCGTCGTTTGCCATAGAGATCCCGACACCTGCCGGACTTCGCTCCCACACGCCCATCAGCCAGATAGCGTCACATCCGTACGAGGCCAGGCTGTCCCAGACATGTTTCGGGACGTTGCCGAGGGTGAGGGGACGCCGTGCCTGCTCGCTCAGGTCGTGGAGCCAGACCCAGGTATTAATCTCGTAGATCGTCGGGTGACGAGACCAGGGCGTCATAGCTCTGAAACCGCCGTCATCGTCGCCTTGGCGACGGATTCTTCAACCCTATTGTTCATCGCAAGCACCTTGTTCCGTTTCTCCCCGAAGACGATTCCGCTTTCGAAGGTTGTGTGACGCCAACGTTAACATTATTTCCCACGAACTGTGGATGAGCACTTTACAACGTGGGTTCCACGGGGAAAACTGTCACATTTGACAGGCGGTCGGCCACGTTGAAACCCTTAGGCAGTACATGGTGCCTGTACACAGCTCTTTCCCACTTCAATCCACCTGTCATCCTCTTTCCGACAATCGCGTATTCCTCCTTGACTCCTCCAAGGGAGAGGTTCATGCTCGGTTCCCCACTGTGACGTACCAGACCAATTCTGGACGGAGAGACCATGCTCGTACGTTCATCCCCTACGATCGATCAGCAGGACACGTTCGCGTTCGCGCAACAGGCAGAGGCCGCGATACGAAAGGCGCAACGGCGCTACGAAGAACTGGTGGACTCGTTGGAAGCCATCGTGTGGCGCGCAGATGCCGGGAGCTTTCGAACCAGCTATGTGAGCAAGCGGGCGGAAAGCATTTTGGGATATCCGATTACGCAATGGCTCTGCGAGCCAGCCTTCTGGGAGGCGCATCTTCACCCGGAGGATCGCTTAAAGGCCGTTGCGTCGTACCGGCGCGCGACCAAAGACAAACGCCACCATGCATTGGAGTATCGCATGGTGGCGAGCGACGGGCGACACGTCTGGTTCCACGACTCCGTCCACGCCGTCGTTGAAGACGGAAGACTCAAGGAAATGATCGGCGTCATGGTCGACATCACGGATCGCAAACGCGTGGAAGGCTCAGTGATTGAAATGACCGGTCGGTTGATCAACGCCCAAGAGGAGGAGCGTCGCCGAATTGCTCGAGAACTCCACGATGATTTCAATCAACGACTCGCCTTGCTGTCGATCGGCCTTGAGCGGCTCGAACTGAGCGCGGAAACGGATGCCGCCCACCCCAGTCACATCGGGGATTTACGCCGACTAACGCAGGACATTGCGTCGGATGTCCATCGGCTGTCGCATCAGCTTCATCCCGCCAAACTCGAGCATCTGGGTCTTGTCGCAGCCATCAAGGGACTCTGTCGAGAGTTGTCCGAGCAATATGGGGCTGACATCGATTTTCTCTATCGTGATGTTCCCACGTCGATCACCAAAGAGTCGGCTTTGTGCCTCTTCCGCGTCGCTCAGGAAGCGTTGAGCAATACGATAAAGCACAGCGGTGTCAGGAACGGAAGGCTCGAGTTGATTGGAGATCGGGGCATTTTGCATCTCTGCATCTCGGATGGCGGCGCCGGTTTCGATTCGGAAACCGTTTCCGCCAAGGGACGTCTCGGCCTGATCAGCATGCAGGAACGTGTACGGGCAGCCGGTGGCACTATTGCCATTGAATCACGACCGTTGCATGGCACGAGGATTTCCGTTCACCTGGCGGCCTGAACCTGCTGCTGCAAAAGGAGACTATGCCGCGTCCACGCGTGTTGCTCGCTGACGATCATCGGCTGGTTGTAGAAGCCTGCGTCACCCTCCTCGAGCCGGAATGCGAAGTCGTCGGTATCGTGACGGATGGGCGAGCGCTGCTTCCCAAGACCATCGCGCTCCGCCCCGACGTCGTCGTGTTGGACATCGGCATGCCATTGTTGAACGGGCTCGATGCCGGCCGCCAGATCAAACACACGATGCCCGTCGTCAAACTGATTTTCCTGACAATGAACGAAGATCCCGATCTGGCTCAGGCAGCGCTTGGCCTCGGTGCGTCCGGCTTCCTGCTCAAAACCTCGGCCGCTCGCGAACTGCCCGAGGCCATCCGGACGGTCATGCGGGGCGACACCTATGTCACCTCCCAGGCCTCACAACGCATGGTCGAGTCGTTCATCCAAGGAGGGGATCGCTCGAACGGCAGTGAATTGACGTCCCGCCAACGTGAAGTGCTGCAACTGCTGGCAGAAGGGTTTACGATGAAGGAAGCTGCTGACGTCCTGCATGTCACGGCCCGCACCGTCGCCTTTCACAAATACCGTGTCATGCAGCAGTTTCGACTCAAAAGCAATGCGGAACTCATTCAGTTTGCCATTGACCAGCGGCTAACGCTCGGCGCTCCCACCACTAGCCGCCGCTGATTCAACTCCTTCCGTCACTACGGCATCACTGCTTCCAGAGTATTCGTTTGAATTCCCTAAGGAGAGCCAGCTACGGCAGGACCGAATGAATCTGTTACTTTTGCCAGTATCGCGGACAACGATGTAAATGTTACAAAGCGGCGCCTGTAGATCGTTCGTCTGAATGGAGCGGCGATGGCGCAAAGCGGGGAAAATGGCGGCAAACACCACGCGTTCGTCCGTGTGCTCTTGGCCGACGACAGCCCTTCCATGCTGCAGGAAGCGCGTCGGATCCTGGAACCTGAGTTTCAGGTCGTAGGCACGGTCGACGACGGCGAAGCCGTGCTTGAGGCGACACAAACGCTCAAGCCGGACGTGCTGATTCTTGATATTTCCATGGGAGTGATGAACGGGTTGGAAGCCGCGCGCCTGCTCACCCGCATCGGATCCAAAGCGAAGATCGTCTTTCTTACGGTTCACAACGACCAGGACTTTGTGGAGGAAGCGTTTTCGGCGGGCGCCGTAGGCTATGTCATCAAGCCACGATTGGGCACCGACCTGCCTATCGCCGTTCGGGAAGCGCTGATGGGACACACCTTCATCTCACCGGATTTGATCGCTCGGAGCTGAATCCTCAAGAGGCCAGCGATGCGTGTCACCGTCTGACGTTCTCAGCGCTATTTCTGGATCACGGGAAGATCTTTTGAAAGTTGCGCGTCGACGAGCAACTGAAGGCGTCGTTCAAGCTGCAGCCATCGGACGATGGTCTTGCCCGGGAGCACCTTTTCAAGCGCCCCAAAACATTTCGTTCGTAGATCTAGCGTCTTCTGATCCACATCAAACACGTCTTCGGCCAGCTGCTTGGCTTGCTTGTCGTTCAACGATTGATGATGGTTGACATAGTCCTTCATGATCGACACCTTTTTATCATTGATCGCCGCCAACTCGGTTTCGTACTGCCGATAGACCGGCCAGAACGCCGCAGCCTCCTGATCCGTGAACTTCATGCGGTCGGCGATGAGGCTGGCCTTCTTCGTCCTGATATCGGAACGCATGAGCTCAAAATCAGATTCGGACATGCTGTCCCCCGCTCCACGCACCGGAGCCGGTACGACGGTGAGGAACAGGTATCCGAGGCACGCAAGACACAGCGCAGCAACGAGACGCTTGGACACGTTCATAGACACCTCTCCTTCACTGAATGGTCGTCGGAGCTTGGGGATTCCTCTCACCGCAATTCCACCCACATGGAGCCCTCCGCGATGATATGCACCTCCACACCTCCTGCCGTCGGGTACACGCCGCGGGGTCGAAGGGACGTGACTTCTCCTTCAAGCCGGGCGTTGGGACCCAGATCGCGCGTCAGCGCGCTCGTGAGGCGGGAACGAAGCGTTTGCAGCTGGCCGGAGAGATCAATGGAGGCCTGGGACCTCAGGCTCGACAAGATGTTTTGATGGAACATCCAGTTTGCCGATTGCACCAACACATTACGGGTGTCCAGTGTGAAATCCAGATCGACGAATTTGAGAGTGCCAAGCCCTTCATCGAACACCGGTGTCCCGGTTGCATATACGGTCCCGTTCACACCTCCGGACACCTGGAGGGCGAGAATCAGCTTGTCGCCGCTTCCATACAGTTGCACGCCTTCGACTCTCAAGGTATCGCCGACGGGCGTTTGGAACTCCTGTCCGATCATATCCTGCTCAAGACGTTGATTGATGCGTCCGTAGTCGACGGTGATCGGCAGCGCGAGGTGAAACCCTTCCAAGGGAAGCGGAGTCATTTGCAGCGGTGGCAGCGGCACCGACACACTGTCGGGCTTCGAGCCATTGACGATCCTCGGGGCCATCACCAGATTCACGGACGTGTGAAGCACGAGCGTTCCGTTTGAGGTGATCGGACTGACCCGGGCGTCGCGCGGTTGAAATTGGAGCCACTGGTTCGGAGCAAACTCGACGGGCTCCTGAAGCTTCTGCCACACCATTTCCGCGCGCTGTTTAGCTTCCGTCCGCTCACGCACGATCCGGTCGATGCCCTGCGCCAGCGCCGCGAGCCTCGGTTGCAACACGGCTTTCAACACTGGAGTCGCATCGACATCGAGCCCTGTGAGCAGGCAGGGCTCGACGAACACGGGCTCGTCGAACGTCGTCTGCGATCGCATGCGCCATCGGTCGGACCAGGACAGTGTCGACCGGGCCGAAAGGTTCAGCCGTCTGGGGGGGTCATCGCCATGTCCGCAGCGGCCCTCGACAAACCCGTCACCCTGATTCCTGCGCGCCCACACTCGATAGCGCACCTGGTCAAACGACACATGAAACTGATCATGATCCATCCGGTATCGAAACGATCCTCTGACGACGCGATACAAGAACCGAATGTCCTCCCGTTCTCCCAACGTGACGGCATCACTCCAATCGTTCTCCCGCGCCGCGACCTGAGGAAAGCCCTCATCGACGGCGGTAGCCAGTCCTTCGGCGGTGAGCTGAACTTCAAGATTGACGACGGAGACCTCTAAGGCAGGCGGCGGAGGCGCAGGCTTGAGCGGATCGGTGGGCTTAGGAATGTCCAGCTGGGAGGCCGCCCATGCGCGCCCTGCGCAGAGGACCGAGAGCCACATCGCACAGCAGAAGATGCCGAACCATGGTGGTCTTACAGAAGGTGAGTGAGGTCTCAATTCGTGTTCCTGTCGGTCGAAGAATCAGTCGCCGATCAACTGACGGTGTACCCTCGGCCCGTCATGCAGGCGGAGAAGGCTCGCTTATAGCCGTCTACCTTCGCGTCATACTCTTGCGTGGCTTTTTGCTGCGCCGCGGCTTGTTGCTGCTCGCCTTTTCGCCGGCGCGCTGCTCCTCCGGCTGCACCTACCCCTGCACCGATCGCCGCTCCCTTGCCTGCGTCACCGCCGATTGCGCCTCCGATGGCGCCGATCGCGGCACCCTTGGCCGCACCCTTTGCCGCACCGCCTTGGGGCGGAGGAGCCGCAGCCTGCTGCATCGGCTGGGTCGGATCGAATCCCGTTTGTTCTTTTGCCCATTTGTAGCACGCAAATTCATCCTGTTCCTGCTGTTCCTTCGTCTGGCCTTTACTGGGATAGACGAACACTTCCAGCCCGGCCAAGGCTTGATCTGACATGAACAGGTATCCCATCACGATTAGGAGCAATCGTGAGCAACGCATGATGCCTCCTCGCGATGTTTCAAATGAGCAGACGCTATTTCGCCGTCTCTGCCGAAGAACGATCCATATTCGGCGCAGTCTCCGGATTCGCCGGCGGCCCGGGTTCTCCGGCCGGCGCCTCGGAGGCAGGCACATGCGGCACTTCGCCGATCAGCGGCACATTGCCCAAAATCGCCAGCCGCGTGACCATGCCGACGATGTCATCGAGTTGCATGAAGCGGGCGGCTGCCCTCGGATTCAGCTTTCTACTGTAGATCTGGAAGTACTTTTGACGTAACGCAAGGTCGGCCTGCTGGTTCTCTCCGGACTGCTTTGCGATCTTCATGACATCGTCGTTGGTAAGCGAGTCGAATTTTTCGATGTACGTACCCAAGAGACGGAGCCGCTTGGCCTCGAGCTGCTCTTTTTCTTTTTCGTATCGATGATAGACGCCCCAAAACACCTCGCTTTGCTGCTCATTGAGATTCATGTTTCGTTCGAACACCGATTTACGCTCCGTGGTCAGAATGTATTGGAGTTTTTCGGTGTCAAGGTTCGGACGTATGCGGACCACCTTGAGCGTGGGTTCTTCGGCATTCAGCGCAGGGCTCACGCCGAGGCACAGAAGACAGAGGCCGGTCACGGCAAGCGACTTCATCACAGCTCCTTCCTCCTCATGCCGGCGAGGCCAGCCTTGCGGGAGGGGGTCCAAGGTCAACCGTCAGTAAACGAGCGGAATCTGCTGGGCCAACTCCATCTTGATCACCGCCCGGATCTTGTTTTCTATCTGGATGTAGCGCGCGACCTTGTTGTACGGGAGGACCTTCTCGAGCTTTTGTGCATAGGTTCGTTTCAGCTTGGTTTCCTGTTCCTCCAAGGACAGCACGTCGTTGAGCAGTTTCTTCGCCGTATTGTCCGGGATCGAGCCTTTGTTGAAGGCCTCCGCATATGTCTTGATCGTCTCACCAAGCTTCAGATTCACTTGATTCAAATCCATTTGATAAGAATCATAGAGGGGCCAGAACTTCTTGGCTTCGGCATCAGACAGATCCATATTTCCCGCCACCAGGAGCTTCTTGTCCGCTTTCAGCTTCTCTTTCAAAATCTCCATATTGGTATCGGAGCTGGTACCCGATGCCGGCTGTGCAAGAGCCGATACGGTACAAAGCATCAGTCCGGTAAAGAGCAACGAGACGACCTTCATCATGATCTGCGTCCTTTCTGTTGAGGGTACATGTGGTGACTTCTTTTTCGTCAACGATGTCAATGAGGCACTATGGACGGCCAGGGCATGTCATCGACGATGGGATGACATCGGCGCACGCTAGCACCATTCACCTATGACAGGAACTGTCAAAACTGACAGAGGGTGAGAGGAAGACACGGCAGCGCAGCGCCCCATCGTCTCGTTGCCTGCTGCGCTACCGTTCACACATGCTACTGTTTCGCGGCCGTTCCCAGCATGGCGTGCAATTCCTTTGAATGCGGATTCGGTTTGGCCTTATGGGCAATAATAATGTCCGAAGGACGAACGTCCTGTCCATAATAGGCGGCATTGAGCTCGTCTCTTGCCCGAATCAATGCTCCGTCGAACGAGACGCCGGCATACAATCCCTTCGCACGCGTGAACGTCACAAAATCAGCCGTCAGGTTCGTGTCGGCTCCCTCCCCTTTCGGCCCAATCGCCACGGAGCCATCTGCACCGAGCTTGATCTTGTTCGCCAACAGCGAATCCACCGCTTTAGGCGTCATGATCAACAGGATGGCTTCCTGAGACTGAGCTCCCGCTTGAAGGCCGAAGCTCGCCGCGGAGGTCTCATAGAATACCGGCTCACTCCACCCCCCTTTTTCATCGCGTGCTAGCACGACCCCGTTGCCGCCTTCCACGCCGAAGATGAAGGCCCCTTTGGTGAGTTTTGGCACGATGTAGACGCCCTTGGCCTCTTGCAGGTGTTTGCCGAACCACTTCATGTCCGGGTCATTCATGAAGTTCTTCAGCGTGTTTTCAGCCTGATCGATCAATCCTTTGGCGTCGCTGGCGTCATCCGCCAGAATCGGGATCGGCGTCATGACCAGCCCAAGAGTCAACGCCGCAATAACGCCGGCGCACGCCACCATCCGGTGAACGTAATCGGTTGCTGCCTGTTTCATAGCTCCCTCCCTTTGGTGAATAAATTTATGGTGCCTTTGCGGGCGGCGGGTAACTTTCAAAGGCTTCGGCAATTGCCTTATTACCCAGCTCGACGTTGTCTTTCGTCGAATCCTGCAACGTGCCGACAATCGTCGCCCGCCACACCAGTTGCTTCTTTGCCGGTTCGATCAGGTCAAGAATCAAGGTGCCTTCCTTGTATTCATAGGTGGTCACCCCTCCGCCGTACCCTGCCCCCCACCCATAACCGCCGTAAGGGCCGCGCGCCACGCCGACACTCGTGCCGCCGCTTTCCAGTCGTTGTTTATCCTGTACATTTACCCAGTACTGCACCAGAAGATCCTGAGGGTCGTCCACCCCGACTTGCCGGAGTCCTTTTGCGGTAAGCTCCCGTACGACGGCAAATTCGATCCGCTTATCCATCAGGGTATTGTCATAGATCCCGCCTTTGTTCACATCGGCGAGCCCCGCAAAGGCGAAGGTCTTGAACGTCGTGAAATCAGCCGTCGCGTCATGGTCGGTCTGTACCTTGAACTCGTTACAAGCCGAGAGGCTGAGCGCCAGGCCTATCAGGAGACAACAGACTCGTCGATAACGCATGCGGTTCCTCTCTAAGCCTTTCGGCGTCTATTGACCCGGCGAACGCTTCGTGCCCTCGCCTGAGGATGGATCATTGACCAAGCGGACGTGTCGCGGAGCGCTGCAGGCAAAATAGACATAGGCCCCGACGACTAAAAAATTGATGCCCACGGCGATAATGTTCCATACGATCACCGGCCTCGACTCGACCAGGACGCCGTAGTACACCCACACGATTTGAAACGTGCCCATGATCGCGGCCATCGTCGGATTCATGCCTTCACAAGAGCGCCGCTTCAACATGGCGATGAGGTCTGGCATGGCGGCAAATGTCGTCCCGAAGCCCGCGACGAAGCCGATAATTTCATGCAGCGGCATCGACATCGGGATCCTTTCTGTTCCTCAGCCACACTGGGAAGCGTCGGCCATATACGTGACGAGCACACCGTAGTGATCTGATCCTGGTGCGGCTGATACCGCCTCGGATTCCCCGAATAGTTCCTGCCGAAAACAGCCTGTCGCACTGTCGGATGGCTTTCTCATGAGGAACATGAAGTCCACGCGCCTCGCCTGAGTGATCCCCCTTTGATAGCCTTCCAGAATTTTCTGCTGCTGGCTTTCAGGAAGCCGTCTGATTGCCGCACGAAGCGTCGATGGGACTTCTTGTGTGCCATGGCCCGCGATGATGTTTCGCTGAGGATCCAGACTATAGATCTCCGTTTCAGGACGCGCCATCGCGTACGTGTCTTTGAGGCCCGCCCGTTCGAGTTCACGATATTCCGGGTCGTCGGGCTCAAAGTTGAAATCTCCTCCGACGAGAACACCCAGATAGGGCCCTTTCGCGTACAACGTGTCGATCTCCTTCACGAGCAGACGAATCTCCTCGAGACGTCGCTCCTGGTCCTGCTCCATGGCGGCCACGATCTCTGTGAAATCCTCCTGCCGCGCCTTTCCGGCCTTCACCGCTTCGTGAATTTTTTGTATAAAAAAGGCGTTCCGTTCGATCCCGGAATGTAAATGCAGACTGACCGTCAAAACCTTTCTTTCTGTGTTGGGGTTTTCAACTTCGGCGATCAGTGCATATCGCAGCTCACCCGTTTGAAATCCCATGTAGTCGTCGCAACGTCCAAAGCCTCCACTGAGCTTGAGACCCTCCACCTTTCGCAGGCGGAGGGGAGCCTTGGCGAGCACGACCAAGCCATTATTCAAGCCCGGGACGACCGCGAGCCCTGGAGCGAAACGCACTCCGCAGGCATCCACCTGATGCACCGATTGGTAGTCCAAACCGGAGCGCTTCATCGCCGCGATGTATCGCTCGGCCATTTCCGGAAGGGGGTTGACTTCTTGAAGAAGCATGACGTCGGGCTGAATAAGAGAGAGTTGCCGAAATTGGAGGTCGAGCCTCGCCTGCCGGACCTCCTGCGATTCGCTCGCTCTGACCGTCATCCCGCTTGGCTCAAGTCCGTGCAGCGTGTTGTATGTTAGCAGCGTGATCCGCGGCATCGGCGTGCCGGTCGGCTCTCGAAAGGCTTCATGGGTCGGCTCCATGCAGCCGACAGCGAGGATTGCCGTCAGGAGCGAAAGAAACAGCCGCGGTTGTGCGCGACGGACACTGTGGAAACCAATTTTCCCCATGACACCGCGTCTCTAAAACACCTGTGACCGGATCGCCAAATAGTCGGTGTCCGGAAGCAACAACCAGTTGATGATGCGCTTCACCCCGAGGGTGGAAGCCACGGCATGTTCCGCACGTGTCTTTTCCTCGCTCCCTGACACGACACCGAGCAAGATCGCACGATCGTCCAGGATTTCGACGTGCACGCGCGTGTCCACGACGCCAGGGGTGCGTGCCAGGGCCGCTTCGACTTGTGCCTTCAATTCGGCGTCCGATGGGCCTTTGCCAGCGGAGTCGAAGGTCGAAGGCCGTTTGACCGGAAGGAATGCGTTGAGGGATCGAAGCCCTTCGACCTTGCTCGCAGCTTGATAAACGGCCTCAGCCTGCTCGGGGCTTTGCACATGACCGACGACATATCCGTGATCCATGATGACGTAGCTCGTCAGCACGAGACCGGCGAATGCAGGTTCTGCAAGGAGGGCTTCTTGTAGGCGGCGCTGGTGTCGATAGTCGTCCGCCAGGGTCAGGGAGCTGAGTCCCGTCTCCGCGGCATCCACCACGGTTCTATATTTCTCGCCGCCGCATCCCTCGCAGAGTAGGACAACGGCGACCCCAAGACCCATGAGGAAAGAGACTCTATGCGGTATAGACGTGAGCATGCGCGTGACTCCTAGCGACAAGACCATCTTCGTTCAAGCGTCGGGCTCTGTTCAAGATCCCCCGATTGAGACGTTCTACGATCTTTGCTCACTGCACTTTGGTAAACTCACCGTGATATCGCTCTCCCGTGAAGTGATTGGTCGATTCGACCAGCATCACCGTTTTACCCCTATGGTCGTATAACGTGAATTTGACCGCCCGCTTTTCTGTGTCTCCGACCAATCGACCGTCGCGGGGTTCGAGATCTCCGGACCCGACACCCGCTGTGGTAGCAGTTTGACCCGCAAACAGATAGGTGCTGTTTGCCCGAATCATGAGACGAACCGAGCCTCCAGGGAGCGTCGCATGATCCTTCTTCACCAGCCCTTCCCATTCGCCAACAACCATCCCAATTTCGGTGATCGGCACTAACTTCCAGGATGCGTCTTGTTGAGGCGACCCTCCCGCGCATCCAGCGCATACACCTACCACCAACGCGCAGATCGTGAGTCGCAGCCACTTCATCTCTTTATTCTCTGAGGCCATACGTACCGTCCCTGTGGCAGCACCATGAAGTGCCTTTGTCAAACACACGCTCCCTCCCCCCGAGAATGGCCGACTAGTGTACCCATGAGCCTCTGGTCGTCGTAACTGTCAAAAATGACAGTTGACAAGTCCTCTTCAAAGACACCCGCTCCCCTCTCTTTTCTCCCTCTTGGAAAAGGCAGTCCTATAACCATTCGGTCATGCACACTCAGCCGCGTGAGAGTGGATCTGCACATTGCAGCAGGGATGTTGGCTGTACGATAATGAAAGAGTTCCAACGGATACACACCTATGCGCCTTTCGCGACGAACCATTCTGAAAGCCACCGGCGTTGGCGCCCTCTTGGGCATGACCGGCGGCTGTGACGCCGTCGGTGGAGTCTTCGGTCGCATGTTTGCGGTCCCGCCCCGCGAAACGACTTACTTCACTACGAATTCTAAGTTCTACGTCGTGAATTACGCCGACAGCGTCGTCTCAGTGTCCCGCGAGGTCAACATCGAACAATGGAAATTGACCGTCAAAGGTGAAGTGAAAACGCCGATGTCCCTGGGCTGGCGAGACATCCTGAACCGGGACTCTTACGACCAGGTGTCCACCCTCATGTGCATCGATACCTTACCCGGCGGCGACAGCCTGGGAAACGCCACCTGGCGTGGCATCTCCCTCAAACAACTGCTACAAGATTCGGGCGTGGACGAGGAAACAGCGCGCGACGTGGTGTTTCGTGGGATCGACGGGTATGACGACAGCATCCCGTTCACGCGAGCGATGCGGGATGACGTGATGCTCGCCTTTTTAATGAACGGAGAGAAGTTACCGAAGGAACACGGATTTCCCCTCCGGCTCCTCGTGCCAGGGCTGTACGGGATCAAGAACGTTAAATGGATTCACGAAATCGAAGTGTATCCCGGCGACTACCTTGGGTACTGGCAGCGCAAAGGGTGGACGGACGATGGGACGATAAAAATCTTTTCGCGAATCGATTCTCCGGGCCACTATCAGACATTGAAAGGACCCGAGCAGACCTTCCGCGGCATCGCGTTTGGCGGACCCAACACGATCGGCAAGGTCGAACTGAGCTTCGATGCCGGCCGGACGTGGAATGAATGCCGCATCGAACCGCCAATGTCGCCCTATTCGTGGGTCATCTGGAGTTATACGTGGAAGCCACCTAAACCCGGAAAATATCAAACGGTCGTCCGGGCCACCGATGCGACAGGCCAACTGCAGATTGCTGAACTGGTCCGACCACAGCCGGCCGGCGCATCGGGATACCACACGATCATCGCAGAAGTCGCAGACATCTAGCCAATGATCAGGAAGCTGTCATCGGGCGGGTATCGGCTCTATTCGCGCAAGAAGAATCCAAAAACCGGGAAACGCCGGAACCTCGGAACCTTCAAGACGCGGGCGGCCGCCGAGCAGCATGAACGGGACGTCCAGTACTTCAAACGGCATTAACAACGCCCGCTGCAGAAATCTCGGTACATCTGCCTCAGAGCGCCAATCGTTCGTATCCCGCCTGACAAGGTTCCGGTTGTAATTCTCCTTTATGGTAAAACGACCGGTGAGTCCAGACCCGGAGGATCCCACCCGAATCGAAGCTCACTCGATATTCATCGCACCAAAATCCGGTCGGCGTGCCACGATGCGTCGGTTGCTCTTCCCGAACTTCATAGAGCCAGGTCGCCCCATGCGGAGGAATATCGTTCTTGGTCAACGGGGGCCCAAGGCGTTCCTGCACCTCCGCCATCGTGGCATGGTTCTGGGCGGCCTTCAGGTATCGGCATTCCGGTGGGATAATCAGCGCACAGGCCGAAAGGATCAACAGGGGGAAAAGGAGCAGACCTCGCATGATGTGCTCTCTCTATGAGGAGGTCTTTTGACCTCAATCTTCTCCCTGTCGACCGGAGGTTGTCAATTCACCCATCCCTTTCGCCGCTACAGACGGGCTTTCCTGCAAGGCATCTTTCCAGTAATATGGCGTCCCAAACCCACCCGCGGACGAAGTAAGCAATGGCCGAGCAAACCTTTACCGATCCCCTCGCTCAGGAATATTACCGAGAGGGCGAGATGAAGTTGGAGTCCGCCCAATCCGCCGAGGCTGTCCTGCGACAGGCGGAGGCGTTCGGCCAAAAAGAGGCACGGGCGGAAGTCATGCAGTCGGCGTTCTATTTTTTGGCGGCGGCGCATTTCCTGGAAAGCCGTGACGCCAAGGAATCAGCACGGGCCTATCACCAGGCAGGACAACAGCTGCACCGCATCGGACAGTTCACCCAGGCCGCGCGCGCCTATTCAAGTGCCGGACACCAGGCCGAGCGTGCGGCGCGGATGGCGACGGCCATCGCCTCACAGCATGACCTTCAGCACCTGGCCGTCCGCTCGTATTCACGGGCTAATCATTGTTTCGCGGAAGTGGGCGAGCTTGAATGGTCTGAAACGGAATATCTGAACGAGCGCAATGCACGCGTGACATGGGCGAAAATGGAAGGGAAGCATCCCTGGGGGCAACTCGCCTGGAAGGTGACGAGCAATTACGGCACGAGTTTCTCCCGTTGGGGACTCTGGGTGATCGGCACTATCGCGGTGTTCAGCGTGCTGTATGAGCTGTTTTTCCAGCTACAGTGGCTTCAGCCGATCGGCTCGGACACCGTCTCTGCCTGGATTCCCTTGTGGTCGGCAGTCTACTACTCAGTCAATGTCACGGCAGCTCTAGGGCTCGTGGATTACCAACCCACTCATGTCGTGAGCCAAGTCGTAGTGGTCATCAATGTCCTCGCCGGCTATCTTTTGCTCGGCATCGGCATCGGCATCATCGGCCGGATGATACGCAGCCGTTGACCCTCGAGCGCCTTCCTCTCCGACTAACGGCGAAGCAGCCCGGCGATCGATATCCGATATTCGCAGGGCCGGACTGGGGTGAGCGACACCTTGCCGATCCGACTTAGGCGGTCCACCGATAGAAAGACCTGAGCCCATCCGATCCCAGTCAATGACGACAGCCCTTCCATGGTCTGAGCTCCCTGTCGCTTGAGTGTCCCGAGCATCGTCCGATCCATGGAATGGGATCTGGAAGCTTGCTGCGTGTGAGTTCTCATGGCCCCCTCCGTTCCTAACAGAAAGGTGAGAAGCTGTGGCGGGTACTTACGTTGTTGGGCCTAAGTATGAACCGAATGTGGCTCTTGGCAACACATTCGTCAAATCCCGCATCCTATTCTCGCCGGTCAAGAGCCGCCCTCTCCTGAAGCGTCATCATGCGCCACTGGCCGGGAGCAAGATTGCCGAGCTTGACAGGACCAATCGCCACTCGCACGAGCCGCAGCGTCGGATGGCCGACGGCAGCCGTCATGCGCCTGACCTGCCGATTCATCCCCTCGTGAAGCACAATCTCCAGCCAGACAGTGGGAACCGTCCGGCGGACCCTAATAGGCACCGGCCGTTCCGGCAACGACGGCTCCGGCGTGAGGCGTCGTACTTTGGCAGGTCTCGTACGGGTGCCACTCAAGACGACGCCCTGGCGCAAGCGATCCAGTGCAGCGTCATCCGGAATGCGCTCTACCTGAGCCCAATAGACTTTGGGCAATTTGTGTTTGGGATCCGTCACGCGATGAGCTAGGGCCCCGTCCGAGGTAAGGATCATGAGGCCTTCGCTATCGCGGTCCAGACGGCCTGCTGCATACACGGCCGGCGTATGAACGTAATCGGCGAGAGTCGCCCGTCCCTCAGGATCGGTAAAACAGGGCAGAACATCGTAGGGCTTATAAAAAAGGATGGTCTTGGGCTTGAAAAGCGCCATAACCACCATACAGGGAAAGTCCGAGGGGGAGTCAACCCCGTCAATGGCGGAGCTGTAGGATTGTATGCAGTCCCCTACGGGTGTTTATCCAGTCGTATATGACGCATTTCCCTCAGAACCTTCGTTTGCAGCTCCATCGCACATCTCCCAACCAGAAAAGCAGGTAGTTTTCCTAGTTTTGTCTGCTTGAGGGGAATTATCCAACACGGCATCGCATTTGCTCATCGCCACAACGCTGCCTCGTCGAGCAATTCACCCGAATGGGACTGTCAGATTCTGACACCCGTTCTTAACATCACTAGGAGGTTCTATCATGACTCGTTTTGCACACATCATCGTACTTGCGGCTTTCCTTGCAGTGGGCATCGGTGCACCGGTGAGTTTTGCCAGCGAGCCTGCCCCCACCGAGCAGAAGGACAAGAAGGACACCAATAGCGGCAAGGCAGAAGACGACAGCAAGAAGGACGAGAACAAGAATAAGGGCGGAAAGTAATCAGGTTTCCCGGGAGCGCAGCGCCCGCTGCGCTCCCTTACATATCCCACGCTCCCATCCGCCTACAATTTCCGCATTCCCTGTTCTCCATTTTGCTTGAGCATCTTGATTGGCACGCGCGTTCAGGGCACCATAGGCCCGTACGTATTGTACGTTGTTCCATACGGGTGATGCTTGTTCTCCTGGCACCGGACGACACGGTGATGACCCCACTCCAGTGGATCGGCTTTTGACAGTGTAGACATTTGTCTATATAGGTTCATCGACGGCATCGCATTTGCTCGTGGCTGATTCATCCTACATCTTCACTTTCATGCAGGAGGGCTTATGACACCGCACCGCATCCGTCATCATTGGAAGTTCTTGCAAGCGAGCCTGATGGCCTCTGTCGTGCTCATGGGGCCCGGATGTGTCTCGACCGACACCCACCAGAAGGCGCTGGACGAACTGGAAAAGGCCAAGAAGGCTTCGGCCAGCCAAGCGGCAGAATTAGAGGCACTGAGAAAGAAGTCCAAGGCCGAGTCTGATCAGATGCAGCAGCAAGTGACAGGACTCCAGCAAAACCTCGATCAGGAAACGAGCCAGCGCAAAAGCGCGGAACAGCAGGCGGCGTCTCTTGAGAAAGAACGCGAAGCCTTGTCTGCACGTTCCACGGAACTTCAGAATCGGCTCGACAGTCTCGAGCGCGAAAAAGGCCAGCTTGGTAGCGAGCTGAGCGACGTACGCGCGCAAATTGCGGCCCTGGAAAACGACAAGCAGCAGCTTGCAAGCGGAACGGCCACGGCTCAAAGCGAGATCGTCAGGCTTCAACAGCGGGCCGCAGAACTGGAGGCTGAGTCGGCCCGGGTGGCGAAGGAGCGGGAGCAGTTGCGCCAGGAACAGTCCAGGCTGTCTGCCAGTCTTGATCAGGAACGCCAGCGGCTGAAAGTCGAAGCGGAAGAAAAGGCCCGGCTCGCCAGGGAACATGAACGGCTCCAGCAGGAGCAGTCTCAGCTGTCCGCGAGTCTGGAGGAAGAGCGGAAGCGGCTGCTGGCAGAGACGGAAGAAAAGGCCCGGCTCCAGCAAGAGCAGTCTCAACTATCCGCCAGTCTGGATGAGGAGCGAAAGCGCCTCAAGGCCGAGGCGGAAGAAAAAGCCCGCCTTGAACAGGAGCGCGCCGCTAAGGAAGACGAGATTCGCCGCCTGACCAAGACCCAGGAAGAGTTGTCGCAGTCACTCAAGGATGAGATCGCCAAAGGCAACATCAAGATCCAACAAGTACGGGATCGTCTTACGATCAACATGGTCGACCGTGTGCTGTTCGACTCAGGCCGCGCCGACATCAAGCCGGCGGGTTTGAAGGTGCTGAAACAAGTCGGCGACGTGTTAAACAAAATTACGGATAAACAAATCAGGATCGAGGGCCATACCGACAACGTCCCGATCAGCACGAAGCTTCAGGACAAGTTCAAAACCAATTGGGAGCTCTCCACCACGCGCGCGACGACCGTCGTGCGCTTCCTGATCGACCAGGGAGGAGTCCAGCCTCAGTCCCTCTCGGCCGTCGGATACGCGGATACCCATCCCATCGAGAGCAATGACTCGGAACAAGGGCGGTCCTCCAACCGGCGGATCGAGATCGTACTGTATCCGAAAGATTTGTCGCAGATCGCCGCCCAATAATTGACGCGCTCTCGTTGCGTCCATCGCGAGGCCTTCCGCTCTGGAGGCCTCGCGGCTCATCAGCGCCACCTGGACTTCTCCGCCGCACCGCAGTATCGTGGATCAAACTACCAGGGAGAGACGCGAGTGCGCTGGCAGGACCAACGTGAAAGTGAGAATGTCGAGGATCGGCGGGGTTTGGGCCCCGCGAGGATCGGCGGGGGACTGGGGATCGGCGGCATCGTCCTCGTCCTCGCGGTCAGCTATTTCACCGGCATGAACCCCTTAACCCTCCTCGAGTTGATGAGCGGCCTCCAGAGTACGACGGAGCCGCAGATCGAATCGGTGCCGACCGGGCCGGTCAAAGACGAGATCGGTCGATTCGCCTCGGTCGTGCTGGCCGACACCGAAGATACCTGGCACCAACTGCTTCCCAAGGCGGGACGTCAATACGAGAATCCGCGGCTGGTCTTGTTCACAGGCGCCGTGCATTCCGCCTGCGGCGCAACCTCGTCGGCCGTGGGGCCGTTCTATTGCCCACAGGATCGCAAGTTATACCTTGACCTGTCCTTCTTTAAGGAAATGTCTCAGCGGCTAGGCGCTCCGGGAGATTTTGCCCAGGCCTATGTCATCGCCCACGAAGTGGGCCACCATGTTCAGAATCTTCTTGGGATTGCGGAGAAAGTTCAGCGCCTGCAGCGTCAAGCGAGCGAAACAGAAGGCAACGCCCTCTCGGTTCGCATGGAACTGCAGGCCGATTGTCTTGCCGGAGTCTGGGGTTACCATGCCAGCCGCGAGCGGGGCGTGATCGAGCCCGGGGATTTTGAAGAAGGGCTCACGGCTGCGGCAGCCATTGGAGACGATCAACTGCAGAAGATGTCCCGTGGATACGTGCAACCCGAAAGCTGGACACACGGTTCGTCTCAACAGCGGAAAACCTGGCTACGCAAGGGGTTGGAGACCGGAAATCCCGACGTCTGCGATACCTTCTCTTCAAACCAGCTTTAGAGACTGGAGTATTTCATGATCGAAGAAGACGTCTGTGCAACCGCCCCGCCTGCGCCATCCGCGTGGGAGGCCATGCTTGCTGACCCACCCTGGGCGGCGAAATCGTTTCTCGCCGTTGCCGTGGCCACGATCGGCGGGCTGGCATCTTGGATCGGGAATTTCACCTCCCCGGCCGCCGCCCAGATCGGCGCCAGTTACCTCGGCGGTTTTTTGATCGGCTGGGCCTTCCGCCGGTTTTTAAGAATCGCTGCGATGTTGGTGGCCATTGTGTTGGCATGCATGGCGGCCATGAAGGCGACCGGCTGGATCGACGTGGATTGGAACGCGCTGGAAGCGCAGATTACGGGGACGATCCAATGGCTTCACGGCGAAGCGCAAGGGTTCAAGAACGTGGTGACGGGATTCTTGCCTTCGGCAGGGGCCGCAGGAGCCGGATCGTTTTTCGGTTTCCGGAAGAAATGAGCAGTTGAGAAACGTGTCGGGAGCTAATCGGCCAGCTTTTCTTTGATTTTCCGCTCCGCCTTCCCGAAGCCTTCGGCGGTCTTGTCCGCGGCCTTCTTGAATTTCTTTTCCACCTTTTCGGGTATGTGCTTGTCTTCAAGCTTCTTCGCGGTCTTCTTGATACCCTCTGCGATTGCCTGACCGACCTTCTTGGCCCCTTCACCAACCTTCTCAGAGAATGACGCGTTACTCCCGCCGTCCGACTCGGCGGCGCCGACCGTTCCATGGTTCAGGATGGCCGCAACCAGCAGACAGGTATATATCGTGGCAATCGAGCCTCTCATGGCCTTTCCCCTGTCATTGATCATCAAAGCTTATTATACTGTGCGGCATCGGCTTCATACAGTGAAAGGATCATTTCATGATCGTCGTGGCTGAGCGCAGATGCCTGCGTTCGCTTCTGGCCTGTCTCGTCGCCATCCTGGCATGTGCCGCGCCATGTGCGTCCGCAGAGACAGGGGCGCCACCGGATGTGATTGAGCGCGCGAAGCGGGCCACCGTCGGCATCCTGGAAGACACTCAAGATCCCCGCACTCCGGACCAGCCCGGAAAAATCAAGATCCGCGGAACCGGCTTTCATTTGCATGACGGTTACATTGTCACGGCGCGACACGCCGTCGAGAAAAACAGCCCGACGGGGCACATCGTGCCGAAGGTCGTTCATGTCTTGACCACCGATCTGCATGAGCTCGTCGCCCAGATCGTTGGGGAAAGCGCCTACCTGGACGTCGTCGTCTACCGCATAAACCAAAAAGACCGGCTGGTGCTCGATCTTGCCACCACCTTTGCCACCGAGGCGCCGGTCGTCGGGAGCGAAGTGTTTACGGTCGGGTATCCGATGGGCTGGGGTCCCACGATGGCCTTCGGCCGCATCGGTAACGTCAATACGTTTTTGCAAACCGTCGAGACTCGACTCCTGCAAGCCGATCTCTCGGCCTGCAGCGGCAACTCGGGAGGGGCGCTCTATAATCACGTCGGCGAAGTAGTCGGCATCATGCATGCCGTGATCCAGACGGATAAAGACGAAACTCACGTCTTCTGCAGCCAGATGGCCTTTGCGATTCCCGCCACCCTCGCCTCGCGCATCGTGGCTGCCGCCGTCGAAGGAAGACCGCTGGCCTTCTCGAAGCTGGGCATTCTCATGACGACGGTCAAAGAAGGGACAAAGTGGCGGATGGCGGTGAAGGACGTCTCGGAGCCCGCCAAGGCGGCCGGCATCCAGAAACACGACATTCTGTTGGCGATTGAAGAGACGGAAATTCTGGACGCTGCCCACCTGAAAAACTATCTCATCGAACGGACAGTGCCTGGACAGCGCGTGAGCCTCAAAGTCCGCCGGGCCGAAGCCGACCTCACCTTCACCGTCACCTTAGCGGGCGGATAACACCACGGCTGTGTCAGCGTCCTGGCAGTGCTTGATACCAGCCGTTGGCGTACGCCAACGTGACGGGGCAATCGAACAGCCGACTGAGGTTTCTCTCTGACAGCACCGCGTTCTTCTCGCCGTCCTCGAGAATGCTCCCCTTTTTCAACAAGACGACTCTCCGAATCTCCGGGGGAATCTCATGGATGTGGTGGGTGACGAGCAGGATAGTCTTGCCTTTGCGCATGTAGCCGCGCACCAGATCCAAATAATGGAAGGTGGCCGTCAGATCGAGGCCGCTGGTGGGCTCATCGAGCACCAGCACCGATGGCCCATGGACCAGGGCGCGGGCCAAGAGACAACGCCGCTGCTCGCCGGTTGACATGGCCGAATATTTACGGTCGGTCATCGCACCGATGCCCAGGTCATCCATCACAATCCGCGCCCTGGCGATCTGGGCATAGGTAAAGTCCTGGTGGCCATAGGTGCCGATACTCGCGTAAAAGCCGGACAGGACAACCTTCAGGCCGGTCACCTGCTCCATATACTGATGCTGCAGATCGTGTGAGACCATGCCCAAATGCTTCCGCACATCCCAGACGTTCCACTGCGCCTCGCCAAAGAGCCGGATGGAGGTCTCGTCTTTCGGCACGGCGTGCACGTCGCCGGCCAGGAGCTTAAGAATAGTCGACTTCCCGGCGCCATTAGGACCGAGGATGGCCGTATGCTGATCTGCTTCCAGCAGGAAAGAGAGATTGTCGAAGACACACGTGTCCCCGCGGTAGACTTGCGCGTTTTTGATCTCGAGGATGCGGCCCTCGTCTGGAGGAGCGGGCATGCGGCGCGACTACAGCAATGCGGTATGAGGCATCAGGCTTCGTGAGGCTCGGGATTGATCTTGGACACGGATGCCCGCTTGGCTTTCGAGGCTAACTGATCTGAAGTACCTGCCAGCCGCGGCGTAGGAGTCCGCACATCCGCATTCTGCGCGCGATGGAGCAAGGCATGGTCCATGAGAACGAGCGCCATCATCGCTTCGGCAATGGGGGTGGCTCGAATCCCGACACAGGGATCATGCCGGCCATTCGTCTCCACCGTCACCGGATTCCCCTGCTTGTCGATCGAACGGCGGGACACCCGGATGCTCGAGGTCGGCTTGATGCCGATCGTCACGACAATGTCCTGGCCCGTGGAAATTCCGCCAAGAATGCCGCCCGCATGGTTGGTGACGAACCCTTCCGGCGTCAACTCATCGCCATGTTCGGACCCGCGCTGGGTGACCGACGCGAACCCTGAGCCGATTTCGACCGCTTTTACGGCATTGATGCTCATCATCGCGGCTGCCAGCTCCGCGTCGAGCTTGGCATAGACCGGAGCGCCCCATCCGACAGGGACATGTTCGGCCACCGTGGTGATCCTGGCGCCGACCGAGTCGCCGGCCTTCCGCAGGTCGTCCATGAACGATTCGAGCTTGGCCACGACGTCCTGATTCGCTGCAAAAAACGCATTGTCGCTGACGGCATCCCAGGATTTAAACGGAATCTCGTGCGGTCCCAGCTGACTGAGGTAGCCGTGAATGACGACGCCATGGGTCTCGCGAAGCCATTTCCTGGCAATCGCCGCAGCGGCAACCCGAACGGCGGTCTCCCGTGCGGACGCCCGCCCGCCGCCGCGGTGGTCGCGGATGCCATACTTCTGCCAGTAGGTGTAATCGGCATGGCCGGGCCGGAAGGTGTCGATGAGGTTTCCGTAGTCTTTACTCCGCGCGTCTTCATTGCGGATCAACAACGCGATCGGTGTGCCAGTCGTCTTGCCTTCAAAGACGCCGGACAGGATTTCGACCCTGTCGGATTCCTGCCGCTGAGTCACGTGGCGGGAGGTGCCGGGTTTGCGGCGATCCAAATCCTGTTGAATCTCGTCGGAGGACAGCGCCAGACCGGGAGGGCAGCCATCGACGACGCACCCGATGGCTGGGCCGTGGCTTTCGCCGAAGGACGTCACGGTAAAGATGTGACCAAAGGTATTGCCGGCCATGACCTACTCCACGAGGTCGAGCTTGATGCGCAGCTCCTTGAGTTGATCGGCGGCAACGGCTGACGGCGCGTCCGTCAGCGGGCACTGGGCACGCTGCGTTTTTGGAAACGCGATCACATCACGAATCGATTCGGCGCCGCCCAGCAGCATGATGAGACGGTCGAGGCCGAAGGCGATGCCGCCATGCGGGGGGGCACCGTAATCCAAGGCCTCCAGCAGAAAACCGAACTTGGCCTGCGCCTGCTCCTTGCTGATCCCGAGCAGATCCAAAATCCGCAATTGCACGTCGCTTCGATGATTGCGGATGCTCCCGCCGCCGATCTCGTTGCCGTTGAGCACCATATCGTAGGCCTTGGCGCGGGCCCGCAGCGGCTCTGAATCCAGCAGCGGAAGATCCTCGTCGAGAGGGGCGGCAAACGGATTGTGCATAAAGATGTAGCGTTTCTCTTCTTGGGAATAGTCGAGCAGCGGGAAATCGGTGACCCACACGGGCTTCCAGGCCGACGTATCGATGAGGTTGAGCTCTTCGCCGAGCAGCAGACGGAGCCGCCCCAGTACGTCATGGACCACCGCCGGAGTATCCGCACCGAACAACACCAGATCACCAGGGCTGGCTTCGGGCAAGGCGCGAGCAAATGCTTTGGCATCAAGAAATTTTGCGATGACCGAATCCAGCTGGCCGTCGGCCGCGATTTTGAGCCAGGCAAGTCCCTTGGCTCCAAAGCTTCTGGCCGTCTCGCCCAACGCATCGATTCGGCTTCGGGCGATGCTCTGACCGCCCTTCACGATCAGCGCCTTGACGATTTTCCCCTTCCCTGCCGCCTCTCGAAACACCTTGAACTCGCTCGTCGCCCCGAACGCGGTAACGTCATAGAGGGGCATCTCAAAGCGTAGGTCCGGCTTGTCCGAACCATAGCGCCCTATGGCGTCGGCATAGGTGATTCGTGGAAAGGGGGTCGGGAGTTGAACGCCGCCGGCTTCGCGAAACACCGTCACGATCATCCGCTCCATTACAGTCATGACCTGTTCGCGATCGACGAAGGACATTTCGAGATCGATCTGGGTAAACTCCGGCTGGCGATCATTGCGCAGGTCTTCGTCCCGGAAGCAGCGGGCAATCTGGTAATACCGGTCCACCCCGCTCACCATCAGCACCTGCTTGAAGAGCTGCGGCGATTGGGGAAGGGCAAAGAACTGGCCCGGATTCACGCGGCTTGGGACGAGATAGTCCCTTGCGCCTTCCGGCGTGCTTTTCGTGAGAATCGGTGTCTCGACTTCCAGAAATCCCTCTCGGTTGAGGAAGGCGTGAACGGCCTGCACGATGTTGTGCCGCAAACTCAATAGCCGCTGCATCTTGGGCCGGCGAAGATCGAGATAGCGGTACTTCAACCGAATCCCTTCCGTCACCGAGGCATCGTCTTCGATGACGAACGGCGGTGTCTTCGCCTCATTCAAAATCTCCACGGCATCCACAAACACTTCGATGTCGCCGGTCGACAGATGAGGGTTCTTGGAGTCCTCGGGGCGCGCCATGACCTGGCCCGTGACGGAGACGACACACTCGCTCCGCAGCGTGTGGGCGGACTTGTGGACTTCCCGGTTCCGTTCGGCGTTGAACACGACCTGGGTAATGCCCGTCCGGTCTCGAAGATCGATGAACATCACCATGCCGTGGTCGCGACGGCCCTGCACCCACCCCTGCAAGACCACGGTCTGGCCGACATGCGTCTTGTTCAACTCTCCGCATCGATGCGATCTGCTTTTCACGTCACGCTCGCTTTCGTGTCAACGACCACGCCCCTCGCCGACGTTGGCTCTTGTTCTTTTTGGCTCGTGCCCATCCCTCCCGCCTTGCCGGCCGTGCGGGAGTCACCGCCACCAATTCCTCGGCCAGCGCCACCCGTTCCTCCACCAACCGGCGCAGCGTATTGGCTTCGCGATCGGTCAAAAAACGGAATTCACCCGGCTGCAAATCACCGAGCGACAGCGATCCCATCCGGATCCGCAGGAGCTTGATCACCGGATGTCCGACCACTTCCAGCATCCGCTTGACTTGATGTTTGCGCCCTTCACGGATCGTAATTTCCAGCCAGGAATTCGCCTCGACCTTCCGGACCTTCTTGACCTGCGCCGGACTCGTCATGCCGTCTTCGAGTCTCACACCCTGCTCCAGGCCTCTGATCTCGTCGTCAGTCAGGACACCCTTCACCTTGATCAGGTATGTCTTGGGCACGTGATACCGCGGGTGAAGCATCGCCTGAGCGAGCTCGCCGTTGTTGGTCAAGAGCATCAGCCCTTCACTGTCGAAATCCAACCGACCGACGGGGAACACCCGCACCGAAACGCCTCGCAGATAATCCTTGACCGTCGTCCGTCCCCCCGGATCGTCCAGTGTGGAAACGACGTTCTTGGGTTTGTTCAACATTAAATAGACGAACGGCTGCGGCGCACTCAAGTGTTTGCCGTCGACCTTGACGTGATCCCGTTCGGGATCGACCTTGGTCCCCAATTCCGTGACCGTCGTGCCGTTCACCATGACACGACCGGCCGTAATCAAGGCTTCAGCCTTGCGGCGCGACGCAAGGCCGGTTCCGGCGATCAATTTTTGCAGTCTGACTTCCATGTCTCAGTATTACTCCCACTCAATGGTGCTCGGTGGCTTGGAGCTGATGTCGTAGACGACACGATTCACGCCCTTGACCTCGTTAATGATGCGATTGGACATGCGCCCCAACACATCGGGGGGAATCTTTGCCCAGTCCGCTGTCATGCCATCCAAGCTCGTCACGGCACGGATGGCCACCACGTGCTCATACGTCCGCTGATCCCCCATCACACCGACCGTCCGAACCGGCAGCAAGACCGCGAACGCCTGCCAGATATCCCGGTACAGGCCGGCGCCTCGTATTTCTTGGTCCACGATGGTTTCCGCGGCGCGCAAGATGGCCAGGCGCTCTTTCGTCACCGATCCCAGCACCCGAATGGCAAGGCCTGGCCCGGGAAACGGCTGCCGCCAGATGATGTCGTCCGGCAATCCCAATTCTGTTCCGAGCACGCGCACCTCGTCCTTGAACAGTTCTCGCAAGGGTTCGATCAGCTTCAGCCTCATGCGGGCCGGCAACCCACCGACGTTGTGATGGGTCTTGATGGTCGCCGATGGCCCCTTGAAGCTCACGCTCTCGATGACATCCGGGTACAACGTCCCCTGGACCAAATGCTTGATGCCCTTCAACCTCTTCGCTTCGGCTTCAAAATTCTTGATAAAGAGACGTCCGATGTTCTTGCGTTTCCGCTCAGGGTCGGTGACGCCCTTCAATCCGGCCAGAAACTGCCCAGTCCGATCGAGGATCCGGAGATTCAGATGCAATTGAGAGGCAAACATCTTTTGGACCTGGTCACGCTCACCTGCCCGCAAGACGCCGTTGTCGACGAAGACGCAGGTCAGCTGATCGCCGATGGCGCGGTGGGTGAGGGCTGCCGCCACCGAGGAATCGACGCCTCCGCTCAAGGCGCAGATGACGCGCTCCTGACCGACCTGTTCCCGGATCTGCTTCACCGCCGTTTCCACATAGGACTGCATGGTCCACGTCGGTTTGCACCCGCAGATGTGATACACGAAGTTTCGGAGCAGCTGAGCGCCGTCCGGCGTATGGGCAACTTCGGGATGGAACTGCAGGCAGTAGATCCGGCGCTTGCCATCGTCCTGCTTCATGGCCGCCACCGGAGAATTGCTCGTGTGGGCGATCGACCGGAATCCTGGAGGCATCCGTTCGATCCGGTCGCCGTGCGACATCCAGACGACGGTGGAGCCGCCCTTCCCGATACCGGCAAAGAGATCGCCGGCGTCGTCGACCGTCAGCTCGGCACGGCCATATTCCCGATGCTTGGACTTTGCCACCTCGCCGCCGGACAAATGCGTGACGAGTTGCATGCCATAACAGATGCCCAGGACCGGGATGCCCTGCTCAAAGAGCTCTTTTGAAACGCTGGGCGCCTTCTTCTCATAAACACTTGAAGGGCCGCCGGACAAGACAATGCCCTGCGGGCGGTAGGCCAGCACGGTCGCCAACGGCACGGTGCAGGGAAGGATTTGCGAATAGACCTGCGCTTCACGAATGCGTCGGGCGATGAGCTGCGTGTACTGGGACCCGAAATCCAGGACCAGGATTCTGTCGTGCCAGAGTTCCATGAGATTCGCTTTCAACCAGTTAGTTGTGTGCGGTTAGCAGCGTGACACCAACAGCGGGCCAATGACGAGTTCTGATTGGGGAAGGGTTAATAACCGACGGATGAACGCTGATGGCGTTATTCCCAATCCATGCGATAGTTCGGCGCTTCTTTGGTAATGATGACGTCGTGCACATGGCTCTCGCGGAGTCCTGCGACCGTCTGGCGGATGAACGTCGCATTCTTTTGGAGTTCGGGAATCGTCTTGCATCCGCAATACCCCATTCCGGACTTGAGCCCTCCGACGAGCTGGTAGATGACCGCCGACAAGGGTCCCTTGTACGGCACGCGTCCTTCGATGCCTTCCGGCACGAGCTTTTGGGGCGGACGGCCGCTCTGGCCATACCGATCGCCACCGCCTCGTTCCATGGCGCCGATCGATCCCATGCCTCGGTACACCTTGTACGTTCTCGCCTGGTAAAGCACGGTCTCTCCGGGGGATTCCTCTGTCCCGGCGAGTAATCCGCCCAACATGACCACGGAGGCCCCGGCCGCCAGCGCTTTGCTGATATCGCCCGAAAACTTGATGCCCCCGTCCGCCACAATCGGGACTCTGCTGCCCTCGAGCACCTTGGCGCAATCGGCAATCGCGGTCAGTTGCGGCATCCCTGACCCGGACACGATGCGCGTGGTACAAATCGACCCGGGTCCCACCCCGACCTTGACCGCATCGACGCCGGCGTTCAGCAAATCTTTGGCCGCCTCCGCCGTGGCGATATTGCCGGCCACCAATTCCACGGTCGAGTGCTGCTTCTTGATCATCTTGACCGTGTCGACAACCGCCTGCGCGTGGCCGTGCGCGGTGTCAACCACGATGAGGTCGACGCCGGCTTTTCTGAGAAGCGCGAGTCGTTCTTCCGTATCCCCTCCGACACCGACGGCCGCACCGACGCGCAACCGGCCATGGGCATCCTTGCAGGCATTCGGATACTTGATCCGCTTCTCAATGTCCTTGATGGTGATCAATCCCTTCAGTTCGCCCTGCTTGTTGACGACCGGGAGCTTCTCGATCCGATGCTCATGCAGAATCTCGCGGGCCTTTTCGAGGCTGGTCCCTTCCGGCGCCGTGATCAATTTGTCCCGCTTCATGACCTGGGACACCTTGAGATCCAGACGGGTCTCGAACCGGAGATCGCGATTCGTCAGGATGCCAACCAGTTTCTTGTTTTTGGTGACGGGGATGCCCGAGATGCGGTATTTGGCCATCAACTCGTGAGCGTCGCGGATGGTCTGATCCGGCGAGATCGTGACCGGATCCAGAATCATCCCGCTTTCGGATTTCTTGACCCGGTCGACTTCCGCCGCTTGATCGGCTGGGGTCAGGACTCGATGAATGATGCCGACTCCCCCTTCACGCGCCATGGCGATCGCCAGCCGCGATTCTGTGACCGTGTCCATTGCGGAGCTGATGATGGGGATATTGATTTGGATGTTCCGCGTGAGGTGCGTGCGGACATCGACTTCGCTGGGCAGGACGGTGGATTTCGAAGGCACCAGAACCACATCGTCATACGTGAGTCCGAGGCGTGGTTCTTTCTCGAGCATAGTCCTCCGTGACCGGGGCCGTCAGGCCTTTTGGGGTTGTTGCGCTTTCTCGATCTCCGCCGCTGCTTCCGCTGCTTCCTGCAGGCGCTCGCTGCCTTCGTCAGCCGGCATGAACTGCTGCACGCGGGTGTTGCCGCTGTCGACGACGAATACGCTGCCTCTCGCATCGACCGCAAGTCCATACGGGAAATTGAATTGGCCGTCGCCGTTGCCGTACCCTCCCCACTGCGTAATAAAGTTGCCTTCCTTGTCGAATTTTTCGACGCGATGATTGCCGGTGTCCGTGACATACACGTCCCCGGCTGCGTCGAGTGCAATACCCCAGGGCGACCGCAACTGTCCGGCCTCCTGCGACAAGGGGCTGCTCGCGTGCCCCGCCTCCGCACTGCCCCCCCACTTCGTCAATAACTGGGGCAATACGTTCGTGCTCGTGTCGAACTTTTGCACCCGGTGATTGCCCATGTCCACGACATAGACGGCGCCGTCAGATTGATCGACGGCAATGCCTCGCGGAAAATAGAACTGACCGTCGCCGTTGCCGAAGCTGCCCCACGACATGATGAATTCGCCGGTCATGTCGAATTTCTGCACCCGGAAGTTGGCACTGTCGACGACGTAGACATACCCGCGCACGCGATCCACGGCAATACCCCATGGCGAGTTGAACTGCCCCTCGCCGTTGCCGCGCGAGCCGAACTTCATGAGGTAACCACCCAGCTTGCCGTCGAACTTCTGGACGCGGTGATTGTTCGTATCGACGACCCACACGTCGCCCTTCCCGTCGCAGGCGATGCCGGTCGGGTTATGGAAATTGGCATTCGCGGCACCGAAGTTGCCCCACAGGATGATGAAGTTGCCGGCGTTATCGAACTTCTGAACGCGGTTGTTTCCGTTGTCCACGACGAAGAGAGCCCCTTGCTGGTCCGCGCATAGGCCGTAGATCGGCGCCATGAACTCGCCGCCGTGGAGGAGCGACGCGCCGCGGCCAGACCGTCCCCAACTCGACACGCAGAGGTAGCCCGAGGTATTGACCAGAATCGTCGCGCTGGCCGGCGTCGATACGTTTCCGCCGACGTCCTTGAACCAGACGTAAATCGTCTTCTGGCCGTCGCCCGGAGACAGAATGAACGGAATCGTGGCGCCGAACTTCAATGCCGGCGTCACGTCGACCCATCCCGGCGTACCGGCCATTGGTGTCATCGGCGCTTCGGACACATAATAGGCGCCAACGCCTGTGTCGATATCGTTCGCGGAAATGGTCACGACCACTTCCGGCGTATTGGTCATGAACGCGCCGTGATTGATGACCGCGTAGGAATTCTGCGGCGCCGTAATGTCGATCAGCACCGGCGTGGCGGACACCTGATTCGAGAGGTCGCTTTCCACTTCCCCGTCAAACACCGCCGCTACGGAATAGAAGTAGGCCGTGTCGTTGGTGAGACCCGTATGCGTGAAGGGATTGGTCACCCCCTCGATCTTGGTTCCGCTGAGCTTCGTCACCTGTGGAGAGGTGTTGAAGTACAGGTTGTAGGAGATCGCGCCGGGTACCTCCAGCCAGCTGAGGAACGTTTCCGTATCGCCGGCCTTCACGGCAACGTTGCTCGGAGGCGGCGTGGCAGTGGTCGCCTGAGCCTTCGGCTTTTCGTCCTTGCCTCGATTGATCTCTTCGTCGGTCGGCACATACTTCAAGACGCGGTTGTTGCCGCTGTCGACCACATAGACACACCCTTCTTTGTCGACGGCGATCCCGTAGGGAAAATTCAATTGGCCTTCCGATTTGCCGCGGTTGCCCCAGGCGCAGAGGAAGGTGCCGTTGCCGTCGAACTTCTGGATCCGATGATTGCCGGTATCCACGACATAGACGTTTCCCAGCGCGTCGCAGGCGATGCCCCACGGCGTTTTGAACTGTCCGGGCCCCGCGCCCTCTCGTCCCCACTTCGTCAGAAAGCTGCCGCGGGCATCGAATTTTTGAACACGGTTGTTGCCTTCATCAGCCACATAGATATTGCCAACAAAGTCCACCGCCACACCCCGGGGGAAAAAGAACGCTCCATCGAAGCTTCCGTCGCGCCCCCACTTCAGGAGAGGCGTGCCGTCCGCTTTGAATTTTTGAATGCGGGCATTGCTCGTATCGGAAACGTAGAGATTGCCTTCCTGGTCCGTCGCGACGCCCCACGGCACATCGAACTTGCCCATGTCTGCGCCCCGCCAGGCAAATCCGAATTTTCCCCACGCCTGCATGGCGTTGCCATCGAGATCGAATTTCTGCACTCGATTGTTCCCGCTATCGGCGACATAGACAGCATCGTTCGCACCGACCGCCAATCCGCGCGGGTAGTAGAAGTTGCCATCCTGGGAGGACGGCTCGCCACCCCACCGGGCGACAAATTTTCCAGTCTTGTCGAACTTTTGGATCGAGTGATTGTCCGTGTCGGCGACGTAGAGATTGCCTTCTTTATCGAGGGTGATTCCGGTAGGCGAACTGAATTCTCCCTCGTCAACACCTTCTTGTCCGATACAGGCCGCCAGCAGATACGGCGACGGGATGGCCATCACTTCTTGTGATTCCGGACTTTCGCCTTTCGGCGTGACGACCGTCACGACATAGTGATAGCAGCTGCCGTTGGCGAGATCGTCGTGGACAAAGGGAGACTGCGCCCCTTCCAGACAGGTGGCTTTTTCCTTTTTCACTCCGATGACGGTTTTGAAGTCCTCCGGACCCGCGATGGGCCGGGTCAGTTCGGAAAACTTGATCTGGACGCCCTTAGTCGTCTGGAAATAGAGGTTGTAGTACATGGCGTCGGGAACAGGGTCCCACGTAATCGTGATCCGGCCGTTTCCACACTTGGCCGCCACGTTGGCAGGCGCTGGAGGCAGCTCGTCTTCTTCGGCGATCGAGTCGCCGGCGCCCCATTCACCCTGGCTCCCTTCGATGGTGAGTGCTGCACGATGGAATCGAAACATCTCGTTCAGGAGCCATGTTTTCATCATAGGTGGTGCCTCTTGTTCCTCGACAGGGTTACAACCAAGAAACGAACGTCTTTCAATGAGTTAGATCGGGATTGGGGAGTCTAACAAAGCAAAAAGACGAAATGCAAGGGAGGCACGGCCTGTCTCGTTCGAGGATGACGGCAGAAGACCGTGATTCTGCAAAATTCGCGGTCTGAGTCAGGCAAATTTCCATCAATCGGGACAGAGAATTGCCCCCAGCGGTTCTCCACAAACCGAAATCAAGAGCGAGTATCTAGAGGGGGGAACGGACCGACGGGAATGCGCCCGTTAACCCTGCTCAACCGGTTCAGGCATTAACGTCTGCGGCTCCCACGATTCCAATTCCTGTTCCGGCGAAGAAGCCGACTGAGGCTCGAGAGTGGCCTCTTCCTGTTCCATGGGGAGCAGCGCCTGCTCGGCTTCGCCCAGCTCTTTGAATTCACGAAGCGGAGGCAGCTGGGCGATGTCCTGAAGCCCGAAATGTTCCAGGAAAAACTTTGTCGTGCCATACATGATCGGGCGCCCGGGGACCTCCTTTCGTCCGACGATGCGGACGAGTTTCCGTTCGAGCAGCGTCCTCAGGACGCCTGACGTTTCGACCCCGCGAATATCTTCGATCTCGGCACGCACCAACGGCTGTTTGTACGCAATGATCGCGAGCGACTCGAGCGCAGACCGTGACAGCTTCTGGGCCGCCTTGGCCTTGTCCAAACGCTTCAACCACGGGGCATACTCGGCCTTGGTCACCAGGCGGTAGCCGCCAGCCAGCTTGACCAGTTGAATGCCTCGGTTATCTTGCGCGAGATCCTGTTCCAGCCGCATGAGTGCCTGTTCAACTTCTGCCTTAGAGACACTTCCTACGGCGGTCACCAGACGTGACAACGAGACCGGCTCGGGGGACACGAACAAGAGTGCTTCGAGCACGGCGGCGAGCTCGCATCCTTCAAGGCGGTCGTCAGGTCTCTCAACGGAAACCGGCCCGTTCTCCGACAGCTCGCCTTCCTGCTCTCCACTCATCATCTCGCACATGCCTTCCGTGCCCGCATCACGCAGCTCCGATGAGCCCATGCTTACCTCCATTCCGAATCATCCAATTCCGCCGGATCCGGTACCAATGAGAACGTACGCGAGACTAGAATCGGCCCGAAACTTTCGCCCTGATAGACGCGAACGGTGCGCAATCGAATAAGTTCCAGCAACGCCAAAAAAGTCACGATGATCACCAACCGATGGCAGGACGCCTCAAAGAGAGCCTCAAAGCCGATGGACTCCTGTCCTTCCAAAGCTTCCAGAATGGCGTTCATCCGGTCGCGGACGGTCAGGTTGTCGGGAATAATTTCCAGCAGCTTCTTGCCGGGATTGCGATCGAGAATGGTCTGCAACGCGTCGACGAGGTCGAACAAGCCGATGTTGTCCAGCATCGCGTCATCCGACGATTCAGCACTGGTCTCGCGCGCGACGACCGGCCGGCTGTAAATCTCCCGCCACATCCGCTCTTGCGTATCCAACTGACGGGCCGCCTCTTTAAAGGTCTTGTACTCAAGCAGTCGTCGAACGAGTTCTTCGCGCGGGTCCGGTCCGTCTTCTTCATCCTCGGCGCTTTCCTCGACGGGAAGCAGCATTTTGGATTTGATCTGTAACAGCGTGGCCGCCATGACGAGGAACTCTCCGGCGACGGTGAGATTCAAGTCCTTCATTGCCTCGATATAGCTCAGATATTGTTGAGCGATCATCGCGATGGGAATGTCGTAAATGTTGATTTCGTTCTTCTTGATGAGGTGCAGGAGCAGATCGAGAGGCCCCTCGAAGTTCTCGATACGGACCTGGTAGGGCAGTTCGGTCTGTTCGGCCCCGTCGAGTTGGTTATCCACAAGGCGCTTTATACCAGCTTTGGGGGAGACGAGCAAGGGCCTGGCTATTAGTTGTGGTTAAAAGGTCACCTGGATCGAACTAGATACGCGATCAGCAAGGCGCTGAAGAGGAGGAGGGAGAGGGTGATGGCATATTGGATTTGGGGGTTCTCGATGCCCAAACTTTGGGCGTTGCCGGAACGCTTCGCTCGCGTGAATTGCGGCCCCTTTTCGAAAAACGCCTTGGAAAAATCTTCACGGCCGTTGAATTGCGCGTCGTCAAAGTCCGCAGTGGCCCGAAAGGTTGCACGACGGAAATAGGCATCCCCATCGAACCGGGTAAAGGTAAAGAATGCGTCGCCGTCGAACAGCGCTTCAGAGAAATCCGCCAACCCGGTGAACTGACTTCCTGAGAACCCTGTGCCCAGCTTGAAGTAGGTTCTGGCCAGATTCGCATCACGATCGAAACGCACCTCGAGGAACTCCGCCAATCCGCTGAAGCCCGACTGCTCAAACGTGACCGATCTATGAAATCGGGAGCGGTGGAACCGTGTGTGAGGGCCAAAGGCTGTTTTCTCGCCGGTCACCTCGCCGAGAAACTGACTTTGCACGAAATACCCTTCTGCGAGAAACACCGCCCCGGACAAGACCACCGGTTGTGTGAACACGGAGCGCGACAGATCTATCATTTGCTCGAATGCCGTGCCTCGAAACGTCACTGGACCGCTGAAGACGAGGGTGCCCTCCGCCGACCGATGCACAATCCTCCCCTGCACGGTAGAATTCACGAGAGACAGCCCGCCGGCGATCACTCTGACCTCCTGATCGTGCGGACCAATGATTCCGTCAATCACCGGAGGAACGCTGACGACAGGCAACGTCTCAAGCGCCAAGTCGCCGTGAATCACGACACCGTCCAGATCGACGATCTGTCCTCGTGTCAACGCTGCCAGGATTGCTGACGCTTTGACGGCATGCGCGTTCCGCTCGACCTGCGAGCAGGACGCGCTGAGATGAATTGTGAACCGCCCTTGAGCGCCGGGCGACGCGTCGTCGAGAAGGCAGCCGGCGGAGGCCTGGGCAGGAAATACACAGAGCCATGCTGCCACCCACCAGCGACCGAGGGAACCCGTCTTGAACATGACGGCCCTTATACGGAATGCCCTTGAGCAAGGCAAGACACGAAAATCGCCTCTTTCTTTACGCAGACAGACGGTTTGGTAGACTCGTTTCCATGCATCCACAGGCCCTGCTGATCGTCCCGCTTCTCACGACCCTCCTTATGACGGCTGCAGTCCCTGCGCATGCCGAGTACATCGAACTGCCCGTCCTGGCTGCAATTGGACAAAACAATCTCGGCGTTTTTGAGATCATGTTGATGGGCTGGGACAGAAAATCTGATCCGAATCCGGTTCAACTTCAGATGAATGTCGCAGGCGTTCGCTACGGAAAGACCCAATTGGGATCGATGGCTCAGGCCTTCGACTACGCCGTTGAACGCACCACCGGCCTAAGGCCTACTGGTACGGTGGTTGTGCAGGGGATTACATACAGACCCACCGGCACTGATGGTCCGAGCGCCGGCGCCGCGATGGCGGTGGGATTCATTGCCATGTTCAAAGGCGATCGTATCCAGCGGGGCACAGCGCTCACCGGAACTCTAGAACCCGGCGGCCGGATCGGCTGGGTCGGCGCCATTCCCGATAAAATCCGGGCGGCAAAACGGGAGGGCTATCACACCGTGCTTGTGCCGCGCGGGCAGCTGCACTCCGCGCACTGGAATCTCATTGAATTGGGCTTTCAACTCAACGTCGCGGTCAAGGAAGTCGACACCATCGACGACGCCTATCTGCTCATGACCGGTAAGAACCCCTGATCGCCTCACGCCGGAGGCCTCAGCCTTGCGCGAGCCCTTCTCGAATTCCCGTCAGGATAGCCTCATACTCTTGCGGCATCAGCCGATGCATCCCGAGTGCAAGCCTCCGCGTCAGCTCCGCCTGATCCGGGACTTTTAACACGCGCAGCAAGAGCACCTGACTGGCAGGGGCCGACCATGTCCAACGCTTCACACCGTCGATTCGCACAAATCCATGCCTGGCTTCCGTCCGCAATTCATCCTTGAGAAATTCGTCAAGTCCTGAGAAGTCTTGCACCGGAGGCACGAGTGTGAATTCCGCGCAAAGGCCGATCTTCAGAACGTAGACCACGCCCCGGGACTTCGGCGTCAGATAGGTTTGGAGATTGGATCGAATTAGAGCGGTGCACAATCCCCATAACCCGTGTGAAAGCTGAAGGTCCGCACTCGCTTCGGATGTCCGCTCACGCAGCGCTGGAACAATAAAGAGAAAATCGCTCACGATGTGCTCATCAACGTCAGGCTGGACAGCTGTCAGGCCGGAAGCTTTGGTCAGGGGAGGCGATAGGGTTAGTGCCGATAGTCGTCGGAATCATCGATGAGATCGTCAGACTTTTCGATGTAATCCACGTCTTCTTCCTCGTCGTCGTCCAGGGAGAGGTCTTCTTCCACGTCTTCATCCATCTCGCTTTCGCCGCTGAGATCGATCTCCTCCTCGCCGATCTCTTCCTCATCCAACTCGGGCTCCTTGGGCATCGCCGGTATTCCCTTCGACGCGGGGAGCTTTCTAGGTTCTTCATTGGGCACAGCCTTTTTCACAGCCGTGGGTTTGGACTGAGCAGGCGCCGCGCCAGTTTTTTTCTTCGGAGCCAAGGTGGCGGTCGGTTTCTTTGCCGTCTTCTTCGCCGCTTGTTTTGGCGATTTCTTGGCCTTCGCCTTGACAGTTTTCTTTTTTGCCGGACGCTTCTTCATCTTCGCCATCGATCCTCTCCTCTTTCATTCCCACGCACGTTGAACTCAATGCGGCCTCCATCTAGCATGAATATACGGAGTGTTGCAACGGGGTCTGGACTCGGGTTTTCCCTACCTTCAAGGGGTGATCCACACCGTCACGACGGCCGGAGCGCTGTCCGCTCCCTTGAGTGTATCCGGGCCCGCCATGTCGGTCACCACCAACGAAAATTGATACTGTTTTTGCTCTGAAACTTGGGGCGCCACGAAGGTCGCCTTGGCCTCGTTCACGTTGCTGAGGATGACGCGATGACCACGGATCTGCTTCCACTCGAAGTGGAGTGGATCGCCGTCAGGATCGCGGCTTCTCAGGCCGTCAAGCAACACCAGCTCACCCGATTTGGCGTGCAGTTCTTTGACCACTTCCGCAATCGGCGGGCGATTCGGTTCTCCATCCGTCTGAACGATGACGTCGACCATTCCCGTTTTCCCACGGTTCTCGACGGCAACGGCCGCCTTGCCCGCGCCTATCACTTGGAGGACGCCTTGGGCGTCCACCGAGACGACCCGTTCATCAGATGAACGGAAGCGACTGCCGGCACTCGGACCGACCAGGGGCCGAGATACGCCGTCACTGAACTGTCCAACCGCAGGAACCATCACCCGCTTACCAGCCTGCGCCAGCCTCCACGGTTTCTGGACCGTGAACTCTATGGCCTGTAGCTCGGCGGTCGTCTCTACAGTCACCAGCACCTCGTCAAACTCCTCATGACTTTCCATGCGACCTCTGACCACCTCACCAACGGCTACCAGTCGCATTCTGCCGAGAGCGTCGATGGGGACCACCACAGTGCCGACAAACTGAGAGCCATCTTGCGATGGCGTAAATGGAGCCGAATTCGCCTGGTGGGAGGCCAGCGGTTCCTCATCGATTCGGTACCAATAATAATGGAGCCTTCGCAGATTGAGTTCTTTATCCACGTCAACGGCAACTTGAAGCGTTTGACCTGAAACCACCTGTGCATCAGCGGACGGCATCGTCAGAGTGAGTGCGAACGCCGGCGCGGACAGTACGCCAAGGAGGCACCCGCTCCCTGCCAGCAACACCAATCGAATTGTTAAGAACAAGGGTAACACCTGGGGTTCCCTAAGCATTGTTGAAATAAGGCGAAGAATCGTACAATCCCGTTCCAAGGTCAAGACTGTTGCTGGCAAAATGACACGGTGTTGACGCCTACTTGCCTCCTTGACCGGCATGGTAGAATGGTTAAAAGAAATCAGGATATGAAACACGCCATCTATAGACGAGTCTTTTTCGCCATGCTGCTGCTGATGGCATGGACGGCTTGGCCGACATCCGCAACTCCGCCCTATACGGCCATCATCATCGACAGCGGGTCGCCCTACTTCGTTCCGAAATCAGCTACCGTGTCCGCTGGTGCACCGATCAGATGGGAGAATCCCACGCCGACGGAACACACGATTACGCACGTCGGCTGTCTAGATGAGGGTGAAGGCTGTGCGTTCGATTCCGGCATCGTGCTTCCCAACGATACGTACACACACGCCGGCTTGACGCCGGGAAAATATCAGTACATCTGCCGTATCCATCCCATCATGCACGGGACGATCATCGTGACGGATGGCTCCCCGGTCCCTTCACAACTGTAACTCCGCCAGCCCCCTAGAAGTTCTTGCAGGAAAACCACAGGCTCGTGTAGGCTTCTGCGCCTAACGCTCCACGATTGGCATGAAGCCGGCTGTTGCTGTTCACGAACCTCGTCATCTCTCAGGAGAGACCCTCAATCTCCTGGCCTGGCACATCCCCGACCTGGTCGCCTATCAACATCATCCCGACGAATGGTGGTTCGCCCCTCTCGACGACAACTTGCCGATCGTACGGTTAAACCCGACTGGTCTCGACATGCTCAAGGCGATGAACGGCCACACTACCGTCCGCACATTGCTTGAGCGGTATGGAGCGAAAGTGTGCGGGCCGGACGGACAGCCCGGCCAGTGGCATTTAGAGCGCTGGGCCCTTCCCAATTATTCGCTCTGTTACTACGGGGCGGAGCCTCCCGGCGGCCACCGGCATAAGGCCAAGTGGGACATGCTGCTTCAACAGATCCGAGAGGGGTGGTCGGGACGGGACGGGTTTGAAGGTGAAGATCACCTCGAGGATTTTCACGTGCACGACCTGAAAGACAACGCCGAGGACGACGGGCATTTCGATCTGATCGAAACGACAGTCTCACATCTCTTCCGTGAGCCCAACGAAGCCTTGAACGGCCTGACCTATGGCAAGCTGCTCATGCAAAAACTCCGACGCCTCGGCTGGTTCAATCCAAGGCCGCACATCATCGTCGAAGTGGGCGGCGGGCTCGGCTATGTTGCCCGGGAACTCGGCAAGGAACTCCTGCCCTTCGAGAAGCAAAGCATCAAATACTGCTCGGTCGATATCACCAAACCCTTCCTGAAGCTACAAGTGACCCGTGCGAAAGCGGGCGGATGGCCTTGTAGCGGTACTCAAGCGAATGCGGAATGGCTACCCTTCAAAGATCATTCGGTGGATCTGGTCATCGACAACGAGAACATGGCCGACATGACACCAGTCAAGCTGACGAAAGGGGAATTACTATCAGGGAGGGGCGCCACTCCACAGCATCAGGAAGCGCTGGACTGGATCCGACGTGTGCGTCTGCCGCTCGGCGATGACTTGCCCGAGGACGTCATCTTCAATTTAGGTCCCTTCCGATTCGTCGCAGAGCTGTGGCGCGTCCTCAAACCAGGCGGGCGCGCCTTTCTGACGGAATTCGGCATCGAAGAAGGCTGGCCGGCGCCCGTGAAGCTGCCGGGTCATACCGAGTACGAGGTTCAATATAGTCACTTGCGGCAGGCCGTCCGCTGGCTTGGCTTTCACGAGCAGTACCTGCCGCTGCCCCAATTCCTGACCATGAAACCGGACACAAAAGTGCTTTGCACGGGCGCAGCCTATACGATCCAGCGTTTTTGCCAGGCAATGAACAGACCGTTTGTCGTCCGCGCCTACAGCGAGAACGAACTCAAACAGACGCTCGGCGATCTCCTCCCGAAATTCCAGGGCACCCACTACCATGACGTGGCCGATCCCGCGTGGTTCGGATTGATTGATTTCAAAGTGTTGTTATTGGAAAAACCTGGCGGGGCGCCCAAGCCGACGTTCACGGAGAATAAAGGGTATAGGTGGTATTCCCAGCGATAAGAGAAGAAAGGCCGTAGTGCGGAGAACATTATTGGCTCATGGCCAAGTGAATCAATACCCCTTCTCGTAATCCCAGATCACTTACGAGACACTCTCGCTCCCCCAAGGTGTCCATGACCGTCCGGAGGATGATGGCTCCGGAAGCAATCACGTCTTCTCGGTTCTTCTCCAGTCCCGGCATGCCGACTCGCGCCGCTTTGGATCGACTCAGCAATTGCTGTTCGAGGTCGGCGATTGTGTTCAGCTCCAGCCGGTAGTGATGGATCCTTGCCGGCTCATAGGCGGGAAGCTGCTGCGCCATAGCCGCCAATGAGGTGACCGTGCCTGCTGTCCCGACGAAGGTTGATCCTGACGGTGGCGGCATGGCAGCCAACGCCTCAGTGGTTTCCCTCCGGATCCAGGCACGCGCCTGTTCTGTCTCCTCTCTTGTCGGCGGATCATGATGCAGCAGCCGTTCGGAGAGCCGGACGACTCCGATATCAATCGAGCGGACGACGGGCGGTTGTCCCTGGCGAGCCAAGATGAATTCCGTGCTGCCCCCGCCAATGTCCAACGCCAGTACATCGGTCGTTCCTTGAGGAAGGCCGGAACGAATGCCGAGCATGGTTCGTCTCGCTTCTGCTTCGCCGGTGAGAACTTCGACATCGAGGCCGGTCTCGGATTTGACTCGATCCACAAATTGCTGTCGATTCTCCGCGTCACGAACGGCGCTTGTCGCCACGGCCGTTCGCGCCTGCACGTCATAGGCGTCGATGACTCTGCGCCATTCTTGAAGGCACTGAGCCACGCGATCCATGGCCTGTGGCTTCAGTCGTTTCGACTGATCGATCCCTTCGCCGAGCCGAAGAATCCGTCGCTCTGAGTGCAACTCCTTCAAGGAGCCGTTGGCGGGAAGGTCGGCAATGAGCAGCCGGCAGGTCAGCGTGCCAATGTCGATGCCTGCTAGGCGCAGGTCCCTCATTCTGCGTCGCGAATTTCCTGCATTTCAGCCTCTAGCTTGGCGCCGGTCTCTTTCAGCTGTTGGATGTCCTTCACGAGGCGAGCAATCTCCGTATCGTACAGGACACGTTCCACGGGCTCACCGGCCTCACGAAGACTCACGGCCCGCTCACCGACGTCGCGATACAACTCCTTTAATTCCTGATCGGTCCGCCGGAGTTCGAGGCGGAGGCGCAACAACTCCGTCTCCTCGAGTGCGCGATTGGCGGCTTGCGCCGTGCCCAATCGGAGGGTCGCCAGCCCCGACTTCAGATCATGCTTCAACCGCTGCAGCAACCCCATGAGCCTACCCCTCTCATACTCACCGTGATCGGGTTTCTTCTTCAGCGGGTGGCCTCGAAGACAGGACCCGCGTCTTTTAACTCACCGATCCCAAATCTAACTTTTTTTCCCACTTCCGTAGCATCATCTCCTTGATGCGTTGATTCGCCGGCGCACTCAACTCGGGATCCTGTTTCACCAAGGAAAAAGCTTCGGACCTGGCCAGCTGCAGCAAATCGCCATCCCTCACGATGTTGGCCACACGAAACTCCGGCATCCCCCATTGCCGGAACCCGAAAAATTCCCCCGGCCCTCTGATTCGAAGGTCTTCCTCCGCAATCTCGAATCCGTCGTTCGACCGTACCAAGGCCTCCAGCCGCTCTTTGACCAACGAGGCCGGCTCCTGATTTCCCGTCGGCTGTTTACCCGGCGGTATCCGGTGGCGGCCGAGGGTGCCCCCCATGAGCAGACAGTAGGACTGGTGTCCGGCTCGACCGACCCGTCCCCGTAATTGATGGAGCTGCGCGAGACCGAAGCGCTCGGCATGCTCGATCATCACGATGGTGGCATTCGGGACATCTACACCGACCTCGATGACGGTCGTCGCCACCAAGAGATGGATCTTGCCGACCATGAAATCTGCCATGACCGTTTCCTTCTCAGTCTGCTTCATCCGTCCGTGCAGGAGCCCGACGCGGAAATCCTTGAACTCTTCATTTTGTAATCGCTCGGCCCCTTGGATCGCCGCCTGCAAATCGGATTTTTCAGACTCCTCGACCAGCGGATACACCACGTAGGCCTGCCGCTGATTGTCCAATTCGTCCCGAAGAATCTGATAGGCCCGCCGGCGCTGTGCATCACCGAAGAGAAACGTCCGGACCGGTTTCCGTCCCGGCGGCAGCGCACGAATGACCGAGACGTCCAGATCGCCGTAGACGGTCATGGCCAGCGTCCGTGGAATCGGCGTCGCGGTCAAGATGAGCACATCCGGCTTGTATCCCTTGCCACTCAGGGTTTTGCGTTGCAGCACTCCGAACTTGTGCTGTTCATCCACCACCGCGAGCGCCAGTTTCTGGAATTTTACGCCTTTCTGGATCAGGGCGTGCGTGCCGATCGCCACCTGAATCTGCCCTGACGCGAGCTGAGCCATTTGAGCTTTCTTGACCGCCGCCTTATCGCTGCCTCGCAACAGCGCCGCCTTCAACCCAAGCGCATTCAACAGTCGGTTCAGATTTCGATAGTGCTGTTCCGCCAAGATTTCGGTGGGCGCCATGAGCGCGGCCTGATAGCCGGAGCCGCAGGCCATGACGATCGCATGAAGCGCCACGACCGTTTTTCCCGATCCCACGTCACCCTGCACCAACCGGTTCATCGGCCGAGGCGAGAGCATATCGCGAAAGATCTCTCGGACGACTTGATCTTGTGCAACGGTCAACTTGAAGGGCAGGACGCGTCCCAGTCGTTCCATGAAAGGCGTCCTCGGATTGAACTGCAAACTTTTTTCCTCCATTTGTACGAATCGCTGCCGCGCAGCGAGCGCCACCTGCAGAAGAAACAGCTCTTCGAACGCCAGCCGTCGGTGTGCCGGCGACCGGCCCTGATCGAATGACGGGAGATCGGCCCCGGGCTTGGGAAAGTGGACGTCGGTCAGCGCCTCCTGCACCGGCATCAGCCTCTGCCTCGCCCGGACCGCAACCGGCAATGTGTCTTTGAGACTGGCCGCGTGCTCATCCAACAGTCCCTTCATCAGCACGCGCATCTGGCGGGACGTCCACCCTTTCGTCTCATGGTAAATCGGCACGATGCGTCCCACATGCAGCGTGAACTCGCTGCCTTCGCCCACGACCTCATACTGTGACACTTCCATTCTGGGAACCATCCACCCCTGTCGTCCTGCAATGATGCGTCCGCTCATCATGACCGATCTACCCACGGCCAGCACTTGCTCCAGATAGGGCTGGTTGAAGAACACCGCCTGCATGCGTCCCGTCTGGTCTTCCAACCCTATTTCCAGCACCGTGAAACGCCTATTTCTCGTTCGCTTGACGGTGCTTTTGGCCACCGTCCCACATACGGTCGTCACCATGCCGGGGACCAGATCGCCCAGTGGAGTCATCACCGAGCGGTCTTCGTAGCGCCAAGGCACGGTCCAGAGCGCATCTTCGACGGTCTCGATACCCAACCGCGCCATGAGCGAGCTGCGCTTCGGGCCGACGCCTTTGGCAAATCTGATCGGCAAATGACCGACGTCACGCAAAGAGACTGGCTGAGACTCATCCTCCGAGGTCTTGAGCGGCTCGGGCTGCTCCCACACCTGTCGCTGGTCATTGGCGGCGGCGCGCAATGATTTCACAATTGCGGCGGCCTCCAGCAACCGGCGCTGTTGCTCGTCGGTCGTCAATCGCCCCTGGTCTTCCACAAACAATGCTCGAAGCTTGAGCAAGGCGGCTTCAACAGATTTCGGATAGACACGGTCTGACAGCGCCCCCAGGACCTGCGAGGAGACAAAGCTGCTCAAATTTTTGACGGTTGGCAGATGGGCAAACGCGTCGCGGCTGGCGAATTCAATAGGACGCGCGAGGCGGTCCAACCATTGCCGAAAGTGGGTGAAAGAATTGGGCTCGGAGGAGCGCCACATTGAGGGCGGATCGTATCACAGCCCTAGTGCCTCCTCAACGGAAGCCTGTCCCTGGCATGCGGAGAATTCCTGTGGATTTCCTTACATTTCTTTGGTGTAGGGATCCTTAGTGCTATCCTGGCCGCAGACTGAAACGGTTGGTCTTCATGTATCGTCGAAACATTTCCAATATTCTCTATCCGATTGCAGGCGTGCTGGGACTGTTTATCGTCTACGAGGCAGTCCTCAAGCCTGTCTACATTCAGACTCCGCCACCGGCACCCATTGATCATACCTCGCCCATCGATGGGACGGACCGCGTCGCCGACCAGGCCTATGGACCCCCTCCTGAGGAACCTCCGGCAGCGCCACAAAAACAACTGCGCCTCATTGATGCGGCCGGGGTGTCCGACACCAAGCACCATAGGACCTTGGAAGCGATTCGAGAAGAAATCGAAAAGGGCAATTTGAAAGCGGCTGAAGCGCAACTGCGCGACCTGCCTGAGGGCGTACAAACCGATGCACATGCCCGGCCCTCTATAGCGATTCTTTGGAACAATCTCGGCATCGAACAGGAAAAGCTCGAGGGAACCAAGGGGTCGCTCAAGGCGTTCAAGAAAGCGGCCTCTTTCGATCCGAACAATCCCGTCATCCAAATGAACCTGGCCCACGGATATTGGGAGCAGCGCGATCCCGCGATGAATCAGGAATTCCTCGAGCGGCTGATCGCACTGGCGCCGCAGAACCCGTTCCCGCATGTCGCGTTAGCCGATTGGCTCCAGGAGCACGGGCGCCTCGGTGAAGCGGCCCGCCATTTGGATCAGGCCGCCCAACGGTCGGCAGACGATCCGTCCGCGCAGTCCTACCTGCGAACGGTCACTTCGAAAATGCAGAGGACCGATCAGATGGAAAGCCGGCTGACGAGCCGTGAGGGCGCCCACTTCACGGTCAAGTACGACGGTGACAGCGACCAGGATTCTTGGACGATTGTGCTGGATATCCTCGAAGAGGCCTACCGGGAAGTGGGCCAAAAGTTCGGGCATTTCCCCTCGAAACCCATGGTCGTCGTCCTGCACCCGAATGCGACCTTTCAAGTCAATACAGGAAGTCCAGCCTGGGCCGATGGATTGTTCGATCCGGTATTGGGCCGCATTCACTTACCGACGCAAGGGGCGTTGACGGACCGGGCCTGGTTGAAGCGGGTGCTGCGACATGAATTCGTCCACGCATTGCTGCACGATCAGCAGGGCCTGAACCACAACGCCTTACCGACCTGGCTCAACGAAGGGCTGGCCATGCAGCTGTCCAGCGATCATTGGCCCGACATCGACCAGCTTCGCCGGCATGAACTTTCCCTGATTCCATTGACCGCGCTGGAAGGTAGTTGGAACGAGCTTTCGAGCGAAGCGGCCTCCGTGGCCTACCTCGAAGCGGATTCAGCGACCCGGTATCTGATCAATCGCTACGGGATGCACGAAGTGCAGCAGTTGCTGGCCAGGCTCAAGAAAAAGCAAAGCCTGCCGGCGGCGATGCAAGCTGAACTGTCACTGTCCTACGATCAGTTTCAATCTCGCTGGATGGCGCACTGGCAGGAAGGGCGGACGAAGGCATCGTAAGCTGTCGATCACGCGGGAAGAACCCCGCCGTCTCATCCGACTGATCGGGCGCAGACGCTTCACTGTCGTCGGCAGGTTCGATCTTATCCTCCCACAACCACCGCCGGCCGGCTTGATCCGGCATCTTGATCCGGAAATCGATATCACGCGGTGCCGTTCCCGACATGCCGACGACGCTCCGGCTAATCCGCTCGATCCGCACCTCCGGGGCTTCTGTGGAAAATTCGTCGGACCACACCAACTGACCTGTCTGAGGATTCACAGCGCGAAGGACGAAATGGGGCTCTCCGGACTCTTTTGCCCGTGAAGCAACCCTGGTGACCGCAGCTCGCGGGTGGATGTGCGCGACGACACGGTGTGAGCCAACCTCCGGATGTTCGCCGGCGGTGAGGTTCAGACGACCTTCCCAGAGAAAACGTCCATTCGATGCATCGTAGACCCGAAGGGTAAATTCCGAAAGACTACCGGTCCCCGCCCCCACACCTCCGGCGAAGATCCGCGTGCGGGGATGGCTGGAGGCAGGGCCATCGTCCTTGATGTCGAGTTCGTAGGTCTCCGCGGAGAGCACGTCCCCAGATTGCGCATCATAAGTCTTGACGGTGATAAAGGAGACTTCTTCGTCCTGGAACCCGAATCCGGCTGCGACGACGACCTGCGCGTTGGCGGCTGGAGCGGCTGACGGTTCGCCCGCCAGACTCAGCACGGGGAAGGCAAGGATCGTGAAGAATAGACTTCCTAACCTCAAGGTCGATGGCATGTTCAGACCTCCCGTTCCTGTACCGACTATGCCAGGAACCGACCTCAGCTGAACATTCCCCGCTCTGGGGGACAATCCCCCAAAAGGGGGAGTGTTCGGAAACCGATCAGAAGATGCAGAGGCAAAGGAGTAGAGGATCGTCAGTCCTGCCGATCAAGGGGGACTTCTCCAAAAACCTCGTAGCGGTACTTGGCTACCAGCCTGTAGATCCAATAGCCAAGGGGTTTCACAAGCGGAAGGGCAAACAGTCTGGCCAGGACACGCCCCCCCTTTAATCCCGGAAGCAGCGGCAGAAAAGCGTCCAGCCCGCTGGCGATCCGGCCATCGGCAGCAATCAGAAAAGCAGCCTCTGGTCGGCCACGTCGGTAGTGCGGACCCAGCAAACGTTCGGCCTCCTCGCTCTGATACGGGATCATGCGTAAAGCCTTGTCTTCAACCCTCAGCTGCTCAAGGCCACCCTTGGCGGTGACGCACATCCGGCAGCGGCCGTCATAGATGAGACATTGTGGAGTATCGCGAAAAGACGGTTCGTCCATCGCTCGACCTCTGCATGGTTGCCCGTTCACGGCGCGACCGGTAAGATCTGCATATGCCCCATCGACAGATCTTAGTCGTCACGCTGCTCACCCTCGCTGCAGTCGGTGTCGCCACCTTGTTGCTCGTCATGTCACCGGCCATGCCGGGATCGCCTCATGTCCTGTGGTGGCTCTTTCTCGTGCTGTTGCCGCTTGTGCTGGCCGCGGCCATTCTGTTGGGGTGGGGTTGGGCCGCGATGGCGTCTGTCGCCTACGGCACCATTGGATTAGCAATTGACCTCGCCACTGTGGTCAGCATTCTGGGAGGACGCGAGGGGTCGGATCTCACGATCGCCCTCAGTGTGGTCAACGGGAGCGCGAATTTCGCACTGATCGTCTTCGGAGGCCGCGCGTTTTGGACGGTCTTGCAGGGACTGCGGCCTCGAGGATCCCGCCCTCCCAATCCTCCTTCCCCCTCGCCATCTTCAAGGGCCTGACGGACGAAAACCCCGCTTCCTTCAACCACGATGTCGTGTCTGCCACGGAATAGGTATTGCCTGTTTCAGTGAACAACAACATTGACACCGCGAATAGGCTGGCCTCTTCGGGGAACAATCCCTCGCGATCGTGCAGGAATGCATCCTGAATGATCAAACGGCCGCCGGGGGCCAGCGCTGCCCTGGCACGGCGAAACACATGGAAATTTTGCTCGGGCGAGTAAATGTGGAGGACATTGGAATACCAGATCACATCAAACTGTCCCGGGATGTCATCGTTCAATATATCCAACGGCAGATACGAGAGGCGAGCGCCTGCCTCATGTGTCGCCGCAATTTCTCTGGCCACCTCCAATGCGGCTGGACGGTCACAGACCATGGCGCGAAGACCAGGGTTCTTGGCGAGGAACGCCATCGCATAGGTTCCCGGCCCTCCTCCGAGATCGAGCAACGTCCTGACCCCTTTTAACGGAAGTTGGGCGGCGATCATCGGCGCAGTCTCCAGGGTCCGATGGTGCATGGCCCAGGTAAACTGGCGGCGATAATCCGGTGCTTCCGGTTCATCTTTATCAAGCGGTTCTCCGGTTCTAATCGATTCCATCAGGCGCAACCAGTCGGTCCAATGATTCGTGATCAGGTGCAAATAGCTTCCGCGATAGGCTCGATCATCGGCATTCAAGGCGGTCGCGGCAAGCGGGCTGTTGCGATAGCGGTTTCCTTTTTTGTAGAGCAGTCCGGCCATGGCCAGATTCCGGCACAAGATCGACAGCCCGCGCTCGCTCACCTTCAATTCCCGCGCAAGGTCGGGCAATAGCCAGGTGTTTTTGCCGATCACCGTGAAGAGCTTCAGTTCGAGCGCAGTCAATATCACCCGAGGGAGGCGATAGGCCGACAAGGCGTCGCGGAAATCTTCGAAGGTCTTGATGGGCGGCCTCATTGCGCTCCGCCGATCTGCCGGCAGCACCAGCGCATGAGGTCCTGGACTTTGGAGAGATTCCCCAAATCCACCTCCCGCTCGAACGTCACCGCCACATACTCTTCGGTCATTTCCGTTTGCTCGGAAAATCCGGATTGCAGCAGCAACGGCCGGAATTTCGAGACGGCAGGTTGGATAAAGTACTTGGCCTGCTTGGCCACCTCGTCCGTGCCTAAATCCTCAGGCGTCCCCTCGGACATGAGGCTCATCACGTCATCCATCGCAACGCCGTACTGGCAAAGCAACTTCCCGTCCGGCTTGATTTCCAACAACCAGCCGTCTGTTCCGAGGTCAAGGGCCAGAGGGCCGTTAGGCTCAAGCTCGTAGAGTTGTGGAAACGCTTTGGCCAACGTCGTCCGTGCTTCGCTCCACTGCGGTGACGCAATCTCGCTCATCCGTGTGATTCCCTGGCAGCCTCTTGGGAAGCGTCATTCGAGAGCCGCTCCCGCAGTGTGTGCAGCCGCCTGATGTTCTCCTCAAGCTTCGGCAGCTGATATTTGCGGTCCATCGCCACCACCAGTTCAAGCAACTGAGCCGCTTCCTCTACCCGGCCCATGGCTTCATAACAGTCGGCCAGCAGATACCGCGCCCCGCCAGTGCGCAGTTCGTCGCGGAAGCGTTCCGCAATCGACTGGCTGGTCTGACCGCAAGCGACCGCGTCGTCAAACCGCTTTTGAAGTAAGAACGTCCGGCCCATCATGCGCCAGGCATCGGCCACTCCGCCATCGTTGCCCAGGCGGCGCATCAACAGCATGGACTTCTCGTAATAGGCAATCGCTTCATGGAATTGGCCCTGTTCCCTGGCGATCAGGCCCAAATCGGAAAACAGCACGGCCTTGGCGGCTTCATCATGCGTCTTCATCATCAAATCGAGCGCCTCGAGATAATAGGCCTTGGCGCGGTCCCATTCCCCCGCATCCGCGCGCAAGTTTCCGAGGTTCGCCAACGTGGTGCCGATGCCCTTTTCATCTCCAAATATTTTCTGCAGCTCCAGGACCTCTTGATAATAGGTCTGGGCCGCCTGGCGCCGTCCGCTCACGGCACAAATATTCCCTAAATTCCCCAGCGTTGCCGCCAACGCCCGTTGATCGCCGGTGAGACGATCGCATTCGAGGGCCTTGGCGTAGCAGGTATAGGCGTCAGTATAGTGGCCGCGGCCGAAATGTTCGTTGCCCTGCCGGTTCAATTCTTCAGACAGCCCGTTCTTGAGTGTCATGGATGTCGTCAACCGATTTGGCAGCCTAGGCAACGGCTTGTTCAACAACCGCTTTTGCGCCTGTAAGAATCGAGGTTCCATCGCCGACAAGGACGGCGTCAAATTGATATTTTAAAAGCCGGCGCAGCCCAGCTTTGGCTTTGGCCGCATCGGCATATTTCTCCGGCGACAATAACGACAGTGCACCGGGCGGCTTACCGATCAACGCGTCACCCACGATGAGCACACCTTTCCCTTGTTGAAGAAACAACGCCGATTCACCAGGCGATTTCTGATCCTGCAGGTGAATCACCCAGAGGCCGCCGGGCAGCAGTTCTCCGTCCTTGAAGGTCTTGGACGGTTTGAGATCCATCTGCGGCGCGTCGACGTCGGGAACTTGCAACTGGCAGCGGAAATCCGACTGACACGCGCCCGCTTCGCGCGCATGATCGCGATTCGTCACGATAATGTAGTCGAGTTGACCCTGTCGTCGGATAAAGGTGCTGGCCTCTGCCGTCATGGGAGGCGGATCGACGAGAATTTTATGCTCTCCGACTGTAAGAAACAGGCCGTTGAAATCCAGCTGCTTCTCTTCGGAAAACCAGGACCACTGCCAGATACCAGGAAGAAGTGGCTTCATGATCGCCGTATGGTTACTTGGGTGAAGGCACGGACCGCTTCATAACGAGGCCACTGCATCCTTGACTGTCTTGGTGACCTTCGTGAGGATGCCGGCGTCATTGAGCAAATCGATGATGTCGTCCTCTGGCACCGTAATGAACTTGCGATTGGCCCCTTTCGTGAGCGAAATGAGGAACATGCTGTTCGACGGCGTGACCGGGATGACGACCAGTACTTGTGGATCAATCCCTTTCACCACTTCCAGAAACTTTTGCTTCCCCTCTTCCATCTCATCCATGTTTGCTTCCTATCCTAGTTCTTCTCGCTACAGGCGGGTGGCGCGAATCTGGGTGCCCATCCGCCTGCAGCGGGGCCCCACACCGGGCGGGGTGCGAAGCCGGATGGGCTGATTCGCGGCAGGACCCGCCCTTCACATCTTGTTGCTGCTCTCGGTCGCCAGCAGCTTTTCCACCTCTGCAATGATGGCGTCCGCTCCTGCCAATTCCATGTTGCCGACCCGCTGCCAGCGGATGACCCCTTGCTGATCGATGACATACACATTCGGAATAAATTTGCCGCCGCCGTAGAGCTTATCAGTCACTTTGCCGGGATCCAGGAGATACGGATAGGTGACCTTCACTGGAAACACCGACAGAAACTCGCCGACCTCCTTTTTGGAATTGCCGGATGAATTGACGCCGACGACTGCGACGTTCTTCCCCTGGGTCGCCTCATAGACTTTTTGCAAGTTGGTGCCCTGCATCATGCAGGGATCACAGATGTGGAAGAGGCCCAGCACGACGACCTTTCCCTTGTAGGCATCCAATGAGACGGGTTCGCCACTAATGGCATTCAACGCGAAGGAGGGGGCTTTTTCGCCGACTTTGAAGAATCCTGCGGCAAGCAGGAGGTGAGCAGACAGGACAGGGACCAGAACGACGCCAAGGATGACGGCAAGACGTTTCATGAAAACCTCCATGGGGCAATGAGATCGTGAGCGGTGGGGTCACGCTATCCTACCATGCAGTTTTTTTGGGGAGCAACGGCAGCCGGAGAGGCGGACTTGGTGCGAAGGAGACAGCAGCTAACGGCGAACCGATGGCGTTCTAGCTCGATCGTTCGAACAATCCAAGCTGGAATTCTTCGGCCCGTGTAAAGGAAATCGGGTACCGCTCGGTAAAGCAGGCATTGCAGTAGTGCTCAGGCGCGCCGGGGGCAGATTTCAACATGCCGTCGAGACTCAGATACGCCAGACTGTCAGCCGTAATGTACTTGCGAATCTCTTCTGCCGAATGACTCGACGCAATCAACTCCTTCTTCGTCGGCGTATCGATGCCGTAGAAACAGGGCGAAATGATCGGTGGGGAGCTAATCCGCACGTGCACTTCTTTGGCGCCGGCCTGACGGATCATCTTCACGATCTTGCGGCTGGTGGTTCCACGGACCAGCGAATCATCGACCACGACGACGCGTTTGCCGTCCAACACCTCGGGGACGGCATTCAACTTGACCTTGACGCCGAAGTGCCGGATCGACTGTTCAGGCTCGATGAAGGTCCGTCCGACATAATGATTTCTGATCAAGCCGGTTTCGAACGGAATGCCGGCGCCTTCGCTATAGCCCAGCGCCGCCGGCACGCCCGAATCGGGCACAGGAATGACGACATCGGCCGGTACCCAAGACTCCTGCGCCAGCTGACGTCCCAAGGCTTTTCGGGTGGTATAAACCGCGTTGGCCCCGAAAATTTTGCTGTCCGGCCTCGCGAAATACACATACTCGAAGATACACATCGCCGGCTCGACAGGCGAAAACGGCTTGTAGCTCGTGACGCCCTGTTCATTGAGCACGACGAGTTCGCCAGGCTCGATCTCTCGAACGACCTCCGCGTCCAGCAGATCGAACGCGCAGGTTTCCGACGCGACGAGGGAGGTATCCCGTAACCGTCCAAGGGACAAGGGTCTGAAGCCGTGCGGATCGCGCGCGGCGATAATGCCGTCGTCGGTGAGCAGCACGACCGAGAAGGCCCCACGGACCTGGCTGAGTGCGTCAATGATCCTGGCGAGCAATGTATCGGCCCGAGAATGAGCAATCAGGTGAATGATCACCTCGCTGTCCGACGTGGATTGGAAAATGGCGCCGTACGCTTCGAGTTCATTGCGAAGCACTTGCGCATTAATGAGATTCCCGTTGTGCGCCAATGCGAGATTCCCGAAGGCGAAATTGACGGTGAGCGGCTGAACGTTCTTGAGATCCTGGCCTCCGGCGGTCGAGTAGCGATTGTGGCCGATAGCCATCGATCCTGTGAGGTTCTTGAGGGTCTGATTGTCGTAGATGTCCGCGACCAGTCCCATACCCTTGTGTAGGTGGAAATGATCGCCGTCCCCAGAGACGATGCCGGACGCCTCCTGTCCGCGGTGCTGCAGCGCATACAGACCGAGATAGGTCAGATTGGCCGCTTCCTTGTGGCCGTAGATGCCAAAGACGGCGCATTCGTCGTGAAACTTATCGGGATTCAGGATGGGAAGTTCTTTGCGCATACGCAGCCGCTATTCCTGACTTAACTGCTCCTCGATCGCATGAACCCAGCAGTCCGACACCTGGCGAATAGGAAGATCTATGCGGCAACCATCGCTCACCTTACCCGGCTCCACTTCGATGACCAAGCGTCCCCCGCCCACGGTACCAATTTGGGCGGCCGGCACACCGGCCTCCGCGGCACGGCTCAATATCGATTCCACAGCAGTCGGCCTGGTCGAGAGGATGATCCGCGACTGGCTTTCGCCAAACAACAGGGCGTCGCGCCGCAATGAACCGAGCCCTAATTTTACCACAGCACCTTGCGCCGCGCGCGGCCCGGACACGCAGCATTCCGCCAACGCTACTGCAAGTCCGCCATCCGAGCAGTCATGCGCTGATTGAACCAGTCCTTCATGGATCACTTTCAATGCGAAATCCTGAAGGGCTTTTTCGATGTCGAGACTGAGGAAGGGCGGCGAGCCCTGCTCCCGATGCTGCAAGACTTTCAAATATTCGCTGCCTCCCAGATCTTCCCTGGTCTTGCCCAGAAGCACGATGGCATCGCCCTCGTCCCGGAACCATTGGGTCATGGCCCGATCGGCCTCATCGATCAATCCGACCATCCCGAGCATCGGGGTCGGATAGATGGACAGGCCATTGGTCTCGTTATAGAAACTTACGTTGCCGCTGACGATGGGAATGTTGAAATGCTCGCACGCATCCTTGAGGCCTTCGATCGCCAGAACGAACTGCCACATGATGTCGGGCCGCTCTGGATTGCCGAAATTCAGGCAATCGGTGAGTCCGATGGGTTCGGCGCCGGAGCAGACGAGATTGCGGGCCGCCTCCACCACCGCCAGCCGGGCTCCTTCATAGGGATGCAGCAAACAGTATCGGCCGTTACAATCGACGGTCATTGCGACCGCTTTGTTCGTGCCCTTGATCCGGACCACCGCAGCATCGGACCCGGGCCTCACAATGGTATTGGTCCGCACCATGTGGTCGTACTGTTCATACACCCACCGCTTACTCGCGATCGTAGGACTCGACAATAATGTCAGCAGCGCCGCATTCGCGTCTTTGACGTCCGGAATGGAATCGTAGTTAAGGTTCGTCAGCATGTCCTGATAGGCAGGAGGTGAGTACGGGCGTTCGTATCTGGGGCCATCATCGGCCAGGGCTTTCGCTGGAATTTCCGCCACCACCTGGCCTTGATCGAGCACTCGCAGGCGGCCATCCCCCGTCACCTTGCCGACAACCGCCACGTCGAGATCCCACTTCCGGCAAATGCTGAGGCACTCGTCTTCCTTTCCCGCTTTGGCCACCATCAACATGCGTTCTTGCGATTCGGAGAGCATCAATTCATACGGGGTCATTCCCGGCTCACGGCGGGGCACATGCGTCAAATCCAATTCGATGCCATTCCCAGCCCGCGAGGCCATTTCGCACGACGAGCTCGTCAGCCCTGCGGCGCCCATGTCCTGAATGCCGACGAGCAGGTCGTTCGCCATCAATTCCAAACAGGCTTCCAGCAGTAATTTTTCCTGGAACGGGTCACCCACCTGGACGGTCGGTCGTTTTTGCTCGGACTCATTATCGAACGCGTCGGACGCCATCGTTGCGCCGTGGATCCCGTCTCGGCCCGTCTTCGAGCCAAAGTAGATGACGGGGTTGCCGACACCTTCGGCGGTGCCCCGAAAGATCCGGTCCTTGTGCGCGACGCCCAGGCAGAAGGCATTCACAAGCGGATTCAAAGAGTAAATGTCGTCGAAACGCACCTCCCCACCCACCGTCGGAACCCCCATGCAGTTCCCATAGCCCGCAATCCCAGCCACAACGCCCCTCATCAGGTGACGATTCTTGGCTGAATCCAACCCACCGAAGCGCAGCGAATCGAGCAAGGCAATCGGTCTCGCTCCCATCGTAAAGACATCGCGCAGGATGCCGCCGACACCGGTGGCGGCTCCTTGATAGGGCTCGATGAAGGACGGATGGTTGTGCGACTCCATCTTGAACACGACGCACAAGCCGTCCCCTATGTCGACCGCGCCCGCATTTTCTCCCGGTCCCTGCACTACCCGGGGCCCCGTTGTCGGGAGCTTTTTGAGATGGACGCGCGAGCTCTTGTAGGAACAATGCTCCGACCACATGACGGAAAACATGCCGAGTTCGGTGATATTGGGCTCGCGGCCCAAGATTTCGAGAATCTTCTTGTACTCGTCTTCCGTCAGACTGTGCTGTGCCAACAGTTCTTTGATGTCAACCGTGTTCGTCTTCATACGTCCTTAGACATCACAGCGGCAGCGCTTCTTTCTCAACATCTCGACCTGCGCGCGCTTCGTGGCGACAAAGGCACGCTGGATCGCGCTGCCACGTGCCAACCTCTTCGGCAACGGGCTTCGATGCTGATAGCCGCGAACCGCCATTTCCTCGACCAACGCGGCGTGCCGGCCATAGAGTGCCTTGAGCTTACCGCGCCAGCGCAAGGTCTCAGGATGGTGCGCATAGCCTTTCTTGCCGTTTACCAGCACCGACCAGATCGCGTGAAGCTCCCGGTGCTCGCCGAGCAAATGATTCCGGCACAACCTCTTCGGCGAAATATCCCAAATCCGCACTCCTCTTTTCCTCCTGGCGACTACAAGCGGTGAGGCCATGTCCTGAAGCGACTTGCCGAGAGCGATCGGGCCCCCCTCGAGAGTCAGCCAGGAAGGAAAGCTGGAACTGACCGACGCGCCACGGTCGGCTGAGACCGTGGCGGAGAGAATTCCAGAAGGATTTCCACCTGGATGACTCCGAAAGGGTGATCGCGGAGGCACGGAGCGACAGGCCATGCCCTCACCCCGCTCCCACCATTTTCAACGGTCGCTTCTTCAGGGACTCCAGCATGGACATCAGGACCAACCGACCGTCCGCGTTCCCCAACAGTTCCTCAGCGGAGCGCTCAGGATGCGGCATCATGCCCAGCACATTCCCTTCGGCATTGCGAATGCCGGCGATATTGTCGAGGGAGCCGTTCGGGTTGGCTTCCACCGTGACCTTCCCCTCCGAGGTGCAATACCGAAACACCACTTGAGCATTGGCCTGCAGTCCAGCCAGCGTCACGGGGTCGGTATAATAATTCCCTTCGGCGTGGGCGACCGGAATTGTGAGCACCTGGCCGGGCTGGCATGCACCAGTGAAAGGAGTGGCGGCGTTTTCTACCCGCACCTGAACATCCTTACAGACGAAGTGGAGCGAGCGGTTCCGCAGCATCGCCCCTGGGAGCAATCCTGCCTCGAGCAAAATTTGAAACCCGTTGCAGATGCCCATGACCAAACCGCCGTTCTTTGCAAACTCTTTGACGGCGTTCATCACCGGCGAAAACCTGGCAATGGCTCCAGTACGCAAATAATCCCCATAGGAAAACCCGCCAGGGATAATGATCCCGTCCAGCCCAGATACTGTCGCCTCTTTATGCCAGATCATCTCCACCTGCTGTCCGAGCACGTCCTGAAGGACATGCTGACAGTCATGGTCGCAATTGCTTCCGGGAAACACAAGAACACCGATCTTCACTTCTTCTCCTTCGCCTCTGGCAGGATCCGCGCGCTGATTCCAAAATACTTCACGTCAATTCGTACCGATATTCTTCAATGATCGTATTCGCCAACAGCTTCTCGCACATCTGCTTCACTTGTACCTCGGCTTTTGCCTTGTCTTTCTCGTTCACATCCAATTCCATGTACTTGCCGACCCGAACGTTGGCGACGTTTTTGAATCCCAGGGAATCGAGCGCATGTTCAATCGCCTTGCCCTGTGGATCCAAGATTCCCTGTTTCAACGTCACATGAATTTTCGCCTTCACAATTTGCTCCCCTGCTCACCGGATGCCTTGGTCAACTCGTCGACATACCGTCGAATTCTAAAAATGATCGCTACCGTCGCAATGCCGCCGACGGCAAGGGCTGCAAACGCCCACCGCCACGGTGAATCGTCCAACCGATACGCCATTAGCGCGACGACTCCCGCCCACACGACCACCGCCGCCACCAACCCATAATTCAAAAACGCCTTCAGCATTCCCTACTTTTTTGTCTCCCTTCTCCTCAAAAGCGGGCGGAGTTCTGAGCCTTGTCCCGCGATATC